>ULZD01042602.1_pt1 | contig 37304 bp, 53 predicted proteins | sample 1962821 | NCBI WGS metagenome assembly ULZD01 (sample SAMEA4835881, study PRJEB28245) | human gut metagenome | biome: gut microbiome; material: fecal sample | place: Denmark | collected 2008
CGATCTTGTCGGCCGTGATGGCGAGCGCCGCGATCTTGTCGGCAGTCACCGCATTCGCGGCGATCTTGTCGGCGTTCACGGCGTTCGCGGCGATCTTGTCGGCCGTGATGGCGAGCGCCGCGATCTTCGCGGTGGTCACCGCATTCGCGGCGAGTTTGTCCGTACTGATGGCGAGTGCCTTGATCTCTCGTGATGAGATGGCTTCTGCGGCGACTTTTCCTGCAGTGACCGCGTTCGCGGCGATCTTATCCGATACAACCGCGTTTGCGGCAAGTTTGTCCGTGGTGACGGCTCCTGTGAGGATCTTGTCGGCGGTAACCGCGTTCGCGGCGAGTTTGTCGGTGATTATGCTGCCAGCTGCGAGCAGTGGTGCGGTCACTGTGTTCGTGGAGATCACGTTGCTGGCGACGAAATTGTATTCATTGAATTGTGTGCCATCCCAGATGTATACATGATCGACCCGTTCGGAGAGCACGCTTGGTGAGTTGTTGGGCTGGCCTGTCCACCATGTGACGAGGCTGGTCTGGTACCACATGTCACCTGTCGCGAGTCCGGCGTGTGCCGGTTCGCTCGTGCTTTTGATGATCTTGTTCTTGCCATCTGCGGTGGTTTGTGCGTTGGTGGCTTTGTCGTAGGAGTCCTTTGCTTTGTCGGCGTTGGCTTTGATGTCCTTTTTGGCCTGCGCCAGGTCCTTGTTCGCCTGGGAGAGCGTCTGGTTGGTTTCCTCGAGTGTTTTATTGGTTTGCGTGAGCGTCTGATTCGCGCTGGTTATCGCCTGGCTGTTGGCCTGGATATCCTTCTTCGCCTGGGAGAGCGTCTGGTTCGCCGTCTCCAGCGCATCGTTGTTGGCCTTGAGGTCATTTTTGATCTGGCTGATCTCCTCGTGGCTGACAGTGCTGGCTACGGTGATTCCAGCAGTCGTCGACCAGGCGCTCATGTTGCCGGCATGGTCGACTGCGCGCAGTGCGTAGACGGGTTCGTCGCCGGCGGTGAGTGCCGTGTCGAGATAGTCCCCCTCCCCGGACTGTGCTACGGCGATACGGGTGAGGTTGCTGGGGTTGGTGCCGCGTCCTACCTCGATATGATCGAAATCCGGTTCCATGTGTGTGCCGGTGGCGGTGCGCCCGTCCCAGTGGATGGTGACGACGCCGAGTTCGCTGGCGAGCACCGGCGTGGACGGGACGCTCGGCGGCGTCACATCCTGTGCGACATCGACGACGGCCACCGCCGACCAGTCGCCCAGCTTATCGCTGTAGGTGGGGACCGCGCGCACGCGCACTTGGATCGTGGTGCCGCAGTCGAGATTGCCCCAGCTCAACGTCGTGTCGGTCGTCACGCCAGCGCTGCGCCATGCCTCACCGGCGATGTTTGGCCTCCATTCGACCCGGTATGAGGTGATCTCGATGCTGGTGTGGTTGGTGGCCTGCGTGACCTCAGCCCATTGCGCGGTGGCGAGGCCGCGCGCGTACCCGTTCGCGTCGATGTACGCGTCGGTCTGCACCACGAGCCCGGCCGGTGCCATTGGTATGCGATGGTCTTTTTCGGGGGCGGGTGTGGCTCCGGACGCGCCGCCGGCGACTGCTCCGCCGGTGATGCCCTGGATGCGTTTGGCCTGTCGGGTCTGCGCATCATACAACCTGTCGTTGAGCATGAGCGCACATTTGACGCCGCCATCATTGCGGTTTGACAGTTCGACGCGCTGCACCCGCACTTTTTCGCCATGGTTGACGGTTGGTGCGGTGATCCAATCACCCGGACGGTAGTCGACCAACGGCAGGTGCTCGATGCCCGTGGTGAGGATCTGGCGCGTGTACTGGCCGCGCACACGGGCGGCGGACGCGAGCTGCGTCTGCATCAACAATTGGGCGGTGTCCTTGTTCGACACGCCACCCTGCGACGAGTACAGCTCCCACTTGCCCCATGGCGAGGGAGCTGTCTTGTTCTCCTGCGTGAACACCAGATCGTTGTCACCACGGACGAGGATGTTGCCGGCGAGTCCCTCGATGGTCTCCTCCTCTGGGGATTCCAGCAATCCGGTCGCCAACGGGATGCGCACACGGGCGCTCAGATCCCGGCACAATGCGGTCGAATCGGCGTTCCACATTTTGAGCATGCGCCCGTCGGTACGCCAATCGCACATGCCGTTCGCGCTCAGGTTGTCGATGACCGTGTACAGGTCGACCCCGGCATCATAGTAGAGCGTCATCTTGTACGCCCACGTGTCACCGTTCGTGTCGCGTGCACTGTTGAACCCTGCCGGCATGACGGTGGCCGCACCGCCCCGCTTACGGTTCTCGTCGAGCAGCGTGTGCACGATCATGCCAGATGTCGCCGAATAGAATGGGCGTTTGCCCTTGTTGTCGGTATCGGTAAGCAACGCACTCATGTTCAGGTTGAGGATCTTTTTCGTCAACCAGATCCACGTCATGCAGTTGAGCGTGACCGTATCCGTGCTGTCCTTGGCGTCACGGGAGCGCGAGACGAGCAGGAAACGGCAGTTGTATGGTTCCACCCATGCGTCATGTGTGGCGACCTCCATGCCGATCTCGAGGCCCTGCTCCAACCCGCGCTGGAGGATACCACCATTGAGTGCGACACGCGGGTAGGTCATCGACAGGGTGCCCGCATCATTGTGCTGCACGCTCGCCGACCACGAGCTCGGGGTCAGGAACCCTTGGAACACCCCGGCACTGTCATATGCCTTGAACCGTACATGCAGGTCGCTCATATGTTATCACCACCACGATTTGTAATATCTGACATAGGTTTGTTGCCCTGCCGGCACGCCATGCGCGGTCAGGTTCACTCTGTATTTTCCGGCCGCGTCCGGCCAGATCTGCAATGGTCCATTCGCACCGTAGTCGAGGCCGGCTGTCACGTCCGCGCCACCGGTCCATGCGGTGGCGTTGCCACTGGTCCATGCATGCAGCCGTTTTGGATCCACATACAGGTAGCCGCTCGTCGTCTTACCGGACCATGTGACGCTCGTGCCGCTGGTCGGGTCGGTGAGTGTCATCGCGTCCACGCCGGTCGGCACACGGATGATCATGTCATCGATCGGCGCGTCGGACTGGTAGCCATCAGGACACCCTTCCGGCGCGAGCACGCTCACGCTGTTGTTCGGCTCACCCTCCCACCATGTGGACGGGCCTGGTATGGCGGCATCCAACAGCACACCATCGTCTGGCAGGGCGGCCAACGTCGGGTCAGGGGCACGCCAGAAAGGGCTCGTCATGGAGAACACCGCCGTGTACCGCGTATACCTGTCGAGGGTCGTGTCGTCAGCGCTCAGGCTGGTCAACACGACCTCTACACACCGGTCCATGAACTGGTCCGGCATGCGACGTGTCAGAACCAAGCGGGGCATCGTGAGCAGACGCAGCACCCGTCGTGTCTCCGCCCACCCAGTGCTGCCCGCGCAACCGATTTTCATGGTGAGCGTACGCTGCCCGACCACCGGCGGCAAGGGAGGCACCGTGATGCCATGCATGCCGGGCACGGTGACCACATCCACGACCGGGCTGATGGGCGACAGCCAATCGGACCCGTGCTCGATGACGCAATTGCCACCGTCCAACTCCACACCGTTGATCAGATACATGCCACACCTACCTTATGCATCCTGGAACTTGTGGTCGGAATCATCGGCGGATTTCAACGGCCATGGTTGGGCGACCGGATTGTTGATCGTCTGGTAGATCGTCGTTGTCCCAGTCGGCTTGCCATTGTCACCCTGTGGCGGTTCGTACGGGGTCCACCCGCCGACCGCACCCATGTCGAACGGCGTGCCCATGCCGTTGAGGCGTGCCTCCACACCGAAATCGAGGCCCTTGCCGACAACCATGCCGGTCATATCGTCCATCGCCTTGCCGACCCGAGCAGCAGCGTCATCGATACCGATGGCGAGACCCTCATCCAACCACCGGCCATACTGTGCGAAAATCTTCGACGGGCTGCCGATGCCGAGCACGCTCTTCGCCCAGCCGAGAATATTGCCACCGAGCGATAAGATTTTGTCACGCACCCATCCGAACATGTCGCCGATACCATTGATCAGGCCTTGGATGAGGTCCCTGCCGGTGTCGCGCAACCATTCGCCGGCACCACTGAGCGCTCCGAACACGGTGTTTTTGATGCCTCGCACCCTGTCGCCGATGAATCCGACCGCACTGCCGACCGCGTTCCGCATACCATTCCAGATTCCCGAGAAGAAACTGCTGATGCTGCTCCATACATTCGTCCACGTGGACCGTATCGCATTGACCGCGTTCGTAATCGTGGTGCGGATCCCGTTGATGATCGGCGTGAGGAATGCGACGATGCCGTTCCAGATGTTCCGGAAGAAACTCGATATCGCACCCCACACGGAATCCCACGTGGATTTGATTGCGTTGACGACCGTGCTGATTGTGTTGGCGATGCCATCGATGATCGGCGTGAAGAACGCGACGATTCCCTGCCAGACGGTCTGGAAAAATTCGCTGACCGCCGACCATACCGTGTTCCACGTCTCCGAGATGAACGTGCACACGGTCGTGATCGTGTCAGAAATACCCTGAATGATGGGCGTGAAGAACGCGACGATCGCATTCCACACGGTCTCCCACACGGTCTTGATACCGTTCCAGATGGTCACGAACACGGCCGCGACCACGATGAACGTGTTTTTGATGAACTCCGCGATCGGCATGATGACGTTCTGCACATACGCTTGGATGAAACCCCAGACGGCCTCGAACACCGTTTGGACCCCATTCCACACCGCATCCCACGCTGATTTCATACCATCCCAGATACCGGTGAAGAAACTCGAGATGCCACCCCACACGGATTGCGCGACGGAACTGATACCCTCCCACAATCCGGAGAAGAACGATGCGAGCCCGTTCCATACGGCCTTGCCGACCTCGCAGACCTTGTTCCACGCGTCCGTGAGGAACTGTGTGAACGCTGCCCATGCCTTGCGGCCGGTCTCTGTCTGAGTGAAGAACCAGACAAGGGCCGCGACCACTGCGGCGATTGCGGTTATGATAGCGCCGATGGGATTGGCCGAGACGACGGCGTTGAACGCGCCCTGGACCGCCGTCGCGGCCTTGGTCACGGAGCTCCATGTCTGCTGTGCTGTGGAGACGATGTTCAGATTCGAACCGAGCTTCTTCACCATTTGCACCGGACCGCCCAGATCCATCATGAGCTGGATGCCGTTGCTGATGCCCTTGGCGGCCCCGGTGACAGTGTCCATCGTTCCACTGAGCGCCACCAGACCGTTGTTGAGCGCCTGATATCCCTTCACACCAGCGAACGCCGCACCGATGGTACCCAGCGCGGCGACGATGATTCCGGGGTTCTGGCTGAACCAGCCAAGCACATCATCGAGTGCCTGCAATACCGGTTTAATCAGGTCAGCGATGATTTTGAATGCGTCACCAACCGTCTGGCCGAACGATTGCGCGCCACCAGCAGCACCGGTCAACCGCCCGATCGCGTCGATGACTGATCCAAACACGTCCGTGGCGCTGTTGATCACGTCCAATACGACGCCGAACACGTCTATCCACGCTTGGAATACGCCAGTTGATGCGAATGATTGCACGAAGCCGGTCACCCATTGGATGCCGTTGGAAAGCCAGCCAATGAGCTGGCTGACACGGTCCATGACGTCAGCGAGCGCCGACGCGGCTGTATTGCGCAGTTGCTTCCAGACACCGCTAGGCAGCAGGTTGCCCCAATCAGTGTTGGAGAGTTTCGCGGTGAGGCCGTCCCACGCGGTCTTGAGGGTGTCTATGGCCCCGATGTCCTTGACGCGTTCCCACAATAGTGAGAACTGGTTCTTGGTGAACGTGACCATGCTGGCGGCAGCGTCGCCGATTTTGCCGAACTGCGAGCTGAACCCGTTGATCGCGCCGGCGATGTTCTCCACGCCGAACGCTTCGATGACCTTCTGCACGGCCTTGGCGACGCGGTTCTTCACGTTCTCGATGGCGGTGCCGATGCCCTGTGTGGCGTCCTTGGCCTGCTGAGCGAACGAGGCGTATTGGCCGAACCCGTTTTCGTTGAGGTCGACGATGGCTTTGTTGAAGTCATCGAAGCTGTAGGTGCCGTCCTTCATGGCCTCGTACAGGTCGTTGGCGTTGTGGCCGGCTCCCATCATCGCCTCAGCGACCTGGTTGAGCTGGCCGGGCATGGCAGCCTGAATGCTCCGCCATGCAGCCATGTCCACCGTGCCCGCGGAGAGCATCTGCGTATACTGCGCTAGGGCGTTCTCCTGCTCCATCGTCGAGGCCCCGCCAGCGAGCATCGCGTTGTTGAACGCCAATGAGATGGTGGTGGCCTCGTCGAGATTCGAAGTGAGTGGGGCGAGCTGCTGGACCATGCCGGTCATCGCGCTCGACGTGGTGGGCAGGCCGTCGAGACTGTCGGAGATCTTCTTGATGCTCTTGGCCGCGTCCTCGGACGAATAGCCCAAGTTCTTCATGACCTTGGGGAAGTTGTTCATCTGGTCCGCGCGGCTGACGGCACTGGAGATGCTGGAGCCGATGGTGTCCATCGCCTTGCTGGTGATGGCGCTTGCGGCTCCGATGACCGCGCCCATTTTGGCTTTCAGGCCACTGGCGAACCCGCTGCCGGCGGCCTTGCCGCCTGAGATGCCGGCTTTGCCGCTGGCACCGTCGAACGCGGAGACGATGGCGTTGCCCACGCCCTTCATGCTGGGCACGATCTGCACGTATGCCTCAGCGAGTTTGATTGCCATGTCAGCCTCCCATCGTGGTGTCGGTGAACTCCTGTGCGAGGAACGCGTCGAGTTGGTTCGCGCTCATGGTGATCGTGTCATCGCGCATGCTGTGCGACTTGCCGTCGCCGGGCCGTGGCAATGGGCGTGGTTTCCTGCCGCGGTGTTTCGGATCGGATTGGCCCCACATCCACATCTGCCATTGGTCGACGAGTGTGGCGAGCAGATGCTGATCCATGGTCCATGCGCGCGGCACATCCAACGCTCGCCATACCATGCTGCCGTCGGGCAGGTTGGCGGCGAGCTGCGCCGCCTCCCATGCGCCCAATGTGGTGATGTCGAGCCCGTATACCCGCCGGACGTCCGCACGCAACGCGGCTGGGCATTTTCCGGTCAGGTATGCGAGCGTCAGGAGTTTGGGTCGATACCCGCCATGAGGCCGGTGAGGAATTCGGTGACGCGCGACACCGGCAGGCGTCCGTCCTCTTCCTCGAGTTCACGCATGGCGCGCTCGTACTGGTCACGGCCAAGCAGCGTGCGCAGGAAACGCACGAGCAGTTGCGGTGACGTGTTGTCGCCGTCCTGCATGTCGGCGATCATCTCGACGATGCGCCAATCGTCGAACACGGCCGGGCTGAGCGTGACCTTCACGCCGCACGAGGTGATCGTCTTGGGCTTGTCCTGGTCGAACACCGTTGGTGTTTGCTTCGCGGTCATCTAATAGTCCTCCTTATGCGAGGGGCCGCACGCGATGTGCATGCGGCCCGTTTTCTCATTGTGGTTCCGGCTCACTTGCCTGTGCCGGCTGCGGCTGTGGCTGTGCCGATGTATTCACGGCTGGTACCGCCACCGATCAGGTCGGACGGCAGCGCGCCAAGGGTCACGTCGTAGCCGAGCACCTCGGTGCCCGAAAGGGTGCGGTCGCCGAATTCCTTGCGCACGGCGCGCGGGATGACGAACCTGTCCTTTTTGTTGCCGGTCAGGGCGAGCTCCACGACGAGCACGAACTCGGTGTCGTCGGGCATCGTGTGCGTGATGGAGAGCGCGCCGTCATCGCCGGTCACGTTCTTCTCGCCGTAGCGGATCTGCGCGGCGCTTTTGCGCATCGCCTCGATGAGCACGAACTGGTACGTCTCCGAATAGCTTGTGATGATGCTCAGGACGTTCTCGCCGCCCATCTCCTTGACGTCGGTGGTTTCGGAGTCCGATGCGTTCGTGATGCCGTCCTCGCCGATGTAGCCAAGTCCGATGTATGCATCCGGCAGCGAGGTGGACGAGTCGGTCGGCAGGGACGTGCCCTTGGGTGCCCAGTAGGCGTAGCCGGTGACGTTGGTCTTGCCAAGCGACACGTTCGCTGGATTGTTCTTCTGTGTGGCTGGTGTGGTGGACATTATGCTTCTTCGCTTTCTGTGTAGTTGGTTTTGATGGTCAATTGGCACGTGACCTGGTAGCGTGGCCGGCCGTCCGGGGAGGGGAAATCGGTGATGGAAAGGATGTCGACATCCGCCACCTCATCGATGTCCGTGATATGCCGGATGCGTTCGGCGGTGCGGTTGGCGAGTTCGCTCGCCTCCCACCGGCTCTCAGCCCATGCCTGGACGGCGAACAGTGGTCGGCTCACGAACGGCGACTCGGGGCCGCCAGTGCGTTCGACCGTGATATGCGCCGTTGGTGAGGTGCTGGACGCGTCTGGCGGCATGCTCAACGATGCAGTGGCCGGCCGTAATCCAGGATCGGTGTTCAACCAGTCCACCACCAGTTTCTCCGCGTTCATCATGCGCCTCCGACCGCTTTGAGCAGCGTGTTGTGGGCCGCGTTATCGACCCGTGCGGCGGTGTTGCCGTGCGTCGACACCAACGCGATGGAACCCACTGCGGAGTTGATTGGTGGGGCGACCGAGTAGACCGGTTTGCCCGCTTTGATGGTCGTCGACGCCATGCTGTTCGCACGAGCCGCAACCTGGTCGGCCACCTGTTCGACAGCGGCGCGTGTACCGGCGTCACGGCGGAACTGCGTGAACCCTTGCATGTTGAGTTTGACTCGGCTCATGGGTTATCCCCTTTCGTCGTGCAATTGCACGGTGAGGTTCCACCGTGTGGGCGTGATACCGCCATAGATCGGCTGCGGGTCACCGATGACGCGGTAATCATTGCCGCGCATCCGGATCCGAGCGCCTCTCAGACTGCGGTATGGCCACGCGCGGGGGAACCGCAGCGTGCAGTCGATGCGGATGCCGTCGGGGCGGGTTGCCTCGATGTCGTTCTCGGTGGAGGTGTCCACGAGCACGTCATCGACCGTTTCCGGCGGGTCGTCCTCATAGATGGGGTCGCCGCCGTGGTCGTAGCCGTGCTCGTGTCTGGTGGTGACAATGACCTGTTCACCAGTGAGCATCACGTTTCTCCCTGCATGGTTGTGTGCCAGGCGCGTTGGGAGCCACGCAGCGCACGTTTCTCCGCGGCCAGCAGGTACAGGTCACCGGTGGGGTTCGCGTACGTGCCGGACTCGGAAAAACTGCCGGCCGTCTGCGAATACTGTGTGACACCCGTCGGGTTGGCCGCTTCGGCGATCATGGCGCGTTTGACCATCTGGCAGCAGATGCGCGTCAATGTCTCCGGGCGTACCGAATCCACGTCGGCCGCGGCGTCGATGATCATGTCGGACGCATCCCCGATGAGCACCTCAGCCTTGGCGCGTTCGTTGTCGGTCAGTGGATGCCAGCGCGCCTCGAGGTCCGCCACCGTCGCGAATGGTTTGGTCGCGTCCATCAGTACACGACCTAGGATTCGGCAATGACGCCAGCGGCGCGCAGCGAGGCGAGCAGCGCGTTGAACTGCGTGAGCAGCGTATCCGTGGTCGCGTCGGCCACCGCCGTACCCGGAGTGGGCACTGCCGTACCGTCGGGCGCGTATGGGGTGCCGTCCGGGTTCACGAGACGGATGCGCGGATCGAGGACACTGGGCTTGCGTTTCTTGCCGGAACTGGTGACGACGAACGTCTGCGGAGGGAAATGGTTGTTGTCTGCCATGGGTATCACTCAGCCTTCAGCACGGCGAACGCCTTCGGATCGAGCACCGCGTAGGAGAACATCGCCTCGGTACGGTACGCGATCTGGTTGTGCGCCTTGAGGTCCACACCGGTCTGGTCCGGGTCGCCGTACTGGATGACCTCGGCCCAGATGTCACGGATCATGCCCCACTTGATCAGGCTGTAGTCACCCATGATGCCCAACACCTTGGTCGCCGTCGTCGCCTTCGCGCCGTCGACCGTGGTGGACGTGGCCGCAGGAATGCCGTCCAGTGTGCCCGCGGCGAGATTAATCGGGATCTCCGGATAAAAACGCATGCCCGTGGCCGGCACGCGCAGCTTGCGCAGGCGGGACGCCCACGTGCGCGACAACGCGACACCGTTGATCTCGTACTCGTTGACCGCGTCGGCGAGCGCGTCCACGTTCGCGATGTCGTCCCCACTGTCCGTGACCGCGACCGCGTTCGCGGTGAGCGCGTCGTAGCCGTCGAGCTTCGTGCCGCTCTTGGGGTTGATGGCGTGGTAGATCACGTAGTCGAGGGCACGCGCGATGGCCTTGGTCTGGTCCTCCTGGATGGAGCTGATGATCTCGAGGCGGTTGTCCTCGTCGGCCCATTTGAGTTCCTCGGTGACGCGCGTGGTGCACTGCACCTTGAACTTCTTGCCGGTGATGTAGGACGCTGTCTGCTCGTAGGAGCTTTTCTTCTGTCCCTCGGCGACGACCTCGGCCTCGGCGGCACCGTTGAACACCATGTAGTCCTCGTTGAGGAACAACTGTGGGGTGCTGGGGCTGAGCGCCGCGATCGTGCTGGTATTGCCGACCTTGTTGATGATCGCCTGCGTCACTTCGGCGGGCAGTTTGATTTTGGTGGTGTCCATCGCCATGATGGGTTCCTTTCGATAGTCTAGTTGAGGTTGTCGAACATCTGGTTGACCACGTCGCCCATCGGGTTGGCTCCAGCTGTGCCGGACGGTTGCATGCCTTGGTTGGGCATGCCCTGCGGCTTGGGGTGTGCGAACTGGTCGAGCTTTTGCGCGTAGGCGCTCATGCTTTCCTCGTCGTCTCCGACGAGCAGGTCAGCCGGCACGCCGGTCTTCTCGCTCACCTGCTGGGCGATGCGCGTGCGTTCCTGAGCTGCCTCCGTGCTTTGCTTCCATGCGCGCAGCTCGTCCGCTTCCTTGACGGTTTTGTCGTGCTCCGCTTTGAGCTGTTCCAGCTCGTCCGCGGCCGTCTTGTTCGCCTTGGCGCGTTCCTCCCACTGGCGCGAATGCTTGGTGACCTGATCGAGCTTCGCTTGGAGTTCCTCGTTTTTGGCGAGGGCCTCGTCGAGCTGCTGCTGCATGTCATCGTTCGTCGCGGTCATGATGTTCCTTTCGTATCGGCCCGTTTCGGGCAATAAAAAGCACCCGTGCGGGTGCTTCATATCGTGGACTGCGCCGGAATCGAACCGGCATCGGCCTTCCAGTCCCAGTTATGCGGAAGGCCGCCTCCGCGTGGACGGAAACGGCCTTTGCCATGTATGTGTCGAGATTAAAGCTTGCCTTGTGCCTTGAGCCTGCGGTATTCGTCGCTGAGCGCGAATGTGGACAGGTCGGGGTCGGTGTCATAGCGCAGTCGCCACTGTTCGGCGATCCACGCCTGCTCCTCATCATCCGCTGGGCGCACGCCGGTACGCTCATAGGCCGCGTTGAGCTGATTGCGGTCGGTGACCGGTTTGAGTTCACCGGGCTGGAACGTGTATCTGTTCAGCCGGTCTTCGGATACTGTCATAGTCACAATCATACCAGCCTGCAGTAAAGGATCGGAGCGCCGTTTTCAAGTTTCACCGCGCCGACGTATTGCAGACTGCGGTTTCGCTGCAGCAGCACCTCGTATTCGCTCTTGACGTGCGTGATCGGTTCGAGGTACACGGCGTGGTCGCCTGACGGGACGAGCAGACGCACGGCGATGCGTCCAGTTTCGCCTCCCACTTCCTTGCCGCCGAGGTCGGTCGAGCAGGCCATGTATCCGGCATGGTCGAAGACCTGCCCGAGCCGGAGCGTGCCGATGTCCTTGTCTGATTCGATGCCGAACGTCTCGAGTCGCATCTGCCGGTAGACAGTGAACGTATCCTGCGTGATGTGGTCTGCGATGGCTTCATCGATTCTGGCAATCAGTGACTCCACGCCGTCAGTCGGTTTCCCACCAAAACAGTAATTGTTGATGCGTTCGTATGCGGTGCCGGTCCAGTCTCGCAACGCCGTTGTTTTCTCGATTTCGGTGAACCTATCGTCTGGCATGCGCGCTCCATAATCGCTAAGGCGATGCAGCTCGTTTATTGATGGTGGACGTGCAGCACCAGACCATCGCACATCCGGCTTCGGGGACACGCCGTCGCGCACTCCATTCGGGTGCAGTCTACGCATCTCGCGCAATACTGCCTGCATGGTGGTGTCATCACCGGATGCTGCCTGTGCAGATTTGTACATCGCATAGTACTTGTCCGGGTCGTATCCAGTGAGGGTCTGTTTACCCCAGCTGGGGATGATGCGGCAATGGCAGTCGTCATGGTATTTGTTGCCATCGCCGCCGGCTGCCTCCTCACTGGTGTATGTGAAGCCTCGGGAAGCGAGCATGGTGCAGAACGCGCACGACTTGCCTTGTGGCACGCGCGCCCAACTGGGCTTCGTGGGGTCACGCCGGATACTGCGCTGCGTCTGTGAGCGCAGCGCGGCGGAGATCATGTCGCCGATGAACTGCTGTGCATCGTCCACATTGTCCATGCTCGGCCATAGGTCGTCCATCGTCACACCGAACTTGTTGCTGCCGCTCTTCACGTCACGGTATTTCAGGCCGGGGTAATCGGTGTTCGCGACGCCGTGCACCGTCTGCCACAGCACACGGTCGAAATCCACCAGCCCATCGTCTGCGAACGGCGGGAACTCGGTGTCGGAGTATTCGCTCCACGCCTGGCGTAGCATGTGGTGGTAGTCCTTGGCGAGCTGGCTGGCGTCGGCCACGTATTCGCGCACGATCTCCTTGAGTGCCATATCGTGCCGGTTGATGGCGGTCTCGATCTCGTCGGCGGCCGCGTCGGTCAGGTTCTCGATGCTGTCCTGGTATTTTTTGTACGCCGCGTCGAGGATCCGCTGGAATTCGTCGGCGTCATCGGTGGGGACGGTCAGGTTGTTCAATGCCATGGCCGCCCCCTAACTGTTATGGTTCGTTGGTGCCGCCACCGTGGTCGGTAGCGTCCTGTGATGGGTCTTTTTGCGCATTGGTCTGCGCGCGCAGCTGGTCGAGTCGTTGTTTGGCGCGTTGGCTTGCCTCCCATGCGCGCAGGCTGGCGATGTCGTCCATGCTCAACCCGAGTTTCGCCAACCCGACGTCGGATTGCGCCCACGCCTGGTTGACGCTGGCGACCTTCGCGTAGTAGTCGGCGCGGGCAGCGTCGGACACGACCCGTGTGGGAGCCCATATCGGGCGCACACCAGCCAACGTCGGTGCCGTCGGAGTGTTGTCGCGCAGTTGGACGGCCATGCGCATCGCGTTCATGAGCTGTTGGCCGAATATCCTGTTCTGCCGGTCGGCGACGCGGGTGAGCGCGTTCTCACTCGCGGCGAGCGCTTCGGCCGATGTCGGGTTCGACACGCGTATGCCGAGTGATTCGGGCGGGATGTCGGTCTCGGCCGAGGCGAGCATGGCGATGGTCTCGAGCATCGCCCCGTGCGGGCTCATCGATGCCTGCTGGATCTGTTTGAGTTCGGGTACCTCGCCGTCGACGTCACGGCTGATCGCGTTGATGTCCGCGATGAGCGAGCTCCATGTGCCGGATTCGAACGCGTCCTTGTCGAGGCCCAAAAACCAGAGTTTCGGCACGGAATAGAATTCGGCGGACACTTCCATGCGCACCATCGTGCGCACGGCCATGTCGGTGAGGTTCATCAGCGTGCGGTTGATACGCGAACGGCCGAAGGGGCGGTCCATCTGCTTGTCGTAGGCGAACGGGACCACGGCGACGCGATCGAGCCGGTTGTCCTGCCTCTGCGCGCTCCAACCGCCGAAACCGGTGCCAGTGACGGCGTAATTATGGCCTTCGAGCCACACGTTGAAGCTCGTGATGCTGCCGTTTTGGTCGGCTCCGGTGATGGTCAACGCGGCTTTGATGCGGCGGCGCTGCGGGTCCCAGATAGCTGCGGACCAGTCAGCCGAGCGTGGCGTGATGAGGATCCGTTCGCCGCTCGGGTCGTAGGGGTCGTAGTCCACGGTCAAAAACGAGCAGGAGTGTTTGTAGCAGCTGATGATCGCCTCGGATACGTCGGCGGTCAATTCGTTGTCCATGCAAATACTGCTGATGCCGTATTCGTCGTTGTTGGGCAGTTCAAAGCCCTCGAACACGCTTTTGTCGGCGAGCGCGCGCACGCTTTTCTGCGGCCAGCCGACCGTGTTGCCGATTTTGCGCCCGAGGTCGCTCTGCACGGCGATCTGCAGGTTCCGAAAGCGTTGTTTGGCGTCGTAGAATGCGCTGCGCAGCAGGTTGCGCGGGTACTTGGCACGCCACACGTTGAGCAGTGCTCGTGTCATGTCCAGATCATCCTGGTCCATGCCACGAATGTTCGAGGGAATGCTGACCGCCCCGGAAAGCGTTGGAGTGGCTGTTGTCTGCTGCATCAGATCATCACCTTCTGCTTTCTATCAGGGTTGCGTTTTGTCACAGTCAGCCCGTAGGCGGCGAGTGTGCATGCGACGAGCGGGCTGATGTCGGTGTCACTGCCGGTCTTGTTCCATCCGACCGCCCCGGACTTGCCTATCGGCCGGGTGACTGCGCCCTGCACCGCTTTGGCGAGTGCGGGCTGCTGTTCGTCCGGCAGGTGGGTGAGCGTATGGTCGTGGAGGCGGTCGAGTATTGTGCCGCATGCGCGTCCCATGTCGTTCGCGCCAGTGATGATGGGGCGCACGTGGGCCTTCTTGAGGTCGGGCAGCAGGCTCATGGCCGGGCTTTGCCCGTCGATGACAACAGCTGCGGTTTTTGGCCATCGTTCGGCGATCCAATCGACGGCCCACCGTGTGCCCTCATGGTAGGCGTCCTTATAGGCGGCGAGTTCGGTGTGGATGCTGCCGTCCGCGTGTTTGACCGCGGCCCCGATGCAGATGGTGCTGCGGTCTGGGGCCATGTCAATGGCGAATCCACGCAAACCGTCCATGTCCGGCGCTGCCACCGCGGTCTCGGCCCACAACGCGTGGTCGATGGCGCGTTTGACTGTCTGCCTGTCCCATACGCCCAACGCTTCACGGCGGAACGCATCGTCGGACAGTTGGCGGCGTAGACGCAGGATGCTGTTCTCGCTCGTGCGCAGCGGGTAGCTCGGGTTCGCCCGCCGCCACTGTTCGTGATCGTCCAGATCCTTGATGTCGTCGTCCGCGCCGAACTCGCACCACATGAGGCCGGGCTCGCCGGCCAACGCCTCACGGCGCAGGCGCGTGAACACCTCGCTCGGGTCGGTTGGACGTGGTGGCGTCCCCATGTAGACGATCAGGCCGTTGGGTGCGGCGTTCACGGCTGGCACCATGTCCTCGAGCGCCTTCTCCGTGAGAATCTGCGCCTCGTCGAAGATTTCCATGTCTATCGCGTCGAAGCCACGGCCGAACCCCTGCTCGCGGGCACCGAACATGATGCGGCTGCCGTTCGTGAATTCGATGGCCTCTTTGCCGGCACCACGCGAGACGGTGCGCACATGGCGTGCGACCGCCTTGTTCTGGGCGAGGGCCTGCATGTGGCGGAACGTCTCGCCGGCGGTACGTGTCCGGTGCGCGGTCCACAACACCGTCGTGTTCGGTTTGAGGACGCACAACATGTTGACACTGTTGCCGATGAGGAACGTTTTGCCGACCTGGCGGCATAGGCTCATCGCCGCACCACCGGTGCCGGCGGCATACTGGCCGTCCTTCGTCTTGCCGAACAACAGGGTGCCGAGACCGGCCTGCCACCGGTCGAACCGGATACCGCATTTCGCGGCGAGACGACTGACCGCGTTCCAATCTGAACGCACGACCCCATCAGGGTATTTCAAATGCTTGGCGAGCTGGCTCAGACGCGGCTGCTCAGATGATGTCGGTGAGGATTGCGTCATCAGTCAACTCCTCACTGGACGCCAGCACATCGCCATCGTCCGTTTCCAAGGTCTCTATCTGCCTGCACACATCAATCAACTGTTTGCTGATCGACGCCAGCGCGCTGGGCGGCGTATCTGGATTGCCGAGCGCTTTCTGCAGCACGTCGCGATTAAACCGCAATGTGTCCACGAGCGCACCGTCCCGCATCCGCTCGAACGTGTCCTTGTCCAATTCAGCGTCGACGTTTTTGGAGACCTGAACCGTCACCTTCTTCTTCGCGCGCTTCACCTCGGGCTTCGCGCCGATCCGTTTGCGCAGCTCATAGGCTTTCTGCTTGCAGGCAGCGGAACAATACTTTGGTTTGCGGCGAGCGTTCGTGTTCGCGGAAAACTCCTTGCCGCAGATCACGCACTTCATGACTGTTCCTTACGTTTTAAAACGTCAGACTGACTTTTTACCGAATTTCTGTGAGTATATCGGCGCTTTGCCCGAGGTCGCCGGGAAGTCCCCTAGGGGGTGGCTCCCCGTGGTGTGTGTCCGGCGCGCTGTGGTTGTCGTCGTGTTGTTCGTGTTCACCATGTGCTCGTGTGCAGTGGAAGGCTTGTCGCTTTCGGCTGTGGCGTTTGTGTGAGTTGCGCTCGCGCGTAGTCGTCGCTGCGGTTGCTTTTGAGCCGGTTGCAGCGCCGGTGCGTCAAGCGCACGTTGTCCCATGCCAATGGGTCGCCGCCGCGGCTGACGGGGATGATCTCGTCGACTTCCGCGCTCAACGGGTGTGGTGTGTGCAGTGTTTTGTCGACTGGTTGCCCGCAGATCGCGCACACATCATATGCGGCGAGCACCCGTTTGCGTAATTGTTCCCTGCGCCAGCCGTTGCGGTATCTGGGGTTGGTGCTCATGGTGGCTCCAATTGTGGCAGGGGTGTTGTCGCGTATGTCGTGGTCTGTTGCTCCGCCTGTGGTCTGGCCGTGTCCTGCTGTGGTTGTCAGGGTATGGGCTTGCTGTAGGGGAGGGGCTTGTGAACTGTGCCACCCCCTGGGGTTGTTTGATAGTGGGAGTGGTGTGTATTGGGAGAGCCCATGGCCTTCGAGGTGGAAGGGCCGACGCTTGGGTGGGTGCCGTCGACACACGGGCTGGAACCACGAAGATATGCGGACACCCCGCGCGACTTGTAGCCGACTCGGGGTGTCCGTGCGCTTTTGCTCATACGCATTGCGCAATACTAGTAATACTACCGGTGACAGTGGACTGTGTCAAGTCAGCCGAACGAGTATGTCAGCCAGCCGGTAGACAGGCGCCCCGTCCTCGTCATGGCCGACCATGTGGACGAGTCCCCGTTTGCCCCATTGCGTGATCGTGTTGCGTCGCGCATTGTAGCCACATGAGCGCAGGAGTGTGGCGAGTTCGGCAGCGGTGCCTGTGATGCCGCTCATCATGAGCCTGAGCCGGTGCGCCGCGGCCACCGTGGCCAGGCTGCCTGTAGCATGGCACATGTCGCAGGTGTACGTGTCGGCGGTGATGTCCGCGTCCTCGTCCGCCCAGATGCCGTACCCGCATTGCGTGCAGACGCCGATGTAACGCATGACCCGTCGGCGTTCGCAAATGGACTGCATGCGCATGGTGGCCGAATGGAGGACACGTCGGATGTGGTCACGATCCGGCCGCGTGTCCAACCGGGTGACGGTCTGCTCGGTGTCGAGCATTGCGTAGAGGTCACGAACCGGCAGCCCTTTCGGTGGGTGTTGGCCGACGGCCCTGCACAGGAGCAGTGCGAGCTCGTGGAGCTGGTCACTGAGGTCAGCCGCTGTCAGGTTGATGGGTGTGGCTGCGGTGACTGGCCTGTTATGTGCATGTTGGCTGGTGTTGAGTATGACGCTTTTCGTGATGATCGCGTCGAGGATGGTGGAGTGTACGTGCAGGTAGTGCAGTGAGGTTCTGATGCTGTTCATATGTTCCTGCCTTTGCGGGCTGACAGGCAGTCTTACGTATTACGACCCCTATATCTATATCCCTAATATATTTATAAAACATATGTATAGATAATGGAACGTAAGAATGTAAGACTTGGCCTGTCAGCCCAATGTTTCCAATGGTTTAGAGCGTGTGCCCGAACGTAAGACTACGTAAGACCTGTGTGTGGTGTGTAAGACCTTACACAGAGTCTTACATAGTCGTACGTGATTCTGTAAGACCTAGAATTCGTGTTCGCCGTTCATCTCGCTGCCTTTCAAAACTTGTTCAATCCTTGTCGTGTTGATGTTTTGATTCCTGCTTCCCGGCGGAACGCCATTGCTCCCGGTAGGTGCAGCCTGCCCAGATGCCGGTGATTCCGCCTGGTGTCCGCAGGTCGACGTCGCGCGTGTATTGTTCGCATTGCTCGTATACGGGACAGTCGTACATGCAGATGCCCTGGGCCGCCGTGGCCTCGGGCGAGTCCTTGGGTGCGAACCACCATTCCGGATCGTAGTCCGGGTTCGCGCAGGCGGCCTGCTTCTGCCAGTCAAAGTGGTTCACCATAATGGCACGTCCTCTCCCATGTCCGGCTTGTGTTCTTCAGGCCGGGCCGCGTTGTCGATGATGTCGATGACGGCCTGTTGCGGGAGATCGATGAGGCGGGCGATCTCGTCCACCCGGTAGCCGTCCGCATGCCATTTCAATATCATGCTGCGCCTGTATGCGCTGATCGTGTCGGTCATAGTGTTCCTTCCTGTTTCGCTTGTTCCACGAGGTTGATGCCTTCGCCTATCCATCGCATGACTGGGACTGCCATGCTGTTGCCGAGTGCGCGGTAACGTTTCGCGTCCGAGGCTGGTTTCCCGTTGAATGCGACATTCGTGTAATCGTCCTGGAAGCCCTGGAGCCGTTCGCATTCCCGTGGGGTGAGCCGTCGCACTTCGTAGCCGACTTCGGCGTTCGCTGAATCACCGGCATTGCACAGCACCGCAGTTGAAACCGTCGTATCTAACGTGTCCATTACATCCGATTGAGGGAAATGCCCTCCATTGGAATTCGTGTTCGAGGTGCGAACCAGTTGTACCACATCAGTGGGCACGCCTATGTTCCTGCCGCCGGTTGCTCCCGTCCCACCAGCAAACGTCGGGTATGGCCCATCTGCCGAGTAGCGCCTGCTCAACTGACCGTCAAAATGGTTTAGGCAGTTTCCTGCTCCCATGCCTGTATCTGCGCCTGCAACGCCGCCGACAACACTTCCGGTAAGGGCTTGCCTTTTTGCTTTGCTCGTCGGATGATCCCAGCACAGGCTTTCTCGCTCAAATAGTACCGGTGCGGCACGTCGCCAGTCTCTAGTGTTGATGACAACGAACACACGGCGGCGGCGTTGTGCCACTCCGTGGAATTGAGCGTCGAGCACTCTCCATGCTGCCCCCCCATCAGGCCAGAGTTCGGCCACGATTTGCAGGAGTGTGCCGAAAGCGCGTCCGTGATCTGCGGATAATACTCCGGGCACGTTTTCCCAGACGATCCATTCCGGGTCAATTTGCTGGCAAGCTCGGAAATATGCTGGCATGAGCTGGCCGCGTGGATCGTCCAACGCCTTCCTGAGTCCTTCGGTGCTGAAGCTTTGGCAGTTGTGAACTGCAATTCCATCTGCTGTGTAGCTGTGGTCATCTTCCACTTCCATGTTGTAGACCGTTATGTTTCTGCGGCCTTCGGATTTTCCTCTTACCAATCCCCAGAAGCCGTCTTGTTCCATTACTGCACTTCTGGGGTGCTTTGTGTATTGCAACCTGTAGTAGGGGCGTTCATTGACTCGCCTACCGTCGATGACGCATTGGCTTCTCTTGTTGACGATTCGTATCATGCTAACCGCGTATCCAAGGCCAGAAGCCAGCATCTTCATGCCGATGCACAGCCGCCTGTTGATGGAAGTCGAACTGTACCCATACCTGGTTCGCATTCCGTCCGACTCCATGTATCCGAGGAACAGTTGCTCACGCCATTCACGGTTCATCCCGAACACCCATGCCGGAAGATTCTTCCCATCGGCATGAACTCCGAAATTGTCAACGAGCCAGTCATACAGTGCCGTCGAAGAGCATGTAAACCTTGTGGTGGTTTCCTGCTCGCTGCGCCCCCAATGTAATCCAGTGTCAGCCAACTTGGATTCAAGGTCTTCCGCTGAGTCGTGCGAACAGCAGACATAGGTTCGTTTCATTGGCGAGTTGACGCGGTTCCTTCGCATATGGATGTTCGCCCACCCATCGCCAAGCCACCTGCCGACGAAGTAGAAGAACGGCGCATTAAGGTCGAATGTCGTTCGGATTGCCGTGTTTTCCTCGCATGTAGGTACCGGCAATGATTCAACCGAAGCGTTGAGATTAAGCCAGAATCTTCCTTCCATCGCGCTTGCCTGGACCCAGGTCGGTTCACCTGTGAGATACCGCTTGTGTGATCGGCTTGCTGTATCCCACATCGGATGCTTCTCGTCCGATAGGAACGGGTGGTTGGCGGTGCATTCCAGACTGTTTACGCCTTGCCCTTTGAGGATGATGGTGTCGGATTGTTTTGATCCAACCGATAGGACGCGACGCCAGCGATTTCTGTGCGTGAGAACCATATCTCCGGCTTTGACTTCTTCGATTGGCTTCAATCGTTCGGAGGTTAATACGAGCGTCCCAGCGGGGAAACATGGGCTTCCTCCGACCACAATGTCGGCTGTGTGATGGTAGTCATTCCAATCTACTTTCGTCATGTCTCCCAGGTTGGGGACGGTTGGGTAATGGTGTTTGAGCACTGCGCATGGGAATGGTTCGATTTCCGAGAATGCGACCGGTTGCCAGTCGAGTTGTTTCCATGCGACGGTTGCCGCTTCGATGCCAGAGAACATGCTGACGTATTTCATTGTGGTGTCTTTTCTAGATTTTGCGGTCCTCGGAACCATGCGATCGATAGCATGGTGCCGAGGATTGCGGTGAGTATCAGCCATTGGGACAAGGTCATCTGCCGATGTTGCGCATGCGTTGGCGGGCCTGCCTGCGTTTCGGGTCGCGTGGGCATGGGAGCGCCGGGTCGATGGCGTGCGGGCAACGGTCGGATCCGGCGTTGGGCCTGCCGCAGATCTCACACACGTGCATGTCGAAATGATGGATATACGGTGTCTGGTTCGGTGTCATCGTGCGTCCCTTCTCTTGTTCATGTATTCGCATTGTCTTACGCCGTGTTCGCGGCGTAGGCATCCGCATGAGCTGGTGATGTGGTTTTTGAGGTAGGTGTACGGGACGTCCTTGTATGCGCCGCAGTCGCATGCGCATTCGTAGACGCGTCCCTGCTTGTTGGAGTACACGTATTTGATGATGGTGAGCCTGCCGAAGCGTTTGCCGATCCGTGTGTGGTCGATGTCGTCGCGTTTGTGGTGGCGTTTCGGCTTGCTTGGCTTCTCACCCACATTGTTGCGGTATTCTTGTATGGCCTGCCACATGTCAGGATTCCACATGGGTGCCTCCTCGTGGTGCGGTCGCCCCGCTCTGGCCCTGGTAATGCGAGTTGAGTGCCTTGTCTCCGTAGAGGCGTGCGGGTTTCGCCACCCACTGGAAGGTGAGCTGTCCGATGCGCGTGCCCACTGGCAGTACCAGTTCGGTGTTGGTTTCGTTGTGCAGTTCGAGCGTGATTTGCCCGTGGAAACCGGGGTCGATGAGCCCGGCGGCATGCACGATGAGTCCTTGCCTGGCTATCGTGCTTTTCCCTTCCAACCGTGCGACGACCCGCGTGGGGATATGCACGGTTTCCAGCGTGCTGGCGAGCAGGAACTCATGCGCGCGTATGCGTATCTCCTGCACGTGCTCGTAGGATTCCCATTCGCTTTCCGATGGTCGCGTGATGTTGCGTGGTTTCGTTGACCGTAGCCGCTTGTATGAGTCACCCAGCAGCACGTCGTAGCTGACCGGCTGCACCTGTCCGGGGTTGAACGGTTCGATCATGTAGGAGCGGCGGATGATGTCGATGTCGTTGAATGCGCCGCAGGTCTTGAAGAACGTGTTGCTCATTTGCTGTGTCCTTTCCGGCATTGGTTGATGTAGTCGCGGTAGTCGTCCAAGTTGATGTCGAGCTGGGGTGGTGTGTAGTCGTGGTCTTTGCGGTGCTGGTAGCATGTGCGGCATATGCCTGCCGCCCACAGGTGCATCATGCGGTGGCAGTTCGCGCATTCATGTTTGACGCTGCCTTGGCGTTTGCGCAGGTCACGCATGTAGCAGATGGAGCATAGGCCGAATGCCCTGTGTGCTCGTGTCTGCCCGCAATGCAGGCAGGTTATGGTGCGTCTCATGCCGCTTCCTCCTGTTTGGTGAGTGTGTCGATCCGTGACTGGATTGCCTGTTTCATCAGGTCGAGGCTGCCCACGTCGAGTGCGTGCCAGAAGCCGGCCATGTGGGCGAAGTCGATGACGGACAGTCTGGCGGGCAGTCCATCGTCGTCCGGCATGTAGATGCCCGGTTCGCCTATGCGGTCGATCTCCCGTTGCACATACCAGAGTGCCTTGCTCAAGTCCTCGACGGGTTTGCCCTTGTCGTTGTGCCGCCACACGTATTTTATCGCGTTGCCTAGGCAGAAGTCGTAGCGTTGGGTCAGTTCGATGCATTCGAACGGGCCGTTGTCGGCGTAATGATGCGGATGGTTCACATTGTCGGTCATGCTTCCTGCTCCTTGCAGTCGTCCATGTAGTCGAAATCGTCATTGGGGTTGTAGTGCGCCTCCTCGTAGTCGGAGGCGCATTGCGGGCAGTAGTGGCCTATTGCCATTGGCGTGCCACAGTTGGGGCACAGGTCGGTGTTCGGGTTCATCCTGTCGTCTCCTCTCGTTGGTGTGCGCCCCACGGATCGTCCCCGCATGGCGTGCATGCTGGGAGGAACCCCGTCCCGCTGTTTTTCCTGGGTTTGCGTGATGGCCTGTACGGCGTGTGTCCGATGGTCGGCAGCATGCAGTCGTGGCGTGCCAGGTATCGGCCGTCAGCGTCGATGCCGATCCCCGCCCACACTGTGGAGAGGAGCGGCGGCCCGTCCGACACGGTCACACGGCACAGCATGCGATGGCATAGGATCGCCGTCACCACGTCATCTCCGACGAGCAGGCCCGCGTCCCAGTCCTCCCATTGGCATTGGTCTCGCGTCTGGAACAGCCACCGGCCACAATTGCAGCGACGCGCATGATAGCCGTACTGGTTGCCTGCCGGTGCCATGAGCCTGAGCCACGCTGGTTTGCGTTCACGCTTCATCGTGCACCTCCAAGCTCACGCATGATGCTGTTCCAGATCGTCGCGCACTCCGATTCGGGCAGGCCGCTGATCCGTCCGCGTTCGAACAGGTCAAGTCTGATGGCCGGCCAATTGTCTGGGTGGTTCGCTGCTCGCCCGTATGCCCATGCGTGCAGGTCGGTGTTGCGTGAACCCTCCGGTATCGGGCTCATATCCACCGGCGGCCTGCTCGAATCCGCCGTCCCCGGAGTGGTGGCGATCAGACTGGCAATGGACGGGCGCGGCGCACCGTCATCGGACGCGGTGTGGAGCATCGGCGTATGCGACTCCACATAGCCGGGCGTATCGACCAGCCACCGGCACATGCGCTCCGACAGTTCAGGCACCACGTCACCGGCAGGCATGTCGAGCAGCCGGTAGTCGCCGGCGGTCACATGGGAGCCGGCGCCGATCACGTAGCCCTTGCCGTCCACACGCAGGTCGACCGGCATGCCCTTCGGGTGCGCGGCGTTTTTCAACTGTCCGGCGACTGCCGCAGGCACACGGTAATACGCGTGCACGCCACCCGACGGCGTGCCCACCAGATACGTGGTGGGGAACGCGGGCGTCCCATACAGGCCGACCTGCCGGTTCCACACCGTCCACCCCGTGTCCCCGCCGTCATGCGGCACGTCCATGTCCACGACCACAAACCCTTCATGCGGTACGACCGCATACGCGGCACTATCCGTCGGACGCCGGCTCGTATCCACATTCGGCGACTGAGCCAACTGCTTCCAGTCGCGGGCGACCTTGCGCTGGTCGGCACGCACATACTCCGCGGCGAACCCAACCTCGGACGGCAGGACAATAGGCCCGTCGATCGGGGAAGGCGGGGCGGGCACCTCCACCACGCCCTCAGCGTCCGCCTCCATGACCGCGTTCCGATACTTGTCGAACCGATCCCAATCAGCGACACGCACCACACGCTGCTGACCGCCAGGAAGCACACAGCTCGTGGAGTTCTTCAACCCCATCAACTGCATGGCATCATCACTGACCGCACGATGGAACTCATCACGGTACGCGGTACGCGACGCGACCGGCTGACCGTACTGCTCATCGTTCACACAGATCTCATGGATCAGCCAATACATCTCGTCACTGATCTGACGTGCAGGCGACAGATTCACCAGATCCGGCTCATCACCCTGCTCCCACAGTTTGCACGACAACGCGAACACCGCGGCAGGATGATCACTGGCGAACTGTTCGATCTTATGGTATTCGTCGTACGAACGTCCGTTGTTGGCATGGAACTCGACCTTGACGAAACGCCGCCGGTCGGAGGACTCCGTACTGTCGGCGAACCCCTGATTCGTGCACAGGACGATGGTCGCTGTCGGCTGTATCGTCCGATATTTCCCACCGATGACACGCGCCTGCATCTGCGTGCCGGTGGACAATGCGCGCAACGAGGGGAGCATGTGCTCCGTCACGTCACCCGCCTCGTCGTCATAGGCGAACGCCATGCCGTCCATCGCATCCAGCATGCTCTCGCGGTTGATGGTGTATGAGCCGTTGACGCAGAATTGCTGCGCGTTGAACGCCGGGAAAACCTTGCCGATGCCCAGTGTGCCGAGCACGAGCTGGCTCATGACGAGGGTTTTGCCGTCGCCGCCATGACCGGACAGCACGTAGGTGAGCTGTTTGAATGGTTCCAGCCAGGGAGTGGCGAACATGCGCACGAGATTCCTGTAGGATTTCTCGTCCACGGTCAGCCAACGGCAGATGCGTTCCGCGTCACGGATGGCCTCACTGCTCATGCCGGCAGGGGTGAGCGTCTGCGTGACCGCGAGATCCTCCGTGTCCTCACCGTCGAGCTGGACGACATGCCCGTCGCGACGCACCCACACGCGCTGGCCGATGCGGATGCCACGTTCGACCTGCGCGAACCATTCGATTCGTTTCGCCTCACGCAGGATTGTCTGCACGTAGGCGGCTGACTGCTGGTTCTTCGATTCGACGCCGTACTCGTCGTCGATGCTTTTCACCGGATGCCAGCTGTTGAGCAGGTAGCGTTCGCCTGGGTGGTCATCAGCGTCCTCGTCCCTGCGGTAGAGGCGCTTTTCCGGCTCGCACCAGCGCAGATGCCCCTCGCGCAGCTCCCAGATGGCTTTCTGGTATCCGATGGCGATGACGGGTGCCTCCGGCCCGTTCTTGCCGTGGCGGGCAGTGACCAGTGCGAGTGGGCGGCCAAGGAGCGTGTTCACGACTGTGGAGTCGTTCGCCGGTTGGAAGGTGAGTTCAAGCTGGTTGAATATCCCTTCGTATGCGGCGGGCACCCCCTGCACTGGTATGGGGTGGTAGTTGGAGAAGTTCATCGTTTCCTGCCTTTGCGGGCTGACAGGCAGTCTTACGTATTACGACCCCTATATCTATATCCCTAATATATTTATAAAACATATGTATAGATAATGGAACGTAAGAATGTAAGACTTGGCCTGTCAGCCCAATGTTTCCAATGGTTTAGAGCGTGTGCCCGAACGTAAGACTACGTAAGACCTGTGTGTGGTGTGTAAGACCTTACACAGAGTCTTACATAGTCGTACGTGATTCTGTAAGACCTAGAATTCGGGTTCGCCGTTCATCTCGCTGCCCGGCACTCGTGCCTGCCCGGCGATGCTGGTGACCGCGTTCAACGGGACGCCGAGCAGTTGCGAGATCTCCTGATCGCTCTTGCCCATGTTGCGCAGGCCGGTGACCTGCATGGCGTCCACATGCGGTGCCGGCTGTCCGGCAGACTGCCGGGGCGTGGGCTGCGGAGCGTTTTCGGACTGTGTGAACGACACGGGCGGCTTGTGGTCGATGCGGTACTCGTAGAGTTTCGGCGCGCTCATGCCGGGCTGCGCCTGCCCCAAGCCCACGTAGGTCGCGGTGAACGTGTCACCCTCCACTGGGCCTTCGCATTTGGCTGCTTCGCAGGCTTTGCGGATGGCGTCCTGCTGCACGCCCCACATGTTGATGTAGATGGTGCGGCGTCCGTCATCGTCGGGCGCCTCCTGCAGGCTGGTTTGCACGGTGATGAGCGCCTCGTATTTCGGGTTGCCCTTCTGGCTGAACATGGGTTTGCCGGTCCCGTACTCTTTTTTCTGCCGGGTTTTGATGTCCACGACGGTGCCGGTCACGGTGGTGCCGGGCATGCTGTCCTTGTTGAACGCGGCTTTGCCGCCTCCGCTTTTGAGGAGCTGGCCGAAGCTGGGTGCCGGAGCGGTTGGCTCCTCCTGTGGCGTGTAGCCTTGCTGTGGCTGCTGGCCGTATTGGGGCTGTTGGAATTGTGGTGTGTACTGGTTGTTCCATGTCATGACTGTTGTCCTTTCGGGTTTGTGTCAGTGGTTGGTTTATTGGTTGGTTGTGGCCGGTAGTCGGCCTGTGGGACGTTGAGGAGTGCGCGTGGCATGGCTGGCAGGTTGTCGGCCAATGTCCGCGTGTCCGCCGCGTCCACGGTTTTGGTGCCGATCAGGCTGGCGAGGTCGGCGTGGTTTCTGCGTTGCGCTTCGTCCCGGCAGTGGAAGCAGTGTTCGGTGTTGCGGGGGAACGCGTTCACCCACTGTTCCGCGATGCTGTCCCCGTATTCGACGCGGATGCTGTCGTATAGGGTGAGGATGAGGCGTGCCCTGGCGAGTGCCCATTGGCCGGGGCGTGGGTCGAATGGGGTTTCGTAGATCCATCCGGCGTCCAGGCTGGGCTGGTTGCGTGGCAGGTAGTAGATGCAGGATGTTTGTACGGGTGTGGTGTGGCTCATGCCGATGCCGTAGAGCGACGCCTGGATTTTGTATTGTTGGCTTGGGCCGTGGCGGCGCACATCGGCCAGGGTGCTGTTGCCGACGATTTTCCAATCGCAGGTCGCCGCGTTTTTTTCGTCCCACAGGTCGATGCTGCCGGTGATGGGGCGCGCGTCGGTGAGGTTGCCGACGAGCACGGTTTTCTCGGTCTCATACCCGTCCAATGCGCCGAACATGTGTTCGAATTGCGCGTGGACGCTGGTGCCGATGAATGGCAGCCATGCGACGTCGCGAATCTCCTCTGTCGTGTGGCCGGTGAGTTTTCGGGCGAGGCAGTGCAAACATTGTGTGCCGAGTTCGCTGGGGCCGATTTCGCGCTGTAGGCTGCGCGGCTGGTGGGTGACCATGTCCACGATGTGTTCGCGGATCGTCGGCCATACGCTGGGCGCTGGGGTTGTCGGCATCCATTCGCCAGCCATTGGCATGGTGTCTGGCATGTGTGGCGTGTGCGATGCCTGTTGCGCGTTGAGCACGGCGAGTACGTCATTGGGATTGCTCATCGTCCTGCTCCTTTGGTGGGTCGAGGCGGCACCATTGGCAGGTGTCGCGTCCGTCGTGGACGTCCTGGTTGGAGAGTCCGGTGCCGCAGACGGCGCAGTATTCGTGCGGTTCGCTCATGTCGAGGTGTCCTGGGCTGCCTGGCGTGTATCCGCTGTACGTCATGACTGGCTCCTTGTGATGATTGCCTGTGCGAGATGGGCGACGATCTTGTCGAATTGCTCGACGGGCAGCATGTACAGGCCCTCGTCGGCATCGAGGTCGTAGGCCATGAACGTGTCCATGAGCGCGTCGCGTAGGATCTGCAGTTCCGACGGTTTCTCATTGCTGCTCATTGACGGACACCTTCACGGTCGGTTTTGTGGTTTTGATGCAGTTTGCGAGCGCGTCCTCGCCGACGTGTTTGGCGATGGTGCTCATGCTTTTGGGTTTGAGCTCGTAGTATGTCGGATTGTCGGAGACCGGGTAGGCGGCCTCGAATTTTCTGGGGTCGAGGCTGCGGCGTCCTGTCGTGATGGTGAGTGTGTACCCGCCCGCAGTCTGTCGGCCGATTGGATACCTGTCGAGCAGTTCTGCCTCCAATGCGTCTTTTTCCTCTTTGAGTTTTTTCATCTGGCCGTTGATGGTGTCGATGCGTGCGAGTTGTGCCTCGAGGAGTTTCGCTTTGGCATGGTCTTCGGTGGCTGGTTGGATTGCGTTGGCGCCCGTGTCCGGTTTCGTCGTCGTGGCTGTGGTGCTCATTGTGGGTTCCTTTCTGTGGTGATTTCCTCTATGCGGATTGCGGTGTGTGGCGTGTATTCCTCCCCGTGGTGGGTGAGTGGGTCGCCTGTGTGTCGCCATCGCATGCGCCCGTTGCATCCGCGTACCTTACGGTCTGGGAGGTGCCGGTAGGCGGTGACTGTGTCGATTTGCTCGTCGTCCCTGTAGGCGAGGCCGTTGAGCGCGTCGGTGACGAGTTTGACGAGATTGTCCAGATCCGGGCGGCCGTTGCGGGGCATCCAGAATCGGCATGTCATGACGAGTCGTCCCTCGAATGGTTGGAAATCAGTGTATTTCCTGTTGAACGTGTCGCGGATTGCCTGTTCGGCCTGGCGGGTCCGCTCGGGGGTGACCCCGTGTCCTCGGTAGACTCTGGGCCGGCCCTTGGCGATTGGGGTGCCGTCGATGGTGAGCATGATCGGCTCCCTCACAGTGTCTCCTCTGTGTCGCGTTCCCCTTTGCCGAGCATGGTGGTGCCGGCGCAGAGGAGGATCGGCCCTGCGATGAGGAGCAGGATCGTGAGCCATGGGCTGATGCTGCCGCCGTGCTCGTATAGGACGGCCATGTCGATGCCGAACAGCATGAGCGAGAGGATCCCGCACAGTGTCCACGTGTGGCGGATGATGGTGTGTTTCACGAGTGTCTCCTGATGTGTTTGGTGCGTGTGCAGTCCTCGAGCCTGGTCGAGGTGCGTGTCTGGCAGTGGCGTCCACAGTCCGATCATTCCGCCTTGCATGGGTGCCTCTCCAGCTCGTCGTCGATCCGGTTTGACATGGATGCGATGTTGCGCAGTGATTCGAGTGTGCGGATGGTTGATTCGAGTTCCTCGATGCGCCCGGCCATGTACCTGTCGGAGTCGATGTCGATTCCCTTGAGGATCCGCAGGTTGGTGTCAAACAGTTTGATGAGTACGTCGAGGTCGGTGGTGGTGTCGGTCATGATTCCTGCCCCTGTGGTTCGGTGTGGTTGAGTTCAGCGATTTTGCGGGTGATGATGCGGTTGACTGCGGCTCGGTAGTAGGCCTCGGTGTCGTTGAGGTATTGGCTGATGAGGTTTTCGGGTTCCGTGTGGGAGTCGCATAGCCGGTTCAGGTAGGACACGTAGAGGTCGGCTGTGGCGTCCTGTGTTTCGCCGTTGCCGTAGGCGTGTACGATACTCATTTGGTTTGCTCCTTCATTCTGAGCAACTTCAGAATTTCTGAAGTTGCTCTTTTCGTCGTCATCAAGTGCCCGTAGCGCCTCAGTGATATTGCCGAGACCGAGGACGTCGCAAATGTCTTTGGCGATGAACCAAGGATCACCCTGCTCGTCGGTGAGCACGCGCACGTTTGCGCCGTGGAAGTCGAACCGTGTAATCTGATTGGTGTCCATGTCGATGTTGACGCTCATTGTTCTGTTCCTTCCAGTGTTGGCTGGTTTAGTCCGTAGATGTAGCGGCGGATGAACCAGTTGAGTCCTTTGGTGGTGAACCGTGCGTAGGGTGTGCCGAGTTTGCGTCCTTCCTTGACGTATTGTTTGGCGACGATGTAGCCGGGTCGGATCGCTTTCATGGTCGGACTGTTGCCTTTGGCTTCGATGTAGCCGGCGCCGCGCAGGATCCCGTAGATGGTGTCGCGGCTCATGGTGTGGTCGATGGTCTGCAAATGGCGTGCGGCTTGGGTGACGCTCATGGTGCCGTACGTGCCGACGAACGCCTCACCGAGCATCGCCAACGGTTTCACGGTCTCGAGTTCGCCTCGTTGGGTTTCGATGATCCGGTCTTTTTCGCGTACGGTGCGTTGGAAGATGCCGACCGCTTTCGCGAGGATCAGCTTCTCATCGTCCGTGTCGCTGACCGGGATGTAACCGCCCGTGCGCCGGATCTGCGGCAGCACCTCGCTGGTCACCCAATGTTTGAACTCGCGTGCCTGCGGGAGCTTCGAGGACAGGATGAGACTGTAGAGACCGGACTCATTAATTAGGGTCATTCCGCGCGGGGAGTCAAAACTGGCGTTTTGCCGGTTTTGCTTGTCTTCCTTATCGACATGCTTCTTCAACGCGTCGAACGTATCCTTGTATCCGAGGATTGTTGCGACGTCCTTGCCGACGAACCACGTTTCGTTATGCTCGTCGGTGAGCACGCGCACGTTTGCGCCGTGGAAGTCGAACCGTGTAATCTGATTGGTGTCCATTTGGGATTCCTTTCATTTGGACTTGGCATCCGTGTCGGCGGGTGCCTTTTCTTTTTGGGCTGCTAGGAAGATGTCGAGGCTGTCTCGCCATCCAAGGGCCGGTGCTATGGCGTCGAGGATCCTCATCGGCCATTCCCGTGCTCCTGTGAAGTAGCGGTTGAGCTGTGATTCGTTGAGTCCTGACACCTCAGAGAGCTGTTTCTGTGTCATCCCTTTTCTTATGAGCTGCACCTTTATGGCTTGGGTCACATAGTCAGCGCTCGTCATGGGCCTCCTTTCCCGAATATTCGGTAATCTTTCCGGCGCTTCCCGTATATTCGGTCAGCAATACTGAGAATAACACCGAATATTCGGGAATGCAAACGCGACACGCCGAACTGCAAACCGAATATGCAGTATATGCTTATACGCATGTGACGGCGGCGAAGGCGTCTGACATGTTTGTGTCGCATGAGGCGGGCATGGTCACGGTCGGGCAGCCCTATGAGCAGTTTGTGGCGGAGCGTTCGCCGATCCGGAAACCATCGCAGGCGCAGACGGTGGATTCGCGGTGGCGGACGCATATCGCGCCGCGGTTCGCGGAGGTGCCGGTGAACCGTTTTTGTTGTCTGCGCTGGGGTGACTGGTCGAGCAGGGCGGTAACGTGGCGGGGGGTACATATATACATACCCTATATATATTAATAATATATATATTATATGATTGTCTCGTGACCACGTTACCAACGTCTGCTTAGGTCAATGTTTTCAAGGGTTTTCGGCGGCACTGCCTGCGTGACCATGCGTGACCACCTTCGATGCTGGTCACGTTGCGTACACTGTGGTAACGCATGGTCACGCAGCAGTGTGACATAGAATGATGTGTGCCCTGCGTGTTGGTGACGTGGATTACTGGCGGGGCCGTGTGGAGGTGCGGTCGAATCTCGTGCGGGTCGGCACCGGCTGGGTCGAGGGCAGTCCTGCCTCGATGATTTCGAGCGTGCCGATTAGGTCGCCGTTGACCGCACGCATGCGCGGATCTGCGCGCATCTCGTCGATCGTCCACCACGTGCAGTCATGCCCGTCGACATCGAATTCGAGGTGGTCGAGGCTGTGGAATTCGGTCTCGTCCTGCCAGTCGTCGACGTCGATGATGTAATGATTGTGCACGCAGTCCCCCTCGTAGTCTGTGGCCACGTCGAGGTCATAAAACCCAATCGTGTACACGTAGTGGCGGATCGCGTCGTCATGCTGGGGGCATGGTTTGTGGCTGTCGACCATGAGCGTGGGCGGTATGTCGTACAGTCGCGTCGGCATGCATGGCAGGTAGTCGATGGCGAGCGAGCGCAGCGCGTGGTCTGGGGTGTCTGGCTCGTGGATGGTTTGGTTGGGCAGCAGCCAGCAGTCCCATTCGTCGTCCCAGGTGAGCAGGATTCGGCCGGAGTTGCGGATGACTGCTATGGCGCTTTCGATGGTTTCCATATGCATATTGTCTCACGGCGCGCCACCGTAAACGCAAAAATCGCCCCGCTGCCCTAGACTCGATAACGATTCGTTATTGAGTCTGTCTTCGTGGTCGACATGCATCGCAACGGCTTTGTTTGCGTCGCTGTATCCGAGGACTTTGGCGACGTCCTTGCCGACGAACCACGGCTCCCCCTGCTCGTCGGTGAGCACGCGCACGTTTGCGCCGTGGAAGTCGAACCGTGTAATCTGATTGGTGTCCATTGGGTGGCTCAACGACAAAACGTCGTCGAGTTTCGGACAGAGGGGAGCTTCTCGTCGTCCGTGTCGCTGACCGGGATGTAGCCGCCCGTGCGCCGGATCTGCGGCAGCACCTCGTGGGTGACCCAACGCTGGAATTCCTTGGCGACTGGCTTGCGTGAGCGGAGCACGAGCTTGTAGAAACCAGACTCGCTTACGATCAACGGTGCGCGTCCGCCATTCTGAACAACATTACAATTTGTAAAGTTGCTGCATGTCTTAATCAAGTCTCATGTCGCGCCACCGTAAACGCAAAAATCGCCCCGCTCCGCTCACCATGGTTGGCGAGTGGGGCGGGGCTCATTTCAGCTGCGGCGAACACGAATTCTAGGTCTTACATGAACACGTACGACCATGTAAGACTCTGTGTAAGGTCTTACACACCACACACAGGTCTTACGTAGTCTTACGTTCGGGCACACGCTCTAAACCATTGGAAACATTGGGCTGACAGGCCAAGTCTTACATTCTTACGTTCCATTATCTATACATATGTTTTATAAATATATTAGGGATATAGATATAGGGGTCGTAATACGTAAGACTGCCTGTCAGCCCGCAAAGGCAGTTCGTGATTCACCGCGATCAACTAGTGACTCGTTAGTATTCCCTAGTTTGCGCTGTCCGTGATGGTGGCGAGGCTTGACCCATCGTCCACCTCGGGGATTCCGGCGATGCTTGTGAGCAGGCTCAATACGCCGCCCATGAGGGCGACGGAGAGCACGTTTCCCCAGTCGGCTTGCATGAGTCCGATCGCGCCGGTGCCGAGCACGCCGATGGCCGCCTGTGCCATGGTTTTCAGCGCGCGTATGAGCGCGGCCCGCATCCATACGCGAGTCGGGCTCGGCGTGGGCTCGTGGGTGGGCATGCTGTCTGGCAACGCCTGGTCACTGTCGTCGTAGGCCGGATGGTCGTTGAGATTATCGAGATTGTCGCTCATGCTGTCTCCTTGAGTTTGGCCACGACGATGGTCGCGAGCTTGTCCATCTGTTCGTTGGTGAGCGCGACACCCACCGGCAGGCTCTTGGGTTCACCGGTCTTGTACGGGTTGAGTTCGCGCAGGCGTTTGTCGCACCATACGATGCGGTCGTAGAGGTTGCGTTTGACTTCCTTGCCGTTGTCGTCCACCATGCCGCTGCCGGCGGCGTCGGTGCGGTTGAAGAACAGGTCGGCGAGACGGTAGACGCGGTTGGTGAGCCACTTCCACTCGTTGTTTTTCGTCAACATGCCGTTGACGTTGTTCGCGGCCGTGTCGATGCCCCTCAACCGGTCGCGGGCCTGCACGCCGTGCACGCCATACTCCCATACGAATTTCGCGATTTTCCGCGCGTCACTATCCGAGATTGCCATGATTCCTCCTCCATTGATGTATTGTTGCGTAAGTCGTACGAAGTCATCCCATGTGCGCCCGAACCGGGCGAAATACGGGAATGGGTCCACATGATCTGAGCCGCCGTAGTTTTGGCTGAACCACAGGTGCGGGTGCATGACACTCGTGTTCCAGCCTCGCTGTATGAGCACCTGCGCGCACACCTGCGCCGCGATCTCGAAGCCACGCTGGAAATCCGCGGCGTTGGTGGCCTCGCATATCTCGATGCCGATACATGTCGAGTTGCCGTTGCCGACCTGCCAGCACAACCGGTCGTATTCGACGCATTGGATCGCCTCCGTCCAGTCGGAGGTAAGGTGCACGGCGTAGTCGTATCCGCGTGACCACAGGTCACGATGGTTCCGCGCGGTCGCCCCCGGATTCGCCGTACTGTGTACGGCGAGGAGGAATGGCGCGAGGTGGCCGTGCCCTGGGTTGACTATCTCTCTTTTGATGGCGACCATGCGTCACTCCTCGGCGTCGGTGTCATTGTCCGCCATGTACGTGCCGTCCACGTCATCGGCGATCGGTGCGGCCCCGTCCGGCATGTCCTCGGCATTGCCGTAGCGTTGCGCGGTCTTGATGCTGTCGATCATCTGCTGGCCCTGCACCGCCGCCTCGGTGACGGGCTGGTTCTTCCACCACACATGCACCGTCAATGCGGCGGCGGCCAATATTGCCGCGCCCTTGACCATCGGATTCGATGTCCTCACCGCGATGGCTCCGGCAGTGAGCGTGGCGGCGAGTTCCGCGAAGCTCTTCGTGCGAATATTCATTGTTGTCCCTTTCATATGAAAAGAGGCCACAGCGTGATTGCCGTGGCCATGATGTTGTCTAGTCGTTGTCGTTGGTGGTCTCCTTGCGCTCCTCGCACATGCGTCTGGCCGGGTCGCCTCGTGGCTGCACGGACGGCAGATTGCGTATCTCCTCGATCATCTGTGTTCCGACCCCGTTGCCACCGATAGAGTGGTAGGCGGCGTACAACCGTTCGAGGACGTGTTTCTCGTTGGGGTGCATCCACCCGTGGCTCATCGCGGTCTCGTGCCGTTCACGGATACGCAGGTAGGCGAGTTCGATGACGGCGTTGTTCAGCGCGTCGAGCTTGTCCGCCAACGTGGACAGGTCGATTTGCTCATTCAGTTCCTCGATGCGACGCACTATCCTGTCCACGTCCACGGCCGGGTGACGCCGGTCGAACCGGCTGAGCAGCCACGTGGTGACACTGCTCACGCCGAAACCAGTCGCCAAACCAGCCAACGACGTGACCACCTCGACACTGAGGAAATTCAATTCCCCTGATTCACCTCCCCTAACTGTTGGTATGTTGTGACATGTCCGTATCCGGGATCATTGATGGGTGGCGCGAACCACGGTTCCACAAGTTCGCCCTTGTCGTGGAGTTCGCGCAGGTGCTGCCAGTCGTCCATCGTGTAGATGCCGACGTGATGCAGTTTGAGTGGCGGGCAGCCGGATGCTATGACGAGGCGCATGAGCGACGCCTGCTGGCAGACTCCGGCAATCCAATCCGCCTTGGATTCGATCATGTAGCACCAGGCGAGCGATACCTTCGCCTTGTCCGCGCAGGTGAATCGCGCGTAATACACGTATCCGACCGCACCGTTGCCGTTGTAGCATTCTATTGTGCCATTCTTTGTAGGGTCGGTGAGCGTGTACGTGTAGTATTTCGCATCCCCAGCCAGACTGCCGGTGCAATTCACCGTGTCCTTGACTCGGATGGGCCACGGATCTTTCGCACGGTTAGTGATCTCCGTCATGCGACCACCACCCAGTGCTCGCATGGTGGATAACCTACGAGAGCGTCACTGGGACGCCCCCCCCCGTTGCGGTCGTATCCGTCGCCGCACCACCATGTGACGCCCAGCTCCTGCATGTGCGCGAGATTGGACGCATCGGTGAGCGTGAGGGCGTCGGACGTCACTGTAATCGACGCTGGCTGATCCGAATACTCGTTGTGCAGCAGCCATGCAGCCGTGCCGGACGGACGCGGATTATGCAGCCGGTTGCGCATCTCCACCATTGCCATCACCCCCCTGTGTTTGCGCGTTGTCGAGTTGTTTTTTGAGCATTTTGTTCTCGGCTTTGAGTATGGCGATGGTGCATGCCTGGTCTCCGATCTGTGATTGGAGTTCCGCCAGGATGTCATCCACCATCAACTGGTTGCTTTCATTCATTCCCAGATCCTTTCTTTATTGTTCCTGCTGTGGGTGTTGTTGTGGCATGAGGGACTCAAAGAACCTGCCCTGTGCCTGTTCGAGACGGTCGGCGAGCGCGTTGTCTTGCATGCGCTGGTTGATTGCGTGGATGTCGAGTCCGTCTGTCTGTGCGGTGCGGGCATGTTGTTTGAGTGCATAGCGGGCATGTTGTTTGAGTGCATAGTTTCTGGTTGTCGCTCCCAGTGCTGTTAGTGTCTGGTTGCGTGCGACGGTGAGTGGATCGTTGAGGTGTGCCTCGCTGCTGTCGAGTGATAGTGTGTCTGGCACGGTGTCGTTGAGTGATGCCTCGAGCGCTTCGTATGAGATCGTCCATGGGTTGCGTCCGTTCTCGTCGATGGTTTCGGGTTCGGGGTTGGTGGCGGATTCGAGCATGACTGCGATGGTTTCGCCTACGGATTCGATGCCGAGCAGTGTTTGCCATGAGGCGAGTGCGTCCCATGACATGGTGATGGCCTGTCCTCCGTCGTCTGGTTCGCCGGCTGGTGTTTCGTGGCCGGGGAGTATAATGGTGAGATTGCGTGTCCCTGCTCTTATTTCCATTGGAATTCCTTTGTTATTTGATGAGGTAGCTGAGTGAGGTGAGCCAGTAGTCGGCTCCTCCCGAGGGGAAGAACCCGTAGCTGGTGTTGCCGGAGAGTGTCTGTGGGAATGATCTGATGATCACCTGGAAACTCCCGGATTTCTCGTTGCATGTTGTGGCGCTGAAATAGGCGTTGCCGTTGTTGTTGTTGAGTACCGCGATTGACTTGTATCGTCCGTATTTCGGAGCGGGGAGCGTGATGGTGTGGGTCATGGCGGTGTAGGGTTTGATGTGGTTGGTTCCCTCTACCCAGTTCGCGGATAGTGTTCCTCGGCCTGTCATTAATCCGAGGAATCCTCCGAGGTAGAGGTATCCGGTGTTGATGTTGCATTCCATGCCGACCTCGCCGTTGCCATCTCCTGCGACGATGGCTGCCCGGGTGTCTCTGCCGTCGCCCCCCACGAGGTTGCATGCGGCGTATCCTCCTGGTTTTCGTGCGGTGATGTACGCGTTGGTGCCCTCGCCGGAAATGGTGGTGAGGTTGATGTATGTCTTCCATTGGCGACGGTTGGTGTCCTGGCTGAGATTGAGGTAATCGCAGTTGGCGGTGAGGAAGGCGCAGGCCATTTCCTTGTTGTTGCTGTCTCGGGTCTGGCCCAGACGGAAGAAAGAACCGAATCCGGTGCCCGCTCCGGCGGAGCCGTCGGTGCGCATGCCGGAATTCAGCGTAAGCGTGCTGATCGGCCCCTTTTTGGAGTCCAATGATTCCGTGGCGATGTAGGGGGTGCGCGCATAGGTGCCCTGCAATGGGAAATCAATGCCGGCTCCCTGCTGTGTCGCGTCAGACCCCACTGTGCTCGTATAGAAGCTGGGTCGAATGCGCACCCGGTCGCCGGACAGTTTCGTGTCCAATTCACCGACGATGAGGTTCGAAGCTCCGCTGCCGTCGAGGTGGACGGTGTTGTTTTGGCTGGCATCCCACATGTCGAATGAGTTGCCTCGTAGTTTGAAGCCCTTGTTGTCCTCCGTGTGGGATTGGTAGACCGCGCCGGTGAACACATAGCCGACGAACTGGCCGGCCTTGATCTTGTCCGTGGTGATCGCGTTCGCGGCGATCTTGTCGGCCGTGATGGCGAGCG
>ULZD01040140.1_pt1 | contig 28273 bp, 27 predicted proteins | sample 1962821 | NCBI WGS metagenome assembly ULZD01 (sample SAMEA4835881, study PRJEB28245) | human gut metagenome | biome: gut microbiome; material: fecal sample | place: Denmark | collected 2008
CAAATTTGCCCTTTACACAGACAAACAAGAATTGATTCAGTTACAAAAATGTGCCGCATAAAATTCGTTCAAATGATCACATACCTGCGTCAGACCATCCTCGGTAAATGGATAGCTGGCGCAGTTTTTTTGTTCATCCGGCGTGGTATCAAAATTATAAGGTCCCGGCCATACAGTCACCCGAAGCACAGTGTCCCCTTCTTCCGGTTCATATTTTTCAATGCGGTAGTGCATGCCTTTGTAGCTGCCGTGAAACCGCTCTTTTTTATAGAAGTTAATGTTAAAAATATCTGTTCTTTCAATCATGAGAATCGTCCTTTCAAAATTCTTGAATAGTTACAAATTATTTTAACTTTTGCAGGGAAAATGTGCAAGCAGAGTTCAAGCCGAACGCACGTGAGATCTGGTGCGTGATTCTGGTCAGCGTAAACTGACATATTCATCTCAGACTGAGAGGAATGCAGATTTTTTTGTATTCCTTTTTGCTTCACTTTTTTTGGGGTTTGTGGTATCGTATGAAATACTTATGAAAAGTTCAAGTCAGTTTTATTTGACTCAGACTGAGATGAATAAGATACATGATCGGTGAATGCGGATCATAAAGAGAGAAAAGAGATGACAGATTTTAGATGAAGATTTTACTGACCGCGATTAATGCAAAATATATCCATTCAAATTTGGCCGTTTATTCTTTGCAGGCGTATGCAGAAGCACAGGGACATAAGATAGAACGGGCGGAATATACCATTAATAATCAGCTGGATGATATTCTGGAAAAAATCTATTGCCAGAAACCGGATGTGTTGATTTTTTCCTGCTATATCTGGAACATTGAATATGTAAGGGAACTGGCGGCAGAATTTCACAAGCTGCGGCCGGAGGTGCCAATCTGGGTTGGTGGTCCTGAGGTTTCGTTTGAGACGGAACGTTTTCTGAAGGAAAATCCTGCGATTACCGGAATTATGATGGGGGAAGGAGAACGGACACTGACCGAACTGTGCACCAGTTTTGAACAGGAAAGCTCATTGGAAAAAATCGACGGTATTTCCTATCGGCGAGGGGATGGAACGGTGGCGGTCCAACCCCTGCGCAGCCTGCTTCCCATGGACGAACTTCCATTTTGTTATGCGAATCTGCAGGATTTTGAACACAGGATCATTTATTACGAATCCAGCCGTGGCTGCCCGTTTTCCTGCAGTTACTGCCTGTCTTCGGTAGACAAGAAGCTGCGGTTTCGCAGTCTTCCGCTTGTATACAGGGAACTGCAGTTTTTTATTGATGCAAAAGTGCCACAGGTGAAATTTGTGGACCGTACTTTTAACTGCCGGCATGAGCATGCTATGGGAATCTGGAATTATATCAAGGAACATGACAACGGTATTACGAATTTTCATTTTGAAATATCCGCAGATCTGCTCCGCGAGGATGAACTGGAACTGATTTCTGATATGCGGCCGGGGTTGATTCAGCTTGAGATTGGTGTACAGTCTACGAACGGAGCTACAATCCGTGAGATTCACCGTACTATGCGGTTAGAGGACGTGTATCGGGCTGTGAACCGGGTGAAAGCAGGGAAAAATATACATCAGCACCTGGATCTGATCGCAGGACTTCCGTTTGAAGATTATGAGAGATTTCAGCAGTCTTTTGATGACATTTATGCGTTGCATCCGCAGCAGCTGCAGCTGGGATTTCTGAAAGTGCTGAAAGGTTCCTATATGTATGAGCATGCATCCGAATATGGACTGATCTACCGGACGAAACCGCCGTATGAAGTGCTGGCCAGCAAATGGGTTTCCTATGATGAGATGCTGGAAATCCGCCTGGTGGAAGAAATGTTGGAACTTCATTATAATAGTGGCCAGTTTCTGACATATCTGACTGTTCTGGAGCAACGGTATGCAAGTGCTTTTCAAATGTTTCTTGATATGGGACATTTTTATAGAAGTCATGGGTATCTGGATTGCAGCCATAACCGTGTGCGCAGGACCGAAATAGTACTGGAATTTGCAGAGAGTGTGGATGCCGGACATCGGGCGGCTTATGAAGAGGCTTTGATTTTTGACCTGTATAAAATTGAAAAATCCAAGAGCCGGCCGATATGGGCACGGGACCTGGCATTAGAGAAAAAGAAAACATCCGCTTATCTGCGGGCACATGGACTGGAAAAAAAATACTGTCATCTGGAGAAATTTAACTGGCTGGATGCACGGGGAACTCTGAGGCAGAAGGAACAGCCGATGTGGTTACTGTTTGACTATGAAGTACGTGATCCGTTAACAAATGAAGCAGCATTTACCGAAATCAGCGAAGCAGAAATGGAGGGAGATACCACATGGAACCGATCAGAGAACTGATTGCGGTGGATCTGGAGATGACCGGACTGCAGGTTAAAACAGACCGGATCCTGGAGATTGGTGCGGTGCGTCTGGTGGACGGACAGTTGCGGGACACGTTTCAGACATTTGTGAATCCGCATCGCAGGATTGATGCACGGATTACGGAACTGACAGGAATCCGGTCGGAGATGGTGGAGGATGCTCCGGAGGCAGAGGAGGCTTTGCGAAAATTTCTGGAGTTTGCGGGAGAGGCGCCATTTCTTGGACATAACGTGATCTTTGATTACAGTTTTTTGAAACAATGTGCAGTCAATCATAAGATATCGTTGGAGCGGAGTGCCCTGGATACGTTGAAGATTGCCAGAAAAGTACTGAAGGAGCCGGAGAAAAAATCGCTGGAGGCACTGTGCGGATATTTTCAGATTGACCGGGAACATGCGCACCGGGCGGTGGACGATGCAAAAGCAACGGCAGAACTGTTTTTAATGCTGCAACAGAAGTATCAGCAGCAGGAGCCGGGACTGTTTGTACCAAAGCCGCTGCATTACAAGGTGAAAAAGCAGGGACCGCTGACTCCGGCACAAAAAAGAGACTTGAATCATTTGATGATTTATCATAGAATAGAGTTTAATATTGAACTTGACAGCCTGACAAAAAGTGAGGCTTCGCGTATGATTGACAAGATTTATGCGCAGTATGGAAGAATTCCGGAACAGGAGGGTTCGGACAATGTATAAAAGGTCAAAGAAAAAAAGACTGTTAGCGTCAATTGTAGTATTGATCGTGCTGGTGGCAATGGTAGTAACCGGCATTTTATCTGCATTTCTGATATGATTTGGAAAGGTGAACAGAACATGAAAAAATGGATGAGAGTATTACCGGTTCTCGGGGCAGCCGTGTTGCTGACAGTGGGATTCGGTCATCAGACGGCACAGGCAAAAAAAGGAGAACATCCGGTGATCGCGGACCGGATCTTTATCGGGGATGTTGCAGTAGGCGGTATGACAAAGGAAGAAGCTGTGGATGCGGTACAGGATTATGTACAGGATCTGGGGGATAAAACTATTACACTTACCATCAATGATGTTTCTGTGGAGGCAACAGCAGAGGAACTGGGACTTACCTGGGAAGATCAGGAGAGTGTGAAAGAGGCTGTGGCTTACGGAAAAAGCGGCAACCTGATCGCACGTTATAAAGCGGGCAAAGATCTGGAACATGAGGATAAAGTATTCAAACTTCCGCTGATGGTGGATGCAGAAAAGACAACCGCATATCTGGAGGATCATACATCAGAACTGAACCGGGAAGCCGTTGATTTCGGTCTGACCCGTGAAAATGGAGCATTCAAGATCATCGAAGGGCAGGATGGAATCGTTGTGGATGTGAAAAAATCCGTGGATGCCATTGATGATAGCCTGAAAGAAGGCTGGAAGGATGACAATACCGTGGAACTGGCGGCAGAGGTGACAAAACCGCAGGGTTCGGAGGAGGAACTGTCAAAAGTAAAAGATGTACTGGGAACTTTCAGCACGAATTATGCATCTTCTGCAGCCGGAAGAAAGGCAAATATTGCCAACGGAAGTAAGAAGATCAATGGCAGTGTGATTTATCCGGGAGAAGAATTTTCCGTATATCAGACTGTGGCACCGTTTAATGCGGATAATGGCTATAAGCTGGCAGGTGCCTATGAAAACGGTACCACTGTGGATGCATATGGTGGTGGAATCTGTCAGGTATCTACTACCCTGTATAATGCAGTCATCCGTGCAGAATTGGAAGTGACGGAGCGTTCCGGTCATTCCATGATCGTCGGTTATGTCGATCCTTCCGCAGATGCGGCGATTGCCGGAGAGTATAAAGATTTTAAGTTTAAAAATAATACTGAAGCACCGATTTATATAGAAGGATCTGCCAGCGGATCAAATGTATCTTTTACCATTTACGGACAGGAGACCCGAGCTGCAAACCGGAAAGTTTCTTTTGCCAGTGAGACATTAAGTACTACCGATCCGGGTGTGAAATTCGAGGCTTCTTCAGATGCAGTAGGAACAATCACGCAGACACAGAGTGCGCATGTAGGAAAATCGGCCCGTTTGTGGAAAGTGGTCACTGTGGACGGTGTGGAGCAGAGCCGGGAAATATTTAATAAGACGACATACAAAGCCTCACCGAAGATCTATGCCGTAGGTACGTCATCTGCCAATCCGGAAGCTGTTTCGGCGATGAAAGCAGCGATTGCAAGCCAGAATGAGGCAACGATCCGGGCAGCAGCGGCACAGTGGAAAAATGCAGTGCAGCAGCCGGCAGCAGATACAACAACAGATATGACACAGCAGCCGGCAGATTCTGCACAGCAGGGACAGACACAGGATCAGACACAGCAGACAACTGTTCCGGCACAGACAGCACAGTAGGTCTGACAGAATATTCGGAAATGTGCGTGGCATTCCTGTTGCGAGATGTGTCGTGCGGCATATGGCATGAGTCTTCCGTGCATTTCTGCAATCTTGCCAAGGCTGTATTTGTGATATTGGTATAAGAAAAAAATAAGGGAACATAAATTATGAAACAGGGAAAAATAGCAGAGAGCGTATTGAAACGTTCCATTTTCAAACAATTGCATCTGAAACGTCCGGATGTACTGCTGGCAGCGGGTATCGGAGAGGATTGTGCAGCTTTTGCGGTGGCAGAGGATGAAGTAGCAGTGATCTCTGCCGACCCGGTAATTTGGGAAGATTCTTTGGATGGACGGTGTGCCGTGCATGCGAATCTGAATGATCTGGCTGCCGGAGGTGCGGAACCTGTGGGACTGATGCTGACAGCACTGCTTCCGCCTGAGATTGAGGAAGCGCAGATGCGTCAGATGGTTCAGATGATTGCACAGGAATGTGAACCATTGCAGGTACAGATCCTGGGCGGACATACAGAAGTGACCGATGCAGTGAAGTGCCCGGTTGTTTCTATTGCGGCGGTAGGAAAAGCAAAGAAGGGAATGCTTTCCACTACCACAGGTGCAAAGCCGGGGGACGACATTGTTGTGACAAAATGGATCGCACTGGAGGCGACGGCAAAACTTGCCCGCAGCCGCAGAGAGGCATTACTCTCCAGATATCCACGGCATCTTCTGGATGATGCAGAACGGTTTCAACAGTATTTTTCAGTGATTCCGGAGGCTGCTACCGCCGTGAAGTCTGGCGTGAGAGCTATGCATGATGTGACCACAGGAGGCATTTTCGGTGCATTGTGGGAACTGGCAGAAGCTTCTGGCGTCGGACTGGAAATCGAATTAAAGAAGATACCGATTCGGCAGGAAACCGTAGAAATCTGTGAGTTTTTTGATCTGAATCCATATCAGCTGGGTTCCACCGGGAGCCTGTTGCTGGCTGCGCCGGATGGCAATCGTCTGGTATTGGATCTGAAGCAGCAGGGGATTCCGGCTGTTGTGATCGGAAAAGCCACAGCGGACAATGACCGGGTTGTGATCAACGAGGACGAACGCAGATTTTTAGAACCGCTGCGGGCGGGGGTTCAGGTATACGGTATGGAGTTCAAGATATAGAACCGTCGAATGCTGGTATTCTTCAGAACCAGTGGTTATAAAATGTTGAGAAATGTGAAGGAGAACTGACAATGCGTGAAAAAATTTTAACATTTATAGAAAAAAACAGTCGTATTGATATCAAAGAACTGGCAATTATTCTCGGCGAGGATGAGCTTAGTGTGGCAAATGAGCTGGCTGCGATGGAAGCAGATCATGTCATTTGCGGCTATCATACGCTGATCAATTGGGATAAGACTGATATTGAAAAAGTAACTGCTCTGATCGAGGTAAGTGTTACCCCACAGAGAGGACAGGGATTTGACAAGATTGCAGAGCGTATTTACAACTATCCGGAGGTAAATGCAGTTTACCTGATTTCCGGAAGCTACGACCTGCTGGTAACTATTGAAGGACGTACTCTGCGTGAAGCAGCACAGTTCGTGTCAGACAAACTTTCACCGCTGGAGTCTGTGCTTAGTACAAAGACAAACTTTATTTTGAAAAAGTACAAAGACCACGGAACCATTATGGCAGAAAAAGAAAAAGATGAAAGGATGCTGATGACACCATGAGAAACCCATTATCAAAAGTAATTACAGAAATTGAACCATCCGGTATCCGTAAGTTTTTTGACATTGTAAGTGAAATGAAGGATGCAATTTCTCTTGGTGTTGGTGAGCCGGATTTTGACACACCATGGCATATTCGTGATGAGGGTATCTATTCGTTGGAAAAAGGTAGAACTTTCTATACATCAAATGCAGGTTTAAAAGAATTAAAAATTGAGATTTCCAATTTCCTGAACCGGAAATACGGTCTGGATTATGATTATAACCATGAGATCATGGTTACTGTCGGCGGAAGCGAGGCCATTGATATTGCAATGCGTGCCATGCTGGATCCGGGGGATGAAGTATTGATTCCACAGCCAAGCTATGTATCGTATCTGCCATGTGCAAGACTGGCAGGCGGTGTTCCGGTGGTCATTGAACTGAAAGCAGAAAATCAGTTCCGACTGACCAGAGATGAACTGGAAGCAGCGATCACACCGAAGACAAAGATTCTTGTACTTCCATTTCCGAATAATCCGACAGGTGCGGTTATGGAGCGCAGTGATCTGGAAGAATTGGTGGATGTCATTGTTGCAAACGATCTGTATGTTATTACGGATGAAATCTACTCTGAACTGACTTATACAGAGGAAGGTCATGTGTCCATTGCTGCAATGCCCGGAATGAGGGACCGTACCATTTATATCAATGGTCTGTCCAAATCCCATGCGATGACAGGATGGCGTATCGGATATGCTTGCGGACCGCAGGTAATCTTAAAGCAGATGCTGAAGATCCATCAGTTTGCTATTATGTGTGCACCGACAACCAGCCAGTATGCAGGTGTTTCCGCACTGAAAAACGGGGATGAGGATGTGGCACATATGCGTGACGAATACAACGGCCGCCGTCGTTATCTTGTGCATCGTTTTAAAGAGATGGGACTTGAGTGTTTTGAGCCGTTTGGTGCATTTTATGCATTTCCGTGTATTAAGGAATTTGGTATGACTTCTGATGAGTTTGCCACCAGATTTTTGCAGGAAGAAAAAGTTGCAGTCGTTCCCGGAACCGCTTTCGGCGCATGCGGCGAAGGATTTCTGCGAATTTCCTATGCATATTCACTGGAAGCGTTGAAAGAAGCATTAGACCGCATGGAGCGTTTTGTACAGAAGCTTCGTGCAGAGAAAAAGGAAGCATAGATTATGGCAAAGTTAAATATCGTGCTGTATGAGCCGGAGATTCCGGCAAATACCGGAAATATCGGGCGTACCTGTGTGGCAACAGGTACCCGCCTGCATCTGATCGAACCTCTGGGATTTCGTTTGAATGAGAAGCAGATCAAGCGTGCGGGAATGGATTACTGGAAAGATCTGGATGTGACCACTTATGTGAATTATCAGGAATTTCTGGAGAAAAATCCGGGTGCAAAGATTTATATGGCAACCACAAAAGGACAGAATGTGTATACAGAAGTGTCCTATGAGGAAGACTGTTACATTATGTTTGGCAAAGAGAGCGCCGGAATTCCGGAAGAGATTCTGGCACATAACAAAGACAGATGCGTGCGGATTCCGATGTTGAGTGAAATCCGCTCCCTGAATCTGTCTAATTCGGTAGCCGTTGTGCTGTACGAAGCACTGCGCCAGAATGATTTTTCTCAGATGCAGCTGATGGGACATCTGACAAAGTTTGACGATTATATAGAATAATGTGCTTAAGCTATTTTGTGTGAAAATGTAATGATTCACAGAAAATGAGAAGATAAGCGTGAAAGAGGATTCTTACACATGGCATTTATTAAGGCAGAAAAGTTAAAACATAAATTTGTACGCCGGGATGAACAGGGAGAAATAGAAGATGTGACGCTGGCGCTGGATGATGTGAATATTGAAGTAGAAGAAGGGCAGTTTATTGCCGTTCTGGGGCATAACGGTTCCGGTAAATCTACTTTTGCAAAACATCTGAATGCATTGCTGACACCGAGCGAAGGTACTGTCTGGGTAGATGGAAAAGATACGTCAAAAGAGGAGAACATTCTGGATATCCGCAAGGAAGCCGGTATGATCTTTCAAAATCCGGATAATCAGATCGTGGCCGGAGTCGTGGAAGAAGATGTGGCCTTTGGTCCGGAAAATATCGGTGTTCCGACGGAGGAAATCTGGGAGCGTGTCGGAAAGAGCCTGGAGGCAGTCGGCATGACAGCATATCGCTATCATTCCCCAAACCGTCTGTCCGGCGGACAGAAGCAGCGTGTGGCGATTGCCGGTGTCGTGGCGATGGAGCCGAAGTGCATTATTATGGATGAGCCTACCGCCATGCTGGATCCAAATGGACGGAAAGAAGTATTGAACACGGTGCATCGTCTGAACCGGCAAAAAGGTGTGACAGTCATTCTGATCACGCACTATATGGAAGAAGTCATTGATGCGGATTATGTGTTTGTCATGGATGATGGACATGTAGTGATGCAGGGCATGCCCCGTGATATATTTTCACAGGTGGATACATTGTTGGAATACGGACTGGATGTTCCACAGATTACCCGGTTGGCCTGGGAACTGAAGCAGGAAGGTCTGCCGCTTCCGGATGGAATCTTGAGCAGACAGGAACTGGTGGAGGCAATATGTCAATTAAAATCGAAAACCTGAGTTATACTTATGCACAAGGCAGTGCATATGAAATACATGCGTTAAAAAATCTGAGCCTTGAGATTCACGACGGTGAATTTATTGGCATTATTGGTCATACCGGTTCAGGAAAATCTACACTGATCCAGCTGCTGGACGGCCTGATCAAAGCAGATGAAGGACATATTTATTATGACGGGGAAGATATTTATGCACCAGGCTATTCTCTGCGATCCCTGCGGGGACGTGTCGGTCTGGTGTTCCAATATCCGGAGTATCAGCTTTTTGAGACGACCGTGTTGAAGGATGCGGCATACGGCCCGCAGAATCAGGGATTTTCTGAGGAAGAGGCATTGGAAAAAGCCAGAGAGGCTCTGGTGCGGGTAAAACTTTCTGAGAAATACTGGGAAATGTCTCCCTTTGAATTGTCCGGCGGACAGAAACGGCGTGCCGCCATTGCCGGAGTCATTGCCATGAATCCGAAGGTATTGATCCTGGATGAACCAACGGCCGGTCTGGATCCGAAGGGGCGGGATGAACTGTTTGACCTGATCCGGGAATTACATGAAAAGATGGACATGACGGTGCTTCTGGTATCACACAGTATGGAAGATATGGCAAATTATGTACAGCGGATCGTAGTTTTAAATCATGGAACATTGATGTTGGACGGAACACCTTCAGAAGTATTTTCCCATGTGCAAGAGCTGGAACAGGTGTCATTGGCGGCCCCGCAGGTGACTTATCTGATGAAAGATCTGGAAAAAGCCGGATTTCCTGTGGATACGACAGTGACAACGATCGAGGAAGCAAAGAAAGAGATTATAAAGTTATGTTAAAGGATATTACACTTGGACAATATTATCCGACGGAATCAGTCATTCACCGGCTGGATCCCCGGGTGAAACTGGTGGCGACACTGATGTACATTGTGTCTCTGTTTCTGTTTCATGATTTTGTGGGATTTATCGTGGTGACATTGTTTTTGATAGCCATTATTCGGATGTCACATGTACCGTTTTCCTTTATGTTGAAAGGTGTGCGGGCAATCTGGCTCCTGGTGGTCATCACTGCGGTGTGTAACCTGTTTTTCACACAGGGAGCGCAGACTTATTTCGCCTGGAAATTTATTCATATTACAGATACCGGTGTCAGCAATGCGGTCTATTTTACGATCCGTCTGGTGTATCTGGTTGTGGGAACCTCGGTAATGACGCTGACTACCACACCGAATAAGCTGACAGACGGCTTGGAAGAAGGACTGAAACCACTTTCTAAGATCGGTGTTCCGGTGCATGAGATTGCCATGATGATGTCCATTGCCATGCGTTTTATCCCAATCCTGGCAGAGGAAGCGGACAAGATCAAAAAAGCGCAGATGGCAAGAGGAGCGAACTTTGAAGAGGGTAATATCATTCAAAAAGCAAAAGCGATGGTACCGATCCTGGTACCGTTGTTTGTGTCAGCGTTCCGTAGAGCAAATGATCTGGCGACAGCGATGGAAGCACGCTGCTATCATGGTGGTGAAGGACGGACAAAGATGAAACCGTTGCATTATATTTCTGTGGATTACAAAGCGTATGTGGTGATGGTACTGTATCTGGCAGTGGTTATTGTGATTAGAATTTCTATATAATAACATAAGAGACGGATAAAGATGAGTGTGAAACGAGTGAAACTTGTGGTGGCCTATGATGGCACCAATTATTGTGGGTGGCAGGTGCAGCCAAACGGAATTACGATAGAGGGTGTTCTGAACAGGGAATTAAGTAAATTATTGAAGGAAGATATTGTGGTGATCGGTGCGAGCCGTACAGATTCCGGCGTACATTCTTATGGAAATGTGGCAGTTTTTGATACGAATGCCCGTATGCCGGCAGAAAAGATTTCCTATGCGTTAAATCAGCGGCTGCCGGAGGATATTGTAGTGCAGAATTCCTGCGAGGTACCACCGGACTGGCATCCGCGTCATTGTAACAGCCGTAAAACATATGAGTATCGCATTTTGAATCGCGAATTCCCGATGCCTCAGCGACGGCTGGATACATGGTTTGTTTATCGAAAACTGAATATTCCGGCGATGTGTGAGGCAGCAAGACGGTTCGAGGGAACACATGATTTTAAAAGTTTCTGTTCGGTAAATACGGCAGTAGAGGACACCACACGCACGATTTATTCCTGCAAATTAGAACAGCAGGGTGATCTGCTGACCATCCGTGTCACCGGAAGCGGATTCCTTTATAATATGGTGAGGATCATTGCAGGAACGCTTTTTGATGTGGGAATCGGTAAAATTGCACCGGAGGATATTCCAGCGATATTAGAGAAAAGGGATCGGAAAGCGGCAGGACCGACTGCACCGGCTCACGGTCTCACTATGATTGGATTGGAATATGAGATTCGGCCGGAGACCCTGATGAGGCCAGGTGGGAAATTAACTGAGAAATAGAGGAATAAGTTCCAAATTATATAAAAACTGCTGAAGAGAACGCAAGTAATCCCAAGTAGTTTTTTTCTGTTTAAGATACAATAGAAATTATAGTAACTAAATTGATAGAACTGTCATGCAAAAAAAGTTGTAATGATTGTATGAAAAGGAAGAATACCACAGCATTTGCGGACAGGTCTTGAACAGAAAGGGAGAGCATATGAGAAACAAGAAAAGAATCCTAGCACTTTTACTGGCAGGCGTTCTTGCATTTGGGGGATTACCGATTACTGCAAGTGCGGCAAACAATGTAAGAGACGGAGCGAGACCGGCAAATGGCACAACCGTGTCTCAGCCGTTTCCGGAAAAATTATTTCTGGGAGAGCACAATTCCACAAACGGTTATACCAGATTCCGTATTCCGGCGTTGACCACCGCAGCGGATGGCACACTGGTGGCAGCGACAGATATCCGCTGGGATAAATGCGGCGATGGCGGCGGAATTGATACGGTTGTTTCCAGATCTACAGATGATGGAGAAAACTGGTCCTACACCGTGGCAAATTATCTGGGAGATAATGGAAACAAGTTCAACTATTATTCCAGCGCATTTATCGATGCGGCTCTGGTTACCAAAGGAGATGCCATCTATATGGCCTGTGATCTGTATCCGGCAGCCATCGGGCTGAACAGTGCGGCTTATGCGCCAAAGACCGGAAGCACCGGATATGATGCGAATGGAAATTTGCTTCTGGCAGCAGTTACAGAAGACGTGAATGGAGTATCAAACTCTGCTCTGCGTTCCGTGGCAAGTTTCAGCTATCATCTGGAGAAAAAATCAGATGCAACAGCAGATTCTTATTATGAGATCAAAGACAATGAGGGTAACACAGTTGCAGGATATGTGATCGATGATCATTTCAATATTAAGAGCATAGAGGGAGAAAATGCAGTAGATACAAACCTGTTCTGCGGCGATTCTCCATATTTCCCATATCCGACGGATTTTATTTATATCGTAAAATCAACAGATAACGGAGCCACATGGTCTGCACCACAGCTCACAAATGTAAAGAAGGAAAGTGAGCAGACACTTCTGGTTGGACCGGGACGTGGTATTGTGACATCCACCGGAAGAATCATGTTTACCTGTTATGAGTTTACCGGCGGAGACAAGAACAGTTCAATAATTTATTCGGATGACAATGGTGCGACCTGGCATCGTGGAGCGTCTATGTCTGCGATCAGTTCTGAGGCAGTTATGACAGAGGCAGACGGAAGAGTCTATATGTTTGTCCGCAGACAGAATGTTTACTATGTATCAGAGGATAACGGAACGACATGGTCTGGGCCGAAATCCATGGGCATCAGTTACAATAATAACTGCCAGCTGACAGCCATCACTTATTCCAAGAAAGTCAATGGAAAGACAGCAATCCTGTTTGCTGGACCATCCGATACAAGTGCGCGCAATTCCGGCAGGATCTGGCTGGGCTTGGTGCAGGAGAATGGCAGTATCCAGTGGCAGTCCGATCCATATGTAGTGACCAACGGTTCTCATTATGCATACTCCTGCATTACAGAACTGAAAAATGGTGACCTGGGACTTCTGTATGAGTATGATGATAACAAACTGCAGTTTGAAAAACTTGCATTTGAGGATGTGGCACCGAATGTGTCAACCGACAGAGTATGGGTTACCGATGAGAATGACAAAGTCGTGAAATCTGCGGTAATGAAACCGGATCAAACAGTATCTTATAAGGTAAATACATCAAAAGAAGATGCTAATGTACAGGTTTCATCATCCAACAGAGCGGTTGTGGGCGCAACTTATAAGGATGGAAAACTGACACTGAAAGCAAGATCTAATGTCACAGGTTTAAAACAGGTAAAAGTAACTGTCACATCAGAAGATGAATCTGTGGTTATGAATATCACTGTAACAGATGCTGAAAATTACAAAGTCATTGATCTTGAAAAAGGCGAGACAAAAACAGTTGATATCAAAGGTGTAAATTATGCAGATACAGATCTTTCTTCCGTAGATAGTAAAGTTGCAAATGTGACCATCGATGGAACAGATATAAAAGAGACCATTGAAAAAACAAGTGCACAGCTTGGCACAGCCATTGCAGTTTTCAACGGGCAGAGAGTAAATCTGAATAAATGCCTGTATACACTGGAGGCAGGAAGCGGCACAGATACTTATAAAGTAAAAGCAATGGGTGCAGACGGTACGGCAATTTATCTGGGGCCGAAAGCTTCCAGCAAATCCGGACTTCCAAATGTAACAGCAAGTCAGCCGCTGATCACATTTACAAAAAACGCTTCTGATGATACATTCAGCCTGATGGATAATTCCACAGGAGGGGCAGGAAAATATCTGTATTTCCACCATACAAATGCATCCAAGCTTCATTTTGACAGACAGAATACAGCAGATGCAAACTGCTACTTTGAAATCTATATGCCGTCTGATTCAGCGTCTGATTATGAGCTGATCAACGGTTATAAAAAAGTAAAAAGTACTGCAGAACTGAAAGCGGGCGGAAACTATCTGATCGTTACAAAAGCAGATGCGAATGGCAGCCGGTATGTGCTGGTTCCTTCCACCGGAACGGAAAAATATGATCATGTGGCAAAATTAGTCACAGAAACAGTTTCATCCAGTGAACAGGCAGTTTTAGCTGCATCCGATGTGGCAACATTTACTACAGAGAATAAGAAAGCAATTTCCGATAATCTGTATACATTTAAAAAAGTAGATGAAAACCGCTATGTTATTTCCGGACATACAACCGATGGAAGCACCACATTCTTAAATATCGGAACACCAAGAATTCCGAACCGGAATGTGAGTGAAATCATTGAACTGCAGTCGGGAAGTAATCAGACCATTGGATTTTATGGCACTACAAGCCAGCGTTATCTGTACTTCTGGTACGATGCATCCAGATTATACTATGACAGAAACTCCACACTGGCTGCACTGACCTGTGAATTCGAACTGTATAAACCGTCTGCAAATGCTCCGGCAGATTCTCCAATCCCGGGATATGAACTCGTCAATGGTATATCCGGAGTCGAGGATGGCGGCGAATATCTGATCACTTCAAAAGTCGGTGGAAATTACTATATCATGAACCCGACGTTGGAAAGCATCAACTACAAGCATGTGGCAAAAGTTTCCGATGAAACTTATGTAAATCCGGCAGCGACAGCAAGTTCTACCATTACATTTACCGGAGTGGCAAATGGAAGTACCTCTGTAAAAGTCGGAGATGTGATTTACTTTGTAGCAGTCAAAGAAGAAGGTATTGTATGTGACCATGCTTCCACTGTTGTGGTTGATACAAAAGAGCCAACCTGCGCAGAGGAAGGTTATACCGGAGATGAAGTATGTATTAACTGCGGTGAAGTCGTTGCAAAGGGTGAAGCCATCAAGACACTGGAACATCAGACAGAAGTGCAGGGGGCAGCAGAAGCAACCTGTACTGAGGATGGCTATACAGGAGATAAAGTTTGTACCGCATGCGGTCAGACCATCGAAAAAGGTGAAGTAATCAAGGCAGCTGGTCACAAGACGGAAGTACGTGGTGCAGCAAAGGCAACCTGTACAGAAGATGGTTACACAGGCGATGAAATTTGTACCGTATGTGATGAGGTTGTCAGAAAAGGTGAAGTGATCGCAGCCAAAGGTCATAATTATGTAAACGGAACCTGCACAAACTGCGGACAGGATGATCCGGATCTGAATCGTACCTATGCATTGCGATATATCACAGTCGGCGAGCAGACCGGATGGTATTATGCGAACGTAAAAGGTGAAGTAGACAGATCTTATACCGGCGTTACTGCCAACGAATATGGCTGGTGGTATGTAAAAGGCGGCGTACTTGATTTATCTTATACCGGATTCGGTCAGAACGAGAACGGCTGGTGGTATGTAAGTGACGGTCAGGTAGATTTTAACTGTAACGGACTGGTAAACAGTGCATATGGCTGGTGGTATGTAAGCGGCGGCCGAGTAGATGATACTTATACCGGACTTGTAGCAAATGAGTATGGCTGGTGGTATGTAAGTGGCGGTCAGGTAGATTTCACCTATACCGGACTTGCAGCCAATGAATACGGCTGGTGGTATGTAAGTGACGGTCAGGTAGATTTTAACTGTAACGGACTGGTAAACAGTGCATATGGCTGGTGGTATGTAAGCGGCGGCCGAGTAGATGATACTTATACCGGACTTGTAGCGAATGCATATGGCTGGTGGTATGTAGTGAAGGGACAGATTGATTTTGCTTACACCGGACTTGCGCAGAATGCATACGGCTGGTGGTATGTAGAAAACGGACAGATCGACTTTGACTATACTGGACTTGCAGCGAATGCATACGGCTGGTGGTATGTGAAACGTGGTCAGGTAGACTTTGGATATACCGGTCTGGCTCACAATGGACATGGCTGGTGGTATGTAGAAAACGGTCAGGTAGATTTTGCCTATACAGGAACTGTAACATGGTATGGTACGGATTATAATGTAAAAAGTGGTCAGGTTATGTTTGGCAGCATCCGGTTCTAAGCAAACAGCGTGAACGCAGAATAAGCATTCCCCGATTCAAGTGCGTAGAGCATTAAGCGGTGGGTAAGGGGGGATGCTTATGCCAGTGGGAGTTAAAAGCTCCCACTGACAGGTCGCAAAGCGACTGCGTTCATGAGCAAGTAGCGAAAGCGGATTGCGAATGTCCGCTTTACCGGATTGCGAATATCTGCGTGACTTAAAAAGAAATGTGCTGTCACAGCGTTTATTGAAAATGTGTGGCAGCACATTTTTTGTATACTTTTGCAGGAAAAAATCGTTGACACAGGCTGTCTGCTGTACTATAATATACAAGTCTGACAAAGAGTGTTTTTTGTGTGCAAAAAAGCATTTCATATATATGCAGTCGGTTGGGACCCGACCGCAGGGCAGAGTTTTTGATGATTCTCCACAAGTCAGAGAAAACGATACCCGGATAATGCAGACACATTATTCAAAAATAACAGGCAGGAAGCAGATGTGTCCGGACATTCACATTTGTGGAAGCCGCAAATTTATTCAAGGAGGAAAAATCAATGAATAACACATTCATGGCCAACCCGGACAAAGTTGAAAGAAAATGGTATGTAGTTGATGCTACAGGATATACATTAGGACGTTTATCTTCTGAAATCGCTAAGATTTTAAGAGGTAAAAACAAAGCTGTCTTCACACCGCACATCGATACAGGTGATTATGTAATCGTTGTAAACGCTGAGAAGATTAAAGTAACAGGTAAAAAATTAGATCAGAAGATTTACTATCACCACTCTGATTATGTAGGCGGAATGAAAGAGACTACATTAAAAGAGATGCTGGCTAAACATCCGGAAAGAGTTATAGAGTACGCTGTGAAAGGCATGCTTCCGAAAGGACCTCTTGGACGTCAGATGTACAAAAAATTATTTGTATACGCTGGACCGGATCACAAACATGCAGCTCAGAAACCAGAAGTTCTGACATTTTAATCGGTGAAGGAGGTAAATAATCATGGCTAATACTAAATATTACGGAACAGGAAGAAGAAAAAAATCTATCGCAAGAGTTTACCTTGTACCGGGTACAGGTAAAATCACAATCAATAAAAGAGATATTGATGAGTATCTTGGTCTTGAGACATTAAAAGTTATCGTTCGTCAGCCGTTAGTAGCTACAGAGAACGTTGATAAATTTGATGTACTGGTAAACGTTAAAGGTGGCGGTTACACAGGACAGGCTGGTGCTATCAGACATGGTATCGCACGTGCATTACTTACAGTAGATGCTGACTACAGACCAGTTCTGAAGAAAGCTGGATACTTAACACGTGACCCGAGAATGAAAGAGCGTAAAAAATACGGTCTCAAATCTGCTCGTCGTGCACCACAGTTCTCAAAGAGATAGTTTTTACAATTTCAAAGAGATTACCAAAACCCTTGCAAACCCAGTGTTTACAAGGGTTTTTCTTATGTTTGCGTTTTGGGAAAAAGTTGCTGAAAAGTGGTCGATTTTTGACGGTAGCACACAAATTTAGTTGACAAATGACTGTCATAGTCTCATCAAAAAGTTCAAGTGCTTCACCTATAATTTTTAATTGGTCAATACACCTAAAACAATATAAGTATAAGGATTATATGCGGAGTGAGCAGTGGAAAGCAAAAAAGCAAGAACGGATAGCAATAGACAAAGGGTGTTGTATGTGTGGCAGGCCTTTAGATAAAATTAAGAGTGTACAGGTGCATCATATCACATACAAAAACTTAGGAAATGAAAATGTTTTGACAGATATATGTACGTTATGCGGTTCTTGTTATAAGAAAACACATAATTACTACAATTGCAAAAGAGCATAAAGAACTAAGTTCGATGCAGATGGCTTTACATGAAAAAAGGGTATAGAAACACGTAAATTGTATAATAATGGCTCAAATAGAGCAGAAAGAGGTTACAATGAGTAATAATAATGTACTGCTGCCAAGAAACAGTTGATTTTCAGACAGAAGATTCCGGCAGTAATCGGCATTTTTGATTTAACAAATAATTCTGGGTATGTTAATGCGTCAGAGTTTAAATTAAAACCAGAGACAGAGGAAGCAGAACGCAAAGTATTAACAGCGGAAGAATTACCGATATTAGGAAAAGACGGGAAATTGCATGATAGATCAGAAATAGAAAAATTATCAAAACTGAAAGCATTGCCAAAAGATGATAACGTTACAGAATGATACGTTATTTTGTAACGGTGTTCTTGAAATTTGCGGCAGGTTGTGATACATTTAGATTGTAAATAAGGAACAACCGCCACAAGTGGTTGACCAGTTAATAAGAATGAACATAGAAAATGCCACCCTAACTCGCCAAAGTTAAAGAGGGTGGTTTTTTCTATGCTAGAAAAACATTATCTGATAAACGTAAAAACGAATGTCAGCAATGCAAAAATGAACATGCCAAAAGCCATAAGGTCTTTGAAATCAAAATGATTATTGTTCATTAGCACCACCCCCATTCTATGTAAAATAAAACAGAGGTCAGCCACCCGGTAACACGATTGTTCCTGTACAGGATTCTAACAGATTTAATACGATATATCAAATTATTTTTCTCATATCATAATAGAGTATTAAAAGTGACGGTGTATAATATAGTATCGTTAGCGTAAAATTTTACTCGGATAAATGCTGCAGGCAAGCCAGAAACGACGGCAGCATTGGGTTGTTGAAGCGCATGAAACCAAGCAGCTGGTCACTTCACTTGGTATCACCGCATACAGGAAATTTATTGGGAACACGAAGGTATTGTAAATGTGTTTCTATCCGTGTGGTTCAACCTGTGGTTGCGAAAAAGAGGTGTTGAACGTTTTTCGGGGCTGTAAGAGTAAAATGATAAAGAACGTCAACGTTTTTGGGAGGTAAACGTAACGTCGATTGCCATTTTTACATAGAAATGTTACTTTAGAAAAAACAAAGATCGGAATAGATAAATATAAAAAGGATTAAGTTTTGGAAAAATCAAAGGTAACAGAGAGGTAAAACGGATATGGATGCAAAAATATTGGGAAACTACATTGCAGCACGTCGAAAAGAACTTGGTATGACACAGGCAAATCTGGCAGAGAAAATCCATGTGACAGATAAAGCAGTATCCCGCTGGGAGCGTGGTGTTGGATTGCCGGATATCGATAATCTAGAGGCCCTTGCCAAGGCACTGGATGTAAGCCTGGTTTCGCTGATGCGGGGAAAAACATGTGACGAAAAGCATATCAGTATTCAAGATGCAGAAGAATTGGTGACTAATACAATCAAGATATCAAAAGAAACATCGAAGCTAAAGAAAGGATTCTGGGGAAGTATACTTGGAATTTTTGGGATTATCATCGTTCTTTTATGCATTCTGTTGTTACGGGATGGTAAAATAGTGATGTATTCTGTAGTAAGCATTATAACTGGATTAATTGCATGGGGAATACCAATTATAGATAGAGTATTTTTGAAAACGCATTATGTCAGAAGAACGATGTTAGTGAGTGTTGGATTCGCATTTTTGTCTGTATGGATACAGTTCTTGGATATAAAAAATCTGGCGTATACTGGTAATTGGTCAGCAATCCATGATACAATTAATGTGCTATCAGCAGTAGTAATTATGTTTTGTATCATTACACTGTTATTGAATTTTATAAATATTAAAACGCATGATTAAAAAATATTGATTTTTTAGGAAAGCATATAATGAGAGGCAGGAAAAGTATATGTTACCACCACGAAAAGTCCAATTTGAAGCACAAAAACGGGAAAATGAAAATTTGAGAATTAGAACATTTCTTAAATGTAATGCAGATGAAGAAAAACTGGATCGTCAATTCAAGAGTGTTCCGTTGGAAAAAGTTATGGCAATGGAAAACAGTATGTATTATACAATCCGAAAGCGGCGGGGAATCTGGCGTTAAATTTCGCTTTTCCTTTTGAAAAGATTCTGGTATGATAGCATGGTGTAAAAATTTTGCTATCAGAAAAAATTGAATGAATCATAAAAACAAAGGAGAAGACATAGATAAATGAGTATTTTAAATGTAGAGCACCTGACGCATGGGTTTGGTGACCGTGCGATTTTTGAAGATGTATCCTTTCGTTTGCTGAAGGGCGAGCATATCGGTCTAATCGGTGCAAACGGCGAGGGAAAATCCACATTTATGAGTATTGTAACCGGTCACTTGATGCCGGATGAAGGAAAAGTGGAGTGGGCAAAAAATGTCCGTGCCGGGTATCTGGATCAGCATGCGGTGCTGGAAGAAGGAATGACCATCGGAGATGTGCTGCGCTCTGCATTTTCCTGGCTGTTTGAGATGGAGACAGAGATGAACCAGATGTTTGAGCAGATGGCGGAGGCCACACCGGAGGAGATGGAACGTCTGCTGGAAGAGACGGGTACTTATCAGGAATTGCTGGATCAGCATGATTTTTATATGATCGATGCGAAAGTAGATGAAGTTGCCCGTGCATTAGGCCTGCTGGATCTTGGACTGGATCGCGATGTAACGGACTTAAGTGGTGGTCAGAGAACAAAAGTTTTACTGGCAAAATTACTGCTTGAAAAACCAGATATTTTATTGCTGGACGAGCCGACGAACTATCTGGATGAAGAGCATATCGCATGGCTGAAACGTTATCTGCTGGATTATGAAAATGCATTTATTCTGATCTCTCATGATATTCCGTTTCTGAATGAAGTAGTAAACATTATTTATCATATGGAAAATCAGGAACTGAACCGTTATGTTGGTGATTATGAGCATTTCCAGGAAGTGTACGCCATGAAAAAAGCGCAGCTTGAGGCAGCCTACCGCAGACAGCAGCAGGAAATCAGCGAGTTAAAAGATTTTGTGGCGAGAAATAAAGCCAGAGTTTCTACCAGAAATATGGCAATGTCCCGTCAGAAAAAACTGGATAAAATGGATGTCATCGAACTGGCGGCAGAGCGGCCGAAGCCGGAATTCCATTTTCAGTATGGACAGACGCCGGGAAAAATGCTGTTTGAGACACAGGATCTGGTGATCGGTTATGATGAGCCGTTGTCCAAACCGCTGAATTTCTCCATGGAGCGTGGGCAGAAGATCGCACTGGTCGGTACAAACGGAATCGGAAAAACAACGCTGTTGAAGAGTATTTTGGGATTGATACCATCTATTTCCGGTGAATGTGAACTGGGCGAAAAACTGCAGCTTGGTTATTTTGAACAGGAAGTAAGCCCGGATAACCGCAACAGCTGTATCGAAGAAATCTGGGAAGAGTTTCCATCATTTTCCCAGTATGAAGTGCGTTCCGCTCTGGCAAAATGTGGACTGACAACGAAGCACATTGAAAGCCAGGTGCGTGTGTTAAGCGGTGGTGAGCAGGCAAAAGTGCGTCTGTGCAAATTGCTGAACCGTGATACGAATTTCCTGCTTCTGGATGAGCCGACCAACCATCTGGATGTGGATGCAAAGGATGCGTTAAAGACTGCATTGCAGGAGTATCGCGGAAGTATCCTGCTGATCTGCCATGAGCCGGAATTTTATCAGGATGTGGTAGACGAAATCTGGAATATGAGCCAGTGGACTACCAAGTTATAGAAAATCTATCGCGCATTGGATATACATGATGAAGAAAATATAGGCTGTTACGAAATGGCTACAGAATATATTGAGAAAAAAACATCAATAGTGCAATAGTGTATGCTAACTGAAGTGATTGACAGAGTACCCCACAGGGGTATACAATGATGTTGATTGAAAAATCATCATTTGAGAAAGAAGGAATCAGTATGGTAAAAACTGTATTAAAAATTGATGGTATGTCATGCAGCATGTGTGAAGCTCATATGAATGAAGTCATCCGCAACAATTTTAAAGTAAATAAAGTCTCTTCTTCAGCAAGTGCCGGAGAGACCGTCATCATCAGCGATGCAGAACTTGATATTCCATGGGTGAAAAAACAGGTAAAAGATATTGGATATAAAGTATTATCTTATGAATCGAAACCTTATGAGAAAAAAGAAAAGAAAGGTTTCTTCCATTTTGGAAAGAAATAAGAAACCGGGAATATGCAGTGAAAAGCCGACAATTACGACAGAGGAAATTCTGTTGTAGCTGCCGGCTTTTTCTTTATGCATTCAGATGTTGCAGTCCATGGAAGATACTTTTATGAAAAAACAGAATGCACGGCAAAGAACCATAGTTGGGAATAAGAAACAACCGACGGCTTCGTTGTGCATTTTGTATATGAATAAAGCCGAGATTCTGTAAAAAATTTCATGGCAGGATTTGTCGAATCATTGTATAATAAATCTATATGCAAAAAACAGGAGAGACGAAGGATGAACTGGAAGAATGTACAGATTGTCCCAACATTTGTAGATCAGGGCGTATCCTGCTATCAACTGGAGGGCGGAGACTTTAAAAATGAATATTATATTGTGTCAGAAGCGGAGACACGGAAATTATTAAATAATCCGGAGATCGTTGGATATGAGACTTATTATTGTCTGATTCCGTCCACTTCCCAGATGTTGTATTATTTCAAAGAACAGAAGAAGGTGACAACCGCCAACATTCTGTCTATTCTGCGTGGTGCGTTAAACTATCCGCTGGAGGAGAGCTGCTATCGTGAGCATATCCGTGTGCATGACATCAGTTTTCTGTCCAGTGAGCGTGTGTTCCATGAAGATGAGATTGCCGGTCTTGAGATTAAATACAGCAAGCTGACGATGGTGCCTGGAAGTACCTTGTTGATCGGTGATATCATTGCTACCGGAGAGACATTGATCCATTGTCTGCGATATGTGACTGATTTTTACCGCGCACACGGAGCAAAACTGCGCAATATTATCATCTTTACGATCGGTGGGACAAAAGGCATTGAGATTTTAGAACGCCTGACCGAGGAAATCCGTGAATACTGGCCGGATTTTGAGGGATTTATTACAGTATTTTATGAAGGTATTTTTGCAACTTACCAGGATAAAGGTGTATCCGGCATCAACCTTCCGGATGTCGATTTCTACTGGAAAGGTGGTATCATTGCGCCGGAATTCAGACGTCAGACACTTTCTATGTGCAATCCGTTATTTGAGAAATGCATCATCTATGATGGTGGCGCACGTCGTTACGAAATCCATGAGCATGTAGAGGAAGTGCTGGAATTCTGGAACGGCATGCTGGAGCGTGCAGATGAGATCGATCTGAAGGAATTGCTGGATGAGAAACTTGGTTATCCGGCTCCTTTGGCATACAATGACTGGGTGGAAGCAAACCATTATCAGGAGTTGAACGACGCACAGAAAAACTGGCTGTATCGTCAGGAACTTGGCTATATCGAGAGTTTAAAAGGAATGACTGTGCGCGAGATCGCAGAACAGAGAATCGAAGAGATTACAACAGCATTGAGAAAATATATGCTATAATAAATCTGTCAATAGCTGCATGATACGACTGCTTGCAGGCAGTATCATGCAGCTATTTGACGGATAAACACACATGAGCATGTAGGGAGATAGCCCGGAATGCGAATGTGTGTTGCGGATTCGAGAGTTCGAAGAACGTAGAAGCCGCATTTATTATAGAAGTAGAAACAGAAAAAGATACGACTGCTTGCAGGCAGTATCATGCAGCTATTTGACGGATAAATAGAAAAGATTGCGAGGAAAAATATGACCAAAAAGCAACGGGCGCTTGAAATCATCAATCGTCTGAAAACAGAATATCCGGATGCAGACTGTACATTGGATTATGATCAGGCCTGGAAACTGTTGGTCAGCGTCCGGCTGGCGGCGCAATGTACGGATGCGAGAGTCAATATGATCGTTCCGACGTTATTTGAAAAATACCCAGGCGTGGAAGCACTGGCGGATGCTGATGTGGCAGATATCGAGGAGATTGTCCGTCCCTGTGGACTTGGCAAGAGCAAAGCCAGAGATATCAGTGCCTGCATGAAGATGCTCCGGGACGAGTTTGATGGAAAAGTGCCGAAGGATTTTAACGCCTTGCTGAAACTTCCGGGTGTGGGACGAAAAAGTGCCAATCTGATCATGGGAGATGTGTTTGGGCAACCTGCCATCGTGACAGATACCCACTGCATTCGTCTGGTGAACCGCATGGGATTGGTGGATGGAATTAAGGAGCCGAAAAAAGTTGAGATGGAATTGTGGAAGATCATTCCACCGGAGGAAGGCAGCGATTTCTGCCATCGTCTTGTATTGCATGGGCGAGAAGTCTGTACTGCACGGACACAGCCGTATTGCGATAAATGCTGTCTGAATGATATCTGTAAAAAACGCATCTAATGTTAGTGATATTGTTAAGATGCGATAAATTCAAGTCGAACGCACGTGAGACTTGGTGCGTGATTCTGGTCAGCGAAAGCTGACATATTCTTTTCAGAATCACTGCACATCCACGCGGAGCGTTTATCTCAGTAGGAGATTGTACTCCCACTGAGAAAGACTTGTTTTTACTCACCACTTGCAGAAGTGGGAGTCTTCTCGACTGAGATAAAAATCCCTGTGTAAAAGCGAAGATTATATTTGCAGCAAAATAGGGGATGAATAAAGCTTTGTATGAAAGAAAACTTTGAAATCATTGTAAAAAAAGGAGAACATGAATGCTGGAAATCAAAGAGTATGTGAAGGCAGAAAGTCTGGAACAGGCATTTGAACTGAATCAGAAGCGCACCAATCAGATCATTGGTGGAATGCTCTGGATGAAAATGGGAGATCACAGAATACAGACGGCAATAGATCTGTCGGGTCTTGGTCTTGATACGATCGAGGAAGATGAGACACAGTTTTCCATCGGGTGTATGACATCTTTACGACAGCTGGAGTTACATGAAGGACTGAATCAGTGGAGCGACGGAGCAGTGCGTGAGAGTGTACGTCATATTGTAGGTGTACAGTTTCGAAATCTGGCCACTGTGGGAGGAAGTATTTTCGGAAGATTTGGTTTTTCGGATGTACTGACCTGCTTCCTGGCAATGGATACCTATGTGGAACTGCATCACAGTGGAATTCTGTCTCTGGCAGATTTTGTGAATCTTCCAAGAGATAATGATGTACTGATCCGCCTGATCGTAAAAAAGACACCGGGTAAATGTGTTTATCTGTCCCAGAGAAATACAAAAACAGATTTTCCAGTATTAACCTGTGCTGTCTGTCGGGATGAAAGAGGAATCAGAGTCGCTGTAGGTGCGAGACCACAGAAAGCGATGCTGCTGACGTTATCAGAGACACAGAATGCAGATCTTGCACAGAATCGTGCAGATGCAGCTGCAAAAATCGCAGACGAACTTGCGGCTCAGATTCCAACGCAGGATAACATGCGTGCCAGTGCTGCATATCGGACACATCTTGCCAAGGTGCTGATCCGTCGTGCGCTGCTGACCGTGACAGAGGAGGTGCAGTAAGATGGTTGTGACAATTACATTAAATGGAAAAAAAGTGGAAGCACTTGTAAAACCGGATACATTACTTATTGACTTTGTGCGTGACCATGGTTGTTACAGTGTAAAGCGTGGCTGTGAGACATCTAACTGTGGACTTTGTACTGTATTCGTAAATGATAAACCGGTACTTTCCTGTTCCATGCTGGTGGCACGGGTAAACGGATGTAAAGTAGATACTTTGGAAGGACTTCAGAAAGAGGCCGAAGAATTTGGTGCATTTATTGCAGATCAGGGGGCAGAGCAGTGTGGGTTCTGCAATCCGGGAATGATCATGAATGCCATTGCATTATTCCGGGAAAATCCGGATCCTTCTGATGAAGAAATCAAAGAATATTTAGCAGGAAATCTTTGCAGATGTTCCGGATATGAAGGACAGATGCGTGGAATCAAAGCTTTTCTGGAATACAAAAAGAATGGAGGCAGCAGATGAAAGCAGTAAATCAGCCAATTCGAAAAAAAGATGCCATGGCGCTGGTGACAGGAAAACCGGTTTTTATGGACGATCTGGTTCCGAAGGACTGTCTGATCGTCAAATTACTGCGCAGTCCCCATGCCAATGCAATCATAAAAGAAATCAATAAGACTGCAGCGGAAAAAGTACCGGGGATTGAAGCAATCTATACCTGGGAAGATGTTCCGCAGCAGCGTTTTACCACAGCGGGACAGACCTATCCGGAAGCGACACCTTATGATCGTCTGATCCTGGACCGGCATGTACGTTTTGTGGGTGATCCGGTGGCGATCATTGCCGGTGAGGATGAAGCCTGCGTGGAAAAAGCCATGCGTCTGATCAAAGTGAAATATGAAGTGCTTCCGGCAATTCTGGATTTTCATGTGGCAAAAGATAATGAAATCCTGATTCATCCGGAGGATAACTGGAGATCACTCTGTCCGGTTGGCGCGGACAATAAACGGAATCTCTGCGCCACAGCCAGATCGGAAGAAGGCGATGTGGACGGTGTGATGGCAGAATGTGATACCATTGTGGAGCATACTTATCATACTGTCGCAGATCAGCAGGCGATGATGGAGACATTCCGTACTTACTGTTCTGTGGATGCCTATGGCAGACTGAATATTTTCAGTTCCACACAGATTGTATTCCATGTGCGAAGAATTGTATCAAATGCTCTTGGTATTCCGAAGTCTCAGATCCGTGTGTCAAAACCGCGTGTCGGCGGTGGGTTTGGAGCAAAACAGACCGCAGTTTCTGAAGTGTATCCGGCATTTGTAACCTGGATGACAAAGAAACCGTCCAAAATCATTTTTACCAGAGAGGAATCCCAGATTGCATCCTCTCCCCGGCATGAGATGGAAGTGCATGTAAAAGTAGGTGCAATGAAGGACGGAACCATCCGTGCGATTGATATGTATACACTGTCAAATACCGGTGCTTACGGTGAGCATGGACCGACAACGGTAGGATTAAGCGGACACAAATCCATTCCGCTTTATGCAAAAGCAGAGGCATTCCGTTTTGATTACGATGTTGTGTATACCAATGTAATGTCTGCAGGAGCATATCGTGGATATGGTGCGACACAGGGTCAGTTTGCACTCGAATCAGCGGTGAACGAACTGGCGCAGAAACTGCATATGGATCCGGTGAAGCTGCGTGAGATAAATATGGTGCGGGAAGGCGATATCATGCCTGCTTATTATGGTGAGCCAAACAACAGTTGTGCGCTGGATCGTTGTCTGGAACGCGCGGCAGAGATGATCGGGTGGAAAGAGAAGTTCCCTTGCCGGGATATGGGCAACGGAAAAGTGCGAGGCGTCGGTATGGCCATGTCCATGCAGGGATCCGGTATTTCCAATGTGGATGTAGGATCTGCGACCATTAAGCTGAACGAAGATGGAACATATCTGCTCTCTATCGCTGCTGCTGATATGGGAACCGGATGTGATACGACACTGGCGCAGGTGGCAGCGGAATGTCTGGAATGTGATACGGACAGGATCGCAGTATCCGGTGCAGATACCGATACCTCACCTTACGATTCCGGATCTTACGCATCCAGTACGGCATACGTTACCGGTAAAGCCGTGGAAAAGACAGCACTTCATCTGATCGAAGAGATGAAGCAGACAGCTGCTCAGATGTTGGAGTGCAACGTGGACGATACCCGTTTTGAAGGAGACCGTGTAAGCTGTATTTCCACAGGAAAAACCGTGACAACAGCGGAAATCGGTGTGCATTCCATGTGTGCCAATAACCATGCACTTCAGGTAACGGAGAGCCATTATTCTCCGGTTTCTCCGCCACCGTTTATGGTCGGAATGGCAGAAGTGGAAATTGATAAAGAAACCGGTGAACTGGAACTGATCGATTATGTGGCTGTAGTTGACTGCGGTACTCCGCTGAACCCGAATCTGGCAAGAGTTCAGGTAGAAGGCGGTCTCGGACAGGGTATCGGCATGGCATTGTATGAGAATGTACAGTATACGGACTACGGAAGAATGATGAACAATTCCCTGATGCAGTATAAGATTCCAGCTCGTGTGGATGTGTGCAGACTCCGGGTTGAGTTCGAGAGCAGTTATGAACAGTCCGGCCCGTTTGGCGCAAAATCCATCGGAGAGATTGTTATCAACACACCATCTCCGGCATTGGCACATGCGGTTGCCAATGCAACAGGTATCTGGGTGCGTGAACTTCCGATCACACCGGAGAAAATTGCAATGGGTACACCGGAAGAATAGAAAAAAGAAGTAAAAATGAGGTGACCCCTCAAAGTTAGACTTTTTACGAG
>ULZD01026868.1_pt1 | contig 28155 bp, 27 predicted proteins | sample 1962821 | NCBI WGS metagenome assembly ULZD01 (sample SAMEA4835881, study PRJEB28245) | human gut metagenome | biome: gut microbiome; material: fecal sample | place: Denmark | collected 2008
GTTGTTGTAGGTTCGAGCCCTACTCGGGGAGTTTTTTCATAATTATTTCTGGAATGATATTTCTTATATTGACTTATTGTTTTGGAGATGTTATAATGCAAAAAGCTTGTTAATTAAATATGGCGACATAGCCAAGTGGTAAGGCAAAGGTCTGCAACACCTCTATCACCAGTTCGAATCTGGTTGTCGCCTCTTAAGACTTAGGAACTCAAAATTGTTTTTGGGTTCTTTTTTTTGTATATTCAAGAAAAAATGCTATGAATTAATTAATAATATCCAAAAATAATAATTTGTAAATGGAATGTATAATACAAGAAATGATATAATAAGCGTAAACAAGTCAACATACTTGTATGATTGACGAGTGGTGAATGCCAATCATGAACTGTTTTTGTTCATGATATAATATAAATGAAAAGTTGGCGATGTGATATAAAACTTAAAATAATTTGTATTACAACCGCAGAAGCAATTAGATCAGGCAAAGAGGATATTAAATATGAAAAAAAAGACAGTTACGTTAAAAGATTATATTATGGCGATCAGCATATTTCTAATTGCATTAGTTGTTGGTATTTTTATTTTTTATTCCGGTGTACAGCATTCGATCGCAAAAAATTCTCAGGAGCGAATTTCTACAAATGTGTCACGCCAGAGTGAACATTTGCGGACAATATTTAATATTAATTATCAGTACCTGAATGAAATTGCATGTCAGATTGGAAAATCAGAACCATTGATTTCGCAGAATAGTATAGATCGTTTAGAAGCTATTGTAGAAAAGACGGATTTAGAACGTGTTGCATTGATTGAACCTGATGGAACCGCACACTATGATAATGGTGTAGTAAAGGATTTGGCTTACCGAAGATATTTTAAGGAAGCCATGAGTGGGAAAGAGACGTTGAGTGATCCATTGGAAAGCAGTGTGGATCAGCAGACACGTGTGGTTTTGGGAGTACCTATTTATAATTCTGATAATGAAATAATCGGAATTCTTGGTGGGTCTTGTAATGTAACATTACTAAGCCATATGCTGTTTGATGATTTGTTTTATGGAGAAGGTGATACACTTGTGGTAAAACAAGATGGTACGATTATTGCTCAGGAAGAGGGAGATTCGCAGCAGAAAAGGGAAATTTCGTATGGAGGAAATTTACTTAATTACTATGAAGAGAAAAATATAAATCAAACACAGACATTGAATATGCTGAAATCAGACTTTAAAGAGGGAAAGGAAGGATTGGTACAGCTTGGCCTGGATGATACTAGCAAATCAGATTATTATCTGGCATATACACCGCTTGGAATGAATGACTGGATGATCTGTTATATTGTACCGGTGAAAGCAGCGCAGAAATCCTATTCTTTTATCAGAAAATATGAGGCGGTATTTATGCTGGCATTCTGTGTTCTGGTAACAGTGCTTATAATATATATTGTCCGCAAAAACAGTGCAGACAAAGCGGAATTATTACGTTATACACAGAGAGATGCATTGACCGGTTTATATAATAAAGATACTACACAGCGGTTGATTCAAAATATTGTGCAGGAAGAAGCAGGGCAGCATGCTTTTATTATTTTAGATATCGATTATTTTAAATCTGTAAATGATAATTTTGGACATATCGTAGGAGATAAAGTACTACAGACATTTGGCAGATTTTTACAGTCTCAATTTCGGGAGTATGATGTAGTAGGGCGTATTGGTGGAGACGAGTTTGTTATTTTAATGTGCAATTTAGCAAATACAGATGTGGTTGAAATAAAGATTCAAAATCTTTTGAAACAGGTTGGCAGTATACGCGTGGAGGAGATGGGAGAGCAGAAGATGACAATCAGTGTGGGGATTGCTTTTGCACCCCAGCATGGAAGTTCTTTTATGGATCTTTATCGAAAGGCGGATCATGCATTGTATCAGACGAAACGTGCGGGTAAAAACGGATATTCCCTGTATCAATGGGAGAAAGTTTGACAGTGAGAACGTTTTACGTATTTTTTGCCGGAATAGATGAAAAGACAGGATTTGTGAAAGCAGATTTCATGTAGCTATCATATTTCTCTGTTATGTTATCAATATAGAAAAAAAGGTACACGGATATCAGCACTGGATAACATAGGAGAAATAGGATGAATGATACGTTAATACAGAGTTTTTTGTCGGTAGCAGAAGAAGGAAGTTTTTGTAAAGCGGCAGAGAAAATCTATATTTCTCAGCCTAATCTGAGCCGGAATATCGCACGCTTGGAAAAGGAACTGGATACGCAGCTTTTTGACAGAAGCGGAAAACATATTGCATTGACGGAAGCTGGCCGGATTTATGAAAAAGCATTTCAGAAGATGAAACAGTGTTTTGCAGAAGCGAAAGAGCAGGTACAGCAGCTGAATGATATGGATAGGGGAATGATCCGTATCGGATATGTGAATGGATGGAATATCGGTACTTATATGCAGCCGGTGTTGAGAGAAATGCGTCTGGAATACCCGGGTATTAGGATTTCTCTGGAAGCATATACGCTGCAGGAGCTGTCTGCACGTTTTCAGATGGGGCAGATGGATTTGATCATTACACTGCAGGATCGTACTGCAAAAATGTATGATGCGGAGTCGATGCTCATCGACACAGCGCAGGAAATGATTCTTTTTTCCAATACTTTATTTCGGACAAGAAAGAAAAACTGGAAACCAGAGGAATTTCGTCAGGAAACGTTTTTCGTTCTGGCAGATGACAGAGAAGAAATGCAGTTGGATTGTGTGCGTGCCATCGGCAGCAAGTATGGATTTGTGCCGAATATATGCAGTGTGAACAGTATGGAATCCATTTTAATGAATGTGGAAAATGGACTGGGTGTAACTGTGTGCAATTCATGGGTACGAAATGTGTATGAACCTGGATTTCAGTGCTGTCCGTTAGAACATTCCACAGAAATTGCAGCGGCATGGAAGCAGGGACAGGAGAATTCTGCGCTTCAGATTTTACTCGGATATATGACAGAAAAGAACTTGAACAGTTGCAAAATCAGCGCATAAACGATATAGTACAGATAGCAGATATGGCAGTGAACAAGCCGTGTGCTACTGTGAAAATCAGAGGCAGTTGGCTGGAAAACAGTCGGCTGCTTTTATTTAGGTGGACAGGAGATATGAAAAAGAGAATACTGGTTGTGGATGATGAAATATCAATCCGGATGGGGATCCGGGAATTTGCGGAATATCAGGGGTATGATGTGACAGGTGCAGCTAATGGGCGGGAGGCACTGGAATTGTGCCGGCAGCAGGATTTTGACCTGATTATTATGGACATTATGATGCCGGAGATGGATGGTTATGAAGCATATCGGAGAATACGGGAGATAAAGGATATTCCGGCGCTGATGTTGTCTGCAAAAGGAGAAGAATATGACAAACTCCAGGGATTTGAAGCTGGCATTGATGATTATGTGGTAAAACCTTTTTCTATTAAGGAACTGATGGCCCGGGTAAATGTAATCCTGATGAGACATGAACCAAGGGAAGAGAAAACACAGGGTGAAATTTATGAATTTCAGGGACTGACGGTAAATATTTCCGCCAGGGAAGTTTTTGTAGACGGAGTGCATGTGGAATTGCGCCCTAAGGAGTATGATCTGCTGTTTTTTCTGGTGCGGAATAGAGGCATTGTGTTTTCAAGGGATGCCCTGCTGGAAAAAGTATGGGGCTTTGATTTTATGGGAGATGACCGCACGGTGGATGCACAGATTAAGATGCTGCGGCATGTGCTGGGAGATTATCGGACATATATTGTGACATACAGAGGAGCGGGGTACAAATTTGAAGCAGAAGAAAAGGCATAAAATGATGTTTGGCCTCTGGCTTGGATTTATGGGACTTGCAGGGGCGATGGCGCTGTTGTTTTGGATGGTGCTTCATTTTTCTGTAAAAAATAAATATCAGGAACAGACGGAAAATGATCTGAAAATGGCAGCACAGTCTATCTGGGATATGTATGGAGATGCGGATTTTGAGGCGAATATCGCACTTCTGGCAAAGTAGAATGATTATTTTGTGCAGATCGTGTCGGAAAATTCGATGCAGGTGGTCTTTTCTGTTAATAATCAGGGAGAGAAGACAGCACCGCAACAGGCGGATATTGCAGATGAAACGATGTTTGAACGGTTGAATGATTCCGATGGTATTTGTCAGTATTATGTGGAGGATCAGGTGCATGCGTCCCGCTGGGCGGTGCAGGCGGTGGTACTGGCAAATCTCAACGGTTCCCGGCAGGTACTGGTGGTGAGCAGATCCCAGGCGAACATGGATGCACTGATGAAGCTGCTCACCAGCCGTTATCTGCTGGTAACGGTGACTGTGCTGATCCTGGCATTGATTCTATCGGTTTGCCTGGCAGAATATTTTGCACGGCCATTTCGTCATCTGAATAAAAGTGCATTACAGATGGCAGCAGGAGATTATGAGACAGAGTTCATGCGGGAAGGCCCGCTGGAAGCCCGACAGCTGGCAGATACGTTGGAGTTGGCGGAACAGGAGTTTAACAAGACAGAGGCTTTGCGCCGGGATTTTGTAGCAAATGTCAGTCACGATATGAAGACTCCGTTGACCGTAATCCGAATGTATGCGGAGATGCTGGAGGCATTTTCCGGGGAAATTCCGGAAAAGCGGGAAGAACACGTACGGATGATCCTGGATGAGACAGATCGGCTGACGAATTTTATCAGTGACACACTGGATCTGGCAAAACTGCAGTCGGGAACTATGGAAATGCATCCATCTGTATTTGCGATTCAAGATGTGGCAGAGGAAGTATTGTCCAGTGTGTGTGCAAACAAGCCGGAGTTTCAATTTAAGATGGATTGTCCTGAGTCTATGTTGGTATATGCGGACCGCAAACTGATTTATCGGGTCATTTATAATTTTGCATCCAATGCGGTAAAATTTTCCGGGGAAAGACAGGAGGCACGTATTCTGGTACGGCGGTATCAGGGCAGTGTCCGTGTGGAAGTCATTGATTATGGCATCGGAATTGAAAAGGATAAGCTGCCGTATATATGGAACCGGTTTTATCAGGCAAAACCGAATGACCGGCAGAAATCAGGCATGGGTGTGGGACTGAATATCGCAAGTGAGATCCTGCGGCTGCATCATGCACCGTTTGGGGCAGAAAGTACACCAAATGAAGGAACCTGTTTCTGGTTCATGTTGGAGGCTTGTGAAGATGAAACGTAAAATATGGCAGGCATTTGTTGTGGCGGGGCTGATGCTGTTTCTTTCGAGGACTGCAGTGCAGCGGGATCTGCAGGCGAGTGCATTTCAGGAAAAAATTGAGCAGTGTCTGAAAGCAGGAGAACTTCCGATCGTGGTGCTTTCACAGGAGAGTGGCGAGTATGAATCTATTGGAAAATCAGCACTTTGGGCGGCAGAATATGCTGCAGCTCAGGTTAATAAAAATGGTGGGGTAAACGGCTGTAATGTGCGGATCGTGTCAGAAAATACCGGTTCGGACAACAGCAAAGCATTGAGTCTGTACCAGGGTGCCAGCAGGACTGCTTTTGCAGTGCTTGGCCCGGTGGATGCACCGGAGACAGTGTATATTGCACAGAATGCAGAAAAAAATGGGACGGTCCATCTGGCTGCTTATTCATATGCGGAATCCCGACAGCTTATGGCACCGTATGGAATCTCTTATATGAGTGATTCAGAGGATGGTGAGCTGGAGGAAGTGCGGATGTGGGGACAGCAGAACCCTGATATCAAAAATATTGTACTGTATACCATGTCACAGGATGAATCCAAGAAAAATACCACAAAGATGTTTGAGGATACGCTGTCGGATCTTGGTCTGAATATTTTGAAAATCGTGGATGTGAAGCCCGGAGCGGATGAAATGGATGATTCCTATTATGCAATCCAGGGGCTGAATGAGAATGCAGACGGCTATGTATTTCTGATCCGTGGCCGGGAGTGTGCCAATATTCTGGTAAAGCTGCGACAGCATGGCATAGAGGAAGGCCGAAGAATATCTGTTTCTTTTTCTGCTTATGGAAGTGAATTTTTTGAAATTGCAGGGAATATGCTGGATGGAGTGTCTATCTGGAATAAATTCGATCCCTTTTATTCAGGAACAGAGTGGCAGCAGCTGTTGAAAGATTATGAAACAGACAAATTAAATGCCGGAAGTGCGGAACAGATGCCAAGTCCGGTGGCGGATTATTATGATGCGGTCCAGGCAATCTGTAAGTGTTATGAGGAGTTTGGGATTACAAGCGAAAACTATGAAAAATTTATCGGAAATGAGGATATGGTGCAGTGGTTTTATAATTCTGAATTTCTGGAAGGCATCCAGAGTGATTTTCGATGGCAGAAAGGTCAGAAAATCACGGATTATCAATTTTTTGTATTTGAAGGTGAGACGCCGGTGAACCGGAAGGTCAGACCGTAAAGTGAATTTTTATCTCAGTCGAGAAGACTCCCACTTCTGCAAGTGGTGAGTAAAAACAAGTCTTTCTCAGTGGGAGTAAAATCTCCGACTGAGATAAACGCTCCGCGTGGATGTGCAGTGATTCTGAAAAGAATATGTCAGCTTTCGCTGACCAGAATCACGCACCAAGTCTCACGTGCGTTCGACTTGAAGGTGGAAGTCATATATCAGTTTTGATATGATTTTATAAAAAATTAAGTATTGGATTATAAAAAGTTTATAAAATATAATATAAGCAGTCATAAAGAGAATTTCAAATATTGAAGGAGGAGAAAGAAAAATGGCTGCATTAGGTATTATAGGCATTATCGTTGGTGTCGCTGTACTGATCTACGGCGCATACAAAGGAATCAGCACAATTATTCTTGCACCGTTGTGTGCATTGCTGATCGCGTTGTTCAACGGAATGAATCTGCTGACAACATTTACAGACACAATGTTACCAAGCGTATGCAATTATGTAACGGCAATGCTTGGACCAGTATTGATGGGATGTGTTATCGCTGCATTGTACAATGCAAGTGGTGCGGCATTATCCATCGCAAACGCATTATATGATTTATTCACAATCAAAGCAAGAAAACAGGCTGCCGCAGGTCAGCAGGTTGTTATGAAACCGGTTCTTGCAATTCTTACAATTTATGTAATTGGTACTGTACTTGCTTACAGTGGAATGAACCCGGTTGTACTTATGTTTATTTTATTCCCGATTGCTATGGACTTATTTGAAAAAGCAAAAATGCCAAGAGCAATGGGACCCGGTGTTGTATTAGGAGCACTTGCAACCGCTGCATGTTCCATGCCGGGTACAACTTCCGATCAGAACGTTATCGCTGTTCAGATGCTTGGTACATCTCCGATGGCAGCAGCTGTTCCTGGATTTATCGGCGGTGCCGTTGTTCTGATCATGAACATCGTGATGATGAATGTTATCTCTAAAAAAGAGATTGCAAAAGGACATGTATATGACGCTGCACCAAACGCACCAAAACGCCCGGAAGGACAGAAGACACCACATTGGGTAATGTCTATTATCCCAATCGCTGTTACACTGATCTGCTTCAATGGTCTTGGATGGAACATTTTGGTAAGTATGATGCTCAATATCATCCTTTCCCTGATTTTCTTCTTCCCATACTATGGAAAATTCTCAGGTCTGAAAGAACTGATCAAACCGGTTGGAGAGCAGACAACTATGCTGGTTCTTCAGGTTGGTTTGCTTGGAGCTATCGGTGGTGTCGTAGCAGCATCTCCGGCTTTCCCGGTACTGACAAACGGATTGTTACATATGGGCGGTCCTGCATTATTCAAGGTAGTACTTGCAATCGCATTACTGACAGGTGCTTCCGGATCTGGTCCTGCCGGTCTGTCCGCAACCTTACCGTACATGTCTGAGACATTTGCAAGCATGGGTATTAATATGAGTGCTTTGCACCGTGTATCTGTATTTGCTTCCCAGACACTGGATACATTACCGACAAACCCTGGATTTATCATTGCAACAGGTATTGCAGAAGTTGAGATCAAAGATTCTTACAAATATGTATTTATTACAACCGTATTAAATACAACCATTACAGCTTTGATCGTTGCTTTGATCCTGACAATTTTCCCAGGTCTTGCATAAAGAGAACAAAGGCAAAAGATTATGTGATAACATATTTTCTTATACAAATAAATTTGCCGCATGGAATTCATATATTTGAATCCATGCGGCAGATTTAGGTTTTATGGTCAATAGGTAGAAAATTATAATAAAATGTAAATATATCAGATGTGAGATGAGTGGGAGTCATCTGGTATCAAGAAAGCTGAGAAATTTCTTGATGTCTCATATTCCTATACTAAGCAACGGAATACAGATAACCCTCCATTCGAATCCGTCATATAGATATATCCCCGGTCGTCTACAAGTACATCTTCACAACGAGCTATTATTTGTCCGTCATTCATCATCTTTGGAATTGGCCATGCATCTTGTTTCGGATCTGCCGGAATGTAGTAAGCTATCTCGCGGAGATTGAAAATATCTGACGTATCATATATACGGATACCGCCATTGAAACAGGTCAGATATTGGCGGTCCGGTCGATCTTCATAGTGTGGCTGCCCCTGTGGCTGATGAAAATTGTGAAGACCAGGCCGTCCGCCTTTTTCGACATAGTTTTTAAATGGTGCATCTTCCGGAACTGAATAAGGCGGGAACATAGACACCAGGGTAGGATGTTCTTTGTCAGAAATATCGACAATTCCGGCAAATTGTGCATGTCTGCCATCGCCGCCCATTTCCTGAGTCAGAATAAGGTAATCTTTATTATAACCACTCATTGGTAATGCAGTGTGGCAGGAGATGAAATCTGAAAACGGAGGGTCAATTTTCAAACTTCCGACATATTTTGGTCGGGTGACATCATGTACATCCAGAATAACAAGTCCATATCCACAATAAGCAAGATATGCGTAACCGTCTTTTACCTGTGGCATATGTAAATGATAATGTTTGTAACCGGGATAAGGAGAAAGAGAACCTGGTTGAATTTTGTTTACATCCCATTCTACATGATCCATCCCATCCAGCCATTGCTCTTTCAGATACCATCGGCCCACTTCTTTTGGATGAGCAGGATCGATGATATCAATGATTCGAAGAATATTATTTAAAAATCCAGGACATGTAGAGGTAGTATAGACATAGCGTCCTCCGTCATAGTAGTTTCGATGTGTATTATTGCCGTCGATACCTTCTCCGCCACCATTGTCCCAGTAGCCAAGCAGTGTAGGATTCATGGGATCTGTTTTAACATCCCAGATTTCAATACCGGAATCATAATCATCATAATCAACTCCTTCCATTGGAAGAAAACGGACACGTTGTCCGGAGGCCGTGATCATGATGCCGTCTGCAATCTGAATTTTTGGATGTACCGTACCGGATTTTCCACGTGGATCATCCAGATGTTTACAGATCATATGAGTGGGATCTGTAACATCAAGGATTTGCCAGCCCTGATGATAGTAGGTTGTGACGTAGAGATAATAGTGCCCGTCCACTACCTGAAGTGCCATCTGAAAACCCGGTTGCCCGTTCAGATCGTGCGTGGAAACCAGTTCCATATTTTTACTTAATGGATGTTCTATTTTTACCATAGAAAAACACGCTCCTTTCAAAAAAATCCCTTCGGTGATAATTGGATTGTACACTAAGAACTTTTTCAATGTAAAATATGATTTTTTCATGGATTACTATAACAAAATGGAATGACAGATGCTACAATAAAGAAATGGTATGGAGAGTCTGTAAAATAAGTAGAGGAGACGGAAAATGAATCAGAGACAGATTGAGAGTTTTCTGGCAGTGGCGGAAACAGGAAATTTTACGAGAGCGGCGGAGCGTTTGTATATTTCACAACCGGCTGTAAGTAAACAGGTGTTGTCATTGGAAGAAGAACTGGGTTTTTTACTGCTGATCCGGGAATATCATAAGGATGTACAACTGACAGAAGCAGGGAAATTATATTATGATTTTTTTCATAAAGTAATGGGAGAATATAAGGCGGTATATGAGCAGGCGCAGCAGTATAGAAAGAAAGTGCGGGGAACGGTACGCCTGGGTATTCTGACCGGGTGGAAAATTCAGGATAAGCTGCAAAATATACTGGAGCAGATGAAACAGAACTATCCGGAGATTGAGGTCCGGATGTCTTTTGCAGATCTGGAACCATTGCGGAAAGCAGCGGAATCTGGAAAGTTAGATCTGATTTTTACAATCAGAGATTCTGTAAAAAATGTAGAGTTTGAACGCAGGTCGCAAAGCGACTGCGTTCATGAGCAAGTAGCGAAAGCGGATTGCGAATGTCCGTTTTACTGGGTAAAACTGGCAGAAATGAAGCGGGTGCTTTTTTATGCGGAAGAATTATTTGAGAAAATACAAAAGCAATCTGTTAATAAAATGGAAGACAGTTTGGATAAAGTAGATGGAGATGGTTTTTCAAAAGCGAAAAATAAGGATAACAGGACGGTACAGGACTTTCGGGAAATTACTTTTTTTTCTGTAGCAGATGGTGCGTATGATTCCGGGGAACTTGTGCGGGAATATCTGCGTCCTTATGGATTTGAGGCGAAGGTGCAGCTTGTGCCAAACATCGAAGAAGCGGTGGCACGCACTTACAGTGGCATGGGGGCAATGATCATTGACGAGTGGTCACGGGAAATGAAAAATACTTCGCTGCAACATATTGTGTTGGATTCCTGTAATGAGGCGGTTCTGGCATGGCGGAAGGAGAATAAAAATCCGGCGTTTTCATGTTTTTTGCAGGAAATTCAGAAGTTGCTGTAACGAAAGTGGAAAAATGGCTATTAATAGATAGAACAACAAAAATACAGATTGTTTGAGTGAGCTTTTTAACAAATAAAATAACTTTGAACGGAAAGGAGGGAAAAACGCAGGTGCAGGATATGGATGCTGTATACCGCCAGCATGCGCAGACGGTGTTTAAATATCTGATGTTGTTGACACAGGATGCGGATCTGGCGGAAGAACTGACGCAGGAGACGTTTTATCAGGCGGTACGAAGCATTGACCGGTTTGATGAAAGCTGCAAGATCACGACGTGGCTGTGTGCTATTGCAAAAAATCAGTATTTTTCCTATATGAAAAAACATGTGCGGATGCAAGCTGATTCAGACGTGGACCGAATGGTTGCCGATGCAGGAATAACAGAAGCCGCGATGTCGGCAGAGCAGGAAGTGATGCAGCAGGTCGGGCAGATGGAACTGTTGAAGAAACTGCATGTGTTTCCCGAACCGGGCAGAGAAGTGCTTTATTTGAGAATGTTTGGAAATCTGTCTTTCCGGGAAATCGGTGAGGTTATGGGAAAGACGGAGAACTGGGCACGGGTGACTTTTTTCCGGGCGCGCACGAATCTTAGGAAGGAGTTGGAAAAGGATGAAAAATAATCTGACGTGTGAAATTGTGCGAGATCTGCTTCCATCTTATGTGGATGGACTGACAAATGATGTGAGCAATCAGGCGGTGGAACAGCATATGAAGACTTGCGAGAACTGCCGAAAATTATATCATGAGATGCAGGAAACGGTGAATGGGGATGAGGTGTCTGAGATAAATAATGAACAAAAGGCCAATTTCAAAGTGCCATCTGAAATAGATTATCTGAAAAAGATTCGAAAGAAAAACAGGATGCGGATTCTGGCAGCGGTACTGACCGTTGTGATTGCAGCCGGCGTAGGAATCTGGTGCAAGGCATATATCATTGGGCAGAAGGTGGAGCAGGCAGAGTTTGTGCAGGCAGATGTGGTAATGAAAGATCATAAAGTGTCGGTGCAGGGGGTGTTGCTGGATCAGACAAAAGGTGTGGCAGATGTGGCGTTTCAGGAGCAGGATGGAATTGTGACGGTATCTCTGCGGGAAACGCGAAAGTCATCGTTTCACACAAATGAGTTTCAGGCGGAGTATGAAAGTTCCGGAGAGGTAAAGAGGGTTGTTCTGGAAAATCGGATTTTGTGGGATGATGGGATTTTGATTGATGGAACGGTTTCGGATCTGTATCAGAGCAGAAATCCATATGTGGGGGATATTTCTGCGGATGGGCGGTCTGTGCAGGCTGCCCGGGCGGTACTTGGAATCAACGACGAGGCGCTACTTTGTTATGGTACACAGCTGCAGACGTCAGAGGAACCTTACGGATGGACATTTTTGAATGTACAAATTTCTTCGTCTGATAATGTGGAACGGTTGCAGCAGGAGATGAAACAGCTTGGGTGTCTGCTCATCGCAGTAACGGACAATCTGGGCTATGTCAGCTTTGAGTATTGTGTGGATGGAACAGAAAATTCGGATGGAAGTACAACATTGACGGTAACGGAAGCAGATGCGGATGCGCTGGCAGGACAGTCGGTGAAGGCAATGTCACAGACACCGGCAGGATTGCAGAAATTAGTGGAATTGATAAAGTAACTTAATAAAAGAAAAGTACACGTGAATTGATTAATTACAATCAGTCCACGTGTATTTTTATATTAGTCTGAAGTTGAAAGTATTTATACTATATGTATTTAGAAAGTATCTTTCTCTTCTGCATATAAGGTTGGTAGAATTGCTGCCAGGTTTGTAAACTCTTTGATGTTGTGTGCGAATAATCCCTGTGGTACGAATGGTGGGATAGATACGCCTTCTGGAATTGCTTTTACGATGTTTCCTTCTTCATCGATGCGGTATCCAATCCAGAAACGGGACTCAAACAATACGCCGTCTTTGTATGGATGCCATTTGTGAGTCATTGCTGCCGCACAGCTGCTTTCGCCGATTGCACATACGAGAGATTCACATTTTTCAGTACCGATAATGCTTTCATCATAACCAAAATCAGCTGGTCTCTTGAAGCAGAGTTTTAAGAATTCCGGTCCCGGTCCGACGTCTTCCATGATGTAGTGATCAACGCCCCATGTTTTCTGGTTCATTGGTACGTTCGGGTCTACGACATAAGATGCCGGATATGCTCTTGCAAAATAGTGATCTTCCGGATCCCAGATTTTGTAACGCAGATCAGATCCTACAGAATGCCATGGAAACCACCAGTCAAGCATTTCGCCTGTAACACCCGGCATGTAAGTTGTATTACATACAAGCGCAGTTCCGTCTGCAGCTACGCCGAAACCGATATTTGCATATTCATCATCTTCACCTTTCAGGAATTTATTTCTCTCATCAAACGGGATGCATTTTTCCGGTGCGATCGGTCCGCCCTGTAAAATAGCGATTTTCTCAGCCGGTACCGGAGCTAAATCCTGTTCAAAATATTTGTAGTAAGAAAGCTTTTTCTCTTCTTCGGAAACTCCGACTTTAACATCTGGTGTGCTCATATTAAAATCCTCCTCCATAATAGGTAAGGTTCGACCTGAATGGGAACCTTCGTGTATTTGATGATTTTATTTTAACCGATAGGAAAAAGAAAAGACACTATTTTATTGGATATAAGTATAACTTTTATGTTATGCAAAAGTGTGCTATAGTTTAGTGTAATCTTAAAGAAGATAGAGTGATAATTAATATTTCATGTTACAATGACAACATTTGTTAAAAAGTAATGGCTGATAATAATTGCGTTGTCCGCAGTTACGACAGGTACTGTTTTGTGAAAAAAAGGGCATTATAATCAAACAATGTATAAGTGACAATAGAAGAAACAATTTATTTGCAATATTTTCTGAGTAGAAAAAGGATGCTAAGGTATCAAAAATGATATAGAAAATCCCTATTCGCCATGCCCAAAGCCCTATTTTTAATTTCGTTTTAAAACCATTTGTACAAAATAACAGAATATAGTAAATACATAGCCTGATGTAAAAAGATTGTTCTAACATACTCAAAATAAAATATTTGTCTCAAAAGGAACAATTATATTGTTATATGATTGTTCCTTTTGAAATCTATGCTATCGAAATTAAGGTGCTTACGAACTATCTCATTTATAGTATTAAAAAATGTATTCAACATAAGTGCTTCCAAGTGAATATTTATGTATTGAATCTAAATAGAAAGTAGTATAGTTCGTTTCATCAACAACAAAGTTATTTTTAGGACTAATGCGAGTATTTCGTATGAGACGATAGTATACTACACTAGAATTTCTGAAGCTTGTGCGAAAGATGGAAATAGTATTGTTAAACTTAATGCTAAACCTAAAATCATTGATAGAAAATGTTTCTTTTTTTTCATTAAAATATATCTCCTTATATAGTTTTCAAGATCTTGTGCTGAAAATATAACATATATTATAATTTATAAACACCACTTTTAGGTAAAATTAATGTAAAAAGCTTGTTTGGGTTATTGCTTTATACAATTTTACAGAGACTTCCTAAATGTTCCCCAAGTATGGTATATATAGTAGTAACAGGGAACAAAAGGAGAAGAATATGACCACAAAATCATTAGAATACTTTCTGGTAGTTGTAAAACATTTAAATATTTCAAAGGCAGCAAAGGAGCTTTTTATCAGTCAGCCGGCCTTGAGTAAACAGATCAGTCAGTTGGAAGCAGAACTTGGTGTTAGCCTGTTTGATCGTACAAAACATTCTTTGAAATTGACACATGCGGGGGAAGTGCTGTTGTCCGAGACAAATGAACTGTTTAAAAAGCAGGATGAACTGCGGCAGCGGGTGCGGGCAGCAGGTAACGTATCGGAAGATGCGCTGCGCTTGTGTCATATGCCGGGAGCGTTGAATTATCATGTGGCTGATATCTTGGCACAGTTTCAGGAGAAGTATCCGGAAATCAGGCTAAATCTGATCGGAAGCCTTCCAAGTCAGATTTTTTCAAATTTACTGAATGGAAAAATCGATGCAGGATTTATTCTGGCAACGACGACTACATGTCCGGAGCCTTTGAAAATGCAGACATTACATGAAGCTCAGCTGTCCTTGGCAGTTCCAAAGGGCCATAAATATGAGGATTACCGTGAGATTTCATTCCATGATATATCGGATGAGACACTTTTGTATCTCAGTGAGCAGGAAGCACCGGTGCAGCATGCCTTACTACCGTTTTTCCTGCATGGAAATCACAGGGATTATAATAACAGGATTGAGTATCTGCCAAATATGGAGACGGTAGTTTCTCTGGTGCGGGCGAACCGGGGAGTGGCTTTTATCGCGCGGGATTATTGTGCAGCATCGCTGGAAAATATCACACTGATTCCAATCACGGATGCAATGCCGATTTCGTTAAATCTGGTATATAACCCAAAACATATATCTGAGCAGTTGAAAAAATTGCAGAAAATGATGGGGGAATTGTCATGACGATTACAAAAGATCTTTTATTATATTTTATCAGAGACAGGAAATTGGATGAGCAGTCGGAAATCACGCAGAAACAGGAGTTTTCCGGAATTCAGCACTGGATAGCAGATGTCCGGAAATTAAAAAGAGAGTATCTGTATCTCTGTGATGGCAACCGTGTGCCGGATATAGAAGAAAAATTAGATAAAGATATCTGTCTGCTTGTTATTTTTCCAAATGATCAGGATACGGAAATCCGTCAGAACATGATTCGGAAATGGAAAGCTTTTCACGAAAATCTGATTTTTATGCAGACAGAAAAAACGGTACCGGAAGTGATGAATGACCTGGTGGAAATTTTTTGTCGTCTGGTGGAATGGGATAAAAACATGCATATCGCGGCATTGGAGGGAAAAGATGTGCAGGATCTGATCGATATCAGCGAAGAAATTCTGGAACATCCAATGATTGCCTTTGATGCAAGTTTTGATGTGTTGGCTTACACAAGGCACAGTTCTTCTCATTACAAGATTTTTCAGGAAACAGTGGCGCAGGGATATACGGATGCGCATACCATGGAACAACTGAAAAAGAAGCAGATTTTTTCCCAGATCAAAGAAGGAGAACTTCTGATTGCACCGGCAGCAGATGAAAAATCCGGAACAAATATTTACCTGCAGTTTTTCAGTGGACAGACGTTACTTGGATATACGTCCATTTTCTGTGGAGAAGAAACACCGGAAAGCGGATATTTGGATCTGATTCATATGTTTGTGAAAAATATGTCTTTCTGTCTGCAGCGCAATTATGAAAATCGAAGGCACGGGCGTATGATGTATGAAACATTTCTGGCAAACCTGCTTGGAAGCGCTGAAATTCCGGAAGACCGGATTACGGAGCAGGTAAATATGATTGACGGACTGGAAAAGACGGGATATCTGGTACTGGGAATTCTTGATTTTGCCAATCAGGAGCATGTGCCGCTGAAATTTCTGGCGCGTCTGTTGGAGCGGCAGTCATGGAAAATGAAACCGTTTTTATATGAAAATCATATCTGCCTGTTGAAGTATAGTAAAACAGCGATACATCAGAATTTGTTATTTGATGAAAAGGAACTGCATATTTTAGAGCAGTTGTTAGAACAATATGAGTATCGGATTGGAGTCAGCAATATTTTTACGGAGCTGAAACGAATGAAAGATGCTTATGCACAGGCAGTGTTTACGTTACAGTGGAATCAGAAAACGGAGCAGAATACAGAGGTATTGTGTCAGTACAAAGATGTGGTGATGTATCATTTGTTTTCCAGAATGGAGTCAGAGATGGAACCGGTTTCGATGCAGTCGGAATTTTACAGGGAACTGGCCGTATATGACAGAGAGCATCACACTTCGTATGGCAGGACAGTACTTTGTTACCTGAAAAATGACTGCAGTGCAACGCGCACAGCAGCAGAGCTTGGAATTCATCGAAATACCGTGCGAAATATAATTTCGATGGTGGAAGAACGGTATGCGGTTTCGCTGGATGATTCCGAAGAAAAAATGCGTTATATTTTATCGGAACAGATTCAGGAGTATATAATGTGTATAGAATAATGTTGATTCCAAAGTTAATGTAGAAAAACGAATCAGAGAAGTCTGCGGTGTTTTGAAATTTTGATAAATACAATCGTAAGTCAAAGTGCATTCTGCACAATTATATGCAGTAAAATACATGCGATTTAGGCCAGATGAAAGGTTAAAGTACATAGAAATATTGATAAAATCTCCTCAACAGGTGTTTGAAAAAGAGCAACAGGTGAAGGAGGTTTTATTTTTTATGAAGTTAAAAACAGATCTGGTAATTATGGGAAGTGGCATGGCAGGTATTTCGGCGGCAGATGCAGCACTTGCCCGTGGAAAGAAAGTCATCGTATTTGAAAAGAAACCATATCAGGGCGGAGCAGTTTCCAACTGCCCGATCGCATATGTCAGCATTCGAAAAGACAGGGCATTTCAGAACGCAGCATTTCATTTGTTATATGAGTATTCGAATTACAATGCAAATCCGTCTGTAATTCGTCAGTATGTAAACAATTCCTGGAGAACAAAAGAATATATTGAGCGTCTTGGCATTAAAATGATTCCGACACAGCAGTTGGAGCTGGAGGATATCGGAGATCCGAAATATGCGGATGGATTTCCCCCTGCAGTAATGGCACATGGAGATTTTTATCTGGTTCCGGGACGAGGCAAAGGCCATGGCGGTGCACTGATCTGTCTGAATGCCATGAAGGATATTATCAAACGTGGTGGACAGTATATGCTGAATACACCGATCACAGATATTCTGGTGGACGAAAATGGAAAAGTAACCGGTGTAAAAGCTGTCAACAATGAAACAAAAGAAGAAATCGAAGTGGAATGTGAAGCAGTGATCATTGCCAGCGGCGGTATTATGGAAGATCGTGAAATGATGAAAAAATATACCGGCTTTACTTTTACGGATTATAATTGTTCCGGAGACGGAAACGTACTGTTTAACTGTTATCCGAATTCCGATCAGACCGGAGATGGACAGAAACTGGCATGGAAGCTTGGCGGTGCCCAGAGTGCCATCGCAGTATCTGGTCACAATCTGGTTCCGGGACCGGGAATCGTGGCAAGTTCTCCGTGGATTGTATACAACGAGACACGTACCATTCAGGAGCAGCCATATCTGTGGGTAAACAAAAATGGTGAGCGTTTTATTGACGAGAGCATTTCCAATAACCATATGGCAATCAGCACAGGTATCGCAAATCAGCCAAATGGGGAAAGTTATATCGTATTCGATGAAGATACTAGACGCCATTTGGAAGAAGAGGGTGTGGATTACATGTACTTTATCTTCCCGGTGGAGAAACTGACAGATATTCCGGGACAGTTCAGGACACTGATTGAGGAAAAAGGAAACAAACATGTATTTATGAAAGATACCATTGAAGAGCTGTGCGCACAGTCCGGAATTGATCAGGCAGGTTTGGAGGAAACACTGGATCGTTACAATGGATATTGCGATAATGGTGAGGACGAAGAGTTTGGAAAAAATGCAAAATATCTCCGTCCTGTGCGAAAAGGACCATTTTATGCAATGCGTGTATTCTGTGCCGGTTATGATACTATCGGTGGTATCAAAGTTAATGGAAAAATGCAGGTCGTGAAAGAAGATGGAAAAGCAATTCCGGGACTTTATGCAGCCGGGGATAATATGATGAGCGAGTTTTATGGAAATCCTCCGACAGGCGGCAGCGCCGGTGCTTATTTTGCGATGCCGTTTGGGTTTGCAGCAGGAGACAGTGCGTGTGATTATATGGAGAAACATGCATAACTGATGTTTGCGAAATAAAAATGAAGGTAAGATATACCCATATACCGTAAATCTGGTTTACAGATGGTGAAATTGTTAAAAAACACACATCTGATTTGGATGAGGTTTATTCGAAAACAGGAGGAAAAGTAAAATGAAAGCAGAAATCAAAGAGTATTGTATTCGTTGTGGCATTTGTGTGGGATTATATCCGCAGTTATTTGCCCACAATTTTGAAAAAGACTGTATTGATGTCAAATATGATGAGATTCCGGCGGAACTGGAAGAGACTGCAAAAAATGCAGCCCGAGACTGTGCGGTGACGGCGATTTATTTGAAGAAATAGGGTAGAATTGATATATGGCAAAATAAACAAAAATGATATTATTTCAGGAGTTGAAAAATGAGTTTTTCAACTCTTGATTTTTTGTATGATCAGAAAATACGGGATCGACAGAGAACTTGACTGGTATTGTGCAATTTGCTTAGGTAAAATTTGGAGATAAAAAAGGGCATTGACGAGTGGAAAAGGGCGTTATATACTGGCTGCACTTTATAAATATTATGACGAATGCATTCTCAAAAATGAACGGAAAGAAAATAACAAAATTGATAATATGGTATATATACCATATAATAAGGGAGAATACATATGACAAAATTTGAAGTCATTGCATATGAAACAGAAAATGGCGATAATCCTGTAGAAAAATTTTTAGATAAACTTAATCCTAAAATGAGAGCCAAGATATTTGGAAGGTTGGTCATTTTACAGGAAAAACAATTAGCAAAAGCACGACGAGCTGACTATATGGAAAGGATGAAGAAGCTATGAAGACATTAAATGAAATGTTAGAAAATCAGATGCAGGATGAAAAGTTCCGCAAAGAATATGAAGAAATGCAACCAGAGTTTGATGTGATTAGAGCAATTGTAGATGCGCGTACTTCTCAGAATTTGACTCAGAAGGAATTGTCAGAACGTACAGGAATTAATCAGGCAGATATCAGCAAACTGGAAAATGGAACAAGGAATCCATCTGTTAGCTTACTAAAAAGATTAGCAGAAGGAATGGGGATGGTGTTAAAGATTGAATTTATACCAAAACAGAAAGTTTGATGGTTTTGGACAAAGAAAATTACCAAATAAAAACGCCTCTCCCGAAAGAATGAGAAAAGTCGGGAGAGGCAGCAGGAGTAAAAGATGCCTTTTGTATAAGGGATGGGATTGTCCTATTTGATTGTGCAAAAGGCATCTTTTTTATTTTAGCAGAAATCCAGATAAGTATATGTCTGCAATGCAGACCCGGATTTCGCATCAGAAATCAATTCTGAGTTCTGAATTATATATATCTGAAAATGATATATAGCATTGATACTGCAATTACGATCAGTGTTGCCGGAATCGCGTAGGTACAATACTGTTTCCAGGAAATATGATGACCGTTTTTTGATGCAACGGCGATACCAACTACGTTGGCAGATGCACCGATCGGGGTAGCACTTCCACCGATATCGGTGCCCAGTGCCAGTGTCCATGCCAGAACGGATAAATCTGCTCCGGATGCCGCTGCAAGGTTTTTGATGATCGGAATCATTGTAGCGGAAAATGGGATATTGTCTATAATAGCGCTGGCCACTGCAGATACCCATATAATAATGATTACAATAAAGGTTACATTTCCTCCGCTGATCCTGTGGATAAAGTTCGCAATCAGTTCCAAAATTCCTGTCTCTTCCAGACCGCCGACTACGATGAATAATCCGATGAAGAAAATAAGGGTCGGATAATCAATACGACGTAAAATGTGTTTTGCCTTTTTCCCTGCGGTTGCGCAGGTTGCGATAGCGGCAATTATGCCAATGGTGGAAACTGTCAATCCAGTCTGTCCATGTGTCACAAGCAGTACAACTGCACAGAGAAAAATAATGCAGCTGATGATAAAAGAACGTTTGCTGGTAATCGCACTGTCCGGTGATGGCATTTTTGCAATATCTTCTTTTGAAAGATTATTTGTGTTCAGTTTTTTGCGGAAACATAGATAGAAGAAAAAGATCATCAGCACCAGACTCAGGATGGCGATCACGCCGGTATTGAACAGAAAATCGGTAAATGTGTAGTGCAATGCGGTTCCGATAATGATATTTGGCGGATCACCACACATTGTGGAAGAACCTCCAAGGTTCGAACAGAATATTTCTGCAATGATTACCGGAATCGGATCAAATCTCAACAGTTTGCCTTGTGTGATGGTGATTGCGGCCAGAAACAGAATAACGGTGATACTGTCGATAAACATAGACAGTACGAATGCCAGAACCATAAACATCACAAAAATTTTTGTGGTATTATATCTGACTGTTTTTGCAATGGTCAGGCAAAGCCAGGAGAAAAATCCGGAAATTGCCATTCCTTCGACCATGATCATCATGCCAAAGATGAAAATAATTGTCTGCCAGTTGATTCCTTTTGTACTTTCTGTGGCTTCGGCGCCTGCACGCCAGAAATCAACAGATGTAAAAGACTGAAAGTTCAGTGTCTCGAATAACGCAGTGGAACTGTGCATACAGACACCAAACACGAGAATGAGCGTTGCAACACTGCAGAGTGTTGTCGCAATGTGCCGTGGAATTTTTTCCGTGATAATGAATGCAAACATAACCAGGAAAATAATGACGGCCGTGATTTGTGCTGCCATAAAAAACCTCCTCCAATATAAAAAGCCCCTGCATTTATTATGTAGTAAAAAGACTGACAAGTCAAATAGAAGTCAGACATATTTCTGATTTTTCCGGTTACAGACATCAAGGGGAAAAATCTAGATGGCACTGTTCTTATAAATGTTCCAGACCAGCTCATTTGTAAGATTCGTTTTTCGTAGAGTAGGCAAAATTGCCGAAAATAGAAATAAAAAAGTACATAATCAGGAAATAATCTGTTAAACGAAAATTGTCAATCGTGATTTTGCTGAAAAAATATTTTTATAAAAAAACAATTTAGGAAAATTTGCCGATTGCAAAATATGGAAATTGTATTAATATGAATACACGAAAAGACCAACGGGGGTAAGGAGTTTTGGGACAACCACCGGTCTTTTATTTTTCCTTGGCAATGGTAGTACCAATTGTGAGAAAACAGTATCAATTACGAGATGTAACAACGATGCTGAAACTGTGATGATTGGGAAACATGTTTCAGGAGAAATAAAGCGGACATTCGCAATCCGCTTCGCTCCTTGCTCATGAACGCAGTCGCTTCGTGATCTGCGTTCAAAAAACAGAAGAAAGAGAAAAGAAGGAGGTGACCGCTACGAACGGACTGGTAGATGAGTTGATCGACCAACTGAGTGTCAAGACGGTGTTCACGATACCCATTTTTGGTGGAATCAAAATCGCGGAATCAGTTGTCGTTATGTGGATCATTATGGCAATTGTCATAGTGGCATCGATTTTCCTGACGCGGAAATTGAGCGTGGAGAATCCGGGAAAGAGGCAGTTGTTTCTGGAAGTATGTATCGGAAAATTTTATGGATTTTTCGAAGGGCTGCTCGGAGAGGAAGGAAAATGTTATATTCCTTATCTGATGAGCGTCGGTCTGTTTATCGGTATTGCAAATGTAATTGGCTTATTTGGATTTAAGCCTCCGACAAAGGACCTGAATTGTACGATCGCTCTTGCGTTGATGAGTATCATACTGGTGGAAGCCGCCGGTATCCGTGCAAAAGGTGTAAAGAAGTGGGCGAAAGGATTTACACAGCCTGTCGCGATCATTACACCGATCAACATTCTGGAGATTTTTATCCGACCGTTTTCGTTATGTTTACGACTGTTCGGAAATGTACTCGGCGCGTTTGTTATCATGGAGTTGATCAAGGCGGTTGTGCCGATGGTGGTACCGCTGGTATTTAGTTTCTATTTTGATATTTTTGATGGATTGATCCAGGCATATGTATTTGTGTTCCTGACATCGTTATACATCAAGGAAGCTATTGAATTACAGGCAGAATAAAAAATTTGAAGTGAGAAAAGGAGATAATTATTATGATGATCGCACTCGGAGCTGGTATCGCAGCATTAGCAGGAATTGGAGCAGGTGTAGGTATTGGAATCGCAACAGGTAAAGCAGTAGATGCCGTAGCAAGACAGCCGGAAGCTGACAGCAAGATCAGCAAGAACTTATTACTTGGTTGTGCACTGGCAGAGGCAACTGCTATTTATGGTATGGTTGTCGCTATTCTGATCATTTTCCTTTGCAAATAAAAACAAAGACGTGAGATTTTGTCTTTAGAAGGAGGATTTCAGGATGCTGAGAATTGATTCAAACCTTATATGGATCATTGTGAACCTGTTGATCTTCTATTTCCTGATCAGAAAGTTTCTGTTCAAACCGGTTTTAAATATCATCGAAAAGAGAAAACAGATGGTAGCGGAACAGTTTGAAAAAGCAGATACGGTAAATGCAGAGGCTTTAGAGTTGAAAACTCAGTATGAGGCATCTTTGCAGGGCGCAAAAGAGGAGGCAGTCCAGATTGTGGCAGATGCCAGAGAACGGGCAGATGTGCAGTACAAGCAGATTGTTTCCGATGCGGAAAAACGATCCGAAGCTTTGCTTGAGAAAACAAATCAGGATATGGAAAAAGAACGTGACAGAGCATTGCAGAGTGTACAGAAAGAGATCAGTACGCTGGCTATGGCTGCAGCGATCAAAATTATCGGAGAGAATAGCAGTAAAGTCACGGATGAACAGCTTTACAATGAGTTTTTAAGTAAAACGGGTGACAAACATGACAGCAACAACGGCTAAATATGTAAGAGTTTTGTGGGAGTTGAAGGCTCCGGTAGAAGATCTTGAAACTGCAGTACAGATTTATCGGGAGAGTCCCGAATTACAGCGTGTGCTGACAGACCCAAGTGTTTACAAAGAGGAAAAACATGCGGTGGTTGACCGTATTTTCCCGGGAAAAAAGTTACAGAATTTTATGAAGATTCTCTGTGATTATTCTGACGTGGAATATCTGGAAGAGATCGTGGAGGAATACAAAATGTATGCAAATGAACATCAGTCAATCGTAAACGCAACATTACGTTATGTGACAGCACCGGATGATAATCAGCTGGAAGGAATTAAAAAATTCCTGATGGAAGAGTTTGATGCGCATCAGGTTGAGCTTGAGATGATCAGGGATGAGCGTCTGGTGGGAGGTTTTGTCCTCGCTGCCAATGGCCGTGAATGGGACTGGAGCATCAGCGGACGGATCCGCGGCATGCAGGAGCAGCTCGGTATGATTCAGAATCAGGCTGAATTATAACAGGCAGAGTAAGAAGTAAAAGGTAAAAGAAAGAGGTGATAGGACAATGAGCGCTATCAGTTCACAGGATATTATTTCCATCCTGAAAGAAGAAATCGAAAATTACGATTTTGAGGCGAAGGATCGGGAAATTGGTCATGTCATCTGGGTTGGTGACGGAATTGCCACTGTCTATGGAATTGACCAGGCGATGTATGGTGAGATCGTTGTCTTTGAGAACGGCGTAAAAGGTATGGTACAGGATGTCAGAAAAAATGAGATCGGTGTCATTCTGTTTGGCCGTGATACAGGGATCAAGGAAGGAACCAAAGTAACAAGAACCAAAAAGAAAGCCGGAATTCCGGTTGGAGATAAATTTGTCGGAAGAATCATCAATGCCCTGGGTGCTCCAATCGATGGAGAGGGCGATATCGAAGAAGATGATTACCGGCCGATTGAAAATGAAGCACCGGGTATCGTGGATCGTAAATCGGTCAGCGTACCAATGGAGACAGGAATTCTTTCCATCGATTCTATGTTCCCAATCGGACGTGGACAGAGAGAGCTGATCATCGGTGACCGTCAGACAGGTAAGACATCCATTGCAACGGATGCCATGATCAACCAGAAGGGAAAAGATGTCATCTGTATTTATGTCGCAATTGGACAGAAAGCATCTACAATTGCAAAAATTGTATCCACATTGAAAAAGCACGGTGCTATGGATTATTCTATCATTGTAGCAGCAACAGCCAGTGACCCAGCTCCGTTGCAGTATATTGCACCGTATGCGGGAACTGCTATGGCAGAATATTTTATGTATCAGGGAAAAGACGTGCTCATCGTTTACGATGATCTGTCAAAACATGCGGTAGCTTACCGTGCATTGTCCCTGTTGCTGGAGCGTTCTCCGGGACGTGAGGCTTATCCGGGTGATGTTTTCTACCTGCATTCCAGACTGCTGGAGCGTTCCAGTCGTCTGAGTGACAAACTGGGCGGCGGTTCCATCACAGCCCTGCCAATTATTGAGACACAGGCCGGCGATGTATCTGCATATATTCCGACCAACGTAATTTCCATCACAGACGGTCAGATCTTCCTGGAGAGTAACTTATTCTTCTCCGGTATGAGACCGGCGGTAAACGTAGGTCTGTCTGTATCCCGTGTCGGTGGTGCAGCACAGACAAAAGCGATGAAAAAGGCAGCAGGAAGTATTCGTATCGATCTGGCGCAGTATCGTGAGATGGAAGTATTTACCCAGTTCAGTTCTGACCTGGATGATGATACCAAAGAGCAGTTACAGTACGGAAAAGGTCTGATGGAACTGTTAAAACAGCCGCTTTGCCAGCCGTTGGATATGGCAGAGCAGGTTATCACACTGTGGACCGCCACACACAAGATTTTCCTGAATGTGGAAGTTAAAAAAATCAAAGAGACCCAGAAGGGTATGCTGGAATATTTCAAAAATGCACATCCTGAGATCATCGCTGAGCTGAATGAGACAAAAGCTCTGTCTGATGAACTTGGAGAAAAGATCCTCGCTGCCGCCAGGGAGTATGTAAAATAGGAGGTCTATCATGGCAAGTGCTAGAGAGATACAGAGCAGAATGCAGAGTATCAAAGATACGATGAAAATCACCAGTGCCATGTATATGATTTCTTCGTCAAAGATGCAGAAGGCAAAGAAAAGTCTGGCAGATACGGAGCCGTTTTTCTTTGCGCAGCAGAATGCAGTCGCGCGTTTTATGAAGTCCGTTCCGGACACAAACAATATTTTTTTCGGAAGAGATATCCCGGATGACCGGAAAAAGCGCGGTTACCTTGTGATCACTGCCGACAAGGGTCTGGCAGGAGCTTACAACCACAATGTTCTGAAGCTTGCATCGGAACAGCTGGAAAAGGGCGGACAGAACAAACTGTTTGTGGTCGGTGAGTTAGGCCGGCAGTATTTCATGAAAAAAGATGTAAATATTGACGGAGAATTCAGTTATACCGTGCAGAATCCGACCCTTTACAGGGCGCGTCACATCGGTCTGCAGCTGATTGATGAATATGTACGTGAGGAACTGGATGAGGTTTATATCATCTATACCAAAATGATCAATGCGTTCAAGATGGAAGCGAATATGTTTCAATTGCTTCCGTTGCAGAGAGAAGAATATACACACAAAAATCTGAAAGGATACAGTGACAGAATGACATTTCATCCTTCTGTGGAATCAGTGCTGAACAGCCTGATTCCAAACGTTGTGTGTGGTTTTGTATATGGTGCGCTGGTGGAATCTTATGCCAGTGAACATAATTCCAGAATGATGGCGATGCAGACTGCTACCGATAGTGCAAAGCAGATGCTGCATGATCTGGAAATTGAATACAACCGTGTGCGTCAGGCAGCGATCACTCAGGAAATCACTGAGGTCATTGCAGGTGCCAAGGCACAGAAGAGTAAGAAAAAGTAAGAGAGGTGAAGCGATATGAATAAAGGAAAAATCGTTCAGGTCATGGGACCTGTTGTAGACGTAGAGTTTTCCGACCATAACCTTCCATGCATCAAAGATGCACTCGAAGTTGATAATAATGGAAAAACATGTGTCATGGAAGTGGCACAGCATATTGGAAATGATACCGTAAGATGTATCATGCTTGCTTCCAGTGAAGGGCTTCATCGTGATATGGAAGTAACAGCAACCGGCGCAGGTATCACAGTTCCGGTAGGAAAAGCAACGCTGGGACGACTGTTCAATGTTCTGGGTGAGGCGATCGATGATGGAAAACCGGTAGAGTCAAAAGAAAACTGGTGTATCCACAGAGAACCGCCATCCTTTGAAGAGCAGAGTCCGGTTGTCGAAGTTCTGGAGACGGGTATCAAAGTTATTGACCTTCTGGCTCCATACTCCAAAGGTGGTAAGATCGGTCTGTTCGGTGGTGCAGGTGTCGGTAAAACCGTTCTGATCCAGGAGCTGATCCGTAATATTGCAACAGAGCACGGTGGATATTCTATTTTCACCGGTGTCGGAGAGCGTTCCCGTGAGGGTAATGATCTGTGGACAGAGATGAAAGAATCCGGCGTTCTGGAAAAAACAGCCTTAGTGTTCGGACAGATGAATGAGCCACCAGGAGCTCGTATGCGTGTAGCTGAGACCGGTCTGACTATGGCAGAGTATTTCCGTGACAAAGAACACCAGGATGTACTGTTATTTATCGATAACATTTTCCGTTATGTACAGGCTGGTTCAGAGGTTTCCGCATTGCTTGGACGTATGCCTTCTGCGGTAGGTTATCAGCCGACTCTGGCAAATGAAGTCGGTGAATTGCAGGAGCGTATCGCTTCCACAAAAGAAGGTTCCGTTACCTCGGTACAGGCAATTTATGTACCGGCGGATGACTTAACTGACCCGGCTCCGGCAACCACATTCGCACATCTGGATGCAACAACGGTACTTTCCAGAAAGATCGTTGAACAGGGTATTTATCCGGCCGTTGATCCGCTGGAGTCGAATTCACGTATTCTGGAGCCGGATATCGTCGGTGAAGAGCATTATGAGGTTGCACGTCGTGTACAGGAAATCCTGCAAAGTTACAAAGAACTGCAGGATATCATTGCTATCCTTGGTATGGAAGAACTTTCCGAAGAGGATAAGACAACGGTATACCGTGCAAGAAAAATCCAACGTTTCCTGTCACAGCCGTTTCATGTGGCTGAGACATTTACCGGAATTCCAGGTAAATATGTACCGTTGGAAGAGACCGTCAAAGGTTTCAAAAAAATTATTGACGGTGAGATGGATGAGTATCCGGAATGGGCATTTTTCAATGTGGGAACCATTGACGATGTCATTGAAAAAGCAAAGAACGGCAATCGTTAGTGAGGTGTGACTATGAGTACATTTCATTTAAAAATTATTGCATATGATAAGATTTTTTATGATGAGGAGGCAGCATCTGTTGTATTACCTGCAATTGACGGGGAAGTTCAGATCCTGACAAATCATGAGGAATGTGTCGTTGCATTGAAGACGGGTGAGGTCCGTATCGGAACACCGAAAGGTGAAATGATTCCGGCAGTTTGCGGAAGTGGCTTTGCAGAAGTTACTTCTGATAATCAGGTGGAAATTCTGGTGGATACGATCGAACGCCCGGAGGAAATCGATATACGTCGTGCGAAAGAGGCAAAAGAGCGTGCAGAAGAACGGTTACTGCAGCATAAGAGTCGGATGGAATATTATCGTAATACCACATCGCTGGCAAGAGCGATGGCACG
>ULZD01016996.1_pt1 | contig 24293 bp, 20 predicted proteins | sample 1962821 | NCBI WGS metagenome assembly ULZD01 (sample SAMEA4835881, study PRJEB28245) | human gut metagenome | biome: gut microbiome; material: fecal sample | place: Denmark | collected 2008
CTGAAGAAATTTGCGCAAAACTATTGACAGTACCTTTAATCCTTCTGATACAAATCATAATAATGCCCCTTGCGCGCCAGCAGCTCCTCATGGCTGCCGCATTCCGCAACAGCACCCTCGTCAAGCACCACAATCTTGTCCGCATGACGGATGGTGGAAAGACGGTGCGCAATAATCAGCGTGGTGCGTCCTACCGCCAGCTCGTCTAGCTCCTTTTGTATCTGCTGCTCCGTAATATTGTCGAGCGCACTTGTAGCCTCATCCAGCACTACTACCAGAGGGTTTTTGAGAAAGACACGTGCAATCGCCAAACGCTGCTTCTGGCCGCCGCTCAGCTTCACGCCACGCTCCCCCACCTCGGTATCGTAGCCCGCAGGCAGCTTTCGGATAAACTCATCCGCCGCCGCAGCCTTCGCTGCCGCCTGCACCTCGTCCGCTGTCGCATCCGGTTTGGCGTAGGCTATGTTGTAGCGCACGCTGTCGCCGAAGAGAAAGACATCCTGCTGCACCAGGCCGATTTGCCTGCGCAGCGATTCCTGCGTAAATTCACGGATATCGCAGCCGTCCAGCAGAATTCTGCCGCTCTGCGGCTCGTAAAAGCGCAGCAAAAGGCTGGCAATAGTTGTTTTGCCTGCTCCCGTAGCGCCCACAAAGGCCACAGTTTCACCTGCTGCCACGCTCAGCGAAAGGTTGCGGATAACAGGTCTGCCGTCCGCATAGGCAAAGCTGACGTTATCAAAGGTGATGTTCCCCTTGCAGGGCGGGCAAATTTTAGCATCCGGTACATCAGTAATCTCGGGCTTTTCCTGCAGCAGCTCATAAAAACGCTTGAAGCCTGCCATACCGCGCTGATATACCTGAATGAAGCCTAAAAGCTGCATCAGCGGTTTCATAAACAGGCCCACGTAGAGGAAGAAGGCCACCAGCTCGCCGAAGCTCATCAGCCCCTGATTTATCAGCAGGCCGCCCACTACTAATATCGCCACATTGATAAAGTTGCTGAAGAAAATCATACTGCCGACGAAATAAGATGTTATTTTGAAGGATTTTTTGCATACTTTCAGATAGGCATCCGCCTTTTCCATAAACTGCGCCATATCGCTGCGCTCACCGGCAAAGGCCTTGATCAGACGCACGCCGTTAATGCTTTCCGCAGCCTTGCCCGTTACCTCGCCCATTGCCACACGATTGGCAAAGAAGGCCTTTTTCATGCGCAGGTTGACGAAAACGGTATGCACCGCCTTCACCAGAAGCAGGAAGGCAATAAGGCTGCCCAGCATAGGATTCATGTAAATCAGAATAACCATCGTGCCAAGCATCGTCAGCCCACAGACGATAAGATCAATCGGCGCATTGCCTGCGAAGCCGTTAATTTCGCTCAAATCGCTGGTGAGGCGCGAAAGCAGCTGACCGCTTTTGTTTTTATCGTAAAAGCCGAAGGACAGCTTCTGCAGATGGCTGAATAAATCGCGGCGCATATCGCGTTCCATGGAATAGCTCATGGACTGCGCCCAGTAGATAATGCTGAAATGCATGCCGAAGTTTACCAGATACATGGCAAGCAGTGCTGCCGACCATTCAAGGAGCAGCGGCAGATTCTTAAGCGGCAGCTGCTGTTCCAGCATCAGCTTCACTACATAGGGAAAGAACAGCTCGAGCAGCGCACGCAGCAGCGAGCCTATCACGAGAAAGAGCAGAATACCCTTATACGGTTTATAATAGCTGAGAAATGTTTTGAACATAAAGCTTCCTATCCTCTATTCATATATATTCTAAAGCGCGGGCAGCAGCTTTTGCCGATGTCCCCGGCGTAAAACGCTGCCGCAGCATGATAATCTTTATTTTATAATGATACAGTATACACTATATAGCAGGTATAAAGTCAATAGGATGTGTTCTTAAATAATATCGCAAGGCAAGTTATTTGCCAATTGCTATAACGCAAGCGCTTCACTAAAAAACTGCCCTTCTGAAAATCGAAAGGCAGTTTTTTGTGTTGCTTCAGCCTTATTCGGCAAGCAGCTTGCCTGCTTCCGTCAGCTTAGCCATTGCTTCGTCGTCGGGAGCACCCAGCGCCAACACGCCGTCAGCTACAAGTGTTGCGCCAGCATCCTTAACGCGTGCTTCCCAGTCCTGCATGTAGCTTCCGCCCCAGCCATAGGAGCCGAAGATCGCTACCTTTTTGCCTGCCAGCTTGCCTTCCAGCTCAGTGAAAAACGGCTCGAATTCGCATTCCTCCAGCACCTCTGCGCCCATTGCCGGGCAGCCCAGTGCCAGAGCGTCATAGCCTGCAGCCTCGTCAGCAGTGATTTCGCTGATATTTTTTACAACAGCCTCCGCACCGACAGCGTTAATTGCTTCTGCAACAGCGTCAGCCATCATTTGTGTGTTACCGGTACCGGTCCAAAAAATTACAGGAATTTGTTTCATGATAATGTCCTCCTTTTGCTTTAAACTTTACTTTTGATAATAACCCTGGATTTGTTCCAGCAGAAAATCAGCACCCTTTTCGCCCATAAACGGCAGGTGTGTTGCCACCACACCGTTCATAAACGGCGCGCTGATGAGCACCTTCATGTTGCTTGCATCTGCCTGCGTGAGCGCCACGTCATCCGCGAAAAGCAACTTGTCGCGCAGCTCACGTATTTCCTGCAGCCATTCGCCCTCCTCGGCGTAGGCTTCTACATCTGCCGCCGGTTCGGTGATGGCCTTCAGGCTGTGCGCGCACATTTTATGCGTCACGGTGATGCCTGCCTGCGCCAGGAAAGTGCTCACACCCTGCACCAGGTCATAATCACCCTTGACAGCGGCCTGCCTTGGCTTGCTGCCGCCCATCATGGCAAACATGCTGAGCATGGACATGCCCTTTTCCTTCATTTTGATGCGCATCAGCACTATGGGCTCAGAAGCCTTGCCAACTGCTGCGCCTACCTGCTCCAAAAAGCTTACGGTGCCTCTGTAGCCGTAGGGAACGGCATAAACATACGGCGTGCCAAACTTTTCTTCAAGGTATTGGGCAGCGGCCAGGCCTTCGTTCCCCAGCACAATATTTACCTGTGCCTTGCCCATGGCCTGCAGCTCGTCTACGCTGGTATCGCAGCAAAGGCAGGCATTGCAGCGCAATCCCAGCGCTTCACCCAGCAGGCTCTTTACCTCCCAGATGTCGCTTGCCATACGGTAGCGCCACGCAGAGGCGCCAATGATGTTGTACACGCCTGCCTCCTGCGTTGCATCCTTCTGTGGCAGGTTGCGCACGAGCAGTTTGTAGGTTTCGGCCAGGCCGACGCTGTAATCACCGCGGAAGCCGCCCTGCTCGAAGGCCACAAGCTTAGCCTTGACCTCGTTTTGCATATAACGGCAGTGCGATATCATGCACGACGATGTTCACCTTCGCTGCGGGAGCACGGCGGATTTCCTCGGCAGTGCAGCCGCTGGGCAGCTGTACGCCCAGCTTGACGCCTGCTGCCTGCAAAAATGCGTGCAGCTCTGTATCGGCAAAATTGCCCATGCGCTGCCCTAAAACGTTGACGCTGCCGTCACAGTCCTGCTTTTGCATCATGGCGGCGCAGGCAGTGATGGCACGCTCCAGACCGGGGAAGTAATCCTCGCACTTAAAGTGCTCGGTGTGCACCGCCATTACCGGAATACTGTACTGCTTCGTCAGCTCTGCGGCAATGGCATCGTAATCATCGCCGATTACCTCAATTACGCAGGTAGTGACGAGCATTACACATTTCGGCTGATATTCCGCCACTATTTCTTTGAAGGCCTTGTGCATGCTTTCGGTGCTGCCGAAGGTTACATCATGGCTGTCGAGCACAACGGAAACGCAGCGTCCCGCAATACCGCCGTAGCGCTCGTTGATTGTGAGGCTTTTGGTGTAATAGCTGCATTCGTCCGTGCCTACGATTACCAGCAGGCAATCGTCGATACCGCCTGCCACCATCGCCGCGCCCATCAGCGGACAGTGGGTGCCGGGGAACAGCGCTGTTGTGAGCTGGGGCACATCCTTGATTGTCTGCACCTTGCTCAGGCGGTTCAGGCGGCCTAAGATTTCGTTGCCGTCCATGCCTGCAGCCTGCGGCGGCATACCCATTTTCTCAGCCATTTTGCGCATTTCGTCCTTCTTGTCACCCTTCATGGCCTGCATCATACTCATCATCTTGCCCATGTCGGGCATAGCGCTCTTGTCGCCGTTTTTCTGCTTAGCCTTGATGGCTTCGATGGCGCTTTTGGGCATGCCCATTTTTTCGGCCATCTTCCACATTGCATCTTCCTTTAAGCTCATGTACTGCCTCCTATTCTTCTTCGTCCTCGCTCATAGCCAGCACATGCTCGGCTAATTCGTTATATACCTGTACCATCGGAGAGTCCTTGACAAATTCGCTGACGGTACCGCCCTGATTTTCGGCGATTTGGATGTCGCCGCTGCGCGGTACGTACTGCACAACCTCGGTGCCGATTTCCGCGGCAGCTTTGGCTACCAGCTCCTGCTCATTCTCAATGTTTTTGGCGTTGAGGATGATGCCCTTTAAGCGTGCGTAGCCGAAGCCTTCAAAGACGATATCTTCCAGTTTCAAGGCTTCGCCTTTTGCTTTCAGTTGTTCTAATACTGTGGGGATGCGTTTGCCTTCCATGAGGTTTTTGGTGCTGTCGCTTTTGGGGTCGCAGCCTACTTGCATTACTTTGTAGCCTTTTAATGCGATGGCTGCGGATAAATTGGAGGTGGTGGTGGATTTGCCGATGCCGCCTTTACCGTAGATTGCTATTTTTCTCATGTTTTTCTCCTTGTGGGTTTCTTTATTTATATTCAATTACAAAGGGGAAGCCTTGTACGAAGTAGCAGCGTACTTTTTGGCCGGCGGCGTTTTCCTGTTACGCACATCTCGCAGCTTCATGATCTTCCTCTCCTTGTTTCAGCCTCCAGCAGCGCGCTGAAGCACTGCTCCATATCCGTAATTATGTTGTCCATACGGTGAGCGAAATAGGAATGCGCGCACAGCGAAAGAATAGCCACGCACAAGCCCGTCGCCGTTGCAATCAGCGCTTCACCGATGCCGCCGGTAATCGCCATCGGCGCACCCGCTTCTACGTTGAAAATGCTGAAGGCACCAATCATGCCCACGATAGTGCCCAGCAGTCCCAGAAGCGGGGACATCGTTACGATAATGCCCAGGTAATCCAGCTTATCGCGCAGCGTCGCCATAAAAATACCGGCACGGCTTTCGAGGAAGGCGCTCTTTTCTTCCTTACCTCCTGCAATTGCCTCCACATCGGCAAGCATTTGCGCGCAATGACAACTGCCCTTGCGCGCCAGCTCCGTCGCCACAGCAAAATCACCGCTGCGCACGGCGGCGCAATAGCGGGAGGCAAAGACGGCGCCGCTGTCCACGCTCTTATAATACATAAACCGCTCAATGGCGATTGCTATCACAGCTATAGAACAGGCGAGCAACGGCCACATAACCAGTCCGCCCTTATAAAAGTACATTATCAAATCTGTTATTGCCTGCATATTTTCCTCACAAATCTACAAATGCTGTCTTACTTTTACAGGAGGTGCATACTGCTCCCCAAAGTACAGAAAGGAGCAGTATGCTGTATATTATGGAATCAAAACTCTAATTAAAAGGTCATCTCTGCGCCTACACGCCAGGTGCGACCATCAATCCACAAGTTTTCACCAAGATCTTTATCAAAGATATTGTCTACACCAGCGTAAACGCGGCAATTTTTATTAATTACCTTATTAACGATGAAATTAACCGTATTATATGTGTAATCTTCACCAGAGTAACGATAATCAACATACCATTTATTCGCCAAAGTTGCAGTCAACGGATTTTCTTCTGCATCAGTCCAGCTTAATTTAATTGCACCAGAATGTTTAGCTCTGCTGGATAAACGCTCATCCGTGTCTTTGTCTTTAGCACTTAAATAAGTATAGTTAGTCATTAAATTCCAATGTCCATCAAAATTATAACCAAATTCAACTTCAGTACCAAAAATTTCAGCTTTATTAATATTTTCATAACTGCTATCAGCACGAACAGCCAAGCCAGGAATATACTTATTAAACAGAGTTCCATCCGCATCATAATATTTAGTATCTGAACTATTAATCATATCTTTGATTCTGTTATAGAATAGAGATACTTTATAATTTGCTTTACCAATTTCGCCTTCAAAAGAAAAATCTACATCAAAAGATTTTTCAGGCTGTAAATCAGGATTACCAACAACATTAACCGTCATACCACCCATTGCTTTTTGCATGTTAGCATAAAGTTCATATAAAGTCGGTGCACGGTAGCCAGTACCAACATTAAATTTAATTCTATTATTAGCATTTAAGCTATAAGTAGAACCAAGTTTAGCAGTAATTTCACTACCGAATTGGTCATGATAATCCCAACGTAAGGCAGGAATAACTAACAGCTTATCTCCTAATTGAATTTCGTCTTGAACATACGCTGCGTAAGTATCAATAGTATGGTCAGAAACACCAACACCCCAAGGCATTACAGGTAAGAACAAAGAACGATATGTTCTATCAGATGTTTCATGTTTATATTCTGCTCCGTAAGTAACTTTATTGTTTTCATTAGCAGTATAAGTATCTTTACCTTCAACAACCAATTTTTTGAATTTGTGCTCATCATTAGTATTTAAGAAAGACCCAAATACCGTAGAGTATGGTCTATCTTTATAAGTTTTGATAGCAGTTTGATCCTTGCTTAATTCACTGTAATAAGTTCTGAAGCTATAATCGTTCTTCTGATCTTTACCATAATACATTAAACCAAAATCTTTGCGTTCTTGATTGTAGGATTGATTTTGGGTAGATAAGCCATAAGTTGCACTAGTAGAAGCTGCATTAGTCTGTAATTTTTCTTTCATGTAACCTGCAGTAATATCTAAGCCACGATTTTCATCAAAAGCATAATCTACGTCAGCATTAAAGTACAATTTGTTACCAAATTGGTTGCTGTTGCCGGGACTGCTAAAACGCTCACGAACTTTAGTGCGACGACCATCAATCTTTACAGCAACTTTGCCTTGGCGACCAGAAGCATAATTAAAGTATTCACTAGTTTCTTTAGAGCCAGTGCTAAAACCGACCACAGCATTAGGACTAGAAGCTTTCTTGGTTATATTGTTAATGACACCACCCATAGCTTCAGAACCATAGATAGCACTAACAGCACCACGAATAATTTCAATACGCTCAACATCAGCCATGTTAATACGATTCAAAACATATACGTTCTGAGTGGCAGGAGTATCTTCATCAGCCATACGCTTGCCATCGACAAGTATCAAGCTGTGCATTGTATCCATACCACGAACCATGACTTGATTACCAGTCATACCAAAGCTTTGTACGTCAATACTAGTAGCATATTTTAAGGCATCTTGCACACTATAAGCACCCATTTGCTTCATTTCTTCTTGAGTAACTACTTGAACAGCAGTAGGAACCTCTTTTTTCTCCAGCTGTGTCTTGGTGGCGGTCACAACGTAATACGCACCGCTCGCAGGCTCCAGCAAACGACATAACGCCTTCAGCAGCGTTGATTTACCGCTGCCGTTCGGCCCGATAATCGTCACAATCTCCGGCCGGGAAATATCCAGCGTCAGGTCCCTGATTATCGTGTGCTCGCCGTAGTGCAGAGTAATTTTTTGTGTATGTAATGTCGGGATATTCATAGCTTAACGCATCCTCCGTTTCAGCAGATACAAGAAGAACGGACCGCCGATGAAGGACATGAAGATGCCAACGGGGATTTCCAGCGGACTGAAAAGCGTTCTTGCCGCCGTATCAGCCAGTGTTACCACCGCACCGCCGGCAATCGCCGCACAGGGCAACAGGTATTCGTGGTCGCTGCCGATTAACAGGCGCATGATGTGCGGTACGATGAGGCCCACAAAGCCCAGCATGCCTGCCACGCTTACGGAAACCGCCGCCAGCAGCGCGGAAAGAAAGATTAAAATCGTGCGCATGCGCATGACGCGCACACCCAAGCTTTTGGCCAGCTCATCACCCAACTGCAACGCATTTAGGGAACGCGCACACAAAATCGTTCCGATAATGCCAATCGCGCTATAAGGCAAAAGCATCTCCACATGCCCCCAGCTGCGTCCCTGAAAGCCGCCTGCCATCCACATCACAGTTCCTTGGATTCTGTCACTGTAAAACACGTTCAGCGCCGCCATACCGCCGCCGAAGAAGGTGGCAACCGCCACGCCCGCCAGAATCATGCGCAAGGGGTTGATGCCCTTTTCCCACGCCAGGAAAAAGACGATGCCTGTGGAAAGCACGGCGCCGACGAAGGCTGCCAGCGGCACCATGGCAGATTGTTCTGGGAAAAGCAGCATTATCACCATCGCAAACAGGCCCGCACCGGCGCTCACACCGATGATACCAGGGTCTGCCAGCGGGTTGTGCAGCACGCCCTGCAGGTTGCAGCCTGCCAAAGCGAGGTTAGCACCTACAAGCACTGTCACAATCGTGCGGGGCAGGCGGATGAGATTCACAATGCGGTCGGTGTCCGCATCCGCCTCGCCCAGCAGTGCTGCCCATGTTTCGCTCACCGAAAGGCTCACTGTACCGCTGCCGATGCTCACGAAAATGCCTACGACGAGCAGGATACACAAGCTGAAGAACACTGCTATGCGCACTTTTTCTTTTGTTTTGGCATCATTACTCATTACTTGGCCTCTCCATACATATATTCTTTCATAATCTTCATCGCATCAATCGTGTGCGTGCCGGGGTTAACGGTAAACAGACTAGGCGGCAGCTGGTACACACGGTTATTCTTCACGGCGTTTACATCATGCCAGATGGCGTTGTCACGCATATTGGCGCGCAGCTTCTCCAGAATTTCCTTGCTGCCGCCCATGGTAATCAGCATCACGATGTCGGGATTTTCCTTGGCTACGAATTCCATGCTCAGCGGAATGTAGCTGCTGTCCTTCACGTTTTCGGCCTTGTCCGCAATATTTACGGCACCCAGACGCTCTGCCAGATCACCGCCAAAGCTCTTTTTGGTGGACATGTTGAAGCTGTCCGGCGAGCCGAAGATAATCAGCACCTTCGGACCCCTGCCCTTCTGTACGTCCTGCGTCAGCGCGGCATATTCCTTTTCTATCTGCGCACGCTTGACGGCAGCTTCCTTTTCTCTGCCGGCAAAGCAGCCAAAATCGTCTATGCTTTTCAGCACATCCTCATAGGAGTTTATCATGTTCAGGTAAAGCGGCACGCCGGCCATTTCCAGAGGCTTGCGCAGCATTACGTGGAAGGGTACGTTGGTGCCTACAACCAGATCAGGCTTCAAGCTCATGATTTTTTCCAGATTCGGCGCGTGGATCATGCCTACTTCGGGGATGTCCTTAATGCTTTCCTTGATGTCGTCGGGATATGAAGTGCTGGTAGGTCTGCCGACGGCCTTGCTACCGATGGAGGCGAAGATTTCCAGATTGGAGGCATTGAGAAAGACGATTCTTTTGGGCTCCGCGGGGATGTGTACCTTGGCGCCGGTGCTGTCGGTTACGCTGACGGCGACGTTGGCTGCGAGCTTGTGCTGGCCTCTTGCCAGCAGGAAGTAGCCTGCCAGGGCTATGATTACGACAAATACGAGTAAGATATATTTTTTCATGCGCAACTTTCTTTACAATATTAGCCAGTGCTATCTTTAAAATTTAATTAGCCTACTCTAACTTTACTATGACATTATCTTATAAGATGAGGGTTTTGTCAAGATAAAATTAGCGTAGGCTAATTTGGTGAATCAGTTTATGGTATGCAATTCCAGTGAGATATCCATTTTCAGCACTTCTTTTGCCTGCATGTCGCTTTGCAAGCGCAGCTCTTTAAACTTGCAGCCGTCGCGTTCTGCCTGCCGCAGCCAACGCAGCAGGGAATAAAAATTGCCGACAACACTTATTTTCACTGTCTGTAGCTGCAGGCCCTGCTGCAAAGGCACAGGATTTCCCTCCATCTGCATGCTGTTTAGCAGAATACTTTGCGCTTGTGCCTGCTTTTGCAGGCGCTGCAAGAGGTTGTTTAAATTCAGATTATGCTCTACCTGCTGCTCTAATTTTTTTTGCTTATCCAATAGCTTGATTTTATATGTTTTATAATCACTGTGTTCATCAGCAAAGCGAATCTGCTGTGTCAGTTTTCTCTGCAACTTCTGTATCTGCTCTACCGTCAGTTGCCGTTCAGTCAAAAGCTCCCATGCCTGCATTCCCAAGCCTACAACCAACACGAAGGCTATGCAGGCAAGCAGATTAATTGTTTTTTCTCCTGCTTTCATTGCTTGCCCTCCTTCATCTGCAGCTGCAGTTTATAAACAAGAACGTTACCCTGCTGCTGCGATTGCAGAAGCTCTACTCTGCTGTAATTTCCACATTTTTGCAGTTGCTCCACAAAGCTTTCTAAAGCCAAATTATCCACCGCCTGACCCTGCAGCACTAAAGGCTTTTTGCTGCCGTTGTATTCCAGCAGAGTCAGCCAACAGCCGGGAATCATCTGGCGGCAGATGCGTTCCAACTCACCAACGGCCTCCTTCGAAGGTTTAGACGCTGTAGCCAACAGCTTTTCCAAACGCTGACATCTATGTTCCACAGCCTTGCTTTCCTGCATACGCTGCTCCCACTCCGCATACTGCGCTAATCGCTGCTCCACCTCCCGCAAATCGCGTTGCGCCAGATAACAGCCTCCCCAGGCCCCGCCATAAGCTAACAGTGCCAAAGCCAAGGCAGCGCCGCTGACCTTAGGCAGCCAGCGTCCAAAAGCGGCCGCTGCACCATGCAAATACTTTTGCTTCTGTCTATATACAGTCGGCAGCTGCTTACCGGTAAACCACTTCTCTGCAGCTTCATCAAACGTCATGTCGCTTAACAAAATGCCCTGCAGCTTTAAAAGCAAGCTGCTGCACAGATGCTCCAGCTCAGCGCGTGACGTATCCTGTAAGGCCGTAAAAGTTACCTGATATTGCTGTTCTCCTGCTTCACTAAATTCTGTTGCCTCAAAGCTATAAGTATAGTCCTCTTCAGGCCAAGGAACACTCTGCTGTATCTCCCATTTTAAGACAGCCTGCAGTTCACGCCGCCGCATTGAAGGCAACACCATCTGTTCAGAATGCATCATTGCTGCTGCAGGCAGCAATAAAACCATCGCACCTTCTTCCACCTCACGCTTCAAAAGCATTTCACGTAAAGTATCGGCAAGTCTTTGCTTATTTGTCAGGCACTCTTCATCTAGCTGCTCCTGCCAGCTATGCTCACCATTCTGCCAATATGCCACCTGCCCCGTTTGCAGCGACAGCAGCAAAAGCGCCTGCTTAAGGCGCCATCGGCAGCGCAAAGCGCACAGTACAGGCTCAAACAGCTTCTCAACACTAATACTTTTACCATACTTCATCATAAGAACATCCTCCAATACCATGTAATGATTTCTCTACCCCAAAAATATGCAGTGACTGCCGCCGCACACAAAAACGGTCCGAAGGGAATCGCCTGTTTCAGCTTCCCACGCCTGCACAGCAACAGTAATGCTCCCACAATACCACCGCTGATAAAGGCAAGCAGCAAACACAATACTCCCTGCTCTAAACCGAGCCAGATACCCAACGCCGGCGCCAACTTAACATCGCCCTCGCCCATACCGCCGCGGCTGGCAAAATACAGCACCAACATTATTGCCAAAATAATTCCAGCGCCGTAAGCAGCATCAAAAAGCTGCCTCTCATACCACGCGCGTACTAAGCCAACCGCCGCTAAAATTAATGTTGTCTTGTCATAAAGCAGCATAGATTTCAGATCGGTATAGGTGTGATAAAGCAATCCAAGAACAAAAATAACGGAAAACATGAATACCTCCTTAAATTTTTCCAGAAAAAAGCAAATAGGACCCCTGCATTGCATTACTACAATACAGGAGTCCTAAAACTCTTTACTGCATATTTACTTTTTCTGCTTCCAGATAAAGCCAATGCGCTTGACTACAGAGCTGAAAGTCTTGCTTGCTAATTACCAGTTCAGGTCCTCAACCTCTTGACGGCCTTTGCCGGTCAGAGCATCCATCATGATGCGTTGCTCGATTTGAGCAGCCAGCTTCTTGGTGAACTTAACAGTATCCGGATTAACGGACATGCTGTCGATACCGCTCTTAATGAGGAACTCGCAGAACTCAGGATATACGCTCGGAGCCTGACCGCAGATAGAAACGGTCTTGCCATCCTTATGAGCAACCTCGATCAGGTGACGAATTGCACGGCGTACAGCCAGGTTACGTTCGTCATAGATATGGGAAACAGTATCGTTATCACGGTCGCAGCCCAGAACCAGCATGGTCAGGTCGTTGGAACCGATGGAATAGCCATCGACAAATTTGTTGAACTGGTCAGCCAGAATGATGTTGGACGGAATCTCAGCCATCAGCCAAACCTTGAAGTCCTTACCACGGGACAGACCGCAGTCAGCCATAATCTTGGTAACCTTTTCGCATTCCTCTACGTTACGGCAGAACGGAATCATAACGTTCAGGTTCTTCAGGCCGAACTCTTCGCGAACTTTGCGAACAGCCATGCATTCGAGCTTGAATGCTTCGATATATTTAGGATCATAGTAACGGGAAGCACCGCGCCAGCCCAGCAGAGCGGAAGGCTCGTTCGGTTCGAATTCGTCGCCGCCCTTCAGGTCGCGGTATTCGCTGGACTTGAAGTCGGAGAAGCGCATGGTTACCGGTCTCGGAGCCATAGCCTGGCAAACTTGGCGGATGCCTTCAGCCAGTTGGTCTACAACCTTTTCCGGTTGACCGATTTTGATCAGATACAGCGGATGTTCATGGATATAAGTAGTCCAGATGAACTCTTCGCGCATCAGACCGATGCCGTCGCAAGGCAGAGTAGCATATTTTTCAGCCAGCTCAGGATCGCCCAGGTTCATATAAATCTTGGTGCCGGTCGGTGGGAAATATTCAGCAGCAGCAACTACTTGTTGTGCCGGCTGTTCAGCCTTCGGCTCTTCGATGATGCCTTCATAAACAACACCATGAGTAGCATCAATGGTTACGTCAATGCCATCGGGAATGGTGGTGGTAGCAGCTTCGCCACGGCTCTTGGTACCTACGATACAGGGAATGCCCAGCTCGCGGGATACGATAGAAGCATGGCAGGTCATTCCGCCGCTATCGGTTACGATTGCTTTCGCTTTCTTCATAGCCGGTACCCAGTCAGGAGCGGTCATTTCGGTTACGAGGATTTCGCCTTCCTTGAACTCGTCGATATGGGACGGATCCAAAATTACATGTACGCGGCCTGCTACATTACCAGGGCTGGCAGGCAAGCCTTTAACGATAACTTTGCGATCAGCAGTCACTTTCTTCTCCTCTTTCGGTGCACCATTTTCTTTGTTACGACGGCTCCATACGGTTTCAGGACGGGCTTGCAGGATGTAAACCTTGTTATCGCGCTCGTCAACGCCCCATTCCATGTCCATGTAGCAGCCATAGTGTGCTTCAATTTTCTTAGCGCATTCAGCCAATTGTTTTATTTGCTCATCAGTCAGCTTCTGCTCGTTTTGCTCATCCAGCGGAACAACAACTTCTTCGCAGTCGCCGTCAGCTTTACGGATCAGCTTAATGTCCTGCGCGTTAACGTTCTTTTCAACAATCTCGCAGGTAGCTTTATTTACAGTATAGTTATCCGGAGTTACGGTGCCTTGAACAACATATTCGCCCAAGCCCCATGCGCCTTCGATGAGGATGTTCTTGTCGTCGCCGGTAGCAACGTTAACAGTGAACATAACGCCTGCAGCCTTGGAGAATACCATCATCTGTACTGCAGCGCTCAGTGCTACATCCAGATGATCAAAGCCTTGTTTTTCACGGTAGTAAACCGCACGGTCGGTAAAGCAGGAAGCATAGCATTCCTTAACCTTAGCAACGATGGTTTCTGCACCCTTTACGTTCAGGTAGGTGTCCTGCTGGCCTGCAAAGCTTGCATCCGGCAAATCCTCTGCGGTAGCGCTGCTGCGAACAGCAACGAACGGATCAGCCTGGCCAACCTTTTCACCCAGCTCTTTGTAAGCTTGGGCAATCATGTCCTGCAGATCCTGCGGCATTTCTTCGTCCATAATTGCCTGGCGGACCTTAGCGCAAACCTCGCGCAGCTGAGCGCTGTTGTCTACGTCCAGACCGGCAATTAAAGCTTTGATCTTTTCGTACAGACCGGTCTTTTCAAAGAAGTATCTGTAAGCGCAGGCAGTAGTTGCGAAGCCATACGGTACAGGTACGTCAACATGAGAGGTCAGCTCGCCCAAGGAAGAAGACTTACCACCGGCGATTGCTACGTCTTTTCTCTCCAGCTGATCAAACCACAGCAGGAATGCTTTTTCTTTCTCCATAATAATTTGCTCCTTTTAAAATACTATACTTTTTTCTGGGGAAATCCTTAATATAGTGTATACTATATCACATTTAAAGGGCATATTCAAGCGATTTCTGCAGTTTTTTTTAGATTTTTTGTAGAAAATTCACCGGCATGCTATAATACAGATAAAAGTGAGGTGCGTGCCATGAATTTTATCGACAGCTTTTGCAGTAACATAAAAAAGGTAATTGCCCTTATAGCTTTAATGCTCCTTTTAACGCTCATTATTTTAATATTTACGCATACATCATTAGGCTATTTCCTTGTGCTGCTGCCCATAACACTGCTGATTATTTATCTTTTACATAAAATGAAAGAGCTGGATGAACAAGCCTGCTTCTCTTTCAGCGTATTTTTAGCCGTTTTTGCTTTCATTTTAATCCTCTGCGGTCTGCCGAAGTTTGGAGTAATGCTTACCGCCATTGTTTATGCCGTCATACTTTTGTACGCATACAAGCTTATGCTGCATCCGCAGGAGAAAGAACAGCAATACAATAAAACGAATAATATAGAAGCAGACAGTGCCGATGATTACGTTCCCCTGATTACCTATGACGACACCTGCCCCGACGACGGCGAGGACTACGGGCCTGAAGGCAGCGTTATCTGGGGTCCGCGTACTATCGAAGAAAAGATCTATATCAACGGCAAATGGTACATCAACGAAAACAGCGAGGAATGGGAAGAAAACGAAGGCTGCTGAGCCATTAAACAATTTACTCAGACGCTCATACACATGGGCGTCTTTTTTTGCGCACAAAAAAGCGGTCCTACCAAAGTAAGACCGCTAATTAACGATTGGTGGAGACGAGGAGAATCGAACTCCTGACCCCCTGCTTGCAAGGCAGGTGCTCTCCCAGCTGAGCTACGCCCCCAAAAGGCTTCGCGCGCATTTGCGTCGGAAACAAGTAATATTTTACAGGAAAGCGACGCATTTGTCAAGCATTTTTTATTTGGTAATCAGCTCAACCAGCTTCAAAGTCATCAGGCAGGATTTTTCCACTGCAGCCATCGGCATAAACTCGCAGTTGGAGTGGAAGTTGAGCGCGCCGGTGAAATAGTTCGGCGTCGGGATGCCCTTGGTGGAAATAAAGGAACCGTCGGTGCCGCCGCGCATAGCGATATCCTTCGGCTCGATATCCAACTCCTTCATAGCCTCGAAAATGTACTCAACGCATTTTCTGTTGTCATCGTTCAGCGCATCGGCAATGTTGCCGTATACGTCGGTGATGTTCAGCTCAATGCCGGCCTTCGGATTCTTGGCCTGTACATATTCCACAGAATGACGGATGAACTCCTTGCGTGCTTCATACATCTTTTTATTATGGTCGCGGATTTTGATATCCAGAGTTGCTTCCGCAGCGTTGGATTTAATAGCCTGCACCCAGATAAAGCCTTCGGTGCCCTCGGTGTGCTCCGGAGTCTGCATTCTGTCGAAGCAGTTGATGATATCTACAGCAACCAGCGCCGGGTTGACCAAAGTGTTCTTAGCGGACATCGGATGTGCGGTTACGCCCTTGATTTTGATGTGTGCGCTGCCTGCATTAAAGGTTTGGTATACAACCTCGCCCAGCTCGCAGCAGTCAATGGTATAAGCAAATTCAACCGGGAACTTGCTGAAATCCATCTTCTTGGAACCGCAGAGGCCAACCTCTTCATCCGGAACAAAGGCTACATAAATTTCGCCGTGCGGACGGTTTTCCTTAATGATGGTTTCCAGTGCTACCATCAGGTTGGCAACAGCAGCCTTGTTATCTGCGCCCAGTACGGAGGTACCGTCGGTGGTGATAAGGTCGCTGCCGATATATTTGTTAAGCTCAGGATGCTCGCTTACCTTAATGTAGATTTGCTTTTCAGCGTTCAGCAGTACATCGCCGCCCTGATAGTTTTTCACAATCTGCGGATGTACCTCGGGAGAAAGGTTTACGTCAACGGTATCCATATGCGCAACCCAGCCTACATTCGGCACGGGAGCGTGACCTGCAGGCAGGTTAGCCGGCAGACGGCCGGTCAGCACGCAGAATTCACTGATTTCCAGGTCCACCAGACCAAGCTCAGCCAAATCCTCCTTCAGCAGCTTAGCCATATCCCATTGGCCGGGAGTACTTGGGACAACAGCACAGCCCTCCTTACTTTGGGATGGTACGGCAGCGTAACGTAAAAAGCGTTCAGTCAAACGTTCTTGCAAAGACATTTTCAAAGACCTTCTTTCATAAATACATATAACACCCTTCCGTCTGCTCGCTATGCTCGCAGCCACCTCCCCTTTGAGGGGAGGCAAGGTAAATTAGCTATAGGACAAGAGAAGAGCTTGCATGATGTCACCCCTCTCCGCCTCGACAAGCTCGGCACCTCTCCCCGAGGAGAGGCTCTCTTCATTATATCATCTCTGAAATAATATTACATTATGCGTCTGGGGTATACGTAGTCAGCTTGTAATCCCAACGGTATATCCATAAACCAGAAAGCATACAGCATAATAGTCAGGGTGACGAGTAACGTAATAGTATACGGCAGCATCAGTGAGCTCAGTGTACCGATACCGGCGCTCTTCACGTACTTCTGGCAGTAGAGGATAATCAGCGGGTAGAACGCAAACATCGGGGTTACAACGTTAACCGCAGAGTCACTAACGCGGAAGGCAACCTGAGTCAGCTCCGGCGCAATACCTACAGCCATCAGCATAGGTACGAAGATAGGTGCCAGAATTGCCCACTTAGCGGAAGCAGAGGTAATAATCAGGTTCAGCATCGCAACGAAGATGATGATGCCGAAAATAGTTATCTGCGGCGGCAATGCCAGGGACTTCAGGAACTCGGCACCGGCAATCGCAATCAGCGCGCCCATGTTGGAAGCACCGAAGGCATAGAGGAACTGCGCAGCGAAGAAGTAGAATACAATCAGCTGCACCAGAGTTTTGGTGATATCCTCCATCGCAGTGGTAACATCCTTCGGAGATTTGAATTTTTCTACCATTACGCCGTAGGTCAGACCGACAGCGCCGGTGAAAACAAACAGCAGAGAAACGATGGACTGCATAATCGGCGCCTTGAAGCTTGCCAGCATACCCTTGTCATCGCGGAAGATGGAATCAGCTGGCAGCAGCAGGTACACAAGCAGCGCAATCATCACGATCAAAAGGCCGGTAGCAGCGTAGAAGGCACGGTTTTCTTTGGGAGTTACGGCAGTGTTGCCGTCCTCGCCTACCTCGATATCATCATCGAGCGGGCAGTTTTTCCACAGCCACGGCTCAACAATCTTTTCCGTCACCCACCAGCAGCTGGGGATTACGAGGAAGGTCGCACCGAAGGCGTAGAAATAGTTGCACAGTACGTTAACCTGATAAGACGGGTCGATAATCTGCGCAGCGCTCTGGGTGAAGCCCTGAATAACCGGGTCAATTGCGGACGGAGTATAGTTGGCAGCGAAGGCACCGGCAATGCCTGCGAAGGATGCGCCGATACCTGCCAGCGGATGCTTGCCGCTCGCATAATACATGTAAGCCGCAACCGGGATGATGATTACATAGCCGGTATCGGGACCGAGATGGCTCAGCATACCGACGAGAATAATAATCGGGGTAATCAAAAACTTAGGCGTAACAGCCAGAATTTTTTTCAGCGCAGTATTAATGTAGCCGGAGCCGTCAGCAATACCGATACCCAAGGTGGCAACGATTACCATGCCCAGCGGCGGGAAGCCGGAATAGTTGGTAACCATCTTGCTTAACAGTGCAACAAGGTTTTTGCCGCTCAACATATTGTTGACTACGATTTCCTTGCCGGTAGTGGGATGCACATAACCAAAGTGCATCGTCGAAAGAATTGCTGACATAATGCAGCAGATGATAAACGCACCGATGAACAAAATCGTGATATCGGGGATTTTGTTGCCGACGCGTTCAATCAGGCCGAGGATGCCGCCGGTCTGATTTTTTGCTTGCGTTGTTTGCATAGGGGACAATCACTCCTTCAAAAAATTAAAAATAACGTTCCTATTATAGCATTTTTTTAATATTTATGCAAAAGCATTCTGCAAACGACAACCATTTGCCAAACTGCTTCTTCAAAAAGTGCTTGCGTCAAAAAGTCAAATGTATACAGTATTAATATTTTACTATATACAATCTCGGCAAAATCTGTGCTATAATAAACAAAGCAGTTACAACTGCCCCAAACAATAAATAATAGCAAGGAGTTTTTTTATGATACTTTCTCAACGTATTCAAAGCCTGACAGCATCTCCTATCAGAAAGCTGTCCCCGTATGCTGACGCAGCCAAGGCTGCAGGTAAAAAGGTTTATCATCTGAACATCGGCCAGCCTGATATTGCCACTCCGGCACAATTCATGGACAGTGTGCGTGAATTCCAGGCACCGGTAATCGCCTACAGCAATTCCAAGGGCGAAATGTTCCTTCTGAAGGCTATACAGAAATATTATGCAGAAAAAGGCATGGATTATGCTATTGAAGATATTTTCGTTACCAACGGCGGCAGCGAGGCCCTGATTTTCGCAGTTATGGCTCTGTGCGACCCCGGCGACGAAATCATGGTTTTCGAACCCTTCTACGCTAACTACACCACCTTCTGCAAGGAGTTCGGCGCTAAAATCAACGCTGTTCCTACCAGCGTAGAAAACGGTTACCACCTGCCCAGCGAAGAAGAAATCGAAAAGCACATTACTCCGAAAACCAAAGCAATTCTGCTCACCAACCCCGGCAATCCTACCGGCGTAGTTTATACCGAAGAAGAACAGGATATGATTTCCCGCATCGTGCGCAAGCATAACCTGGCTTTAATCGCTGACGAAGTATACCGTGAATTCGTTTATGACGGAGCATATCGCAGCTTCGGCACCATGCCCGAATTAGACGACAACCTGATCATCATCGATTCCGTTTCCAAACGCTACAGCGCCTGCGGTGCGCGCATCGGCTGCATCATCAGCAAAAACAAAGAGCTCAGCAAGCAGGTTATCAAATGCTGCCAGGCTCGTCTGTGCAGCCCGATTCTGGAGCAGGTCGGTGCAGCAGCTCTGTACACCACTCCGGCAAGCTATCTGGAAGAGGTTAACAAGGAATACAAAAAACGCCGCGACACCATCGTGGCAGCTTTGAAGAAGCTCCCCGGCGTGAAGGCTTCCGACCCGAAGGGCGCTTTCTACATCATGGTTAACATGCCTGTTGACGATGCAGAAAAATTTGCTATCTGGACTCTGGAAAACTTCGCTATCGACGGCGAAACCGTTATGTTTGCTCCCGGCAACGGCTTCTACAACACCCCCGGCAGTGGCGTCAATGAAGCACGCCTTGCTTATGTATTAAAGAGCGAGGATCTGGAGCGCGCTATCTACATTCTGGGCGAAGCACTCAAAGCATATCCCGGCCGTGTAGAAAAATAAGCTCACAAAAACTTTAAAGCTTACCAAAAAATCAGACCTCCTGAAAATTCAGGAGGTCATTTTTTATTTGCTCTGCAATGCTTCCGCCAGCAGTTTTTCATCGGCAATAGCCTGCGACAGCACCAGCTGCGTATCCTCGCCCAGACGCGGCGCACGCTTCCGCAGCGCGGCCGGCGTTTTGCTCAGCTTCATGGCAAAGCCCAGCTGCCGATAGCTGCCAAGCTCTGCGTCCTCTACGTTCAGCACCATCTCGTTGGCCTTGGTCTGCTCCGCAGCCACCGCCTCGGCAAAATCCAGCACCGGCGTTACGCAGGTATCCTTGCCCGCCAGCAGCTGCTCCCATTCGGGCAGCGTGTGTTTGGCAAATTCCAGCGACAGCTGCTGCTTTAAGTAGTCGTGGTTAGCATCATCATCTATCAGGTCCGTCATATCGGGGCGCTGCAGCACAGCGCACAGGTTGCTCCAGAACTTCTTCTCCAGGCAGCCCACCGCAAGGTAGCGTCCTTCCTTCGTCGCATAAATATTGTAGTTGGCGTTGGCACCCGTCAGCCAGTTGTTGCCGCGTTCCGCCACAAAACCGCTGCCGAAGTACAGGCTGGCAGCACCGGGCATCAGCGTCATCGCCACATTATACAGCGAAATATCTATTTCCTGCCCCTCGCCCGTCATCTGTGCATGGCGCAGCGCAATCATAATGCTCATGCCCGCCGCCATCGACGCATTCATATCCGCCATCAGCACGCCCGGAATCGCCGGCTTGCCCTGCGCCTCACCGCTCATAGCGGTAATGCCTGCCAAGCTCACATAACCGATATCATGGTCGGCCTGCTTGGCCAGCGGCCCCTTTTTGCCGTAGCCTGTCAGCGAGCAGTAGATAATTCGCGGATTCACTGCCTTCGCCGCCGCATAGTCAATGCCCAGCTTCGTCAGTACGCCCGGACGATAGCTTTCCACCACCACGTCGGCGGTTTTCACCAGCTCCAGAAACGCCTTGCGTCCCGCATCCGACTTCAGGTTAAGCACTACGCTCTTTTTATTGCGGTTCAGCTGCAGATGCCAGTAACCGAAATCCTTGAGGAACGGCGGAAAGCTGCGGGCATAATCACCCCGTCCCGGCTCCTCGATTTTAATAACCTCTGCGCCGAAATCGGCCAGCAGCATTGTACAATACGGTCCCGGCAGCAGCCGTGACAAATCAAGCACACGAATACCCTCTAAAGCCTGCACAATAACGCCCCCTTAACAGCAGCATATTTTTAGACTGAGTTTTTATACTACCTGGAAGATATAGAATTTGAGATAATTGGTTTCCGGCACCTGCCACAGAATCGGATGGTCCGGAGATTGCTGACGTGCTTCAATCTGACGCAGGGAAACGTTGGCATCATGCGCAGCGTCCTGCAGCATCTTCACGAATAGCTCCTCCTTCATAAAGTGCGAGCAGGAGCAGGTTGCCAGATAACCGCCGCGCGGCAGCAGCTTCATGGCCTTCAGGTTGATTTCCTTGTAACCGCGAATCGCATTCTTTACCGTGCTGCCGGATTTGGTGAACGCCGGCGGGTCCAGAATAATAAAGTCATATTCACGGGAATGCTTGTTGAACAAATCGCTCAGCAAATCAAAAACATTCGCCTGCAGGCCGTGCATAACATCGGAGCAATTGTTAATCGCAGCGTTATGCTCCGCCATCTGCACTGCCTCCGCACTGATATCAACCGCGGTAACGCTCGCAGCGCCGCCCTTGGCAGCATTCAGCGCAAAGGAGCCGGTGTGGGTAAAGCAGTCCAGCACATGCTTGCCCTTGGCAATCTTGGCAATCGCCTGACGGTTATACTTCTGGTCGAGGAAGAAGCCGGTCTTTTGGCCGTTTTCTACATCAACCGTATATTCGATGCCGTTTTCGACAATCTCGGTAGTCACAGCGCCGGGTTCGGGGCACAAATCGGTAGCAAACCAGTGCTTGCCCTCCTCCATGCCCTCCAGCAGGCGGATTCTTACGTCGTTGCGCTCGTACAGGCCACGGATTTCCTGTCCCATCTCGCGCAGAATTTTAATCAGCAGTTCAAACAGCATCTGCTTGCGCATTTCAATACCCAAGGACAGGGTTTGCGTTACCAGCAGATCATTATAGCGGTCTACGGTCAGGCCGGGGAACATATCCGCTTCGCCGAAAATCAGACGGCAGCAGTTAAAATCACGCTCGCCCATAACCGTCAGGCGGTAATCCAGCGCATAGCGCAGACGACGCTCCCAAAAGGCTTCGTCAAACTTATCATTAGTATTAGTGGAAATAATGCGCACACGGATTTTGGAATGGTCGTTCACAAAACCGGTGCCCAAATACTTGCCCTTGGACGTTACTACATCCACCAGATCACCGTTGGCATAATCGCCTTCAATTTTAGTTACCTCTTCACCGAACACCCAGGGATGACCGCCACGTGCGGCACGCTCTCCCTTCGGGGTTACGAAAAATTTTGCATATTTACGCATATTCTACCTCACGATTTTAAGATTAGTTTTTCTTTAAGTATAGCATATTTTGCAGGCGGATGCGTCAAAAAAATAAAAAGCAGGCCCACGGCCTTACCATCAGGTAAAGCCACAAGCCTGCAAGCTATCTACAGCTTTTCTGCCACAACCCTGCATCTTTTCTTGCAGAAGGCTATGCCGTAAAGCAAAACTTTTTCTCTGCCATTATTATGCAAATAATCTGCGTAGCGTTTTGCGCGAATCTGCGCCAACGCCTTCGCACAGCTCTTCTCCATAGCCGTCATCGTCTGCGCATACTTCAGCTCTACGATTACGCCTGCATCCAAATCATCTGTTTCAACAATAATGTCCGCAAAGCCCTCGCCCGCTTCCACATTAGAGCGCACCAGCCAGTCTGCCTTTCCTGCCAGCAAGCCTACCAAAAGCATGTGATATGAATTTTCTCTTTCCGCATCCCTGCCCTTAGCATCAAAAACACTGATGGAATTGCTGAGAGTCCTGTTCAAAAACAACTCTACCGCCTCGCTGTCACCCATGGCGAAAGCCTGCCAAAAGCTCTGCAGCTGCTCAGTGTCGGCAAAAACTTTCTTTTTAAACCATTCCTGAATCTGCAGCTTGTACACCTCGCGAATCTCCTGATTAGGAATCACCAGCTTATACGCACCGTTCTCTGCCACGCCCTTCTGCGTAAGATAACCGGTGGTAAAAAGCACGCTCCAAAGATTATCTATGCTGCTGTCTATTTCATCATAGGTCAGTTCCAAGCGGATATGCTTTTCTATAGCCTCGCCTGCAACAAGACGCTCCAGTTCATCACGCGTCGATTTATCAGCCATCTCTATAAAGAGCTTCACCAAAGCATTGCCACTGGTATTTATCCAATAAGCCTGCGGTTTGGCCGACGGATTGCTGCGCAGCATATCTACATGATTAATGACATCCCACGGACAATAAACATCAGCGGCACCAAAGCGGTAGCCGTCATACCACGCCTTGGTTTCCTCAAGATGGTCTGCCAGATTATAAGCCGCCAAAAGCTGCTCCACCTCAGCATCCGTAAAGCCAAACTGTTCATCAAAACGGTTATCGGTAATCGAAAGCACCTTAAAATTATTCAGACCGGTAAAAATGCTTTCTTTAGAAACACGCAGGCAGCCCGTCAACACAGCAAACTGCAGAAACTCGTTAGTCTTTAAGGCCTGGCCGAGCATACCGCGGATAAGTGACACCATTTCCTTATAATAGCCATTCTGAAAGGCCTTATCCAAAGGCACATCATATTCATCAAGCAGGATAATCGTTTTTTGTCCGTAATGCTTAGATAAAAGCTTCGATAAAAGCTGCAAAGCAGAAACAAGAACTTCGCCTGCCAGCGCATAACGTCCCTCGCGCACCGCCGTCAATCCGCAATATAAGCTTCGCTCATTTTCCGTCAGCTTATCGCTCTGCGCCAAAAAAGCAAAGCGCTCCGCTTCTCCGGCAATCAACTCAGCCAAACGATACTGCGCATCGGCAAAGGTAAGTCCCTCTACATTCTTAAAGGAAAGAAAAATTACTGGATATTTTCCATGATACTCCTCGCACAGCTTCTTGTTTTTTGCAATCTGCAGGCCGTCAAACAACGAAGCATCTGCTCCTATCTCAAAGAAATAGCGCAGCATACTCATATTCAGCGTCTTACCGAAGCGCCGCGGTCTTGTAAACAAATTAACCTTGCCCCAGCCATCCAGCAGCTGTTCAATGAATTTTGTTTTATCAACATAATAAAAGCCCGCCTGACGAATTTCCGCAAAATCTTCTATTCCCACAGGCAGTTTTAAAGCTTCCGTCATATGCTAAGCTCCCCCTTTCCGCAGCAGTAAAACGTTCTACACGCATCCCGTCTTTTTTTATAATTGTATCATTATTACACCTGCATCGGCAACAAAATTTTGCTATATAAAAAAGCTGTCGCACTT
>ULZD01016459.1_pt1 | contig 23744 bp, 36 predicted proteins | sample 1962821 | NCBI WGS metagenome assembly ULZD01 (sample SAMEA4835881, study PRJEB28245) | human gut metagenome | biome: gut microbiome; material: fecal sample | place: Denmark | collected 2008
GACAATCCGCTGCTGCTGCAATTTGCTGAGAACATGGCAATCACTTATGCGCCGGTAATTAATGCAATGGCAGAGGAGAAGAGAAATGAGCAATAAATTGGTCAGAAAGAAAAAAAATAAACCAAAGTACGGCTGGATGCAAGATGAGATTGACGCATTAGCCAGAAAAGATGCAAGGGACCGTCAACTTGCCGGATATGGAGTTACGATGGCAAATCATGCATTGGAAATCGGATTCTGGGTTTTACATGATAAGTTTGGATTTGGAAAGAAACGTCTTAACCGGATGATGGACTGTATCAATGCTTATCTGGTAGCGGAATACAACGAAGAGCTAAACATCAGACAATTACCGCTTGCTCTGCAGAAAATGAAAGTACAGGTTGATGTGTGTGCGGAAGCCAAGAAAGTTCCGCAACGGTGCCGGCTTAAAATGGCAGAGATGGATCGCATGAATAATCCAAATGAGTTCAAGACCAGAATGTATGTCATTACAGAAGCACTTTCGGTTACTTACGCAATGATCTGCACGGAACTGGTTACCAGAGAGAAAATAAGTGGAGCGAAGATCTGTGAGTTCATGAATGAATGCACAGCTTTTATCAATGATTATTTGGACGGTGGCTGGGTATGCCAGGAAGATATCAGATATCAGCTAGAGAAGGAAACTGGGGTAAAGGTTGTACTGAAGTAGGAGAGAAAAGCAATGTTTAAAGTTGGAGAAAAATATAAAATTTATAAAAACATAACAGCGGAATTAAAGGAGAAGAAATGGGTAAAGGCTGTTGTGGAACATATCCCGGAGCATGAACGGTTCGTCAGATTCCGGCTGCATTTCGTAAACTGTTTTGGGGAACGTACAAGCTATATCGAATCATTTACCATGAATGAATTGACAGAGATGATGAAAAGTGGGGAACTGGTGAGAGCGTAGAGTTTGGTTAAATCTTGGATAACCTTGGATGAATTAAGACAAGGTGGAAAGGAAAGTAAGGAATGAAAAATAATGATTTTATGAACAAACGTTTGACAAAGGATGCCGGGGAAGCGTTCTCACCGGCAAGATACAGCTTAAAAAGCGGAAATGATGCCATTATAAGCCCATACAAAACATACGAACTGTTTTTTGAAATTACCTTCATGGTAATTCAGAAACTGGGAGCGTATGAAGATATTGGAACGCCAGATGAATGCCTGGAAGCAATGCGAACAGCCAGAGCATACCAGGCGCAGTACCTTGATAATATAAAGGATCCGTTAGAACCATTGAAAATTAGTAGTGCGCTAAAAAGTGAACTGTTAAAGCTTCAATTTAGAAAGACAGAGAAGCCGGAAAGTATTAGTCCACTGGACTACACGGTTATTGCAGCACTGAAGGAAGCTCTGGAAAAGAGGTTAGGAGAAGATGGAAAGTAATTGGATAGATATCAATGACAGACTTCCAGATCCGGGAGAATATGTGCTGGTGTCATTCGAAAATGAATGTATTACCACTGTGGATATCGGAACGTATAGAATCGATGCGGATGGAAATGGAGCATTTTATCACTGTGATGATGATGTAAGCTATGCAACTTTTGGAGTATTTGTTAATGCATGGATGCCACTGCCGGAAATATACAGGAGAGAGGAATAGATGATGATTATCAAATCTGTAAAATTAGAGAACTGGGCGAAGAGCCAGAAGAGAGTAACTATTGGAAGAATCAGAAAAGAGTTTAACGTCAACGAGGAGCGTGCGCAGGTATATTACGATTATCTGAAGAGTACAGGCCTCGTTGGCAGAATGGGGATGGTAAATCATGAAAAAGACTGATGAGCAGCTGCAACAGGAAGTTGCAGAGATCCGCCGATTTGTGAATGGGGATTCCAAGCAGACAGCAAAAAAAGTGATTCCTATTGCATATAATGCGGCAATTGGAACAGCAGTGGGAGAATGTCCGGAATGCAAAACATTGCCATTACGAGAATGCGATTGCGCATATTGCCCAAACTGCGGGCAGAAATTAGATTGGAGTGACGCACATGAGATTAATTGATGCAGACAAATTGCTGGTTCATCTGAACGACTGTGCACTGTCAGCATCACCAGGTGGTGGAAGTCTTAAAGCCCAGATGATTGCAAGGGTAGAATATGACACTATCCAGAACTGCATGAAAGCAGTGGAAGAGCAGCCGACAGCTTATGACGTGGAAAATATGATAAGCGAAGTGGAGGTAAAGATGAAGGCTATGTGGTACTTTTTAGACTGCCATTCAGCACAATGTGATAATGAGAGTGGTGGAGATTGCAGTTATTGTAAAAAAGATTTTTACGATGAGATTGATAAAATCGTTGAACAGTTAAAGAATGAGTTGAGCAATCATTGACAATTCTTGATTACCTTGCAGCAGTCGGCGGTAATCCGGAATGGAGCCTGTCATACCTTAGATGGCAGCAGCTAAGAGGTGAAATACAGATAAGTGGCAGCAGGGCAACGCTGCAGGAGAGGAATAAGGGAGGCGATGCCGTTGGAGAAGATGACAAAGGAAAGATTGAAAGCATACCGGAGCAATAAAGCTGAGATACTGGAACTGGATTATGCTCTGCAGAACCGCTGGAAGTCAGATACTATGATCGGGAATGATGTAATATTTGATTACAGCAAAGGTTATCCGATGCCACAATGTGTGGTTGGGTTCGACCAGGAGAAATACGAGCAGTTGCAGGATCGTGATCTGAAGCGGAAGAAAGCCATAGAGCAAGAGTGCAAAGAGGTGGAGCAGTTTGTGGATGCAATACCGGACAGTCTGGCACACCGCATCTTCCGGAAGCTGTACATAGACGGCAGGAAGCCGGTGACACAGGAGCAGGTTGCGAAGAGTGTACATCTGGATCGGAGCAGTATAAGCAAAATAGTTGACCGGTATTTGAAAGATTCACACAATTCACAAAATGCACAGTTATAATAATACTTGAGCCAAAGGCGGAAACCAGCGGCTCGATTTCTCCCCTATGAGAATAAACCTACTTAAAAGGCATTCGGAAACGGATGTCTTTTTCGTTTGCATATTAGTTCGGAATGGAATATTATAAAAGTAGGTTTATTTTGATATGACAGGGAGATACATAAGATGATAGAGAACAAGAATTTATTATTGTATAGTGCAGAAAAGTCTGTGAATGCTATATTTAAAGCAGGGGCAGAAAATGCAGATACAGAAGATGTTTATTTCGTTGTTGGAACAGCAATACATTGGATGTCAGATTGCATTGATCGTATTCCAATTGCCCAAATAAAAGAGGAGCATAAACAATTATTTTCAGCATTGCGGTTTGCAAATAATTGTTTAAAGCATAATATAACATTTGAAAATGCACATAAAGTGAAAAGGTTTGGTTATCCTTATGATTATGCATATGATTATGGAACACATTATAACTGGATATCATTAGATCAAGTGAAAATAAGTGAAAAAAGTGAAAACCAACGGAAAAATTATAAAAGTGAATTGGAAGGAAAAAATATTGCAATTACATTGTTGGAAATACTAAATATTGTAAAAGAATATTATGATATGGTTTAGGGAGTTTTTATGGTAAAAAAAGTATCTGATTATCCCGAATTTGAAAAATATAAAAATTTACTTGAGAAAATAAATAGTGAAAGAGTTTTTTCAATACAGAATAAAAACGATGAATTTTGGCTAGTGGAAGAATGTGATGAATATTTTTTTCATGAACTTACAAAACAAGATTGTTTAGAATTATCAGAGTTATTTGCTGAAATTGCAAAACTCATAAAAGAATAAGTAGCAAACATTGACTAGGGCAGCAGGATTTACCTGCTGTCTTTTTATTATACAAAAAAATAACCGGAGGAGAGGACTATGGCAGAAAGCAGGCTGATCACAATTTCAAAAGCAGAACTAGATCCGAACCCGGTCCAGACAGGAAAAAGTTATATAGTCCGCGTTACGCTGGAAAAGAAAGCGTATCGGCTGGATTATCCATATGATTATGCACACGATTATGCGAAAGGAGACGAAAGTATGAGTGTAAAAACAGTACAGGCGGTCATTAATGGCCAGACTTATACACTTACAAAAAACACCAGCACAGGCAAGTACGAAGCAACCATTACAGCTCCGTCAAAATCCAGTTATACATTATCCGGACATTATTATCCGGTAACGGTAAAAGCAACCGATGATGCTGGAAACGTAACCACAAAAGATGCAACAGACAGCACATTGGGTGCAAGCCTGAGATTGCAGGTAAAAGAGAAAGTTGTTCCTGTGATCACAATCACCGCACCGACTGCAAGCCAGTATCTTGCAAACAGCACACCTGCCATTGCATGGAAGATCACAGATGATGATTCTGGAGTTAATCCGTCCACAATCGCTCTGAAAATTGACGGTACTGCGGTAGATACATCCAAGATCAAAAAGACTGCAGTGACAGGCGGCTACACTTGCAGCTACACACCAACATCAGCTCTGTCAGATGGAGCACATACCGTTGTGGCAACTGCGAGTGACTACGATGGAAATGCAGCTGCACAGAAATCCGTAACATTTACTGTTGATACGATTCCTCCGACATTGTCTATCTCTGCACCGGCCGAAGGATTTATTACAAATAAATCTACCGTAACGGTTAAAGGTACCACAGACGATGCAACCAGCAAGCCGGTTACAGTTACTGTAAATGGAGCCCCCATACCCGTTACTCCTAGTGGAACCTTCAGCAACGATGTAACGCTGAAAGAGGGCAGCAATACCATCACCATTGTCGCAAAAGACAAAGCAGGAAAGACAACAACCGTAACCAGAACAGTGAAACTGGATACTGCACCTCCGGTTATCAAATCTGCAACTATCACACCGAACCCGGTTGATTGTGGTAAGACATTCGTTATTTCTGTAGAGGTAACAGACTAATGACCACGCAGGTATGGGGCTTGCTTGGCAGCAGTAAGATCATCTTCGACCGAACAGATGGAAATATCTGGAAGGTGACAGTCCCATTTTTAGAGAGCGGCGAGTATATCGTCGCTCTTTATGCGTTGGATGATGCAGGAAATCAGGCTTATGTTGCGACTATTTTGTATGTGGTTGACATTGAGAACATCCAATATGAAATTCGGATGCTGGATTACGCATCAGAAGCACAGACGACTGGTTTTACGATTGAAGCACAGATGGCAGATTTTACAATTGAAGCACAGACGACTGGTTTTACGATTGAAGCACAGCTGCAGAAGTATTCGATTGAGCAGGAAAGGTTGGAAAGGAGGGCAGCTTATTTTGCAGAAAACGCAGACACTTAGAATGTACACGGGTGAAAACAGAAGATTGTATGTGACAGTGACTTCATGTGATGAGTTACCCTTTCAGATTACAGATGCGCAGTATGAATTCTGGAATTGCGATATGGATATGTGTGAGGCAGAAGGTACCTGTGATGTGGATGGTCATGTGCTTAGAATTTCAGTTTGCCCGGCGAGACCCGGCATATATAAAGTTATATATTTTTTGAAAATTGCGGATGAAACTGTAATCTGTAGGGCGATGATAAACGTGAGTGAAGCATAGATAGAGATAGGAAGGTGAGACTGGTGGCATTGACTGAAAAACAGAAAAGGTTTTGTGATGAGTATCTGATTGATTTGAATGCCACACAGGCTGCCATCCGTGCAGGGTATTCAGAGAAAACGGCAAGACAGACAGCAACTGAAAACCTGTCAAAACCTTACATCAGAGAATACATAGATAAAAGACTGGCAGAAAAAGATGCTGAGCTTATTGCAGATCAGGATGAGGTACTAAAATACCTTACTTCTGTTATGCGAAGAGAAAAGAATGAGCACATCGTGGTAACGACCAGTGAAGAAAAAACGACCTATGTTCCGGACGAAACAGGAAAAGTACGAAGACAGACGGTAAAAAAAGAAGTTCCACAGATTGTAGAAATACCGGCGAAGCTGTCTGATGCGAATAAGGCAGCAGAATTGCTCGGAAAAGCACATGGGCTGTATACAGAAAAAATCGAGACAGACGTTGATATGGAACTCAATATTAAAATTGATTATGGGGATAGCAATGAAAATTAAAAGATTTGCGATTGAGAGAATACCGATTGAGGTTGAATATGTAAGAACAATAGCAGGAAGGTTGTTTTTGCTAGCTCATTTTCATAAACTGATAAAGTATGTGAAGATGCAACTGGTAATAAACGATATTCCGGTGTGCAAATCTATTTACAGGTTATACATTCCACAAATAGAGGTAAAAAAGCATGATGAAAGATAAGGTTGTTGAGATATTAGGAACGCTGTACACAATACATTTTGATGTGCCGGATGGAAAGATGCCTGAAGGTGCTGATGGTTGCATGGATCAGAGCATTCATCAGATCAGAATTGCAGAATTTGAATCTGACAGAAATACAATTCAGGATATGGATTCATACAGAAAGAAAGTATTAAGACATGAAATTATTCATGCTTTTTTATATGAATCAGGAATGTGGAACAATAGCGGAAGCACAAACTGTTGGGGAATGGATGAAACAATCACTGATTGGATCACTATTCAGTCACCAAAGCTGTTCAGGACATTCAAAGAAGCTGATTGCTTATGAATATAAACGTTCAAATGAATCCGGGGTTCAAGGAGGTTGACCAGAGCCATAAACGCTATATTGTCATGAAAGGATCGGCAGGATCAGGAAAATCCGTTGACACTGCGCAGAATTATATCCTGCGACTAATGAAAGATAAAGGCAGGAATCTGGTCTGTATTCGAAAATCTGATATTACGAATCGTGACAGCACGTTTGCTGAGCTGACTGGTGCTGTGTATCGGATGTTTGGGGATAAGGTTGACCGGTACTGGCAGATTAACATGTCACCGTTGAAATTGACCTGCCGGGCAAATGGGAATCAGATTATTTTTCGTGGCATGAATGATGAGAAACAACGTGAAAAACTGAAATCTATCACATTTCAGCGTGGAAAATTGACAGATGTATGGTGTGAGGAAGCAACGGAGCTGACGCAGGCAGACCTGGAGATCATTGATGATCGTCTGCGTGGTGAGCTTCCGGAAGGACAATTTTATCAGATTAGACTGACCTTTAATCCGGTGAATAAAAACCATTGGATAAAAAAGGTCTTTTTTGATATTCCGGATCCGAATGTGTTGACACATCACAGCACCTACCTGATGAACCGGTTTATAGATGATGCATATCGTGCCAGAATGGAGAGACGAAAGATTGTTGATCCAGAAGGCTATCAGATCTATGGTCTCGGTGATTGGGGTGAGATTGGTGGTCTGATTCTTCATAACTGGGAAGTGCGTGAGTGCAGTCAGAATATATCAGATTATGATGATTTCGCAATCGGGCAGGACTTTGGTTTTAACCATGCTAATGCTATCCTGCCACTCGGTTGGAAGGATGGAAATATTTATATTCTGCGTGAATTGTATGGATTTGAAAAAGATACTGCTGAATGGATTGCAGAAGCAAATGCTGCGGGAATTCCGAAAAAGCGGCAGATGTGGTGTGACTCAGCGGAACCGGATCGAATCAAAATGTGGAAAGATGCAGGATTCCGGGCAAAGGGAGTAGACAAAGGCGGCTCTGCCGGATCCGTGAAAGCACAGATTGAATGGCTGAAGGGAAGCCCGGATCCGAAGGACAAAAGCAAAGTGATTGCTCGAAAAATATTTGTGGATCCATCCTGCACCAATACAATAAAAGAACTGCAGCAGTGGAAATGGAAAAAGGATGAAAAGACAGGCGAACACCTGGATGAACCGGTGCCTGTAATGGACGATGCCATGGCAGCGCTGCGATATGGAGTAGAAGGCTGGCGGAAGGCAAAACGCTGGCTTGTATAAAGAGAGAATTGCCAGAAAGGAAGAAGTATGCTGACAACAGAAGAAATAAGACAATTCATGGAAGAAGATAATGTTTCCCAAAAAAAGCAGTTCGCCAGAAAAGGGCAGGAATACTACGATGGCGATCATGATATAAGACATTACAGAATGTTTTATTACAACGAGGACGGAAATCTGGTTGAGGATAAAACACGCAGTAACGCAAAAATATCGCATCCGTTCTTTACAGAGCTGGTGGACCAAGCAGTGCAGTATATTCTTTCTGGTGCTGATGGATTTGTAAAAACAGATGAGCCAGCATTGCAGAACGAGCTGGATAAATATTTCAACCAGAACGAAGATTTTATTGCAGAGCTGTCTGAAACGTTGACCGGATGCCAGGCGAAAGGCTTTGAATATATGTTCGCTTACCGGAATAAAGAAGACATGCTGTCTTTCATGTGTGCGGATTCAATTGGCGTAGTGGAAGTCAGGGAGAAAGATACTGACGATGGCTGTGCTTATGTGATTTACTGGTACATTGACCGCATTGATAAAGGCGAAAAGGTAATCAAGCGCATTCAGGTATGGGATTCTGAGAAAGTATATTATTACGTCCAGAGCGATGAAGGAGAGATCATACCGGACAAATCCGCAAAAATCAATCCAAAACCACATATTACATACCAGAAAAAAGGGGATAAAGCCATTTACTACAAAGATTTTGGCGTTATTCCTTTTTTTCGCTTGGACAACAATAAAAAACAATTCAGTGGATTAAAGACAGTAAAAGATATCATCGATGATTACGATCTGATGGCTTCCGGGCTTTCCAATAATCTGATTGATTTCGATCATCCGATATATGCAGTCAAAGGGTTCGAAGGTGACGATCTTGGCGAACTGCAGCAGAATTTGAAAACAAAGAAAATGGTTGGCGTAGATGATGATGGCGGCATAGAGGTATATACCGTAGATGTCCCGTATCAGGCCAGAGAGACAAAGTTAAATCTGGATGAGAAGAACATCTATCGCTTTGGAATGGGATTGAATACCGCCAGTCTAAAGGATACCAACGCAACCACCAACATTGCAATTAAGGCTGCATACTCTTTGCTGGACCTGAAATGTTCAAAACTGGAAATTAAGTTAAAACAGATGCTACGCAAACTTGTGAAGCTGGTAATCGATGAGATTAATGAGAAAAACAAAACTGCGTATCTGACCAGCCAGGTACATTTCGATTTTAGCCATGAAGTAATGTCAAATGAACAGGAAAATGCGCAGATTGCTTTGAATAATGCACAGGAGCAGCAGACACGTATTAATACACTGCTGTCACTGGCAGCACAGCTTGACAATGAAACACTGATGAAAAATATCTGTGATGTCCTAGATATCGATTATGAGGAAATCAAAGATAAGTTTCCTGATCCAGACGAAGCAGACAATGATTTGAGTAGGGCGCAGAACATTTTGGACGGGGTGAAGGCAGATGACGAAGGAACAAAAGGCGGTACTCCAGAGCCAACTGAATAGAGAAAAGAGAACGCTGAATGAACTGAAACAGGTATACCGGCGGGCATTGATGGACTGTGAAAAGAAAATCATGGAGCTGTCTGCTAGAACCGATCTGGAAAATCTGCAATCTATTATCTACCAGACGCGGTATCAGGAAGCAATACGGCAGCAGCTGGAGGGAATCTTGACAGCATTGCAGTCTGATTCCTATTCGACAGTGTCTGATTACCTGTCCCGGTGCTATCAGGATGGCTATATTGGTGTGATGTATGATCTGCATGGTCAGGATATTCCGCTTATCATGCCGATTGACCAGAAAGCTGTGGTACGGGCAATACAGACAGATTCCAAGATCAGTAAAGGACTGTATAACCGGCTGGGAGAGGATGTTGGAAAATTAAAGACATCTATTCGGGCGGAAGTGTCCCGGGGAATTGCTGCAGGTTTTACCTGGAATGAAGTGGCTAAAAAGTTGGCAAAATCATTTAAAACCACAGAATTTTCAAAAGCTTACAATAATGCAATGCGGATTGTCCGGACAGAAGGGCATCGGATACAGATTCAGTCAGCTATGGATGCACAGCAGGTGGCAAAGGACCATGGTGCAGACATCGTAAAACAATGGGATGCAACATTGGATGACAGAACCAGAGAAACGCACCGGATGCTGGACGGTCAGATCAGAGAACTGGATGAGCCGTTTGAGGTTGGTGGAATGCAGGCAGATGCGCCGGGAATGTTTGGAATCGCTGCACAGGATTGTAACTGCAGGTGCGCACTGCTCCAACGAGCCAGATGGGAACTGGATGAAGATGAGCTGAATACCTTGAAAGAACGTGCAGAGTTCTTTGGACTTGACAAGACAAAGGATTTTGAAGATTTTAAGGAGAAATATTTTAAAGCAGCGGAGCAGTATGAGGACAGAAAAGAAAAAACGATAAAAAATAATGTAGATGCTGCAGATATTCTCACACAGGAAGAAACAATTGAAAAGGCAAAGAAATACGGTCAAGAATTATTGGATGATGTTTCGGTATTAAAATATGATAATGGTGATCCAATTACAGACTATTTGAATTTTAAGTTAAAATATGATGCTTTGCCGAGGGTGATTTCTGATGCAGAATTTGAAAATGAAAAAGTAAAAAAACAGGTTTGGTACCGGGGAGTTGCAAGCACTTCTGACATGTCTGCAAAAGATATGGTAGAAGCGTTTAAATATGGAAAAATGTATGCTGGCCGCGGAGTTTACGGATATGGTACCTATGCAGATAAAGATAGGAAAGTAGCAGAACTCTATGCTGGCAAAGATGATTCTGGTCGAATTATTGAAATGTTATTAACAGATGATGTAAAAACAGTTGATTTTGTAGAAATATTTACAGAATACGAAAAAACGGGAATTCCCAAAATTGTTGGCAATAAACCAGAGGCATATCAGGACATTCTTGGAAATGTTGGAGCTTATGCTGCAGTCAAAGGTTATGATGCAATTCTTTTAAATGGTTTTCAGAATAAACAGCATGTGGTAATATTAAATCGTGGTAAAGTAATCGTTAAGGAGTGATATGGGATGAATAGACAAGATGTGGAATGGAGCAAATTTGCTTCTGGATTGCTTGGCTATATTGATGCAGGACTTAGCAGGTTTATAGAAACAGATTATAAAATCGATTTAAATATGTCGATGGGGGAGATTCTTCATGAGTTACAGGAAAGTACCAGCATAGATCAGCTATCATCCGATTTGCAGCGTGTGGCAAAAGAATATGAACGGCATTCTAAAAAGCAATAAAGTAAAATGAAAATAGTTGAAGCCATACAAAAAGACGAAGAAATTAAAACGTTAAAAAGGGAGTACAAAGAAAAATATCATAAGAATGCTTCACCATATAATTATGATCAGTTTAAAGGGCTGGATGATTATAAAGCATATCTGCGGAAGCAGTTGGAGAAATAAGTATGATTGATTTATATTTGAAAATCAAAATCGGATGCTTTGTCATATCGGTGATATTTTATGTGGTATGCATCATTTATACAGTTTGGAAAAATAGACACTGATACCACTGGTCAGAAATGGTTGGTGGTATTTTTGATGGAGAAAATAAGTATGGATAACACAGTATATATTGGAGTAGTAGATACGAAGAAAAAGAGCCCATCATGTGATGTGGAAAACTCCGTTGTGTATGCAAATTCTACAATTACGAACAGATATTCAGGGATTGCCAACAGATTGATTACGTCTTTATGTGTTCAGGAATGTCTGGATAATGCAGAACGGTTTCGTATTGAACATGCATTATGGGATACGGGTGCATCTGGCTCGTGTATTTCAGAGCGGATGGCAAGAAAGATGGGGCTGCATCCGGTTGATACAGGGGTGGGGATAAGTTCAATCGGGCAGCAGGATATTTTATATTATATCGTTGATGTCCGATTGTCAGATGACATTGTATTTAAAAATATGAAAATTGCAGGCTTCCCTTTGGAAAATCACAATGTGGATTTTATAATTGGCATGGATATCATTGCGAAGGGGAATCTGACAATCAGAAACAATAACGGAAAGACGGAAGTAGAATTTTCAATTTAATAAATAAGTACAGGATAACACATAGCAATATGTGTTATTTTTATACCCATTTTTAAGAAAGGAAAAGGTAAAAGAACATGATTATCACAGGAATGGCACACTTCGAGAGTGTTGCACAGAAGAAACTTGTTGAATGGTACCACAAGAACAGACCGGAGGTACAGATTGATCTTGGCAATGTTTATGTTGTATGGACATGTAAAACGCTCCAGAACTATAAATGCCTGGCATCAACCACAATTAGTGGGGACGGCATCTATGCGGAGTACACCTATAACGGCGACAAACAGGAACTGTATGAAGATGTATACGGCAAGTTAACCAATACATGCCATACAGAGGAGTAGGAGGTAGACATGAAAAAATTATTTATCAGCCAGCCGATGGGTGGCAAGACTGACGAGGAAATCAAAGCAGAACGAGCCAAAGCAATTGAATCTGCATCTGAACTGGTAGGAGAATCGGTAGAAGTGATTGATTCCTTTTTTCAGAGCGCACCAGTCGGTGCAAAACCACTGTGGTTTCTTGGGAAATCACTGGAGCTTCTGGCAGATGCAGACGTAGCTTATTTTGCACCAGGATGGGACGATGCCCGTGGATGCATCATCGAACACGATTGCGCCATTGCATATGGAATCAAAAGTATTGTCGCATAGAAAGGCAGGTGATCCGAATATCTCCCAGCTATGGGTAAAATAGCATGCAGCACCCGCAAGGGTGTTTTTCTTATGTCCTGAATCATGACAATAAACTGATTCATGTCATATTCGTCAGTGATGACGTAAAACATCAGCAAATATCAACTGTAATCGAGACATAACTCGTAAAAATTGTAGGATGAAAGGAACAATGAGATGACATTAGAGGAATTATTAAAAGGACAGAATCTTACAGACGAACAGGTAACCGCAATCATCGATGGTATGAAAGAAAATAAAATCTTCACAGCTTCAGAGGAAAATTTGGACATCAGATACGGAAAATTAAAGACCGATCATGATGCTTTGGCGGTAAAGGATGCAGAAAGCCAGAAATTGATCGAAGAACTCCAGAAAGCGACAAAAGGACAGGACGCTGTTCAGGCAAAGATTACAGAGTATGAAGCAACCATTGCGCGGCAGCAGGAAGAACTGCAGCAGGCAAAAACGGAAGCTGCATTAAAGGTGGGACTGCTTTCTGATGGAGCAAAGGCAACTGACATCGATTATCTGATCTTCAAACTGAATCATGACAGCGACTGGAAGCCGGAACTTGGCGAGGACGGTCAGATCAAAGGATTCAAAGACAAAATGGAGTCACTGAAAACGCAGTGCCCGAACCAGTTTGAGACAGCTTCCGGTGATGGTGATGACGGATACAAACGCATGGATGATGGAAAGCTTCCGGGTGGCGATGATCCAAAAGATTCTGTAACAAAAGAGGATTTTGCAAAGATGGGCTATAAATCCAGAGTGGAGCTGAGAGAAAGCAATCCGGATTTATATGAAAAACTGACAAAGTAAAAGAAAGGATGAATGAGAATGGCAGATTTAAGCAAAACTACAACCCTTGTAAATGGTGACGTATTTGATCCGCAGGTTGTGTCTGATATGATCAATGCGAAAGTGGAAAAGAAAGCGGTAATGACCGGGTATATCACAGTGGATAATACATTGCAGGGACAGCCGGGCAGCACGGTGACAATTCCAAAATGGGGTTACATCGGTGAAGCAGAGGAGTATGCAGAGGGAGAGCCGATCGACAAGAGCAAAATGGCATTTACTACAGCATCTTATGGTATCAAGAAAATCGGTAAAGGTGTCCGCCTGACAGACGAGGCGCAGCTTTCCGGTTATGGCAACCCGATGGGAACAGCGGTCAACCAGATTGCAATGTCTATCAGCGAAAAGCTGGATAATGATCGTGTAAAAGTCATGTATGAGTCTCCGAATATCGTAGATGATACATCTGCAGTGATCAAATATACCGCAATCGTTGATGGTGTGGATAAGTTCGGCGAGGAAGAGGACAGCAAAAAAGTAATTTTGATCCACTCCAAACAGAAGACGCAGCTTCGAAAAGATCCGGATTTCATTTCCGCAGATAAATACGAGTCTGGTGTGATGGTAAACGGTTCTATCGGCAGAATCGCAGGCTGTGATGTTGTAGTATCCAACAAAGTGGAAAGCTATAAAGAATGGTACAAGATCGACAGTGCCGGTAAAGAGGTTGTAGAAAGCGGCGGAGACGGCAGTACTAAGTTCAATCTCTCAGATGTTATCAAATCCCTTCCGTTTGCGAAAGTTGGTGACAAGGTAACAAAGGTGACTACAGAAGCATTTTTCAATCCGATCATCAAACTGAACAATGATGCCGAGACAGAGGATGATATGCCGGCAATTACTTACTTCCTGAAGCGTGGAAACCTTGTGGAGCATGACCGCGAACCGGGTGTTGCTGACGATATTGTCTGCACCGCTTATGGAATGCCGGCATTAACCAATGATGAGAAGGTCGTAATTTTAAAGGTTAAAGCCTGATCAGAAAGAGGTGAGCTCCGATGATTATGTCAGTGGAAGAATTCCGGATATACGTTCCAACGGCAGAAAATATGGATGATGGTGCCCTGAAAGGAAAATTACAGGCAGTGGAGCTTCTGATCCGGAAATATACGAATAATAATTTTCAGGATAGGAATAGGCGCTTTTATACTGGGATAGCAGATGGAGTATTCACCAAAGCATATCCATATATCAAAAAAGGGGATACAGTTCAGATTTCAGAATCAAAACTGAATAATGGGCTGTATCTCTTTTCAAATAATATGGAGCTTATGGATGAAGAACATTGCATGGTGACAAAAGTAGTGTACCCGATGGATGTAAAAATGGGAGCTGCGAATATGTTGAAATGGGATCTTGAGAACCGTGATAAGGTCGGAATACAGTCTGAAACAATCTCACGGCACGCTGTGACGTATTTCAACATGGATGGTGACAATTCTACCGTCGGATATCCAAAGTCCCTGGTAGGCTTTTTAAAGCCTTACAAGAAAGCACGATTCTGAAAGGTGGTGGAAGGATGATAGGTGGAAATACAATCGCACAGCTGCAGATCAGTACATCTGAGAAAACTGAAATTGGTGCCGGAGTGAAACGCTGGTCAACGGTTTTGGAACTTTCCGGATTTCTGGATCTTTCTTCCGGTGACAGCAAATACACCACCTACAATGCCAAGGTGCAGGAATCATCTCATATTTTTATCTGTGACTGGAAGCCGGTTGATGTGTCGATCAAGGCGGAGAACAGCCGGTTGCTGGTAAATGGCAGTGCATATGATGTCATGCTGATCGATGATCCGATGGGGTTACACCGGCAGCTTGAAATCTATCTGCAGTACAGAGGTGGTCAGTAATGTCAGTGAAATTTGAAGATAATTCCATCAAAGTAAAGGCTGCGTTAAATCATGCCACTATCCAGTGGCTGTACGAAGCATCCGGTGAACTGGAAGCGCAGGTAAAGCGGAATACCAGAGTTGACACGGGACAGACAAAAGGTTCCTGGACCTATAAGGTGGATGAAGCAAACGGTGAGGCAATGGTCGGCAGCCCGCAGGAAAATGCGATCTGGGAAGAGTTTGGAACCGGCCAGTATGCATTGAATGGTGATGGCAGAAAGACAGAATGGAAATATAAAGACCGTTCTGGAAATTGGCATACCACAACCGGTAAAAAGCCAACCAGGGCACTGAATAAGGCTTTCAATTCGTCGAAAGTGAAATTGAAGAAGCTGCTGGAAGCAATGCTGAAAGGAATGGGATAATGACAAATGCAGGATTAAAATTTATAAATGATGCAATGGCATCAGCACAGATTCCATATGAATTTATGGAATATACATCATCCATTGATTCCATTTCTGCATACTGGGTAGGTGAATATAACGAGGTTGAGTCATTTAACGAAGACGGACAGCAGGAAACGCAGTTTATTCTGACCGGCACGGGAAAAGAATGGGATGAACTGGAAGCGCAAAAGAACAAAATCAAAAAGTTATTCCCTGGCATACAGGGCAGAAGGGCAATTCTTGGGGATGGATCAGGGATTGCTGTTTTTTATGGAAATGCATTCCCGATTGCAACGGTGGATGGATTCCTGAAACGGATACAGATTAATTTAACAGTGAAAGAATGGAGGACAGAGTAAATATGGCAGCAGATTGGACTGAATTTGCAGTATCAGGTGTATCAGAGACCACACCGCAGAACATCATGCTTGGTGCAGGTACTTTGTATAAGAATTTTACCTATGAAAAAGCGCAGAACAAATGGAAAGGAACGATCCTTGGTGCGACTTCCGGTGGCAATAAGCTGACAATCAAACCGGAGACAACGGATATCCCTGTTGATGGTGTTACAGTCAAAGCAAAAGGACTGGTTCAGAAGATCGGTGAGACAGCACAGATTGAAACAAATATGGTGGAGATCACGAAAGAGTTCCTGCAGTCCACGGTGATCGGACAGACTGGAACATCGGAAGACGCCAGATTTGATGTGATCGAATCCAAGGCACTGATTGAGGATTCTGATTATATCGAAAACTTTGCCTTTGTAGGATTTAAGACAAACGGCAGCCCGATCATTATCGTCTTTGATTATGCAATCTGTACAGATGGTCTTGAATCAGACAACAAAGACAAGGAAGCGTCTGTGATCCCGGCAACCTTCCAGTGTGTGGCTGATCTGGTAGCTGGCGGCAGCACAAATAAGCTTCCGTATCATATCTATGTGCCGAATGCATCTGCAACACAGGCCACACAGGGAACACAGAAAGCGGTAAAAGCGTAGGAGGTAGTTGAACAATGAGTGAAACAGTTGTAGAAACAGTTGAATCAACAGTTGATGAAACTGAAAAGAAGTATGAGTTGAGACCGTTGGCAGCTTCTGACCTGGGAATGGTGTGCAAAATCATTTCTGAAATCGGTGTGAGACAGTTCAAAGAGTGTTTCAATGTCGACCAGATCAAAGAAAGCATGAAAGCAGATGCGGATGGAGCTGAAGAAACAGAAGATTCCAAGGAGGCAAAGGATGCAAAACTGGAATCCATTGGTTTCAGTGTAGTATTTGACATTGCCGGTATTGTGATTTCCAATATCCCGGCAGCAGAAGCTGATATTCAGAAATTCATCGCTTCTCTGACCGGATTGAGTGTGCCGCAGGTACGGGCATTATCGCTGGCAGACTATGGCGAGATCATTCTGGATGTGGCCACAAACGAGGATTTCAAAGATTTTTTCAAACGTGTCATGAAATTGTTCAATCGATAGGATACATCAAATATATGGATTTGCTGTCTCAAAGATATGCAGATCCATATTTGATTTTAGATGATTTTATTCGATTGCAGCAGCTTCATGGTTTTTTGGAAACGATCATGCAGAGCATTGCAGAAGAAAAGGTGCAGGACATCCGGTGGGAATATTATCTGCATAAGGTATGGGATATGTCCTTTGAAGAGTATATTGCAGCCTGCGACAGAGAAGCAAGGCCAGCGCAGACACCGACATTGGAGAAGGAGGACATTGTGCAGATCATCGAGGATTCAAACAGTATTCTGGATGGATTTGTATTGGAACCATAATTCTGAACATGGAAAGAAGGTGAGAAATAGTTGGAATTATTTAAACTTTTTGGAACGATTGCCATAAATAACGGCGATGCAAATAAGGCGATTGATGATACGACAGGGAGAGCTGAGAAATCCGAATCCAGAATGAGCAGTGCTTTTAAAAAGATTGGTGCTGCGATCACTACCTACTTTGCAGTAGATAAGTTGGTTTCCTTTGGAAAATCCGTAGTGGATACCACAGCCTCTTTTGAAGATGGCATGCTGAAAGTACAGTCCCTGTCTGGGGCAACGCAGGATGAGTACCAGAAGTTGTCTGATGCAGCCTTAAATTATGGCTCCACAACGGCTTGGACGGCTAAAGATGTTTCAGATGCAATGGGTTACATGGCTTTGGCAGGTTTTGATACAAATGAAATTCTGGAATCGACATCCGGAATGCTTTCTCTGGCATCTGCATCCGGTGAAAATCTGGCTACGGTTACAGATATTCTGACCGATTCCATGACGGGATTTGGAGACAGCGCATCGGATGCAAGTCGATATGCGGATGTACTGGCTACGGTCCAGGCAAAGTCAAATACCACAGTCGGTGATCTGGGAGAAGCATTTACCTATGTTTCTTCACTGGCAGGTACCTATAAGTATTCTCTGGAAGATGTATCGGCTGCCTTGGGAACGATGGCAAATGCCGGAGTAAAAGGCTCCATGGCAGGTACTTCGTTATCCAGTATCATTACTCGACTGGGAACCAATACCAGTGGTGCACGAGATGCAATTAAAGCACTGGGAGTTGAATTTTACAACCAGGACGGTACAGCCCGTAGCCTGGGAGATGTCATCAAAGATCTGTGTGATGCGACAGAGGGCATGGATGTGGAACAGAAAGCCGCTCTCGCATCAACGGTGGCCGGTGCGGAAGCACAGAAAGGCTTACTTGCCATTTTAAATCAGGGATCCGGAGCATATACAGATCTTCAGGAAAAGCTGAATAACTGTACCGGAGCGGCCAATGATATGGCTTCCAATATGGAGGCTGGTCTTGGCGGAGCCATCAGAAGTATGTCATCTGCATGGGAAGGGTTCAAAATCAATCTGGGAGAGAAATTTGAGGAACCTCTTGGAAATGCAATCCGGAGTGCAGCATCCTGGCTGTCAGAAACGGCGACACCGAAGCTTATGGATTTTATTGACCGGGCAGTGGAAGGATTCGGAAAATTAAAGGAACACCTCCAGCCGGCCGTTGACAAGATAAAGGATGCATTTGATCATCTGGTCACAGCTCTCGCACCGATCAAAGAGAAAATAGATGAATATGTATCCAGCGGCAAGGCAGCGGAGGATGCATCAAATCTATTGGATACAGCATTAGATCTGGTTGTTGGTGCAATTGAATTGGTTGCAGATAGTATCAATGTCCTGAGTAATTTTATCGAAAATATCATTCAGGGATTCAAGGACATGAAGCAGTGGTGCAGCGAAAATAAGACTGCGTTGGAATTATTGGCAGTGGCAGCAGGAACGATTACTGGATTGATCATTGCGGCGAATGCCGGTCAGATTGCCCTGAATGCAACTATGGGAATTGCAAATGGCCTACTGATTGCCGGATCCGTAGCGGAAGGTATCATGAGCGCAGCAACCACCCTCTGGTCTGGTGTGTGTACCGTAGCTACCGGGGCAACCACGGCTCTTGGCGCAGCATTTACATTTCTTACATCACCGATTGGTCTTATCATCATTGCGATTGGAGCGGCGATTGCAGTAGGAATCCTGCTGTATAAGAACTGGGACAAGATCAAGGAAAAGCTGTCTGAACTTTGGAAACATGTCAAAGAGATATGGGAGAAGATCCGCACAGCGATTGTTGGGAAAATGGAGGAGATCAAAGAAAAAGTCGAAAGCGGATTCAATGCGGTCAAGGAAACGGCGGAGAACATCTTCAACGGAATCAAAGATTTTATTTCAACAGTGTGGGAAGGCATCAAAAATGTAGTAAAATTTGCACTTTTATTCATCGGTGAGCTGATGTCTGCAGTTTTCCAGATCATTACCGTTCCGTTCCGGTTCATCTGGGAGAACTGCAAAGACACTATCATTGAAATCTGGGATGCAATCAAAGAAAAAATTGATACCGTAGCAAATGCAGTAAAGGATGTGATCGAAACCGTATGGAAGGCCATTGTGGACTTCCTGACACCTATTCTGCAGGCGATATATGAACTGTTCCAGTTTGTATGGGACAAGATATCAGCAGCCATCACAACGGCGCTGACGATCATACAGACGGCAGTGACGACCATATGGAATGCCATCGTAACATTCCTGACACCGATCCTGGAAACAATAAAGGGAGTTATCCAGACAGCCTGGGATGCTATCAAAGCGGTGATCACGACTGTACTTGGAGCGATCCAGACAGTAATTACAACGGTATGGAACGCGATTAAAACGGCAATATCGACGGTACTGGATGCCATCAAGTCAGTGATCACGACCGTGTGGGATGCTATCAAGTCGGTTGTTACGACGGTAATGGGTGCCATTAAGGGAGTGTTCACGGCCGCATGGGATGCAATAAAAACAGTTGTAAGTAATGCAGTTAATGGAGTAAAAAATATTCTGCGGGATAAGCTGAATGAAGCAAACGAGGTTGTAACGAATGTACTTGGCAAGATTAAAGATAAGTTCAAGGAGATTTTTGATAAAGTAAAAGATGTTGTCAAAAATGCCATCGATAAGATCAAAGGCTTTTTCGATTTTGAATGGTCTTTGCCGAAGTTAAAATTGCCGCATCCGAAGATTGAAGGCGAGTTTAGTTTGAATCCTCCATCAGTACCGCATTTTAGCATTGACTGGTATAAAAAGGCAATGAATGATCCGATTTTAATGACAAAACCGACTGCGTTTGGAATTAATAATGAAGGACAGATCATGGCTGGCGGTGAGGCCGGCGATGAAGTTGTAAGTGGTGCTTACAAGTTGAAAATGATGATCTCAGATGCGGTGGCGGAACAGAATGAAGGTATGATAACAATCCTTTCCAAAATTCTTGACGCAATTCTTGCCATTGATGAGAATATGGGCGGAAATCTGCGGCAAGCACTGGAAGGGGCAAGTATTGCGATAAATCGAAGAGATTTTGCACGGTTAGTAAACGAGGTGAAGTAATATGCTGGAAGAACTTATTTATAAAAATCATAGGAATGAAGAACTTTTGTTTGGAAAAAAGAATATTTTTGCAAATGAAAATGATCTTCATGATTTTGCCTGGAGCATAACTTCAAAAAGCAATAAAATAACCGGTTTTAACAAGGGGATTGTAACCAGGACAATTCCTGCGATTATTCAATGCGATTACGAGACGGATGGCACAGCAATCAGAAATGCCATGTTTGAGTGTACAGAAAAAGATGTATTGGCCATGGAATATGGAAGAATTGTGATCGGTGATTATTATCTGCAGTGTTACATTACGGCTTCCAAAAAAACCGATTATTTGATCCGTAAAGGGTATATGCGGATATCACTGGAAATATCAACAGATCGCCCGTACTGGGTAAGAGAATCAAAATACACCTTCCAGCCGCAGGAAGCATCTGGCAGTGGAAATAACATGGACTATCCACACGATTATCCGTTTGACTATTATAACGGGATGTCCAGCCGGATCCTGTTGAACGAAGCTATCTCGGATGCAGATTTTGAAATGGTGGTTTATGGTCCCTGCGAAAATCCGGAGATCCTGATCGGCAGCCATAAGTACCATGTGAACTGCCAGCTGGAGACGGGGGAGTATCTTGTCATTAATTCGCTGAGTAAAAAGATATACAAAGTGAAAAATGACGGTGAGCAGGTCAATCAGTACAACCTGCAGGACAGAGACTGGTATGTGTTTCAGAAGATTGCTTCCGGAAGTCATTCCGTGTCCTGGAGCGGACTGTTTGGGTTTGACATCACCATGTATGAGAGGAGGTCTGAGCCAAAATGGACTTGATTCACGAAGATTCCAATCACGCAATGCTTGGGGCGATTGATCGATACGAACTGGATCTGGCTTTCGGATCAGATGAAAACGATTTTGAGTGCACCATGGCAATTTCCGACCATTGCTGCAGTATCGGTGATTATCTGGCAATGCAGGATGTAGTGAACGGGCATGTGAAATATACGGAGTACGGTGGCCGGATCGATGGTGTCAGCGTGGATACTGGAAAAGAGACGGTTACCTATTCCGGAAGGACCTGGCACGGGATTCTGGCAAAAAAAATCCTGTGTCCGGATGACGGGCAGAATTACCTGATATTAGCCGGAGATGCGAATGAGGTGCTGGGATTTCTGATACAGCGAACTGGCCTTGGAGATTTGTTTGAAGCATCTGATCAGAAAGCAGGTATTGCAATCACCTCGTATCAGATGGACAGATACATTGATGCATACACGGGCATTCGGAAGATGCTGAAATGCGCCGGCGCAAAACTGGTCATGTATTATCGTGAAGGAAAGGTGCATTTGTCTGCGGTACCTTTGGTGGATTATAGCCAGGATGAAGAGTGGGATTCTGACCAGATGAATTTTCAGATCAGCAGCAATGAACGGCCGGTAAATCATCTGATCTGCCTGGGAAAAGGAGACCTCAGTGAGCGGATGGTCCGGCATCTGTACATGGATGCGCGGGGAAATATATCAGAAACACAGACGTTTTTCGGCGTGGATGAAGTGACAGAGACTTACGATTATTCCAACGTGGAATCAGAGGAAGAGTTGATTACTGGCGGTACACAGCGACTGCAGGAAACTTGGGCGGCAGCAAATACGTTGGAAACAGATTTTGAAAATAATACAGAGTATGATGTCGGTGATATCGTGGGAGCACGGGAGACAATTACTGGAGTTACGATAAAACGAGACATCGTGAAAAAGATACTGAAAGTCAACAGCAGTGGCATCAATGTAGAATGTCAAATTGGAGAATAGGAGCGTGATGAAATGGCAGTGGAAATTATTACAGGGCACACCGGAAAAGAACATGTGACAGCGGAAGCAGCCGGAGCATTACATGCCGGAGTGATCGGAATAGGGAAATACGTCCTGGCCGGCGGTAATCAGTTTGCAGCGGAGATTGTATCAAATAACCTGATTAAGATTAAATCCGGTGAGCTGGTCAACCAGGGACGGCACATGCGTATCCCGGTGAACAGTTATGAGGAAGTGACAATTCAGAATGGGGCACAGGGAATGCACCGGAGCGATTTGATCGTGATGCGTTATAAAAAAGATACCAGTGCACAGGTGGAATCAGCGGAACTTGTGGTGATCAAAGGGAAAGCCAGTTCATCCATTCAGACGAGTGTTCCGAGTTATGTCAATGGAAACATTCTGTCCGGAGCAACGCAGGATGATTTCCCGTTGTACCGGGTATCACTGAGCGGTCTGACGATTACAAGCGTGACGAAGCTGTTTTCTGTGTCGCCGACAATCGAGATGTTGTCGAAACGGATGGACGATATCGGAAAGGTCAGTACGGCAAAGTTATTAACAGAATTTCAATGTGAAACCAACATGATCACTAAAACGGCGGATGGGATGGTTTCACTGTCTGTGTATATGCACACGGGTGCTATCGGAGGCAATGCAGGAACGTGGTGGACTGCCGGCACGATTCCGGAAGGGTACAGGCCGAACAGCACTGTATATGGGACAGGCATGGTATGCGGAGATGGTTGGCTGAATGCGGTACCTACAGCTTTCATGATTTCTAATGGACTGCTGTATTTGTATGGACAGAATTCAGCAGCAACCATGCTGGTGATCAACATGACGTATGTCGCAATGGGAAGTGTGGTAGCATGAGAATAAAGGCGCTGATCCGATGATTGCGATTGATGAGCCGATAGCGTAGGCAGAGGGGGGTGATGAAAAAAGTGAATGATATACTACTGCAGACATACCTTGTAGCCCTCCCAATCATACTAACAGCATTGATGGGTTACATAGTATGGCTGCTGAAAAAGCAGAAAAGGGACAGGGACGCAAATAGCAAGGGAACCATGCTGCTTCTGCGTGTACAGCTGATTGAATATCATGATAAATATATGCGGCTGGGAGAAATTCCATCTTACGCTTATGGGAATTTCAATGAGATGTATG
>ULZD01048116.1_pt1 | contig 21777 bp, 13 predicted proteins | sample 1962821 | NCBI WGS metagenome assembly ULZD01 (sample SAMEA4835881, study PRJEB28245) | human gut metagenome | biome: gut microbiome; material: fecal sample | place: Denmark | collected 2008
AAGAATTACAGATATTTCTTCACATATTTTCCGGTATAGGAAATCGGATTCTCCGCCACCTGTTCGGGGGTACCTTCTGCGATCACCGTTCCGCCGCCATCGCCACCTTCCGGCCCCATATCAATGATATAATCCGCAGTTTTGATAACATCCAGATTGTGTTCGATAACAACCACCGTATTTCCACCATCTGCCAGTCGGTGCAGAATTTCGATCAGTTTATGCACATCCGCAAAATGCAGTCCCGTTGTCGGCTCATCCAGAATATAGATGGTTTTTCCGGTGCTCCGTTTACTCAGCTCGGTTGCCAGTTTGATACGCTGTGCTTCTCCGCCGGACAGTGTTGTGGAAGGCTGACCGAGCCGTACATAAGACAGTCCCACATCGTACAGTGTCTGAATCTTCCGTTGAACAGACGGCACATTTTCAAAAAAGGTCAATGCCTCCTCAACAGTCATGTCCAGCACATCATATATGCTTTTTCCTTTATATTTGATCTCCAGTGTTTCACGGTTATACCGTTTTCCCTGACATACTTCACAAGGTACATACACATCCGGCAGAAAATGCATTTCAATCTTCAGGATGCCATCACCGGAACATGCCTCGCAGCGTCCCCCTTTGACATTGAAGCTGAAACGCCCTTTTTTGTAGCCCCGTGCTTTCGCATCCGGCGTTGCTGCAAACAGATCACGGATCTGATCAAACACACCGGTATAAGTCGCAGGATTGGAACGCGGTGTTCTTCCGATTGGCGACTGATCAATACAGATGACTTTATCCAACTGCTCCAGGCCATCAATACCTCTGTGTTTACCCGGAATACAACGTGCACGGTTCAGTGTCCGCGCCAGATGCTTGTACAAAATCTCATTGACCAGAGAACTTTTTCCGGAGCCTGACACTCCTGTCACACAGGTCATGACTCCCAATGGGATCTTCACATCCACATTTTTCAGATTGTTCTCCTTAGCACCGCGGACGGTAATAAACCCGGTCGGCTCTTTTCGCTGCTCCGGTACCGGAATGATCCGTCTGCCACTCAGATATGCACCTGTCAGTGATTTTTCACATGCCATGATATCCTCGACGGTGCCGGCCGCCACGACTTCTCCACCATGTTCTCCGGCTCCCGGTCCGATATCCACGATATAATCCGCTGCACGCATAGTATCTTCATCATGTTCCACAACGATCAGTGTATTGCCCAGATCTTTCAGATTCTTTAATGCCGCAAGAAGCTTATCATTATCACGCTGGTGCAGACCGATGCTTGGCTCATCCAGAATATAGGCAACGCCCACCAGACCGGAACCGATCTGTGTCGCCAGGCGGATACGCTGGGCTTCTCCTCCGGACAATGTTCCCGTTGACCGGGACAACGTCAGATATTCCAGACCCACTTCTTTTAGAAAGCCCACACGGGCACGGATCTCTTTTAAAATCTGATCACCGATCAGATGTTGTTGTGGTGTCAGTTCCAGATCTTCCAGAAAGACACACAGATCCTTTACTGACATGGATGTGATCTCATGAATATTTTTATCCGCAATGGTAACCGCAAGAGATTCTTTTTTCAGTCGCTGCCCATGGCAGGCTTTACACGGCGTGATCCGCATAAATGTCTCATATTCCTGCTTCGTCATATCCGACCCTGTCTCACGATAACGACGCTCCACATTGCGGATCAGCCCCTCAAATGCTACGTCGTAAACACCGACACCACGCTGACCACGATAATGTACCACCACTTTTCTGCCATCTGTTCCATGAAGGATCACATCCCTCACTGCTTCCGGCAGTTCCTCATATGGTGTATTCAAATCGAAATCATACTCCTCTGCCAAAGCCTTCAAAATCGCATAAGTGTAGCTGGATGGATCACGGGAAGACTGCCAGCCCATAACCTGGATTGCTCCCTCTGCCAGAGACAGACGCTTATCCGGGATCATCAGATCCTCATCAAATTCCATTTTGTAACCAAGGCCGAAACACTCCGGACAGGCACCAAAAGGATTATTAAACGAAAAGCTTCTTGGCTCAATCTCATCAATGCTGATACCGCAGTCCGGACAGGAAAAACTCTGGGAAAACTGTATCTGTTCCCCGCCAATGACATCCACCGTCATCAGACCGTCTGCCAGTTCCAGAACATTTTCAATGGAATCCACCAGACGTTTTTCAATGCCTTCCTTTACCACCAGACGATCAACCACCACTTCAATGTTGTGTTTTTTATTTTTATCCAGGCTGATCTCCTCGGTCAGTTCATACACACTTCCATCAATCTGTACACGGACATAACCGCTGCGCTTGATGCTGTCCAGCAGCTTTTGATGGGTCCCCTTTCTGCCCCGCACCACCGGTGCCAGCAGCTGGATCTTCGTCCGTTCCGGAAGCTGCATGATCTGATCTGCCATCTGATCTACTGTCTGTTTTTTGATCTCTTTCCCACATTTCGGGCAATGCGGGATACCGATCCGGGCATACAGCAGACGGAAATAATCATAAATTTCTGTCACGGTTCCCACGGTAGAACGTGGGTTGCGGTTTGTGGATTTCTGGTCAATAGAAATCGCCGGAGACAGTCCCTCAATCTTCTCCACATTCGGTTTTTCCATCTGTCCAAGAAACTGCCGGGCATAGGATGATAAAGATTCCATATAACGGCGCTGTCCTTCCGCATAAATGGTATCAAAGGCCAATGAGGACTTTCCGGAACCGGACAGGCCGGTCAGCACGATAAATTTATCCCTTGGAAGGGTCACATCGATATTTTTCAGATTGTGCTCACTGGCTCCTTTAATTTTAATATATTGTTGTGCCATATCTGTTACTCTCTCTTCTTTCACTGTGTTAGTTCTGTTGCAGTCTATGAATCAATTTTTTGCAGCATTTTCTTCAGTTCCACCATCTGGTCACGCAGCTGGGCTGCTGCCTCGAAATTCAGTTCCGCCGCAGCTTTCTTCATCTTTTTCTCCACATCCTGAATAAGCTTCTCCAGTTCTTTCTTACTCATGGATTCCGGATCTTTCTTCAGCTGCATCTCCTCCCTCGCAACTTTCTTGGAAATACTGATCAGATCCCGGACAGATTTCCGGATCGTCTTCGGTGTAATACCATGTTCCTCATTATATGCCATCTGAATTGCACGGCGGCGCTCCGTTTCATCCAATGCCAGACGCATGGAATCCGTAATCGTATCTGCATACATGATAACATGACCTTCACTGTTTCGTGCCGCACGTCCGATGGTCTGAATCAGAGAAGTTTCAGAACGAAGAAATCCTTCCTTGTCCGCATCCAGAATCGCCACCAGCGTAATCTCCGGAATATCCAACCCCTCTCGCAGAAGATTGATTCCAACCAGTACATCAAACACATCCAGACGCAGGTCCCGGATAATTTCTGCACGCTCCAGCGTATCAATATCAGAATGCAGATATTTGACCCGAATACCGATCTCACGCATATAATCGGTCAGATCTTCTGCCATTTTCTTTGTCAGTGTCGTAATCAGAACTTTATGACCGCCAGATGTTTCTTTATTAACTTCGCCGATCAGGTCATCAATCTGCCCTTCCACCGGACGCACTTCCACATACGGATCCAACAGGCCTGTCGGACGGATGATCTGCTCTGCACGCAGTAGTTCATGCTCCTGCTCATACACATTCGGTGTCGCAGACACAAACAGCATCTGATCGATCTTGCTTTCAAATTCTTCAAAATTTAACGGTCGGTTATCCTTTGCAGAAGGCAGGCGGAAGCCATAATCAACCAGTGTCGATTTTCTTGACTGATCTCCGGCATACATCCCCCGCACCTGCGGAATGGTGATATGAGACTCATCCACAATGATCAGGAACTCATCCGGAAAATAGTCCATCAGCGTGTAAGGCGGAACCCCGGGTTCCAGTCCTGCCAGATGTCTCGAATAATTTTCAATACCGCTGCAAAAACCGGTTTCACGCAACATCTCAATATCAAAATTCGTGCGCTCTGCAATACGCTGTGCTTCGATCAGTTTATCTTCACTTTTAAAATAACGCACACGCTCTTCCATCTCTTTTTCGATCTCTTTCGTGGCCTCATTGATTTTTTCCTGCGGAACAACATAATGAGAAGCCGGAAAGATCGCACAATGCTCCAGACGGCTCTTGATCTCACCTGTCAGCACGTCAATCTCCGTAATCCGGTCAATCTCATCACCGAAAAACTCCACACGCACTGCCGTATCTGTATTATTTGCCGGAAAAATTTCCAGTACATCACCGCGCACCCGGAAAGTACCTCGATGAAAATCCATATCGTTTCTCATGTACTGGATATCAATAAGTTGCCGGATCACATCATCCCGGTCACGTTCCATGCCCGGTCGCAGAGAAACCATCATATTCTGATAATCCACCGGACTTCCCAGACCATAGATACAGGAAACACTGGATACAATGATAACATCACTGCGTTCTGTCAGTGCCGCAGTTGCGGAAAGACGCAGTTTGTCAATCTCCTCGTTGATGGCGGAATCCTTCGCAATGTAGGTGTCTGTCGACGGTACGTATGCTTCCGGTTGATAATAATCGTAATAGGAGACAAAATATTCCACTGCGTTGTGTGGAAAAAATTCCTTCATCTCCCCGTAAAGCTGCGCCGCCAACGTCTTATTGTGTGCAATGATCAGCGTCGGTTTGTTCAGCTGCTGAATAACATTTGCCATGGTAAATGTCTTACCGGAACCTGTGACTCCAAGCAACGTCTCGAACTGATTGCCTTCCTTGAAGCCTTTGACCAGTTTTTCGATTGCCTGGGGCTGGTCTCCTGTGGGTTGGTATTCGGAATGAAGTTTGAAGATTTGTTGTGAATCCTGCACAAAAGCACCTCCTAGTTTTTATATCAAAAAAGTTCGTCTATCAGGCAGAAATTCGTCGAAGCACATTCTCCGATTTCGCCCAAATATGCCTCTTGACGAATTCTGTTCACCACCTGACATTTTATAGACTTATAAAAAGTAGTAAAACTAACGTGGGCGAATTAACACTCAAATGTAAGAGCTATTATATCATGGAAATATGGATTTGTATACGCAAAGCGAACATTAGTTCTATGAGATTCTTCTACATTTATCAGCGTATCCAAAACATTTTCTATATTATCCTTCTTCTTTTCCGGTAATACTTCTTCCATATAAGAAAGCAATTCCGGTGGAATCTCCTCAGCTATAATATTTCCATTATCTCCATATACATCCATGGTTATCAACTCTCTTGCATCTCCCATCAACTTGGCTACTGCCTTAGGAGAGAAATTATTCTTTAACAACAGAGTGCAATATATACTTCTCAGATCATGCCAGCGAATAGCAGGAAGTCCTGTCTCCTGCAGTAGCATGATCCACCCTTTCATTTGTATTCTCCTGTATTTTCCTCTGAAATTCTTTAGAATATTTTCCGATATCATGCAGCATTCCACAACAATATCCCCATTCCCTTTTACCAAACTTCTCTGCAAATTCTCCTGCTCTTTCTGCTGTTCCTCTGCGAAATATCCGCTTCTCCATCCCATTTCTACGTACCATAATCTCCGTATCCTGCACATGATAATAATTCATAAAATATTATTCACATTTCATCCTATACAAATCATCGGATCAATGATATAATTTACTTGTTTTAATGGTTACAGATATATTAAAAGTATTGTGGTATATGCAGGATTGTCATTGTAATCCCTATTCCGCTAATAATACCAGTAATACATCGCCGTCGATTGTTGCTCAGGATACCAAATATATATTGGGCAATTCCATCAATAACAGTCGGGCATATCATAACAAATGATATCCACAGTGGAAATATCATGTTCAACCAAACATGTGCTACCAGATACGTTATAAGAATACTGGTAATTAATGCAAAACAACGCCAGCAGACAGGAAAACAAAATTTTCCTAAATGTGGCGCGGTATCCGGTTTTTCATTGCAAAATGGTATTTTTCCAAAATTTTCTTTTATATATCTGATTGGTTTCATATTCATAAACAAAGGAGAATTATATGCTATACATTTTATTAGTCATCATTGCCATTTTAGTAATCTGTGTATTATGTAAACATCTTAAAAACTAAGACTACTATAACACAACCCGTTTTTTCATACAATAATTGAAAAACATAGTCTCAAATAAGGATTCTAATGCCTCACCATATTATATAGGATCCTTATTTTTCTGTTAATTTTTCGTAAATTATCATTTTTTTCTTGACGAATCTATTTTTTCGTATTAAACTAGCCAAGGTTTTGAAGCAAACAGCTGAAACCAATTCAAATTTACAATAATTCAAATCCAAAAACTCTTTTACAAAAGAATTCAAAAATTTTCAACAGGAGGTGTGATCATGGACAATTGTGATAGTACAGGACGAAGTATGATCTGCGGTGGCAGACAATGGAAACTGAATATGCAGCTGTTCCATGTGATTCACTGATTCCTGCATTTTCATTTCCAATTGAAGATAAAATTGTTATAAAAATATTCGAAAAAACAGTTTGTTTATATATTTAACGGATTCATTCGCTCAATAGAATTGTTCATTATTTCCCATATTTTTATTTCATTCATTTTCCCACCGTATACGATCAGTTCATATGTAATTCGTTGTAATTCGTAAATGAACTTTAAGAATTCCTATACTGCACAGTCTGCAACTGTAACATTAGCTTTCGTAATTTCGTAAGCGGTGATTTTTTATGCCCTTTTTTCAGAGGTACACTATTGCATTACCATTCTGCCTTTAAAAGATGACAAATGTACCTAAGTACCTGAGGGCTGTCAGGAGGAAATGAGATGAAAAAAACATTAAAAAGACCAAACTATGCAGAACAATTACTGAAAATCATTCAGAGCCCGTTAAAAAATGAAGTCCTGCTGGATCGGCTGAATGACTATCATGAGAGAGATATTGCGGATGCGCTGGAACTGCTGTCACCACAGCAGCGCAAAAAACTGTACCCGGTACTCGGTGCCGAAAGGCTTGCAGAGATTTTTTCCTATCTCGAAACACCGACACAGTATCTGTCTGAGCTCAGCATCAACCAGGCTGCAAAGATCGTATCCTTCATGGATTCTGACGATGCGGTAGATATTCTGGAACAGATGGAAGCATCCGCAAAAGAGAAAATCGTAACACTGCTGGATGCAGATTCCAGCCACGACATCCGTCTGATCCTCTCCTACAACGAGGACGAGATTGGAAGCATGATGACTACAAACTTCGTAGCCATCCGCAAAGATCTGAGTATCCGCCAGGCCATGCGGGAACTGGTGACACAGGCTGGTGAAAATGATAATATCTCCACGGTTTACGTGGTAGATGATGCGGATAAATTTTACGGTGCCATCGATCTGAAAGATCTGATCATTGCCCGCGAAACCGATGAACTGAATGGCATCATCAGTACATCCTATCCGTATGTAACAGATCATGAAAAAATTGATAACTGCATCGAAACCATCAAAGATTATGCCGAAGATTCTCTGCCGGTTCTGACTGACAACGGAAAACTAATCGGTATTCTAACTGCCCAGGATATTGTAGAAGCCGTAGACGATGAGCTTGGTGAGGATTACGCAAAGCTGGCTGGTTTGACCGCAGAAGAAGATCTGCACGAAAAAACATCCACCAGTATCAAAAAACGTCTGCCATGGCTGATCATTCTGCTGTTTCTCGGCATGGCAGTATCTTCTGTGGTCGGTGTATTTGAGACAGTTGTTGCCGTACTGCCCATTGTTATGTGCTTCCAGTCCCTGATCCTTGATATGGCAGGAAACGTTGGTACCCAGTCTCTGGCTGTTACCATCCGCGTTCTGGTAGATGAGACACTGACTGCAAAGCAGAAATTCAACCTTGTTTTGAAAGAAATGAAGGTCGGATTCCTGAACGGACTTTTCCTTGGAATCCTTTCCTTCATATTTATCGGACTTTACATCTGTGTATTAAAACATTATCCAATGGGACATGCATTTTTGATTTCCGGCTGCGTTGGATTTTCCCTGATGGTAGCCATGGTAATTTCCAGTATGATCGGCACTTTGATCCCAATGTTTTTCCACAAGATCAAAATTGATCCTGCAGTTGCTTCCGGTCCGTTGATTACAACCGTCAATGATCTGGTTGCCGTTATCACTTACTATGGACTCGCATGGCTGCTTCTGATCCATGTGCTGCATATGATTTAATTTACAGACAAAGACAGCTGTATCCGAAACAACACGTTCGATATACAGCTGCCTTTTTAATTGCGATCAGTCCCCTATCACCTACATAACACTTAACCGGATCAGCCGGACTTCAAATGGCTCGAGGTGTTCGTACAGACAGATACTTCCATCTTCCTGACGATTCACATAATCAGTCGTGTGAAGCGGCTGATTCTTTTCGTTGATATAAACAATATCCGCAGATGAAATCCGCGCTGCTCTTCTATAATTTTATGTAAATCCATACGGATTTCCATTATTTTCATTCAGCACACTCGTTGCTTTCAGATACGTCCGCTCTTTTGCATGTTCCAGACAAATTTCATAAGTTAGATCATGTTCTGGCTCCAACATCCCCGGGCTGATTTCATTCTGATCCAGCTTTCTCTGACAATATGCTTCTGACAGGTGCAGATAATTATATAATAAGATCTGAATTTCCCCGTCCTCTGACTTCGTGATCAGGTAGTTTTCCCCTTTTTTGATAAAATAGGAACCCATTTTTGCCAGCATCTCATACACATAGTAAGAAGGTTTTTTAATAAAATCATAGGTAAAGATCCCACGTTTTCCCTGAAAAGACCCCTGTATCATCTGATTCTCTGAAACATTTTCCAGCGGATCCATCACTCCAAAGGCAATCCCCGTCTGCCAGCAATCAACCATACTTTTTACAATATATGCCGGATAAAACATGGTATCCTGAAGGGCGTTGTTCCAGCCCAGATCGAAATTCCACTCCGCCACATACCAGGTCCTCACCTTCCATCCACAATCCTCATTATTGTTCAAAATCCTCCGTATCACATCATACACTGCATCCCTTTGCTGCATAATGCCGGCAGGCTGACGTCTCTGGATACTTTGCGGCGTATCATCCACGGTATACAGATTCATCATGACAAAATCCGGTTCGCAATGCTGCTTCTGATAAAAGGATGCAAAACTGTCCATCCACTCCGGATACAGTAAATTTACTGACATTAAAGCCGACGTACCAACCTGAAACCGCTCATCGATTGCTTTGATCACCTTCCAGGTAGACAAATACAGACGATAATAATTTTCACGCTGCAGTGCAGAATAATTGATCCGCGGATTATCCGGTGAATTCCACACACAGAATTTCCATTTCAACACCTGACTGCGGCCATACCGTTCCACCATATGTTCCACCACATGGTATACCAGCCGATCCCATTGCTGCATATCCGTCGGCATATCGGAGATAGAATTGCGCATCAGTGCGTCTTTATTTACATTCTCCACCATAAGAAACGGTACAAAAGACAGTTCTACAAATGGGATCAGACCACACTCTGCAATAAAATCAAATAGCTGATCCATCCGGTAAAAGCTATAATGCGGTCTTCGATCCCTTTCTTTTACATAAATTTCCATATCATCATGAAACAGTTCATGAAAATAAATACCGGTAAAATGTAATTTTTCCGCAAGCTCCCGCACCATCTTACGCACTGGATGAAGCAACAGATAGCTGGCTTTCCGAATCGTCAGAATCCCTCCGGGCTGATCCAGACTGACAAATTCATCCAAATCTACTCCGGTAATCAGCTGTTTTTTCCCGGGATGTCTGATCAGTTCTGCCCCGGCAAGATCCGCTTCCAGTTGCTGCAGAAACGCTGCCAGTTCCTGTTCCTCATCTGCCTGCAGCCGTGCAGGTGCTTCCGTCTTCTGCTGTCTGCGGTATTCGCTAGGCAGAATCTGATAATACTCCCGAAATTTGGTGCTGAAAGATCTGGCATTTTTAAAACCACTCTCCTCTGCGATCTGGTCAATGGTTTTCCTGGCATCCCGCAGCTGTCCCGCTGCATGCAACAGGCGAATCTCATTGATATATTTCAGAAAACTGGTGTCCAGCTTCTCCCGGAACATTTTGGAAATATACGAACTGCTGACAAAAAACTGTTCCGCCAATGCCGCCAGAGTCAACGCTTCCGTATAATGCTGCGAAATGTAAAACAGCACATTCTGCATCATCGGGAACTCTGTGTCCGGTATCTCTGTCTCAAACCGGAAGTCACGCAGCAGATGCTCCAGAAGCTGATAAGACCATTTCATTTCACGGACATATGCACACACATTTTCCTGCTGTATCTCCTGCACTAGATGTAAGATATCGCAGATTACTTCGTGATACCGTTCTTTGTGGAGTTCCATGACGGAATTGCACTCCAGCCTTCCCGGCGCCGCTCCCTGCCCCGACATCAGCTTTGTCAGGTCAACCCCGCAGAGCAAACAGCTCCCGGACACATCAGACAAACTGAAATACTGAAAGGGTTCAATCATTACAACATCCCCCTTCTTCAGTTCCAGAATTTTCTTTTTCAAAAAAAGCTTCACTGTCCCGGACAGCGGTATCAGAAAGCTATAATCTGATGACCACTCCGGCTCCTGCCGTCCTTCTTTCCTAACCATAAAATGAACCATTTTCATTCTCCCAACATGTTATTTCTTGTCCCATGTTTTCTTTTATCACATTTTATTTTACTGCGCAATTGCCTGCATGTTATCTCCGTCTTTTTCACGATTGTACAACAAAAACCGGGGGAATAAAACCCCCGGTTCTGTCACGCTCTATGATCAGAATACTACTTTTCCGTTTACTACATTCCACCAGCCATACTCATTTGCTGCACGGCCTGTATAACCGAAATCGATTTTTCCACCATTTACATACCACCAGCCGTACTCATTCGCTGCCAGTCCGGTGTAATTAAAGTTGATACTTCCATTCTGGACATACCACCAGCCATACTCATTTGCTACAAGTCCGGTGTAAGCAAAGTTGATACTTCCGTTCTGTACCATCCACCAGCCATACTCATTTGCTACAAGTCCGGTATAGCCAAAGTCCACCATGCCGTTTACAACCATGAACCATCCCTGGTCGTTTGATGCAAGTCCGGTATAAGTAAAATCAACTTTTCCGTTCTTTACATACCACCAACCGTAAGCATTTGGAGCAAGGCCGGTTGCATCTGTGGCAACTTTACCATTGATATAATAGTTCCAGTTTCCATTTTCGTCTGCCTCATTTGCAAGTCCATCCGGAATCGTCACACCTGATGTTACAAACTGGATTCCTTCCACTCTCGCATTTGCATTTTTAAATACCAGATATACGTTATGAACACCTGATGCACCGCTCAGATTAGTAGAGGCTGTTGTATAACCAAGCTCTGTGTAAGTTCCGGCATCCACGCCATTTTCCGAAGTACGTGCACTGGTAACAGCTTCTGTTGCACCGTAGTTTACCGAACCGATCAGTTTTCCGTCCGGAGCATCCAGACGAAGCTCGATACCATTCTGAGCCTCTGTGGAAGCAACATTCAGGACAGCCTGTTTTACCTGATCCAGATCCACGTTCAGAAGTGCTGTGTATGCACCTGCTTTTTTTGCCATAACTGCAAATATCTCATCGCTGTCTGCTGCTGCGGCTTCTGCGGTATTTCCTTTGGAATACTCTACATATTTTACATCAGATGCTGTAAAGGAAGAGGACCATACATTCAGTTTTTCTGCAGTATCAGCGTTGCTGAGTGTACTTCCGGATACTTTTACTTTTTTGTTCAGTACATTCTCACCCTTCAGATCAGAAGAATGTGCCGCATACAGCTGGTAAGTACCGTCTTCTACCACATACTCACCTGCGTTGACATCCCATACTTCCAGTGCGGAAGCGTCTACATGAATGTCTACATTTGCAGATTCTCCTGCTTTCAGAGCAACTTTTTCAAAACCAACCAGTTTTTTCTGCGGTACTGTATCGCCATAAGATGAATCCGGATTCGATGCATAGATTTCCACAACATCAGAAGTATCTACGTTTCCTGTATTTTTTACAGTTACAGATACATCGATATTTCCATCTTTATCTGCTTTTGCATTCATACCGGAGTAAGTAAATTCTGAGTAGGACAGACCGTATCCAAACGGATAAGTCACATCTTCATCATCTGCATACATATAAGTCAGATGCGTCTGTTCCATATCTGTCTCTGTCATATCTACGGTCACATTATCGTCAATGTCATCCAATGTCAGACCTTCTACCAGATCCGGTCCGATGCTTGCCATGGCATTCTCCGGAAGTGCATATTTATCAATAGCCGGAAGTGCATCCTTGGATTTATACCAGGTACTTACGAGACGTCCGGTTGGTGCTGCCTCCCCGTAAAGGACATTTACAAGTGCGGTTGCATCATACTGTCCACCGAATGCGTTAAATACGATGGCAGATACATTTTCATCATTCTGTAATGCTTCTGCTTCCACCGGATATTCGGTATTGATGATAACGATGGTCTTTTTACCCTCTTTCGCATAGTTTGCTGCAACGGTAGATACCATGTCCATCTGATCCTCACTGAGACTCAGATATTTACGGTCAATACCCTCACCGGAAATACCGTTGTACGGCTGTCCGATAACTACAAGGGCATAATCCGTATCTGCTGCCAGTTCTTCGGAATCCGCACCAGCCTCTTTTATCGTTTCTTCTTTGAAAGTATATGGTGTCTTATCTTCTGCACTTTCAAATGCTGCGATACCGGTTGCCAGATTTCCTCCGAGAAGGAACGGAAGGTTCGGTCCCTGAATCGGCTGTGCATCACCATTTAATTCTATTTTTCCATCCTCTGTTGTCTGCAGATACCAGCCTAATTTATCGCTGAGTGCCCATGTGGTGGAAAAATCAGTATCGTTATATTTATCACCCATTTTCAGGTAATAATTTCCATCCTCATCCGCTGCACGTTTTGACAGGAAAGTCGGCATGTTGCTGACTGCAGTTGCCATTCCGGCACTTGCTTTCATGCTGTAAGATCCGTTATTGGAAACTGCCGCATCATACAATCCCATGGTATTGCCCGGCAGAGAATTGTTTTTCACACCTGCATTGATCCATTTCTGATTTGCCAGAGAAAGCAGACTGAATGCATCCTGTCCCCAGTCCGCATACTCAAATAAATACTTAGACTGATCTGCTGCCTGTGTGCCCTCTTCCGGGTTGGAAACTGTGAGCTGTGCACCGTTCTCATCCTCGGTGGCTGTTACATATCCACTGGCTGTCTTGTACGCAACCACGCGGTTTCCGGTGGAATAAGATACATTATCGCTGCCAATCTGGCTCTGTACTGCCTCCAGTATATTATCGCCTGCGCCCTGTACATAAGTATTATATTTCTCATCATTGACATCCAGTTCGGAAGAATACTGTCCGTACTGCATCGTTTCTGCCATCACACCATAGACACCGGCTTTGGAATCACTGGATAATGGAAGCGTATGATTTTCATTTTTCAGCAATACCACAGACTCTTCAGCCATCTGAAGCTCTGTCTCCTGGCTTGTTTTGGAAGAATGATCTGTCTGAATATCCGTATACGGATAGTAACGCGGCTGACCGTTTTCATCTCGTTCATCCAGTGCGCCGGAACGTGCCATGGTTACAATTGTCGGACGTGCTACTTTATATACATCATCCTCTGTCAAACCTTCCACATGATTCTCCACCGCGGTTTTGATCGTCTGTGCAATGTCAGCATCTGCAATACCGGTGGTTCCTCCCTGAATATGACCAGCCAGAATCATGGATGCGGTACGATCCAGAAGGGAAGAAGAATACAGCTTATCATATCCGTTGGAAAATCCGGATGCATTCAGTCGGTACTGCTCGTCGATATAACCATACTCAGCCATAAAATCACAACCTGTAGTCACACCGTCTTTGCTTATTTTCTGTGCAAAATCATGGATAAATGTGGATGTCGTCGGTACACGGTTCATGTTTCCGTAAGAAGACATATAACCGGTGATCGTTCCATCTGAAAATGGCTTCTCAGCCGCTTTTCCATAATACTCATAGAATGTACGAGTACTTACGTTGTTGCCGCCCTGCAGACGGAAAAACTCGGAATTGTACGTGGTCCAGTGCTTTGTCTGCGGAATGGATTTCATATAAACGTCAGACTCATCGCCAACCATACCGCCGGCCCAGGCGTCTGCCATCTCTCCGATCATAAATGCATCTTCACCGTATCCCTCATCGTAACGTCCGGATAACGGATTCATACGGGCATCAATCTGTGCCGCATGTGCACCCACTGCTGTGGTTCCAATAGATGATGTCGCATATTTAGAACGCATCTCATCGCCATATACCGAACCGGCCTGTTTCAGCAGATCTGTATTCCAGGTCTGTGCCTGTGCCAGCTGATTCGGCCACTGTGTCTCTCCATCCAGACCCACATCTGCCGCACGGTTTACTGTAATCGGCACATTGTATGTTTTGCTCTCTCCATTCTCATCGGCGTAAGTACCAACCGGAGATTTGCCTGCCAGAATACTGATCCAGCCATCCACTCCGATCTCATCCATGATCAGATTCACATAATCATCCAGATCCTCTGTATTTCCGTTGTACAATGGCATTCCCTCATAGCTTACATCGCCATCCTGATATGCGGCAGATGCGCGGTTGAATGTCTTTCCGTTATAAGTAGCGGTTGCACTTCCGGCACTTTCCTGTGTCTGCACCTGTGCGGCCTGTACCTGCATGGTCAGTCCCGGCACCTGTGCACTTCCTGCTACGATAGATGCTGCCAGTAAAATGGTCAGTAATTTTTTCATCTTCATAACTACCTTGTCCTCCTTATCCAAACCTTGATATCTGCATTTTATCAAACCTCATACCATCTCATAAGTCCAAAACATGGAGGATCCAGTAGTGCTTTTCACACATTTTTCACATTTTATCCGCGGGCAATTTCATCTCAGGCAAGAAATTACATATATTTTTAATTTTTATGTGATTTTCGGTACGCTCAGACAAAAAAATGCAGGAGCCACTCGTTCTCCCGCACTTTTCGTTTCTTTTTCATTCTTTTTCTGTGTACAAATCTGCACACGATTCTGGTTTACATCTGCTTTCTTACAATACTGTACTCATCTCCTGCACGATAATACGGACATTCCCGGAACTGCCCGGTGATAAACCGATACATCTCGTCCTGATCCAGATCCTGGGTACAGACATAGTACTCATAATCCTCATCATATTCGTAATTCATACAGTATTCGCAGCTGGAACCGGCACTTTTCTTCTTTTTATCCATACGTTATCTCAATCCTGTCTCTGTTTTTGCATTTTGCATTTAAGAATATGAATGTTACAGACATTCTCTGTTCATACAGCTTACTATAACATTAACTGCCGCAAATATCCACAGGTTACATGGAAAAAGCAGAGACTCCGTTCAGACTGCGCGGATCGAACTATAATACAACCGGACCATTTTCTTTGATGTAACGCCATCCCTCAGCAGTTTTCTCTACTTCCAGGCAGCACTGTACATTCTGTGACGGATCCGGATGATTTTTCCATAAATCATATAATTTCGGTAAAAATACCGGCCACTGACTTGCTTCAAAATCCTCATGTTCGGTCAGAAAGTTCGGTACGATCTTCGCATTCGGATCTTTTTTCAGGATATCAATGATAAAGGCCGGCGGTGCAGATACTTTGGAGTTCTGTACGGTTGCTGTAATATGCACACAGCCACCTTCTACATCTTCCCACATATGAACCGTAGAATCCACCAGTTCACCGAGATCGTTGTATACACCTTCGCAGATCACATGTTTCAGACATGTGGTGAACGGGAAGAACTCTTTCAACGCAAGTCTGTGGATTTCAACACCTTCGCCACCAAATACAGCTGCGCCCGGTTCACATGCTTCGGAGATCATATGAACGGAAGCTTCCATACCGTACTCTACCGGTGTCTTTACCCATGTAAATTTCTTGTGAGAGCCCGGAGCCCACAGATAATATCCTTTTTCCATATTTGCCCAGAACCAGTCCATCATCTCAGATGTTACCCCAGGAAGAAAATGCTGTTTCTGTGACGGAAGTACATATCCTTTGTCAATGGCATCCTCATTTAATTCAAGTTCCGGCAGTAATGGATTCGGTTTTGCCGGTTTTTCGTATGCTGCAAACGGTACATTTACATTATCCTGACAGGGCTGATAAGTCTGTCCTCCGTTTGCCACATATGTTACATGCTCACTCATAAATAATCCTCCTTTGATCCAGCTCCTCTATGTCAAACTCTCTTTTTGGTCTGCTGGTCTTACCTAATTTTCATTGTAATGGTTTTGCGATTCTTTGTCCAGAAAAAGTTCGCAAGACGAACTTCTTTCTGAATCTTTCTTAAGAAAACATACTACAACTTCATACTATGCTATAATCAGCATACAGAATTGCTTTTTGCCGAAATACTTTCGAAAATTTACCACTAAGTTTACCATAAAGCAAACTATCACATCTCGCGGCAGAAATGCCGGAAACATTCTGAAAAAGGATCGAACACATTATGAAACAAGCAGCCATTTTAATCGCAGACGATAATCCCGAAATCCGGGAGATCATACAGATTCTCCTCTCCGGAGAAGGTTTTCAGGTACATGAAGCCGCCAGCGGAACCCAGGCTCTCGGCATGTTAAAAGAAAACACCTTTGACCTGATCATTCTGGACATCATGATGCCTGGTCTTAATGGTTATCAAACCTGTCTGGAAATACGCAAGAGCACAAACGTCCCGATCCTGTTCTTAAGTGCCCGCACCCAGGAAAGTGACAAAACGCTTGGTTTTTCCAGCGGCGGCGATGACTATTTGGCAAAACCATTTTCCTACGCAGAACTGGTGAGCCGCGCCAAGGCACTGATCCGCAGATACCAGATTTATCAGGGAAAACCGGACCAGCCGGCACAGCATTCCAAAATCACATATCATCAGCTTACACTGGATGAACGCACACAGGAAGTTACCAAATACGGTGTCCCTATGGAACTGACGGACACGGAATATTCCATTCTGCTTCTGCTACTGACGCATCCGGGACAGATTTTTCCCACGGAGCATCTCTACGAATCCATCTGGAATGAGCCGTATTATTACGGGGCGAACAACGTCATTATGGTGCATATCCGAAATCTGCGCCGAAAAATTGAAGATGATCCAAAAAATCCAACACTGATTAAAACTGTCTGGGGAAGGGGATATCGCTGTGACAAAGAAAGTTAAGTTCAAAAAGAAACGTTCCCACTCAAATCATTTGACTGCACTTCGTGGTAAAAATCCACTTTGGAAAATTCCACGGATCCGCTTGCAGTTTCTTGTCACGATCCTGCTTTCCTTCATGCTGGCCGTTGGTGGTTTTTCTCTCACCTGGCATATGATGCCCTGTGCATGGAAAATTGCCCGCCACATTCCCGGTATGGATTTGGACCGCGAGACTCTTAAGACAGAGCTCACAGAACGTGCCAAAAATTACGACCTGCCTTCTTCCAAAAATAATAAGCAGGAGCAGGCAGCGTTCAAACCATTTTTTGACTGCCTGGATTCTTACACTGGCATCGCAATTTACAGTGGATCTGAACGTTACTTTCGTACACAGCATACCGCCGACATCGTTCACAGCAAGAACTGGAACTTTTTTACCAACATGATCTTTCAGATCACATACAGTAATTACGCAAGCGTGTTACCTCTGAACGGAATCGAAGATTATTTTCAGATAGAAGTAGAATTTAAAAACGAAACTGGCGAACTGTATGTCTCCAGTTTCCACAACTCCAAACTGACCATTCCGTGGTTCCTGTTTTCCATCGGAGTTGCACTCTTTCTGTTGCTGTTACTGCCACTTTTGTTTTTGCGGAAAAAAGTACAGGACATCGGCATTCTAAAAGACCACATTTTGCAAATGTCCGGTGGGGATTTAAATCATCCCATCGCTTCCATGGGAAATGATGAGCTTGGTGTCCTCGCACGGGAACTGGATCAGATGCGCAGTACCCTGTACACCAACATACAGCAGGAAGTGGAAAGCCGTCGGGCCAATCAGGACCTCATCACTGCCATGTCCCATGATCTGCGCACACCACTAACCATTTTACATGGTTATCTGGATATTCTGGCACTTGGCCGCAATCCAGAGCAACAATCTGAATATGTCCGGCGCTGTCTGCAAAAAACAGAAGACATCCAGCAGCTGACCGACCGCATGTTTGAATATTCTCTGGTTTACCAACCCCCGCAATCCCCTCTTCTGGTTCCGATTCCTCTGAAAAATGTACAGCACATGCTCTCCGAGCATCTGGATTTTCTCCGGCTTGCCGGATTTCAGACATCAGAAACCATAGCTCCATTGTACGGACAGATCGAAGGCGATGAAACATCCCTGAAGCGGTTGTTTCAAAATCTGTTTTCTAATGTTTTGAAATATGGGGATAAATCGGAACCAGTGACTTTACAGATTTCTCAGAAAAATGATATTTTCCAGATCATACTTTCCAATGCAGTAAAAAAAGACCTGACCGGCATTGAAAGCAACCGTATCGGATTAAAAAGTGCGGAAAAAATAGCCAAAATGCACCATGGAACCCTGACTTTTACGCAGAAAGATAAAACGCTTTTTCTTGTCGAAGTAACGTTTCCTTTGCCGTAATCCTCCACGACATAACGAAATTATTTTCGCTGTATATAAAAGATATTTTCTGTCAAAATTAACATCTTTTCACCCAAAAATGGCACCTGACGATATCATCGTTCAGATGCCATTTTTATATTTCATAGATTTGGGTGTCAAACCACCCAAGACGAGCCGAATTTATGCCTTTCTTCCGCAGCACTGTTTGTATTTCTTACCGCTTCCGCATGGGCACGGATCATTTGGATATACTTTTTTAGTTTCCCGTGTCTTCGGTGCTCTCTGCAGGGAATCGTCTTTGTTTGTTCCGGTTACTTTGGCAACCTCCTCACGTTCAACCTTCTGTTCTACTTTTACATGGAACAGCAGGCGGATGGTTTCTTCCTGAATGTTTGCCGTCATCTCATCAAACATTTCAAATCCGGCCATCTTGTACTCAACCAGCGGATCTCTCTGACCATATGCCTGAAGACCGATGCCTTCACGGAGGATCTCCATATCATCAATATGATCCATCCACTTACGATCAATGGTTTTCAACAGAACGACACGCTCCAGTTCACGGATCATCTCTTCCTCCGGGAACTCTGCTTCTTTTGCCTCATATAACTTCACTGCACGCTCTTTGAGCATATGTTTCAGTTCGTTTGCGTTCAGACTCTGAACCTCATCGTCCCCTAACGGCTGCATCGGAATGACAGGGATCAGCAGTTCATTTAACTCCAGGACATCCCACTTCTTACCTTCCTCATCCGATACACAGTGATCTACGGTATCTTCCACACGGTCTGTGATCATCTTATAAATGGCACTGCGCATGTTCTCTCCATCCAGGACACGACGGCGCTCGCCGTAGATAATCTCTCTCTGATCGTTCATAACCTGATCGTACTCCAACAGGTTTTTACGAATACCAAAGTTGTTACCCTCGATCTTCTCCTGTGCTTTCTCGATCGCACTGGAAAGCATCTTATGCTCAATCTGCTCACCATACGGAACACCCATTGCGTTGAACATATTGATCAGTTTTTCAGAACCGAACAGACGCATCAGATCATCTTCCAGAGAAATATAGAAACGGGATTCACCCGGATCTCCCTGTCGACCGGAACGTCCACGCAGCTGATTGTCAATACGACGGGATTCATGACGCTCGGTACCAATGATTTTCAGACCACCGGCAGCTTTTGCCTCATCATCCAGTTTGATATCGGTACCACGACCTGCCATGTTAGTTGCGATCGTTACTGCACCATGTACACCGGCCTGCGCTACGATTTCAGCCTCAAGTTCATGGAATTTCGCATTTAATACGCTGTGCTGAATACCTTCTTTTTTCAGCATTCTGCTCAAAAGTTCGGAAGTCTCGATCGTGATCGTACCAACCAGAACCGGCTGACCGGTTTCATGTGCTTTCACAACTTCCTGTACAACTGCCTCGAATTTCTCCTGTTTTGTCTTATATACAGCATCTTCTCTGTCGATACGTGCGATCGGACGGTTGGTCGGAATCTCGATAACGTCCATGCCGTAGATATCACGGAACTCTTTTTCCTCTGTCAGGGCTGTACCTGTCATACCTGCTTTCTTTGCATATTTATTGAAGAAGTTCTGGAATGTAATGGTTGCAAGCGTCTTGCTCTCACGTTTTACTTTTACATGCTCTTTTGCCTCAATTGCCTGATGAAGTCCGTCAGAATAACGACGTCCCGGCATAATACGTCCGGTAAACTCATCAACGATCAGGATCTCATCATCTGCAACTACATAATCCTGATCACGGTGCATCAGGTTATGTGCACGCAGTGCAAGGATGATATTGTGCTGGATCTCAAGGTTCTCAGCATCTGCAAGGTTGTCAATCTTGAAGAATTTCTCGACTTTTTCCACACCTTCCTGTGTCAGGTTGATGACTTTATCTTTCTCATTTACGATGAAATCACCAGTTTCTTCTATCTCAATACCCATGATGGCATCCATTTTGGAAAATTCCTGACTTGCCTCACCACGTTTCATCTGTTTTGCCAGAATGTCACAAGCCTCATACAGCCTGGTGGATTTGCCGCTCTGTCCGGAAATGATCAGCGGTGTACGTGCCTCATCGATCAATACAGAGTCAACCTCATCGATGATGGCATAGTGCAGATCACGCTGTACCAGCTGCTCCTTGTAGATAACCATATTGTCACGCAGATAATCAAAACCAAGTTCATTATTGGTAACATACGTAATATCACACTCATATGCTTTCTTACGTTCGTCATGATCCATATCATTCAGAACCACGCCTACGGTCAGTCCCAGGAACTCATGTACTTTTCCCATCCATTCAGCATCACGTTTTGCCAGGTAATCATTGACGGTAACGATATGAACACCTTTTCCTTCCAGTGCATTCAGATATGCCGGAGATGTGGAAACAAGTGTCTTACCTTCACCGGTCTTCATCTCTGCGATACGTCCCTGATGAAGAACGATACCACCGATGAGCTGTACCCGGTAATGTTCCATGCCAAGCACACGTTTTGCAGCTTCACGGACAGTTGCAAAAGCTTCCGGAAGAAGATCGTCCAGAGTTTCTCCTTTTGCAAGTCTTTCTTTATATTCTTTTGTTTTACCACGCAGTTCCTCATCAGACAATGCCTGCATCTGAGGACGATAACTTTCGATTTTATCCGCGATCGCATAAACTGATTTCAGTTCCCGCTCGCTGTGGGTTCCAAAGATTTTTTCTATAATACTCATGTAGTTCTCCTGTACCTTTCCTTCTTTGCGGCTATAAACCGCTAAACACAATCTATATTTTACCACTGAATAAGTCATCGCACAATACACAAACCGGTAAACGATTTGTGAACTTTTTATAAACGAAGAACTTTTTCTATACACCTCTTTTCAAAGTATGCTATACTTAATTCTTGAAATCAAATTTTCCCGGAAATCAGATTTCATCTCAGTTTTTACTTTCAAGTCGAACGCACGTGAGACTTGGTGCGTGAT
>ULZD01042387.1_pt1 | contig 21373 bp, 20 predicted proteins | sample 1962821 | NCBI WGS metagenome assembly ULZD01 (sample SAMEA4835881, study PRJEB28245) | human gut metagenome | biome: gut microbiome; material: fecal sample | place: Denmark | collected 2008
TGTTTGTTCGTGCAACAGGAACTGAGGAGGAATGGTTGCGTAATCAATCTTATGTCTATAAGTTGTTGGCTATGCCTGGTAGTGATGAGGCTAAAAGAAAATTTGCCACACCAATTCCTGATTATCAAATTGAAAGATTGAAATTTTTACTTGAAAATGCAGAGTCAGAAGTAACGATTGTAAGCAATTTGAAAGTTGGTGATGCTGTTCGGGTTGTGTCTGGTCCACTCAGAGGGCTAGAAGGGGTAATCAGTGAGGCTGATGAGAAAGGTTCTATTGTGGGTATCCAGATTGATGGATTAGGTTATGCTTGTGTCAAAATAGACAAAAGGTATTTAAATATCAAATAAGAGTTTACATAATTTAATAAGGGCTAAATGCCTGATTTAAATACTATATAGTAACTATTGTTTTTTCTTTATTTAGCAATAAATTCGAAATGTCCAAATACATTGCCAATAGAATATCCGCTACACATAATTCCCTATTTCCAGATGAGTTAGAAATAGATCTTATCAATGTGACCTACCATAAAGGAGCTGTCTTAGGTGATAATATTATTGTCATCCCAAGAAATAATATAACTAGTGTTTACGGAAGGTTCAATGTTTTCTTTGCGGATGTTATTATTGAAAGTGCGGGAGGCAGACGTATTGTAGCGGAAGGTTTTAAAAAGTCAGATGTACGAGATATCGTTCGAATATTGACAAAATAACTCGCAAAATTGATTATGAGGATTGAGGTTAACAAGAAAGATTATTATTCATATAATATTGATTCGTTTTTTGCGATAGCTGCATTACATCAGCAAATTTCGAATCTATTCGTTGATATCGAGCTCCTCAATGCTTCAATATTCTGGGTAACCAACAAAGAAAGGATAAAGTATAATTTGCCACAGTTCAACTATCATAAGAAATTAAAAGAAATGGCAACAATACAATCCGAGCAGATGAGGATACACAATTTTTTTGCCCACGAGAATCCGTTTGATGCCAAATATAGAACATTGAATGACAGACTCAATGCTGTTAAAGATGAGTGTTTTTATGGATTCAATTGTTATGCGGAAAATATCGCTGATGTACCCATTATTGAGGCGAATGTACAACTCATTATTGAAACAAGACATGGCGTAGCACATTTTTTTAAAATTAATGGAACTGAGATTATCCCATATACCTATTTGGAATATGCAAATACAGTTGTAAATGCTTGGATGAATTCACCTGGACATCGAGCTAATATTTTGAATCGTGATTATATCCATTTGGGATGTGGCTGTGCCAAATACGACAAGACTGATTCAGGTTGTTCGATCTTGAATTTTAAACTCACTCAGAATTTTGGAGGGAAAGAATTGTTTGATCCACTCAAATATGGTATCGGTGGAGTAAAGAAAACAATTCGGATGATTAAGAAGAATTTAGAATAAGCCCCAAACCTCAATAAATCTCCTGTGGTTTGGTCACATAAAAAAATTAACGCTCTATTGGGAGATTGAGAGCAAATTTAAAATTATTGACTATGGCCGGACAAGGTTTAATGTACAATGTTGACATTGTAATGTGTATTGATTGCACAGGCAGTATGGGTGATTTATTGAATACTGTAAAAGGGAATGCGCTCAAATTCTATCCCGATTTAAAGGAAAGTTGCGCGGCAAAAGGTAAAGAAATTTCAGAATTACGCATTAGAGCAATTGCATTTAGAGATTTTGGCTGTGATGGTAGTGACGCAATTGCAGATACAGGTTTCTTAAGTATTCCCGATCAGGAAGATAAATTTAAGTCTTTCGTAAACGGGTTAACACCAGCTGGTGGTGGTGATGAGCCAGAAAATGGTCTGGAAGCACTTGCTATGGCGATTAACTCTGATTGGACAACTGGTGGAGATAAACGTCGCCATGTTATTGTCGTTTGGTCTGATGCTTCTACTCATCCTGTTAACACAGTAGGCTGCGGAAATCCTACCTACCCACACGAAATGCCATCTAATTTTGACGAACTTACTGATTGGTGGGAGAATGAGCAAGGTGGAAAAATGAATAAACAAGCAAAAAGGCTTATTCTATTCGCTCCAGATGCTAGTGCATGGACAGAGATTGGTTTGAATTGGCAAAATGCGATTCACCATCCTGCAAAAGCTGGAGCAGGCTTGGAGGATGTAGATTATAAGACTATATTGGCAGCAATTGTTAACTCCATCTAATGAAAGATACTCTTAATAACCTAATAAATTTTCTTAGAAACAGTTTATGTACTGTTTCTAAGAAAATTTGTCATATAAAACAAATAAATGAAATGGAAGAAACCTGTGGATTTCATTTTATGGTTGAGAAGATACTCCATCAAGGGGAAGATTCTGAGCCTATATGCTTAATGCAAAATAACACTTTTGCAGTCGCAGTTTTTGATGGCATGGGTGGAGCTGGAGCTGCAAAATGTAAATCTGATTATGGAGAGGATTGCACAAAAGCATATGTAGCATCTCGAATGATTAGGGATTGTGTGGAGAATTTATTACTTTCTGGAGTAAATGTGAATGAGCAAGTTCTACATGATAGAATCCAAGAAAGATTTAGACAAGAATCTGATAAATATCCCTCGATAAAAAGTGCGCTACGTAGTTCCCTTGTGCGTGATTATCCAACAACAATGGCCTTGCTGACTGCGCGTAGAGAGAACAATACGACATTTATTGATAGTTATTGGGCGGGTGATTCAAGAAATTATATGTGGACTAAAGAGGGATTTTATCAATTGAGTATTGATGATATTCAGTCTGGTGGTGATGCTATGGAGAACTTGCATAGCGATTCTCGGATGTCCAATTGTATATGCGCTGATCAGCCCTTCAAAATCAATCATAAGCACGTCCAAATAGACGAGCCATGTATTTTGTTGAGTGCGACAGATGGTTGTTTTGGATATTATCCTTCGCCGATGCACTTTGAAGCTGTATTAAAAGATGCGTTAAAACAGGCCAACAACTATGCTCAATGGAAAGAACTTGCCCAGCAATATATTGCGGAAATTACTGGAGATGATATTTCATTAAGTCTTTTGACTATACCGCAACTCAGCTTCAAAGAGGTACAAAAAAATATGTTAAAGGATGTAAAGCGTTTTCGTGAGATACTTAATCTTGAAAAGGATATTCAATCAGCAGAAGTGATCTTAGCTGATGAGCGTTCTAAATATCAACCTCTTTTAGAAGAAATCTGGGAAGAATGCAAACAGGAGTATGTAAAATATATAAAATCTGAAGATAATGCTTAAAGGAGAGGTTATACATAGCTATAGAATCTTAGAAGATTTTAAAGTTGCAGGTGGAACAAGTAAAGTCACTTTTGCTGAGCGAGGTGGTAAGGAATATTTCATCAAAGAGTTTCTTTCGCCAAAGTATCCAACGGCTGATAGTCCCGGTAGCGAAAAGGTCAAGGCTCAAAAACGCAAAGCTTGCGAAGAGTTTGAAAAACACCATAAGGAACTTAATGCTCGCATCAATAGTAAAGTGGGCACTGGAGGTAATTTGGTTGCTGCCGTTGATTTTTTTCGTGAAGGACCGTGCTATTATAAGGTTACAGAAAAAATAGACGTATCATCATTGACTTGCAAAGAGATTTCATGCCTTTCTATGGATAAGCTTTTGCTAATATGTAAATCTGTTTGCCACAGCGTAAAAATTTTGCATGACCTAAATATTGTACATGGAGACCTCAAACCAGACAATATTTTAATAAAAAAAACAAGTGCAGGATATTCTGGTAAATTGATAGATTTTGATGATAGTTATTTTACTGGAGCTCCACCAAAACAGGAATGTCTAGTTGGTACACCAGAGTATTATTCTCCTGAGCAGGCTACTTACATAATGGATGAAGATGAGGAAATGTCTGGTTCTACATTGACGCTTAAATCAGATATTTTTACGTTAGGTATAATATTTTGTGAATATCTGACAGGAAGAAAGCCTTTATTTGATACAAAATATTCTAGCACTTGGAGTTGTGTCGCTGATGGCGGCAAAATTAAATTTTCAGGAGCGCTATCAAACGGTTTTGAAGAAGTTTTACGCAAAATGCTTTCTTTAAACCCAATAAATAGACCTAGTATTGGTGAAGTGTTTGAATTCTTTAAAGGTGTTAAAGATGATGGCAAAACTATGTCTGCAACAGATTCGCCAACAATATCAACACCTGCGAGCAAAGGTTTGCGTGGTAGCGGTTTGGGGATTGGAGGAACGAAAACATCCAAAACAGACGAATTAGATACCTCACATCCTTCTTCATCATCCTCAAGTCCGTCAAAACTTCGCATCGGGAAAGGACTAAAAGTATAGTAATAATTTGATTTAAGGGAAACAGAGGTATATTGTGGCCTTCCGCTGTTTTATATTATATATGAAGCAAATAAATGAAATAACGATAGAAGTCACACACGCAGGTTTTGATGATATTGCTCAAATATTAAATTTGCTAACGATTAAGTACAAGCCATATTCAGGTCTGTTTGGTTGTGATATCTTGTTTATAAATTGTGCAAGTTCTTACAATATCGATAAGTTCAAATTAAGGGCATTTGTTGAAAAAGGAGGTATATTGTATGCCTCAGATTGGGCAAGTAGAGCAATTTCCGAAGCCTTCCCTGATATTATGCGATTTGCTACTTCTCTTGATGACATTGGAATTGTTCAGGCAAGAGTTGTAGATAATGATTTAAAGCAGCATATAGGTTGTTATGTGAATGTAAATTTTGATTTGCCTGAATGGTATATTGTATCTGAGATTATCTCAGGCGAAGTTTTATTGGAAGACAGTAAAACTCATCAACCATTAATGGTAAAATCTCGTATAGGGAAAGGGTTTCTGTATTACACTAGTTTTCACAATCATGGGTTAACCACGGAAAATGAAGAAAAGTTATTGCAACTTTTAATATTAAAACAAATAGGCGAATTAAATTCTCAGAATATTCAGCAAACAGCGAATTACAATGGAATAGATTTAACGAATTTGCAGTATAAAGCAGCATCTACTGCCCCCCTTCCTATAGTTGTTGATAACCCCAAAATAGATAGTAAAAAGGGAATCATTACAGCGGAGAGTTCTCCAAAAGCAGAAAGTAAAAGCCTAAGAGGAAAAGGACTAAACTGTATAGCTGATACTAAACTGCCAAAACTACGCATCGGGAAAAATCTGAATCATGACTAGTAGAGTGAAATATATTTTAGGTGCTATAGCTGGAGATATTATGGGATCTGTTTACGAAGGTTCGGATCTAAAAAGGTATGATATCGATCTATTTACAGAAAAAGCAGATTTTACTGATGATACAGTCCTAACTATTGCAACAATGGATTGCTTGCTTAAGGCCGAGGATTATTCAACAATGTATAGAAATTATGCCCGGCAGTTTCCTGGACGAGGATATGGTTGTGGTTTTATTAATTGGTTACTTAAGACCAAACCTATGCCTTACAATAGTTATGGAAATGGTTCTGCGATGCGCGTTAGTCCTATAGCATGGTATTGCCATACTTTAGAAGATGTTTTAAGGGAGGCTAAAAAAAGCGCAGAATGTACTCATAATCATCCAGAAGGTATTAAAGGGGCACAAGCAATTGCGGCGTCTGCTTTTTTAGCACGAAATGGTTGTTCAAAAGATATAATAAAATCATATGTCAGTCAAAATTTTGGATATGATTTAAATAGAAATATTACTGATATTAGATTAAACTACACATTTGATTCTACCTGTCAGCACACTGTACCTGAAGCTATTATTGCATTCATTGAAAGTAGAGATTTTGAAGATTCAATAAGATTGGCAATTAGTTTAGGCGGAGATAGTGATACCATAGCCTCTATGACTGGAGCAATTGCAGAAGCATACTATTCTTTGATACCTAAGTACATATATGACAATATTATAGATCGGCTTCCTTTAGAGATGCTAAACGTCATTGAAAGGTTTTCAAATCATGAATAGTATTTTTACAAAAAATAACGAGTTTATGTTTCTATAATCATTCCTATTAACGTATTGAATGACAATAAGGATTATAGATTATGAATTGGCTTTGCAAAAATTGTGAAACAATAAATAATTCTGAGGAATTCATTTGTGAGGTATGCGGAAAAAGGCGTCCCGCTCTAAAGTATTATAGATATGAGATGGCCGAAGAATATGGAACATTTAATCTGCAATGGGAATCAGAAGAAACAACAGAAGTATATCTGCTAAAAAAAGGAAAGAAAATATCGCTTGATGTTTCAGGCTCATATTTGTTGAAAAATTGCAAGAACAAAGAGGTCATAACATTACTTCTTAAAAATGAAATTGCTGAATACAAATCGGAAATTACTATACTTTATGAAAAGCCAAAAATAAAATTATTTGAGATAGACAAAGAACGAATACTTGTTGGCAACAAAATTAATGTTAAGTGGGAAACAATCAACAGTTCAAAAACTCAAATAACAGGTGTTGGAGAAGTTAATCCCATTGGAAATCGACTAATTAAAGTCGAAGAACACGAAGTCAGATTAATTGCAGAGAATGAATTAGGACGAGTAGAGGCGATAAAGACAATAGAAATTATTCCACAACCGGTTATTCGTTTTTTTACAGATAAAATAGTCCCTCGTTATGAGGTCGGTGATTCAATAAGTTTCAAATGGCAAACAGCTAATGCGACTAAAATAGAGTTAGACACACCAACGGGAAAAGTTGATGTATCTGAATTGGAGGAGTATATAATAAATGCTACAGAGAGCTATACTTTTAAGCTCATAGCTACAGCGTTAGACGAGTACACAATTTTTGAGAAAGAGATAGATGTTGAAGTTTTCCAAAAACCTGTAATTTTCTATTTCACTGTAGAACCAGAAGTTGTTGTAGATGTTATGCCTGTTACGCTATCTTGGAAAGTAGAACATTCTAGATGTGTAGAAATTACTGGTGTTGGTATAGTTCCACAAGAGGGTAAAAAAAAGGTGCTTTGTAGTAAAAGTGCAGTATTCTCCTTGATTGCAAAGGGTGAACTAAGTGATGTATCCATTGAAGCTACGGCAAGAGTATTTCCTACACCAATCATAGAAACACTTAAGGTGCCTATGCCAGATTTTGAGAGTCATGTTCATGTAGATTTTGATTTACGACCGCCCAAAATTGATCTTGGAGTAAGAACCCCAATCAATTTGAACATGCCTTCTATCAAAATTACCGAGCCGAAAATTTCAACGTTAGATATTAAAATCCCAAACTTAATGGTTATTAGGTTAAAAGAAAACCCGATAAAACTACCCCCTATTTCTAACAATTTTCTGAGTATCTTTAAAAGATTGTATAATTATGTCAGAGGAAAAATTAGAGCCAAAAGATGAACGTCATATGAGTTTTCTACAAAATTTCTTATGTTCATGCGCTGGCGCAGATAAATCAATCCTTAAGCAATGTCCCACTGAATGGAACAAATATGCATGTATAGGAGCAACTATCCTGTTTACCGGTATCTTGGCTTCTCTGTCAGGTGGGTATGCCTTATTTACCGTTTTCAGAGGAGGTGACGGAGCCATTATGTTTGCTGTGCTTTTCGGAGTATTATGGGGCTTGATAATATTCAATTTAGACCGTTTCATCGTTTCTACTTTTAGGAAAGTTGCTGATGGTAAATGGTGGCAAAAATTTCTACGAGAATTACTGCATGCTTCGCCACGAATTATTCTAGCAATTATTATTGCTATAGTTATTTCAAAACCCGTTGAAATTAAAATTTTTGAAAATAGACTTTCTGAGCAAATCAAACGCAACGAGATTGAGGCCAAGAAGGATAATGTCGATGATTTTTATGGTATACATAAAGTTAGCGATAAGAAGGATAATGTAAACGCTTTAGATGCAAGTATTGCGACTGCAGAAAACGAACGAAACATCGATCCTCCAGAAGTCCAAAACTTACAATCTGAAAAACGTCAAGCAGAACAAAGGTTAGAAAAGAAGCGTGCAGAAAATAATTCTTTGATACAAACACATAGGCAGGCTATTGCTCAGATAGAAAATAACCGAGACAATTATAGGCCGACATATGACGTTGATGGCAATATTGTTGGCGAGAGTCTAACCAAAGAGGCTAATGATAAGATTTCCTCTCATAATTCAACTATCCGAAGTTTGAATCAAGAAATTCGAACTTTGCAGAACCAAGTTAATAGCCTAGACAGGCAAATAACAACAGCTCGTAATGAATATAGGGCTCAGAAAGACGAACAGATTGCAACACTGAGAGCAGATAAGAGTAGAGCGGAGTCTGTTCTAAATGATGCTATTGCCACTGCAGAAGAGGAGGCTTCAGATGCAAATATGGTATCAGAGAGGGCTTTCTCAAATAATTTCATATCCCAGATAGAAGCATTGGGGGATTTGACTAGCACAAATAGAACAATGGAAATAGTCAGCCTATTTTTAACACTATTGTTCTTAACAATAGAGTTGGCTCCGATATTAACTAAGTTGATCACAAAAAGAGGACCATACGAAGAAATATTGGAGCGTACTGAATATGAGTTGATGATAGAGCAAAAATCCCTAATCTCTAGAAAGAATTCGGAAGTCAATGAGTTGTTGGAGCAAGCGGAGGATGCAGCAAAACTTCGAGTAGAAATTATTAATAGACTTGAGAAAGATCGAGCAGAAGCAGAACTCAAAACCAACAAGAAACTCTTGGAGGAGATTGCCGCAAGACAAGAAAGCCTTGCTATGAAAACGATTGACAAGTGGTATAAAGAAGAATTGAAAAAATTATAGTTCTATAACGACTTATTTTATCTGACGATTGAACTAAATTAAACTATATTATTTATGGAGACATTGGAATTACTCGATAAATTTATTTCAATCCCTCGGCCATCCGGATATGAGACTGAAGCGAAAAAATGTTTTATAAAATTAGTTTCGCCTTTTATTGATGATTGTTGTGAGGATATTCATGGCAATGTTATCGCGAAGAAATACGGAAAGACTGATAAGACCATAATGCTTATTGCACATATCGATGAGGTTGGGATGCTCATTACATATATAGAGGATAATGGTTTTATTCGATTTAATATTATAGGAGGAGTTGATTTATCTCTTTTAAAAGGGAGAAAAGTTATTATCAGACATAAAGGTAATGTAATCCCTGGTATTATAGGCTCAACACCTACCCATTTGCAAAAACAGAATACGAAGAGCAATTGTGCGGAAATAGATATATCCGATTTATGGATAGATATAGGCACATCAAGCAAGGAAGAAACAGAACAACTCGTATCTATAGGAGATTGTGTTGTTTTTGATTCATCTATGACCCTATTGCACAATGGTAATGTGACAGCCAAAGGATTAGACAATGCTGTTGGAATTGTAACACTTCTGGAAATAGCATCTAAACTTCCTTCCAAATTAGAATATACTATTTGCTTAGTTGCATCAATACAAGAAGAAATTGGCTTGAGAGGCGCTATCACAGCTGCTTATACAGTGCAACCCAATATTTGCATTGCAGTTGATGTTACCCATGCCACAGATTGTCCCTCCATGAATAAGAGCAAATATGGGGATATCCGTTTGGGAGAGGGTTGTGTTATCCCGTTTGGAGCAGACATGACTCCTGAAATTCAAGACGAGATGCGCCGTATCGGGACAGAACAAAATATTTTGTTTCAAAAAGAGGTGCATCCTTCACGATCTAGTACAGATATTCATTCTGTACAAGTTGTTAGAGGAGGTTGTGTCACGGGATTGGTAAGTATTCCGTGCCGCTATATGCATTCTCCAGTTGAGGTTATTTCTCTACATGATATTGAATATGCAAGTAGAATTATAACAGAGTTTATAAAATCATACATATAATTAATAATATAGATTAATAAATATAGAATATGTCTAATGTAATATAAAATTCAATATAGGAGATGCCGATAGCCTATGTTAAGTGGAGGCAAAACAAACAGTTATCAATATGAAAGCTCCATTAGAGATTATTCGTGCTGGCTTTTCAAAAGTTGAACTTAATCAGAAATTGATGGCTCAACTTGAATTATCAGCTTGCTGTTCCAACTATTGCAAATCTGATTGATAGGTGAACACATTACCGTTGTGATAGATTATGAGTTATGCAAAAATCATAATTCTATCACGACGGTTTCTAAAATAGTTTTCAACCAGAAATAGAAATAATTAAAGTTATAACAAGAAAAAATCATATAATTTATCTATTATGGAATTATCTAAGTATATTATAGTACAAGAATTAAATGAAAACGCAGAAGCAATGTTGCTTTATCAAACAAGAACAACTGCATTGGTCTTGTTGAATAAAGAACAATATAATGATATTTTTATCAAACGCGATTTTTCGGATGAAGGTCTGGTATCCCAATTAAGTGATATGGGCTTTATTGTAGACTCACATAATGAGGAACTGAATGTAATAATAGATACCCGAAGAAAATTTATGGAGATTGGGCATCAACATCTAACTATCTTAACCACAACAAAATGTAACGCCAAGTGTTTCTATTGTTTTGAGAATGGGATTGAACATTATGACATGAGCCTTGAAACAGCAGATGCTACCATATCATTCATAAAGAATAATTTTAGAGAAAAAGTTTTAAGCATTCTGTGGTTAGGAGGTGAGCCATTAGTAAATTTTGACATAATTAGATATATTACAACGAAATTAGTTGCTGCTGGTTATGAAATAATAACCTCTGTAACTACTAACGGAGCATTATTGACAAAAGACATGGTAGACTTTTTTAAAAAATATTCCATAAGAACTACTTTGCAGTTTAGTCTTGATGCCGCAATTAATGAAGAGTATTACAAGATAAAGAGATACGAAGGATTAGATGAGCATAATGCTTTTAATCACGTTATTGATAATATTAAGCTATCAATTGATAGTAATTTATATACTGACATCCGCTTTAATTTTGTATCCAGTAAAATTCAAAAGGCCAAAGAGGTTTTTAAGCATGTTAAGTCTCTCCTAGACAATCACGATTTATCAAAAACATATATATTCCTCGCTCCTTTAGATCTCAATGGGGGTAATGAGATTATAAGTGATTTTCATGGTAACATAGAGCACCCTTATTTACAGGTAGTAAGGACTCAACAAGAAATGGGGTTCCCTATTAGAGCAGAATTACAGCAAGATTCAAATGATATTTTAGCTTCATTTGCATTGATGCCGACATGTTATGTTTGTGGTATGACAACAAAAATGAAGATTGTTGTAGACGCTGATGGAACGTTATATAAATGTCATCGATTTGTAGGACGAAAAAAATTTAGTTGCGGAGATGTTACTATTGGAATTGATGAAACGAGTCCAAGCTATTTGCAATTCCGAGAAGTCAATATTACTGATGAAGAATGTAGGAATTGTAGTATCTTGCCAATATGCCAATCAGGATGTATAGCTAAGAGAGAAATGCTTGGGAATTCCCAAAAATGCCATAAAATCAAGCAAGTACAAAAGCAGCTTGTAAAGATGTACTACGAAGCAGTAACTCAAAAATAGTCTTGGTATGATTACATCAAAATATATAATTCAGAGTGAATTAAATTCTGTTTATGAACCTCTTTTACCTAAGTTGGAAATGATATATGTAAATGGCGGTTCATTTGAAATGGGAGATGGTTCGGAAGGGAATGACAATGAAATCCCAATTCACCATGTTACACTTGATGATTTTTGCATAAGTCGGAATCTCATAACACAAGCGCAATGGATTGCAGTAATGGGATATAATCCCTCTCATTGGCAAGAGCTTGATTTACCTGTTGAGAACATTAGTTTTATGGAAGTACAGGACTATATACAACGACTCAACAAGAAAACAGGAAAACATTATAGACTTCCAACTGAAGCAGAATGGGAATATGCCGCTAAAGGGGGCAATTGCTCAAAAGGGTTTATGTATGCGGGATCTAACGACCTGGCACAAGTTGCATGGTATTCCTCAAATGGAGATGAGCATACACATCCTGTTGGTACAAAGGAAGCTAATGAAATAGGTCTTTATGACATGAGTGGTAATCTCTGGGAATGGGTTAATGATTGGTATGATAAATCATATTACTATTCATCTCCAGAACATAATCCATTAGGGCCAGACACCGGAGTCTACAAAGTTTTACGGGGAGGACGATTTGGTAGTCCGGCGGCTCGCTGTCGAATAGCTAGCCGTTGCTTCTGCGAGCCAGAGAGAAAATGTAATGCTCATGGATTTCGATTAGTGCTCCCGAGTGAAGAGTTTGAGGATGTTCTGATTTTTAGCACAATGACTGCTCAGATGAGAACTATAACAAAAAAACAATACTATGAAATATTTGTCAAAGGACTATTACCTCAAGGTAGTTTGTTGGCTAATTTGATATCAGAGGGATTTATTGTTGAATCTCATGAAAAAGAATATCTGAACTATCAGATAGAATTAAACAAACGTTTAGAACAGTTGAGGAATTCTGTCGCAATATTAACGACTACAGATTGTAATGCTAATTGTTTTTATTGTTTTGAAAAAGGTATTGACAAAACAATATCAATGAGCGATATAACAATAAAAAATGCCATTAAATTCATAAATGACTATTACATTGACAAGAATCTGAATGTATATTGGTTCGGTGGAGAACCCTTGATGAAGTTTGATGTAATAAAATCTATTACAGAGAAATTAATCGCATGTGGATTTACACTAACCACACACGTCGTCACGAATTTATCGTTGCTTAATGAGGAAATGGTTAAATTCTTCAATTCCAACTATGAGCATGTATCATTTGAAATACCAATCGATGATATAAATGATAAATATAATGCAATCAAACGTTACAATGACAGAGATTCAGAACAGGCTTTTAATGATGTAATTAATAACGTTAAATTATTATTAGATCATAATATTTTTGTATCAATTAGCATTAACTATGTCCTCAGTAAGGTTCAGGATAAAATAGAGTGCTATTACAAATTAAAAGAAATCCTATCTGATTATCCGTCCTCTATGTATTACATGTTTTTTACGCCTTTATCTTTGGATGGGGACAAAGAATTGGTCACCAAATACAAAGGAATAATGGAGCATCCGTATTTACAGATTTCCAACCTACGAATCAATAATCAGAAGAATATAGACCGAGCATTTTTATTAAATACACTTGCATTAAGGCCAAAGAAACCTTGTGAAATAGATGCAAAGAGAAAAATGTTAACTATAAATGCGGATGGCACTATCTATAATTGTATACGTCTTGTAGGGCGAGAAAAGTATAAAATCGGTTCCGTTTTTGAAGGTATAACTAAATTAGACGATGTATTGGAAAAGCAATTTGAGTGTCATGATCCTAGCTCCCAATGCAAAGATTGTAATATATTGCCAATATGCTTGGGCGGTTGTGTCGCCAGAAAAATTCTATGGGGCAATGGGCATGAGTGTCATAAAATTAAGCAAGTACAGAAAGAATTAATAGAAATATACTATCAAGAACTTAATAAGATTTAATGTAATGTATTATACACTGAGGAGGTACGACCCCGTACGAGACTTGTCGCATATATACAAGGTGTTTAGTGATTATTCGGAACAGTATAAATTATGTTCTGTTATAAACGCTAATTCATATGAATCATTCCCACAACTTTTTGAAAGAAAAATTGCTGCAAATTTCAATGACTTTTTAATTATTGAATGTGAAGATCAGTTTGCTGGTTTTTTGGCGTCTTATGATTATAAAGTTATAGATGGGCATATAAAAGCAATGATGTACTTGGAAAAAAAATACAGAAAGGGAACTATAGGCCTTGCTGGAATTGAGTTTGCAAATCTTTTATTCCAATACTATAATATACATAAAATCTACACTGAAGTATATGCTTATAATATTGAAAGTCTAAATTATCATGAGCATATCGGCTTTAAAGAAGAATGTAGATTGAAAAATTACAAATACTTTGATGGCAAGAACTGGGATGTTATTTATTATAGCATTCTAAGAGATGATTTTTATGAACAAAATAATCATGTTATAAATCGCTTTTTAAAAGTTAATAGTATTAATTTGAATGCATAATGAAGATATGCTTTGCAATCAATAATCTTTGTGCAGGAGGAGCAGAAAGGGTATTATCGGCTTTAGTAAATGATATAGCGACAACCACTGACAATGAGATCTCTGCAATATGTTTCGAGAAACCATATAATTTTTCTCGCTTCTATCAATTTCATAGAAAAATAAAAGTTTATCTTGTTGATGACCGTACAACTTTAGACATCAAATCCGTTTTAGTTAAAATTTCGCCGCAGGTGGTGGTTTCATTTCTTAATCCAATGAACTACATGATATCATTGGTTACTAGGGAAATGCATATTCCACATATTGCCTGTGAAAGGAATAATCCATATCATAGTCCAGAGAAAGAGCAGGATAGACTAAATCGAGATGATGCTTTTGTAAATGCCGCAGGTTGTGTATTTCAGACAGAAACAGCCCTCTCCTATTTTGTTAATAAAATAAGAATAAGATCATCAATAGTAATACCTAATCCAGTAATAATAGATTGTTATGAAAGACCGGCAGAAAGAAAAGACAGACTAGTTACTATTGGTAGATATGCTCCACAAAAGAATTATCCATTCTTACTTAAAGTTTTTGCAATTTTTCTCAAAAAGAATCCTGAATATAAACTAGATTGTTATGGAAAAAATTCAGGTATACTTAAAGAGATTAAAGAGCTGGCAGAAGGTTTAAAGATTACTCATGCTGTAGAATTTCATGAACCCACAGTCAACATTCACAAAGAGATTGTCAATGCAAAACTATTCGTGACAGCATCAAATTATGAGGGAATGCCTAACGCATTAGCAGAAGCTGCGGCATTAGGTATTCCCTGTGTTGCATCAGATATACCTGGAGTTAGTGATTTGGTAAGAAAGTATAACTTTGGGGTATTATGTAAATTAGATAATCCCTATAGCTTTGCGAGTGTCATTGAAACACTTCTGGATGATGATGTGTCCTTGAGTTTGATGTCAGATAATGGAAGGGGTATAATGAATGATCGTAGTATTACAAAAATCAAAATTCAATGGTTAGATTACATAATGAAAGTTGTCAATGACTATGCTGTATAATAATCATTCATTAAAACGATTGGAAAACAAACCATATAAGCAGTATCTTGATAAATATCACCGATATTTAAGTCAAGATCATATAGAATTACTTAAATATTATTATTACAAACGTACTGGGACTCATCTTGATTTAGATTCTCCAAAATCATACACAGAGAAATTACAATGGCTGAAGATGTATTGGAGGGATGATTTGGTATACGATTGTGTTGATAAGATTAAAGCTAAAGAAATTGTAGCATCGCTAGGATGTCCAGAAATCGTTATGGAATCGTTATGTATATTTGAAAAATGCAACGATATTGATTTTTCAAGACTTCCTGACAAATTTGTTCTAAAGCCCAATAATAGTAGTGGATTTAATTTATTTGTCTCGAATAAAAATGATGTCGATGTTTATCGAACAAGAGACGTTTTTAAAAAAATCCTGAATATAAAATATTATGCAGCCAAGTTGGAATGGTGTTATGAGAAAATTCATCCTCGAATACTGTGTGAGCCATTATTTGAATTATCCTCCAATAGACCTTTAGATTATAAATTTTACTGTTTTCATGGTGAAGTAAAATTTATTGAAATATTAAATGCTACTGATTGGTACGATAATGAAACAATACAAACCCTAATGGTTGACAGAAATTTTCGTAAACTTCCATTTTCTTTGTCGACAAAAAGTATGGAGGTTTCTCAAAGTTGCGATTTTGAGAAAATGGTAAAATATGCAGAAATATTATCAAGTCCATTCCCTCATGTAAGGATTGATTTGTATAATCCTTCAAATGGAGTTATTTGCTTTGGCGAGTTTACTTTTTTCCCAGAAGCTGGATATTGTGAATTTATCCCAGTTGAAGCAAATATGCAAATAGGCCAATGGCTTGATCTAACTAAGATATAAAGATGGTAAAGTTCGTTTATATATTAGTCAGCAATGAAAATGATTTTTATTACGAGCAGGCTCTTGTTTCAATCTTGTCTCTGAAATATCATAAACCAGACGCATACATTACATTAATTGTTGATGACCAAACTATGGGCTCCCTGAAAGGGAATCGTAGTCGTATTTTAGAATTAGCAAATGAGTTAAAAGTAGAATATCTTAATCAAAATTTATCTTTAAAAATACGCAGTAGGTACATCAAGACAAATATGCGGAATATAGTGGCAGGAGATTTTATGTATATTGACTCTGATACTGTTATTGTAGATACATTGCATGTTGAAGAACTTGATGTCGCTATCGGAGCTGTTCGCAATACACATTCCGCATTACTTTCCCAAAGCCCAAGCTATCATACATTATTGTATAATCTAAATAAATGTGGCCAATTTGATAGCTCAGAGGAGTATTTCAATGGAGGAGTGTTATTTGTTAAGGATACTATTATGACACGGAGGTTTTTTTCCCACTGGAATGATTTATATAAAAAATATGCCCTTGAGTTTGGCATTGATGCAGATCAGGTGTCTTTATATGTTGCCAACATTAATTACAATGAGGTAATAGAAGAGTTACCAGGAGAGTATAATTGGCAAATTGGCTTTGATATTAACTTTTTACCTAATGCAAAAATTATTCATTTATTAACGACAGCTCATTCTAATTTTGAAAATAACATCCATTATTTTCAAAATTTCGATGTCTTAAAAATGATAAAGAATAACCTTTTAACAGAAACTGAAATTCTTGAAAAGATAAAAAAAACAAAATCATTATTTAATCCTAAGGCTAGGATAAAATGTGATAATTTTGATTTCAATAGGAGGGCAGCAGAGATAAGAGAGTTTGCCATAAATAAAGAATTATATCTCTTTTGTATGGATAAATTGGATGTTGTTGCAATATACGAATTAAGAAAATCAATCGAAATAAGAGGCATTATTACTATAGACAGTACCTTCTCTGAACATTATAATGTAGATCTGCCATATATTCCTATTGAAAATCTAAGAGTTCGTAAAAAAGGAAATACTGGAATCTTAGTATTGCCAATACGAGCAGATATAAATCAAATTCTTTCTATATTATTATCATATGGATTTTATAATATCTACATAATATAATCATCGATTATGGAAGACATTTATTATATAAAATCATCATCAGATAAGGTCATAATATATTCTCCACTTAGACGATACGCCTTTCATGTTGAAGAATGCCAACTTGCGCAGGTAAAAAAATGCTTGGCGCAGGATGTCGTTTGTGATGAGCAAAAACTATATTCGTTAATCTCAAGATTAAAGGAAATACCAGTAATTATCCCTAATGATGATACTGTTGTCTTTAATCATAATCATCTTATAATTCTTCTAACTCAAAAATGCAATCTGGGCTGTACATATTGCTATGCACAATATGCAAAATCTAACAAAACCATTAAGCCCGAACAATTATGGGTGGCAATAGACTATGTCTTGCAGAACACACCAACCGAGATGAAAAGGTTTACATTTGCAGGAGGAGGAGAGCCATTGGTTGAATGGGATTTACTGCGACAAGCAATATTATACATTAAAGAAAGATGTTCTAATGTAAGAATTTCTGTCATTACAAATGGAACATTATTAAATAAAGATAGAATCTATTGGTTAAAAGAACACGATGTTACGATTAATATTTCATTTGATGTTTTACCAGAAATTCAAAATAGGCAAAGGCCAATGTTGGGTGGAAGAGAAAGTTTTAGCCTAGTAAGTCGTAATATAAAAGATATGATATCATTGGGTTTAGAGGTGCCATTAAGAATAACTATATCAAAAGATTTTGTACATAGAATGCCTAATATTGTTGAGTTTGTATACAATAATTTCCCAGCAACAAAAATACTCAATATCTGGCCTGTAATTGATGTGACGCAAGAGGAAGAAGAGTTCTATGAAGAGTACATAAATTATTTTTTTGAAGCAAAAACAAGGGGTTTCTCATATGGCATTCATGTGGTAAATTGGCTTACAGTATTGAATAAAGTTCATTCGCGCTTTTGCCAAGAAGATTTTTCAATAACTCCCAATGGAAAGATTGTTACTTGCTTGAGAGCATCATCATATAGAGATAAATTTTACGATGATTTTTATATTGGTGATATCACGGATCGGGTATGCATTAATCAAGATAAAATGAACAAATCATTTCAACTTCTAAATAGTAAACTGCCAGAATGTCAGAGTTGTTTCGCAAAATGGAGTTGTGCTGGAATATGTCCAAATACTAGATTGTTACTCAATACTCCGGAAAGGATTGAGAAACATTGTAGCTTTGTAAGAAAATTCATTTGTAAAAATATAGAATGGGAACTACTCAATAATGATGGTGTAGTTGATTATAATAAATAACATATTCTAAATATTGTGAGACTTGCAATGGGAGCGTAGGACACACAGTATAATATTAGTTCTTTGAGATAGATATAATTATGAATATAAATAAGACGGTAATTATAACAGGTATAGCCGGTTTTATTGGCTATAATCTTGCTATTAAGTTATGTCAAAGTGGATATAGAATAATAGGTATTGACAATTTATCATCTGATAAAGCCTATTATATTTCCAGATTAAGAATCCGAAATCTAGGTATAGCTCCTAAATCGGATATATTATATAAAAGTACCATATTTGATAACTTATTATTCTATAAACTAGACTTGTATCATAATTGGGACCAAGTTTGTGAAATATTACAATCTGAGAAAATTTTTGCTGTATGCCATCTTGCCGCACGTACAGGAGTTAGAGACGCCTCTATAGATGCACAAAATTATATACTAAATAATATCTGGGTATTTCAGAATATATCACAATATTGTGCTGACAATAAAATATTTCTATTGTATGCGAGTTCAAGTAGCGTATATGGAGATTCTTTGGAGATTCCACACAATGAGGGCTCTCTTCTTCGGCCTAAAAATATTTATGCCTTAACAAAGTTTACAGACGAATTAATAGCAAAGCAACTTTCTAATTCTGGAGGACTTAAATCTATCGGATTACGTTTCTTTTCTGTATATGGGCCATGGGGAAGACCAGATATGGCATACTTCATTTTTCTTCATTCAATTATTAATAATAAACCAATACAGGTATTAGGAGATGGTACTGATACTAGAGACTATACATTTGTTGGTGATATTGTATATGCCATAGAACAAATTCTGAAAAAATATCCTGATTTAAAGTATGGAGTCTATAATATAGGCAATGGACATCCTATTTCAGTAAATGAAGTTATTACTCATTTGGAGGAAATTACAAATAAAAAGGCCATTATTAATTATCAAGAAAGTAGCTCAATTGAAATGAGATGCACTAATGCTGATAATTCTCTGTTGTTTAGCGAACTTGCATGGACACCCAATACTACTTTTAATGAAGGAATTAATAAATTTGTTGATTGGGCTTTGTCTAATAAGGAAATATGGAATGATTTCAAAATAAGTAATTAGAATTTAAGTTTAATCTGCATTTGAATATTGTTAGAAATATAAAATTTAATCAAAGTATTATCCTTTACGGATGGAAAAACAAAAAACAAGTATCGATTCTATTCATAGTTTTTATACTGATTGCAATGACAGCGTGTTGTGGTTCGGATAATAAAAGAACTTCCACGCAAGACACAATGGATGTCTATTTTCGAGAATTTACAGATGGAGCGAATAAATTAACGCCAGAACAACTTCAAGACTTTATAAAAACAGCAGATATTGTCTTAGAGTGCTTATAGAAAGTGATTGAATCCGACGAGACCAACCCTGAAGAACGGTTTGAAGCAAGGCAAACACGTAATCATATATTGAAAGAAAGGGATATCATATTAAAGGCATTGGAGAAGTTATAATTTCCTGTTTATCAAAATAATGGCAAGGCCTACAAAGCCGTAAGAGTAGGACAAAACTATAAGAATTATGGGATTACTATGGGGAAATGACAAGAAAAAATGTCCAGAATGTGGAATGGAAATACCCTCTTCTGCACGAACATGTCCGTATTGTCACAGAAAGTTTGAAGACAGTTTAATAGGAGATATACATGAACATGGATGCTTGGGATATCCATTAATGCTTCTGTTCATATTGGGTATATTTTGGTTAATTAGCCAATGTAGCTAAATCTGCATAATAACAGCGCTAAAATCCTTATTAGAATCTTTATGGTATTTTGGTAGTATACTAAAGTGGATTCTTTTATTTGTGCAATATTTTATAAAGAAATTAGAGGAGACAATAAAGAGCTGTTGGGAGAAATCTGCACTTAATGATTATAAAAGCACAGCTATTACATATGGCGAATTAGCAAGGAAAATAGAAAAGTTGCATATTGTGTGGCGTACTGCCGGACTTAAAGAGGGAGAAAAAATATCCTTGAATGTTCGTAGTAATGCAAACTGGGTAATATTATTAAATGCATCAAAGCTGGACTCAAAAAGCATCGATGAGCTGTTGGCGATGGATGAGCCCATGTTGCAGCATCGCTTTTATCAGGAAACCCGGCATATTCTGACAAGCGTTTTGACGAGCTTCAGAATGACCTTTATCGATATTGAATCATTTTCGTAAACATTGGCATATATCCATATCGTGTCCGAATGGCTTAGATAATCCTCCACGAACAGTTTGATGGCTTCGGATATGATACTCTAGTCCAATACGGTTCAACAAACTAGTAACTAAGTTTGGCGTTATATCGTTCTACATCCGTACCTCTGATAATACTGGTATTACCTGCAGCTTCGTGATTGATTTCTGTGCAGTAATTGTTCTGTTCGCTTCGTCCTTCAATGGAACCGATGAATAGCTCCGCATTTTTCTCTGTATAGGGATAAAGACGGACCTCATGGCAGTTATCTCAAATCTTTTTATTGTTCAGGTATTTTGCAAATGCAGATATGTCCACTTTGGCCCATGTTCGCAATTTGAATGATTCTATATTATTTCCCTATTATGCCATAAAGGGTACACATAATCCACAAATTCACTGTATTACATGAATCGTTTATTAAATACAAGTAAGGGAGAATCCGACAGCATATCACCGTCGAGTTCTTCCTTGCTTATATTTTGTTTTCAAAAATAACGTTACTTTCATGAGCAACATATCACTTAGTTTACCAGAACGGCATCCTGTATTTCCACCTCTGCGGGCAGACGGGAAAGCAGGAGTTCCGCCATGGCTCCG
>ULZD01014313.1_pt1 | contig 20835 bp, 20 predicted proteins | sample 1962821 | NCBI WGS metagenome assembly ULZD01 (sample SAMEA4835881, study PRJEB28245) | human gut metagenome | biome: gut microbiome; material: fecal sample | place: Denmark | collected 2008
CGTGAAGTTCTACCTTGCCTCGGCTTCCCAAGCTTGGACCTACGAGAAGCGGGATTTCCGGACGTTTGCGTAAGAATTCCAAGATATCCGTTCCGCAAGTCACATGGTCCAAGGTAAACCGTAGATGGAATTCATCACAAATGCGGATTGCCGTCACAATATCAAGAGCCTCGTGGCAGTGGATCTTGAGCGTTTTTTCGCCGCGCATAATAGGCACCATAGGTTCCAGTTTCCGGTCATAATCACGGACGGGTGTTTCCGCATAAACCTTGGCCGTAAGGAGAAATTCCCGAAGTGTTGCAGCAATCCCCATACGGGTTGTTTCATATCCCTTTTTAGGATTTTCCCCTAAGGCGCATTTCATAGCAAAATAAGGGTCAAGGACCATCTCGTCAATAATCTTGCCCCGCGTCTTGATGGCAGCATACTGACCGCCAATCACATTCAGCGAACCAGGGCCGCTGGCGCAGCAAGTAATACCGGCATTTCGTGCTTCCTCAAAGGTCCGATCGAGAGGATTTATGGCATCAATGGCCCGCATCTCTGGGGAAAGGATCATCTTCTTCTCGTTATGGTCGGCGTAGAATTCACCCAGCGAATCTGCTTTGAGCCCAAGATGGGTGTGAGCATCAATGAGGCCGGGCGTCACATAGGCCCCGCCAGCGTCCCGAACGGATTCACCTTCTGCCGAAAGGGATTCCCCCACTTCGGCAATTTTCCCGTCAAGGACCCTAATATCGTAGACCCCCTCTGTCACATGGGGGCTGAGTACATAAGCATTTTTAATCAGCATTGCTGTCCCTCCTTCATTGAGTTTTCTTACAGTATATCACATCAATCATAAATACATGGAAACCCCTGGCCCAATTGGCAGGTCAAGCAGGAGCCAAAGAATCATCATGACCGTCATGGTTGACAGAAGGACCAGAGAATAAGGAATTGTAAGGGAGAAAATGGTTCCAATCCCCAGTTCCCGCTGCGTCATTTCGCCGGGGCGCAGGGGAATCTTCCCTTCGGCCTGGTATTCCGTGAGGAGCCCTATAATGATGGGCAGAGCCGAATGAAGGGGTGAGCAGATATTGGTGCACGAATCCCCAATGCGAAAGGCCAGCTGGGCATAAGCCGGATGGACATTAAGAAGTGTGAACATAGGTACAATCATGGGAGCGATAAGAAGCCACTTCGAGGATCCGCTTGTCATGAAAGGATTGATGATTGCCGTTACAACAACAATCATCAGGCACAAAGGGATGAGCCCCACATCGGCCCCTTTCAGGACTTCTGCTCCAACAATGGCAACAACCTTGAATATATTGGACTTGTTCATCATGTCAATGAATAGGGAAGCAATCAAAGTTGTTGTCAAAAGAGGAATGGCTTGCTGCAGACCCGCAGATACAAGGCGGGGAATATCCCGCATCTCCTTGATTGTTCCCGTCGCTGCCGCATAAGGAATGCCCGTTGCCACAAAAGCAAACCCGATAATGACGATGATGCCCTCAAAGAGTGGGGATTTCGGAAGAAATCCGCCTTTGGCATTGCGCAGGAGTGCTCCATCTGGGATCGTGAGAAGTCCCATAATCAAAAGGAAGAAAAGAAAACCATAAAAAGCCCAGCGCAGGCCTTTTTCCTGATCTGCTGTCAGGCGATGCTTTTCAATGAGGCTCTCATCAAGTGTCCCGTCCCCATCGCCCACCATACGACAAACAACTTTTTCCGTAAAAAGAGTCATCGTCACGGAAAGGATAAAAGTGGCTGCTGCCATGAAATAATAGTTGACTGCAGGATTAATCGGTACGGAAAGTCCCATTTCATTGACAATACTTTCCGTTATCCCCGCAAGCAGCGCATCCGTCCCAGCAAGAAAGAGATTGGCAGTAAAACCGCCGCTGGCGCTGGCATAGCCCAGGATGACCCCAATAAGGGGATTGCGGCCCAAGGCGGCAAAAATGACACCGCCCATGGTAAAGGAAAAAATCGTCCCCGCGTCACTCATAAGATTGGCATTGATTCCCACAAAGACCACAGCAAAAGTAATTAAACTGCGCGGTGCCTTGAGCAGATATTTTTTCATGAAGGTCTCAAAAAAGCCCGTTTTTTCGATGAAGGCGCTGGCTGCCATCATGACAAGGACCAGTTTTAGCGGTGGATAAGAAACAAAAATTTCCGGAAATTTCGTGATGATGTAGCGTAGGTTATCTCCAGAAAGAAGATTAACAACAGAAACTGTCACAAGTTTTTCCGATTCGCCTGGAATCTTTGATGCACTCATGTAGGAGATGCTGACACCCATGCGGGCAAGAAGACAGGAAATGATCAGGGTAGCAAGGAGCATACCGCCAAAGAGCATAAAAGGATGAGGTAATTTATTGCCCCAATACTCAATGGTATCAATGAATCGATTGAGGAAGCTTTTCTTTGTTTTCATGATGATTGTTCTCCGTTTACAAAAGGGGAGACTTCAGATAGAGCCTCTCCAGAAGGATATTCACCGCGATGGATTTCCGCTGATTCTACAAATCCCCCAGCAGCCGCAAAGCTGCCGGGGGATTGACCATCGTGGTCGCTATCCTTCTTAAGGGGGACAAAATCAAGGAAGCTGTAACCTTACTGAATATGCATGGGAATGCCAGGTCCAATTGGTAGGCCAAAGGTAAGCCAAACAATGAGCATGGCCGTCATGGTTAGCAGGATAACCATGGCATAGGGAATGGTCAAAGAGAAAATCGTACCAATCCCAATCTTGCGATGTTCCGTTTCACCGGGGCGCAGAGGGATTTTCCCTTCTTCTTGATATTGCGTCAGCATGCCGATGATCACGGGCAGAAGTTCCTGCAAGGGGGAGCAGATATTCGTGGCCGAGTCGCCAATGCGGTACGCAAGCTGGGCATAAGCAGGATGCACATTCAGCATGGTGAACATAGGTACAATCATGGGCGCGATGATGAGCCATTTGGAGGAGCCGCTCGTCATGAACGGGTTGATAATGGTGGTCACGACTATGATCATCAAACAAAGCGGCAAAAGACCGATATTAGCTCCACGCAGGGCTTCTGCACCAGCAACGGCGACCATTTTAAAGATATTGGATTTATTCATCATGTCAATGAAGACCGCAGCCATCATAGTCGTCGTCAAGAGGGGAATCGCTTCCCGCAGACCGGCGGAAACAAGGCGCGGAATATCCTTCCACTTCTTGATTTCCCCTGTTGCCACACCATAAGGCAAGCCCGTGGAAACAAAGAAGAAGGCAATGAGGGTAATGATGCCGGCAAAGAACGGAGATTTCGGCAGGAAACCGCCCTTTGCGTTGCGCAAGATGGCCCAGGAAGGAACAGTGAGGGCTGCCATGACGGCAAGGAAGAAGAGGAATCCATAAAAAGCCCAACGCAGTCCCTTTTCCTGCTCTGCCGTCAGTTTATGTTCCTCAAGCATGGCCATATTGACCTTTCCATCCCCATCGCCGACCATGCGGCAGACAACCTTTTCTGTAAAAAGGGTGAGCGTCACTGAAAGGAAGAAGGTCGCTGAAGCCATAAAGAAGTAGTTCATGGCGGGATTGATATCGACAGCAACGCCCATCTCCTTGACAACACCTTCCGTGATGCCTGCAAGCAGGGCATCCGTACCAGCAAGGAATAGGTTCGCCGTAAAGCCACCGCTCGAACTTGCCCAGCCAAGAATAACACCTATCAAGGGATTTCGGCCCAAAGCAGCGAAGATGATTCCGCCCATGGTCAAGGCAAAAAGGGTCCCGGCATCACTCATCAAGTTGGAGTTGACGCCGACGAAGACAACAGCAAAAGTCACGAGGCTCCGAGGTGCGCGGAGCAGATACTTTTTCATAAAAGTCCCAAAAAAACCAGTCTTTTCGATAAAGGCCGTAGCAGCCATCATTACAAGAACAAGTTTCATGGGTGGATACCCAATGAAAATATCAGGATACTTTGTAATCAGGTAACGTAGGTTGTCACCGGAAAGCAGGTTGGTAACGGCAATGGTCACTTCCTTTTCCGGTTCCCCCGGTGTTCGTGAAGCCGCCATATAGGTGATGCTGCAGCCCGCCTGGGAGAGGATCCAGGACCCAATAAGGGTAATGACGACGAGCATCCCAAAAAGGATAAAAGGATGGGGCAATTTATTTCCCCAATACTCAATGGTGTCGATGAATTGATTCATCCACGACTTCTTTCTGACAGATGTTTGCATGCGATTTGCTGCCTCCTTTTGTTTGATTGGATTCCGTTCATGCTGAAAGCGCCTGCCGGTTTGTAAGCCGGCTATCCGAGCCGCGGCTGATTGGACCGCTGCCGTCCCCTTCGATAGAAAAAACGGCGCTTTGAGAAAAATGATTGCATCTTTATTATACCGAAACTAAGGAAAGAATGCTAGTTATTTTCTGAAAATATAAAATTTTTCAAAAATAATAACGAGTCATCCACTTAATGCGGTCAAATAGGGTATTGTCTTTATGGATCCATTACATTTTGAATCAGTATATGTCAATATTTTGCTTCTAATGCTCCATGTAGCCAAACGGCAAGTTAACTTATCCACTCCAAGAGGCCATTTTTGCACCCCCATTCTTTTTCCTTACCGGTCATCATTTTTGCCAATATTGTCCTTGTCTCTGTAACGAAGCCTTTCATCGGCTATTATTCGGTCTGTGTATCCCTTCCCTATTTGGTCCCCCTTTGGTGTTTTTCTCTGTGGGTTCAGCCGTTCAGCCATGACCTTTACCCAAAATGATTGGTTCATCCTCGTTTTACCCATGCTGAGCGGATTGGGCAGCAGCCTCTTCCATCCCGAAGCGGCTTGTCTTGTTGACGCCATTTCAGGCACTCAAAAAGGTAAGGCCATGGGAACCTTTTTTCTCGGCAGCCATGCATGCTTTACCGTTGGTTCCATGGCGGCAGGAAAAAGAAAACAGCCTAAGGACACAGCTCGGCCGCAAAATAATTGGAACGCCTTTGGGAAACTTAGTTTTATTATTTTTGCGCGGTCAATTGACTTGACCATCCTGAACTTCTTTATCCCGATTTACTGGATCAGCGTTCCTGGCCGTCTGCAAATAGCGGCAGCCTTACCCTTTCCCTGCTTTTTTCCAGGGGAGTTGTCATGACCTTTGGGGACAGTATCCCAGCAAATCAGATCGGGCCTATCGAGGTCATGCAGATGTCCTTTCTCGTCATGATCCCTGCCCTCTTTTTTTCACAAACAGTACCACCCAAATGACAGCGACGCTACTCCACTGCTCCTGGTATCGACGCCTTTTCCCTTTTTGCGCCTTATAGTCCCATGGTCATCTTGGGACAGTCCTACTTTGCCCGCAACATTGGATTTGCGTCCGGCGTGACCTTGGGAATCAGTGCCAGTGTGGACGGCCTAATTTCGCCCTTGGTCGGATGGAATACCGACCGCTGGAATGTCGGTCCTAGCCTTTGGAATCTCTGGATTATGACTGCCATTGTCACCGCTTCGCCTTTCTCGTTCCCGTTCCGCCTTTCATAAAAAGGAAACAGCCTAAAAAAGATCCCGACTGGTATCATGTCCAGCCGGGACCTTTTCTTTTTATCGTTATAAAATTATATTTTGGATGATTTCGCCGTCTTCGTCCTGTTGATATTGGACCTTGAATGAATAGCCTTCGGGATTTCCGCTTTTTGTATAAAAACCGCGGATTTCAAAATATTCTTCATTGGAAACAGCGTAGGCTTCCGCAAGGTCCCCCAAATAAGCAGCCAAGGACTGGGCCGACCCATCAAAAGTCTTTAGGACAGAGGCAAGCCACTGGGCAAAGTGGTCCACATTCCGGTAGATGGTGTTTTCATTTTGAAAATCCTGGTCACGAAACGTCATCAAAACGCCTCCCTTACAAGGTGCATGGTGAATCAATCGATCAGGAAACCCTTTATTCAGATCAGGGTCTTTACTGCAGCAAGGACACCATCAAAGTTAATGGCGTGGGTAACTTCCGGAACATATTCCACATAGGTGACCTTATCATTTTTATCAATGACAACAACACCGCGGGCTTCAAGACGCAGCCCTTCCATGAGGAACCCATAGTTCGTCCCAAAAGAGGCATCACGATGATCAGAAAGGGTGACAACATTCTTCACCCCAGCAGCCCCGCACCAACGAGCCTGGGCAAAAGGCAGGTCCATGGAAACCGTAAGGACCACAACATCGGAAGAAAGACCGGTTACGTCCTTATTGAACCAGCGGGTCTGAGCATCACAGACACCCGTATCAAGGGACGGTACAACGGAAATAACCTTGATTTTGCCTTCATAGTCCTTCAAAGTCTTTTCAGCAAGGCTATTATCAAGCAGCTTGAAATCAGGAGCTTTTTCTCCCACTTTCACTTCAGGACCAACAAGGGTTACAGGGCCGCCAGCAAAAGTAACTGCGCCAGAACGTTTTTCCATAATTTATTCCTCCTATATCATAGCAAAATGGATGATCCATATGATTCATTCATATGATAGATATACTATATCACTTTAATAATGATTCGTAAATAGTTATTTTAATCATCTGCAAAAATGTTACAGCATGAAAAAACGTCCCTATGGAAGCACTCCACAGGGACGTTTCAGGCACTTTACGGTGCTTATGCGATTTTTTAAGGATAAAGGGAGCCTACCTGCGGCACAACTCCCGATTCATCTTACATCATGCCAGGCATGCCACCCATGGCAGGAGCCGCCGGAGCCGGATTTTCAGCCGGTTTATCCGCAACAACGGCTTCCGTGGTAAGAATCATGGCAGCAATGGAAGCTGCATTCTGCAGGGCACTGCGTGTAACCTTGCAAGGATCTACAATACCGCTCTTGATCATATCAACATATTCTTCCGTCTGGGCATTGAAGCCAATTCCCTTCTTAGCCTTCTTGACAGCTTCAACGATAACGGCACCTTCAAGACCGGCGTTGTTGGCGATTTGACGGACAGGAGCTTCGATAGCGCGTCTAACGATATCAATACCTGTCTTCTCATCCCCTTCGGTTTCCTTTTCCAGTTCATCGAGGGCCGGCTGTACTTGCAGAAGAGCCGTACCGCCACCGGCAACGATTCCTTCGGCCACAGCAGCGCGAGTAGCGTTCAGAGCGTCTTCGATACGGAGTTTCTTATCTTTCAGTTCCGTTTCCGTAGCGGCACCAACTTTGATAACGGCAACACCGCCAGAGAGTTTAGCCAAACGTTCCTGAAGTTTTTCCTTGTCGAACTGGGAAGTCGTTTCAGGAATCTGGGCACGGATGGAAGCAACACGGTCAGCAATGGCCTGTTTGTCACCAGCACCATCAACGATGGTAGTAAGGTCCTTGGTTACACGGACCTGGCTGCAGGAACCAAGATCAGCAACTGTAGCGCTGTCGAGCTTACGGCCAACTTCTTCACTGATAACCGTCGCACCCGTCAGGGTTGCAATATCCTGAAGCATAGCCTTGCGACGATCACCAAAGCCAGGAGCCTTGACGGCAACAGCCTTAAAGGTGCCACGGAGTCTGTTCACAACGAGTGTAGCCAGGGCTTCACCTTCGATATCTTCAGCAATGATCAAGAGTTCACGGCCCTGTTGTACCACTTTTTCAAGAACAGGCATGATGTCTTGGATCATAGTGATTTTACGGTCCGTAATGAAGACGTACGGATTGGAAAGAACGGCTTCCATCTTGTCCGGATCCGTAACCATATACGGGGAAATATAGCCGCGGTCGAACTGCATCCCTTCAACGGTTTCAAGGGAGGTTTCCATGGTCTTGGATTCTTCAACGGTGATGACGCCATCGTTGCCGACTTTTTCCATAGCATCAGCAATCAGGCCACCGATTTCCGTGTCACCAGCAGAAATGGAAGCAACCTGTGCTTTTTCTTCCTTGGTGCTGACCGTCTTGGCATTTTCCTGGAGCTTCTTGACGAGGCAGTCCGTTGCTTTCTTGATGCCTCTCTTGAGGACCATGGGGTTAGCACCGGCAACCACGTTCTTCATGCCTTCATGAACGATGGACTGAGCAAGAAGGGTAGCCGTCGTGGTCCCGTCACCAGCAATATCGTTGGTCTTGGTTGCCACTTCACGAACAAGAGCAGCCCCCATGTTTTCAAACGGATCTTCCAGTTCAATGTCCTTAGCAATGGTTACACCATCATTGGTGATGGTCGGGGAACCAAATTTCTTTTCAAGGACAACGTTGCGGCCCTTGGGCCCCAAGGTAACTTTTACAGCATCAGCCAGTTTATTGACGCCGCGTTCCAGACCACGACGTGCTTCTTCATCAAATTGAATGAGTTTAGCCATTTTTATCTACTCCTTAGTTCCAAATGATATAAGGTGATTGGTTCTCCACAAAAAAGGGAGCGATTCACTTATCCTCAACGACAGCCAAAATGTCGCTGTCACGGAGGATGATGTAATCCTTGCCGTCCAGTTCTACTTCGCTGCCGGAGTATTTAGCAAAAACAACGGTTTCTCCAACCTTGACTTCAGAAGCAACACGGGTGCCATTATCAAGGAGACGGCCCGTACCTACAGCTACAACCTTACCGGTCTGGGGTTTATCCTTATGAGCCGTATCAGGCAGATAGATCCCACTTTCTGTTTTTTCTTCCTGCACAACCGGTTCTACGACGACATGATCTTCCAAAGGTCTTAACATGTTTGTAATCCCCTTTCACTATGGATAAATTTTAACTTTTTGATTTATTAGCACTCATTACATTGGAGTGCTAACCACAGCTATAATAATAGCATCTTTCAAAAAAAATGCAAGGGGTTTTACTAAAAAAGTCAAACTTTTTGTCTTTTAGGGTGGAAAGACATATAGAAATGCTTTGATGCTGTAGTGCGTGAAGGGAAAGATGGAAACGAGCAGCGCCAAACCATCACCCTATTGGTCGTGGGGCAGAATTATATTCGCCCTCAATCATGTTTATTGGACTTCTACCATCGCTCTAACGCAGCCTCAGGACCGGAGTGGATCTGCCTCACTGCCGTTCGTATAGAGACGTCACTGGCGCCTCTCATCCATCACCAAAACCGGAAAACACTAATTATAATAAACAGGTTGAAAATTCACATTCTCGGTCTCCCCGCCTTGGCAAGGCGGGCAGATTTCAGAAAAATCAAGTTCTAAGGCGAAAACACGATGGCAGATCGTACTAAAAATCAAGTAAGTGTTGCTGGCTTTCAGCATACCAACAATTCCATAGCCAGTTTGCTAGACTGCCCTCTTCGGCAGCCACAGCACCACAGCAAAAGCCAGAGTGCATTGCTTCATCCATGCACTCTGGCTTATCTTAGCTCATTTCTTTTCCATTTCTTCTTTGAGCCGCTCCATGATTTTCCCATAGTTTTCTTTTTTGTGAGGAAACAGGCAGCAGGAGCAGTCCTTGACGCCTCTTTCTGTATAGGTAAAGGCACCGCCGCAGTCTTTTACAAGGTACAGGGGACAAAAGCAGAAGAGGCAGTTGAAATCCTTTCCATCGCTTTCCTTGTGACAAGGAAAAAACTCACAGTCCATATGAGAAAAGTACTTATAGTGCGCCGTCATTCCTCTTTCCAGCTTTCTGCCAGCTTGCCAAACTCTTCTATGCTAAGGGACTCCCCTCTGCGCGTCGGCTCGATTCCGGCACGGGCCATCCAGGCCTCCGCCGTATCACCGGGACGCACCATGGACTTTAGACAGGTGCGGAGCATCTTACGGCGCTGGGAAAAAGCTGCCCGCACGACCTTGAAGTATAAGGCAGCATCCACATTGACAATGGGGCTTTCCCTTTTTTCACATACGACCACCATGGAATCAACTTTCGGAGCCGGCATGAAATCGCAAGCCGGAACGGGAATTGCCAGTTTGGGCTCAGAATAATACTGCATTGCCAAGGAAAGGGGCCCATAAGCTTTTGTTCCGGGGCGCGCGGCCATCCGCTCAGCCACTTCTTTCTGCACCATGACAACAATGCGTTTCAAAGGAAGCTGGGCTTCCAAAAGGGAAAAAATGATGGGCGTCGTAATGTAATAAGGCAGGTTCGCCGCCACCGTAAAAGGTTTTCCTCCCGTAATATCCTTGAGGTCAACCTTAAGGATATCCCCATGGATGATTTCTATATTATCATACCCTTCGAGCGTCTTATGAAGGACCGGAAGAAGCGTCTGATCGATTTCAACGCTCTTGACATCGGCCCCGGTTTCCGCAAGGGCCTGAGTCAATGTGCCAATTCCGGGGCCAACTTCAAGGACCAGGTCTCCCGGACCGATCTTTGCTTTTTCTGCAATGCCCCTTACGACGGCCTCATTGATGAGGAAGTTCTGTCCAAAGCGTTTTTTTGTATGAAGACCAAAGGTATCAAGAATATACCGCGTAACTTCACGGCTTGCAATCACAGGATGGAGCATACTGAAGTCCTTTCTCACGCGAGACGTGTTTCGATGATCTGAAGCGCTCTATTGAATTCGTCTCGGGTTACGCCATAATGATTGAGACGCTCCACCATTTTCTTCACATTGCCGTAGCCAATGCCCAGTTCAGCGCCCAGGGCATCCCTCCTTTTTACCGCTTCCGAGGAACCACTGAGTCCATGTTGGTAAAGGTCCATGGCCGTAAACTCATTTTGAGGAACCATGGTCGAATGGCGGACCTTTGCAAGCGCTTTTAAAATAGCTTCCGGCTTAGCCTGCTCAATACCCACATCATGATGGGCAAGGGCTTCCGATTTAGGAACGAAGGCCTGACCGGCATTTGGGAAGCGCTCCGTCAGATAGCGGCGGATCCGTTCCCCTGCCCCATCGGGATCGGTTAGGATGATAATGCCCCTTTTGTCATAAGCGGCCTGGATTTTCTTTAATGTATACGGCGACAAGGTAAATCCGCCCGTTTCGATGGTATCCGCGTCAAGGGCCTTTTTGACGGCCACGGTATCCATTTTTCCCTCTACGACGAGGACTTCCTTCAGCAAACTAGTCACACTCCCTATGCTAGACCTTTTATTCTGGATTTTTACTCTATCAGATTGAAGGAAGATTGTCAAAAGAAAGTTCTCCCTCAAAAAGGAAAGAGGCCATTGCCAATTGGCAACAGCCCCTTTTCTACTCAAGGAAATACACGGTTACGTCGCGCCTGCCCCAACTGATTGCGTCAGAGTAGTTTTCCATGTACAGGTCAATCCGGCTGCCATTGATGGCACCGCCGCAATCGCCTGCCACGGCAAATCCATAACCAGGGATGTACATCCGCGTTCCATAAGGAATTACATCAGGATCCACGGCTACAATTCCATGATAAGGCACAACGCCTGTCGAAGTCAGACCGGTTCCGCTGCCTTCGGCAAGGGTGTACGCGGAAGCCTCAAAGGTTCTCGCGCTGCGGTACCGAACAAAACCACGGCTTGTTTCCACCATCAGATTTTTGCCTGTGCCTACTTCTACGACTTGCGGAACAGGTTGGGAAACAACATCACGTGCCAGTTCTCGTCTTACTTCCTGATTTCCAATCTTCACCGTGCGGTAGGTGACGACAGCTTCCCCATTGCGGCCTTCCGATACAATGGACTGTCTGCCGCGGGGCAGGTTGTCACTGTTGCGGAATTCCACTTCAAAAGGAATGCTTTCTTTGGCCGTCTTCACCTCAGTTGTGGGGGAAACGACATGGATAGTCATGTCTTTTTTTGCCGGGGACTCCAAGGACGGATAGACCTTATATCCTTTGTAGTCCACACCCACAGCATCCAGCACTTCTTTTACCGTTTTGCGTCCGATGGTATACTCGGTCGTTCTTCCATTATGCCACACCTTGATTGGAATGGCACGGACGACTTCGATCGTCGACCCATCTTCAAAGTTTCCATGACCAACTACATCATAACCGTCGGCTTTTTGAAGAACAACACCGGCTTCTTCCAAAGCACCTTTCACCGTAAGGGCTCTGGTTGAAAGGGCAATCGTCTGCCCGTCAACTTGAATCTTCACCTGTTTTGGAGCGGCAGCAAAGCCGAGAAAATTCAAGCTGAAAACAAGCATGAGCATGACAACAACCCACTTTTCAGGACGCTTCCAAGTATTTGTTATTCGCAAATTCTCGCCTCCTTAAAGCTTTTGTATTCTACCATGGAGACGAAAAACCTGTCAAAACAAAATTGGGACCAGGTCATAAAAGTGAACATTTTGAGTGCCTGATTTTGTGACGCTTTTGAAAATTTTACAGCAAAGTCATCGCGATTTTTAGTAACTTTTCAATTTTGGGAAGAGATTTTGCGAATTTTTTGTGGCAATTTCCATCATCGAAAGGACAGGAATTCCTTTGACTTCCGCTGCCATTTCAGCAACAAGCTTCACATAAAGCGGGTTATTGCGCTTACCGCGGTAAGGAACAGGGGCCATATAAGGCGAATCCGTTTCAAAAACGATGCGGTCAAGCGGCATTTTGCGCAGGATCTCCCTGACCCCATGATCATTCTTGAAGGTACTGGTGCCGCCAAAGCCAAAGTACCAGCCGGCCTCAATAAAGGGTTCAGCCATGGCCCAATCTCCGCTGAAACAATGAAGCACGCCGCACACGCCCTGCCCTTCCGTCAGAAGGATCCTCGTCATATCTTCATGGGCTTCCCGGTCATGGATGATGACGGGAAGCTTTAGGTCACGGGCCATGACAAGCTGGCGGATAAGGAAATCCCGCTGCCGCTCATGAGGGGAATCTTCATCGTTATAGTAGTCTAGACCGATTTCACCAATAGCGACTACCTTTTCATCTTGGGCAAGCTGATAGATTTCCTCAAGGTCTCCTTCACTCACATGACCCAGGTCTTCTGGATGAAGCCCGACAGCGGCATACACAAAATCATAGCGGTGGGCCATGGCAAGCGATGCCTTCGAGCTTTTTACGTCACAGCCGGGATTGATGAATCCCAGCATATGCGCCCCAATCTCCTTGAGCAGCGCTTCCCGGTCCGCGTCAAAGTCCTCCGTGTCAAGATGGGCGTGCGTATCAAAATAAGGAAGGCGTTCCATTATTTGACCTTGCTGCCCGAAGCAATCCCCGGCACTTCGGCAAGGACGAGGTTGCCTTTGCCGTCGCTTGCAGCAAGGAGCATACCGCGAGATTCAATGCCCTTGAGCTTGGCTGGTTTGAGGTTAGCCACAACGATGACATTCTTGCCAATGAGGTCCTTGGCTTCATAGTACTGGGCTATCCCGGAGACAATGGTCCGTTCGCTGCCTGCCACATCAACGGTAATCTTCATGAGCTTATCTGTCTGGGGAACCCGTTCGGCCGTTTTGATTTCAGCAACGCGGAGGTCGACTTTCTGGAAATCATCGATGGCAATTTCTTCAGGCGTAACCACACCGACATTCTTCTTTTCCGCTTTCCTAGCTTTCGGAGCTTCTTTCTGAGGCGCCTTATCCGCTTCCACTTCAATGCGCGGGAAAATAGGCTGACCTTTCATGACTTTCGTGCCATCAGGGAAACCGCCGTACTTCACTTCATCAAGGTTGAAGTTTTCCGGAACGGCAAGGCCGAGCTGTTCAAAAATCTTTGGTGCCGTGAAAGGCATCATAGGCGAAATCAGGATGGCAATATTGCGAACAGCATCAGCAAGGTTATACATCACAGCTTCAAGACGGTCCTTTTGCGCAGGATCCTTGGCAAGGATCCACGGTGTCGTTACGTCAATGTACTTATTGGCTGCACCAATGTAAGACCAGACAGCTTTCAGCGCGTCATTGATCTGGTATTCATCCATGGCCTTACGGTAACTGGCAAGCGTTTCTTCTGCAAGGGACGCAAAAGCCTTGTCATCGGCATGATCCGAAGCGGTCTTATGGACAACCCCTTGGTGATATTTTTCAATCATGGAAACCGTACGATACTGGAGGTTACCCAAGTCATTGGCAAGGTCCGTATTCCAGCGGCGGATGAGACCTTCCCGAGAATAATTGCCGTCGTTGCCCAGGGCAATTTCGCTGAGGAGGAAGTAACGAACGGCATCAGGACCAAATTCCTTGATTGGTTCAACAGGATCGACGACATTGCCCTTGGATTTACTCATCTTGTCTCCGTTGACGACAAGCCAACCGTGACCATAAACCTTCTTCGGCAGTTCATACCCCATGGAAAGGAGCATAGCCGGCCAAATGATGGTATGGAAACGAACGATTTCCTTTCCTACGAGGTGCAGGTCAACCGGCCAGAAGCGATTAAATTCCTCTTCATAGCGCAGGAACCCAATCCCCGTGAAATAGCACAAAAGGGCATCGAACCAGACATAAGTGATCTGTTTCTTATCAAAAGGAACAGGAATGCCCCAATTAAAAGTGGAACGGGAAATGCACAGGTCCTCCAAGCCTTGTTTCAGGAAGGCAATCATTTCGTTGCGGCGGGAAGCGGGCTGGATGAAATCAGGATGATCCTCAATATGTTTAAGGATTTGGTCAGCATATTTGGACATACGGAAGAAATAGTCCTCTTCTTCCATCGTTTCCACAGGACGGCCACAGTCCGGGCAGACGCCGCCTGCTTCTTCAATCTGACGGTCCGTCCAGAAGGATTCACAGGGAACGCAGTATTTTCCCACATATTTCTTTTTATAGATATCGCCTTTATCATAGACGCGCTGCAGGATTTCCTGAACGTCCCGTTCATGTTCTGCACTGGAAGAACGCACAAAATCCGTGTAGCTGATACCCAGCATTTCCCAAAGTTTCTTGAAGTTTGCCACGATGCCATCTACGTACTGAAGCGGCGTCATCCCATTTTCTTCTGCCTTGCGCTGGATCTTGAGGCCATGTTCATCACTGCCCGTCACGAAACGGACATCAAACCCATTGGCCCTTTTATACCGAGCAATCGTATCAGCAATGGTCGAGCAGTACGCATGACCAATGTGCAGATTGGCACTCGGATAGTAAATCGGTGTCGTAATGAAAAAAGCTGGTTTACTCATCTTCTACCCCTTCTTTGACTAGTCTATTATAAAGCTCCCTTTTCGGCAGCTTATAAGCTTTAGCAATTTGCTGGAGCGCTTCTTTTTTTCCCACGCCGTCAGCCATCAGGCGGCGCACGGCGTCAAGAGGATCCCCGGTGGGGGCTTCTTCTGCCTTGGTACCGCCAGCAATCACGAGAACAAACTCGCCGCGCGGCGGCTGCTCCAAAAGATGCGTCCTGCAGGAAGAAACCGTTCCCCGATAAAATTCTTCGTGGATTTTTGTAAGTTCCCGGGCCATGGTCATGGTCCGGTCTCCCCATGCGTCTTCAATATCAGAAAGCACCTCTATGATTCGGTGTGGGGCCTCGTACAGGATGATGGTTGACGGAATGTCCTTCCATTCCGTCAGCTTCTCACGACGATTCTTCCGGCTTTTGGGAAGAAAACCGCCAAAAAAGAAAGGTGTGCTCGATAGACCTGAAGCCACCAGGGCTGTCAGTGCCGCATTGGCCCCCGGTACGGGCACAACAGGAATCCCTTCGGCAATACACATTTGGGCAATCAGTTCACCCGGATCGGAAATTCCTGGGAAGCCGGCATCGGAAACAAGGGCAATGTTTTTGCCTTCCTTTAAATGCGCCAAAAGGACAGGCCCCATTTTTTCCTTGTTATGCTCATGATAGCTCAGAAGCGTCCCATGGATTTCAAAATGATTCATAAGCTGCCGCGTATGACGCGTGTCTTCCGCAGCGATGAAATCAGCCTCCCGAAGCATGCGCAGGGCACGGGGCGTCATATCTTCCAAGTTCCCAATGGGTGTTGCACAAAGATATAAGGTTCCAACCGACTCAGCCATGGACACACTCCTTTCCTTCATAATAAGCAAGGGCATCTTGGCTCAAACTGCCGTCCTTCTGGTACATGACAAGGGGTGGCAGAACCGTAAGCCCTCCCCGGCCCCCTTTTTGAAACTCCGCCAGAAAAATCCACGCGCCCCGGTCAGCATAAGAGTGGACCCACTGGAGCCGCTTGATTTCAAGATGATATTGATCGGCCAAGCGCAGGGCATCCGTAAACCGGTCAGGAAGCTGGACCATAGCGAGGCGCCCCCGTGTCTTTAAGGCAAAAGCAGCGGCTTTGATGAAGTCTTCTAACGTAACGCCCACTTCATGGCAGGCTTCGGTCATGAGCTGGCGCTGCCTTCCGCCAATGCGGTAAGGAGGATTCATATAAACAAGGTCCATCGTATCCGGCTTTAGATAGCCTCGATAAGCCAGAATATTCCCAAGAAGCGGCGTGACCTGCCGCTCAAGGCCATTTTCCTTTACACTGCGCGTTAAAAGCTCAATGACATGGGGATTTTTATCCACTGCAAGAACAGACTGGGCCCCCCTATTTGCAGCAAGAAGGGAAATGGCACCGGTCCCGCAGCCAAGCTCAAGGACCCTGGCCTTTTTTACCATATGGGGAAACGCGGCCAAAAAGACCGCGTCAGTCGTAAAGGAAAATTCTTTTTCGTCCTGCCAAATCCGGAGATTTCCGCGGGGCAGGCTGTCAAGGCGTTCCGTTTCAATCATCACTCTTGGCGGCTTCGACGATTTCGTCCCAGCTTGCCGTAATCCGGTTGCCTGGAGACAGTTCGACCACGACCGTCTGGTCGCGGCGGGAAACATGCATGACCATGCCCTCCCCAGTGGGCGTGACAACCTTCATGCCCGGTTTGGGAACAAGGTGACTTGTTTCCTTCTTCTTCCCCTTGTTCTTACAGCAGCGGCCGCAGTACATTTCACTTTCATACTTAAGGCAGCATAGGAGCCGTCCGCAAATTCCTGAAATCTTCGTTGGATTCAGGGACAGGTTCTGCTCCTTTGCCATCTTGATGGAGACTGGTTCAAAGTCTCCAAGGAAAGTCGCACAGCACAAGGGCCGTCCGCAGCATCCGATTCCGCCCAGCATCTTTGCTTCATCGCGCACACCAATCTGGCGCAGCTCAATGCGCGTCCGGAAAACAGCAGCCAAATCCTTGACAAGATTGCGGAAATCGATGCGCCCATCGGCTGTAAAGTAAAAGATGATTCGCCCGCCGTCAAAGGTATACTCCACATTGACAAGGCGCATTTCCAGTTTGCGGGCAGCAATCTTCTTTTCACAAATGGTGAACGCTTCTTTTTCCTTGCGGTGGTTTTCCTCCACCTTGCGGGTGTCCCGTTCATCAGCCTTGCGGATCACGCTTTTTAAGGGAGAGACGATGCTTTTTTCATCGACTTCCTGGGGACCCATGACCACTTCCCCATATTCAACACCCCGGGCGGTCTCTACAATGGCATGGTCGCCTTTTTGCAAATCAAAGCTGCCAGGGGCAAAATAATAGATTTTCCCGGCTCGTTTGAACCGGATTCCAACAATCGTAACCACGGTCGTTACTCCTTTAAAAAAGTATGGATCTCAAGAAAGAGGGCCTCCAGGATCATCCGTGTATTGACGCCCTTATTGAGCCCAAGGTAAAAACGCTCCGTTTCAAGGAGGGCTTTCTTGAGAGCAGGTAAAGTAGTTGAAGCAAAAATCGAAGCAATTCGCTCCCGTTCATCTTCATTATAAAGAAGAAGGCCGCTGCCTTCCTTGATCATCATGGCATCGCGCAAGATGAGGAGCAGCATTTCCAAAAAGGTCTGTGTCCGGTCCACATCCATATCGCCCAGCCATTCAAGACGGGCAAGGCATGCCATAAGATATGGATCTGCAATGCCTTCCATAACGAATAGGGCCCGTTCCCGCCACATGAGGGCTTCGGTCTTTGCTAAATGCAGGGCCTTTCCTGGTGAGCCATCGGACAGACGGGCCAGCGTATCTCCCTGCGGGATGTTTTGCTGATTCATGACACGAGCAGCTTCCTCCCGATGGAGCGGTTCAAAGCGAATCGCCATGAGCCGGCTCCGAATGGTCGGCAGGATCTGCGAAATCTCAGAAGCAATGAGGATGAAGAGCCAATATGTTGGCGGTTCCTCGAGCAGTTTCAAGAGCGAATTGGCCGCTTCTACGCGCATGCGGTCCGCCCCATCGATAAGACAGACCTTATAAGGGGAAAGGACGGGCGCGTAGACCGCCTTTTTCTCCACATCCTTGATTTGCTCAATCAAGATATCGTGGCGGGCCCCCTGTCCTTCTACATAGATGAAGTCAGGATGGCTTTTCCCGTTAAAAGCGCGGCAGCTGCGGCACTGGCAGTAATCATCGGTGGGATCATCCAGACAGAGAAAGCTCCGGGCAAATTCAAGGGCAAGTTTCTTCTTGCCAATGCCGTCGGGACCATAAAAAAGGAGAGAGGGTGTTTTTCGCTCTCCTTGGAGCATGTTTCCCAAAAATCTCTTATTGGTTTCATGACCAAAAATTTTTTCCCACATCGTGATGTTCCTTCTATTATATTACACAACAAGTAGACTATACCCCATTTAGAGAAATTTTTCCACTTTTTTTATCAGGGTACGGGTGATGCTGTCAGGGTCCCCTTCCCCATCAATGAGAAGGATGCGTTCAGGATAACGGGCAGAAAGCGCAAGATAGCCCTGCCGGATCGTTTCCTGAAAGGAGAGTCCCTGAGCCTCAAACTTATCCGTTACTCCTCTGGCTTGCCGCCGGGTCAAAAGGATGCGGGGGTCCCCATCAATGAGGAACGTAACATCCGGCATAAGCCCTGCAGAACCAAAAAGGGAGAGGCGTTCCAGTTCATCAAGATCCATCCCGCCCAAGATGCCTTGGTAAATGAGGGTTGAATCGCTGAAACGGTCGCAGATGACGACTTTTCCCGCTTTCAGGCTGGGGCGAATGACCTTATCCACATGGTCCGCCCGGGCCGCCACATGAAGCAGGCTTTCCACCCGTTTGCTCATAGTGATCTCTGGGGAAAGGGCAAGGCTGCGCAGCGTCTCCGCAAGGTCCGTCCCACCCGGTTCCCGGGTGAGGACAACCTCTAGGCCTATTTTCTCAAGATAAGCACCCAGCCGTTTGGCCTGCGTCGTCTTGCCGCTGCCGTCGGGGCCTTCCAACGTAATAAAAAGTCCTTTTTTCATTTTATGACCTCGATTTCTCTAAGGGAGGGATCATGGGGCCCGCTGACAAAGAGCTTCTTTTCCTGCATGAGACGAGCGTAGGCAATAAGCTCTTCGGTAATGACTTCTCCCGGCATGATCAAGGGAATCCCCGGAGGATAAAAACTAATGGTTTCCGCAATGATACGGCCTTGCGCCTTTTCAAAGCAAATCCGTTCATGAGGCGCAAAAAAGGCATCCCGCGGTAGGAGGCGCCGTTCCGGAATCTTTGAAAGGACAGCCGCTGGTGCTAAATTCCGTACCGGTTTCCGGCTTTTTTCCAACGTTTCCCGGATAAGGACGGCCTTCTTAGCAAATTCGGCCTGGTCATCGGCATAGGTAACAAGAAAGAGCACGTGATCTTCATCGACAAGCTCAACGGCAATTTTTTCGCGGCGCAGAATTTCCGCCGCTTCCGGTCCCGTAAGCCCCAGGGCGCTGGTCATGATCGTAACCTTCCCCGGGTCCATGGCCGCAACGCCGCCCTTGCCGATCAGTTCATCTGTAAGGACAGGAAGACCGTCAATCTTTTTAAGTTCTTCTCGGAGAAGCGCAGCTGCGCGAAGGGAGGCTTCCGCCATGGCTTTTCCCCGTTGGGCCAGCTGGAAACGGGCCGCGTCAAGGGAGCACATGAGCAGATAATTGGGGCTGGTTGTCGTCACAAGGCTCATCGCCCGTTCCATAGTTTCCGCGTCAATGCGGGCATAGGAAACTTGAAGAAGCGAGCACTGCGTCATGGCACCGACGATCTTATGGGTACTTTGTGCCGCCGCATCAGCGCCGCACTGCATGGCGCTTTTTGGAAGCATGGGCGAAAATCCAAGATGGGGTCCATGCGCTTCATCAACAAGGAGCAGCACCCCTTTTTTATGACAGATCTGGGCGATTTTCTCCGTATCGGCAGCAAGTCCAAAATAATTCGGCGTCGTAAGAAAAACCGCCTTGATATCAGGATCCTTGACAAGGGCCGCTTCCACCTGTTCCGGCTTAAGCTGCAGCGTCATGCGCCACGACTCATCATAACAAGGCGCCAGCGCAATCGGTTCCAAGCCGCCGAGAATGAGACCGCCCAGAACGGATTTATGGCTGTTTCTGGGAACAAGGATCTTATCCCCAGGACGCAACGCGCCAAGGAGCATACCATGGATGATGCCCGTCGTGCCATTGACGCCAAAAAAGCAGCGATCCGCCCCATAAAGCGCTGCCGCCAACGTTTCTGCGTCTTTGATTGCACCTTCCGGATGGTGGAGGTCGTCCAGTTCTTCCATAAGTGATACATCAGATATAAGGGCATTTTCCCCCAATAGGTCCTTGAGGTCCTCATCAGCACCGCGTCCGCCCTTATGGCCCGGTGTATGAAGGGGGTATACATGATCTTCCCGATAAGCCTTCATGGCCTCGAGGAGTGGTTTTGTGAGCATAGGGATTCCTCCTTGCATAACACTTAATTTTACCATATGTTTTAGTGAAAAGGAACATGAAGGAAAGCATAAAGGTAGGCTAAGGCAAGAATTGATGCCGTCAATTCGCGCGGATCGATTTCGGAGAAATCAATCTCAGAGGCAAAATACGAAGGCGGGCAGTACTGAAAATATAGAGTGCGCTATTTGATTTCTTCTTTGTAATCGTATGATCGATTGTATTGTCTAGGATTGCATTGCTTAACATTCTCCCTGATAAATGTCCTAACTCATTCAAAGTATACTAACGACCATAAGAAATGTATCCTAAAAAAGCCCCGAACCGAACTCGTATCTACATTCGGTTCAGGGCTCACGTCACGGTCTTTTGCCCTGGAGACGGCGAAAGCCGTTCCGCTTTCGATGGGCCA
>ULZD01011356.1_pt1 | contig 16836 bp, 15 predicted proteins | sample 1962821 | NCBI WGS metagenome assembly ULZD01 (sample SAMEA4835881, study PRJEB28245) | human gut metagenome | biome: gut microbiome; material: fecal sample | place: Denmark | collected 2008
GCCACCAGCCACTTGCGGAAACAATCATCAAACAGTTGCGCATCACCCTCCACATGTACCGTGGCTGCCAGCTGTCCGATGTGGTCGGTCACCCCGTCCCACGGGGGCAGCGAGCGGAAATACTCCGTAAAAGGGTTGAACTCCGGCACAAACTCCGACTCCAGCACCGAACGCACATCGCACAGGCGTACCGTGTGCCCCTCCTTGGTCATGCGGCTCCACAGCGAGTTCACCAGGCGGTCGGTCAGTTCCACAAACTCCTCAGCCTCGGGGTGACGCATCTCCTCCTTCCCGGTAATCACGTTCTTCCGGAACTCCGCCTGCGTGGCGAGAAACTGCTCAATCTCCTCGGGCGTGGCCAGCTGGGTACGCCCATCCCCCTTCTTCTTCGCACGAAACAGTTCCGCCTCCCGCCGGCCGTGTGCCTCCGTATCGGCATAGCACGAGCGGAAAATGGCGGCCACGTCGCCGTCGTATTCCGGAAAACGTCCGTCCGCCCAGCCGATGGCCTGCTCCAGCGGCAGCCCGAACTCGTTCATCAGATACCCCATGCGCATGATGTACTCGTTGTGATGATGCGGGGCATACACCACACCCTGCTCGTCCAGCTCCCTGCGGATACGGGCCACCACGCGCTCCACCCGCCCTGTACGCGGAGCAGCCGGCACCATCAGCTGACCCGGACTAAAAGAAAAAGGCTCCGCATCCGGATGGAAGCACACCTGGGCATCATGCGCCAGTCCGCTCAACCGCGTAGCGTTCTTGCAGGCCGGGTCAAAGCTGCACTCCGTCAGCATCTGGTAATATTCGTTTACCTTCCGGAATACCAGCGTATACAGCGTCAGGCAGTCCTTGTCGGCCACCTCCCCGTCCAGGCAGTAGCGGCACACCACCCTCACCCCCTGCCCGCTGATGGTAGTATAAGCCAGCACGGTATGCGGGTCGGCACACACTTTTTCAAACACCTCCCCCTCCCGTCCTTCGGGCAGATGGTCAAAGTCCACCATCGTAAGGCCCGTCCAGCTGCTGATGTCGGTTCTTCGCTTGCCTCCGTCGAAACGCACCGCCACGGCAAAGCAGGGGCAGGCCGCCTTTTCCCGATTGGCAGCCGTCTTCTGCCCCAGCGAGCGGTAGTACCGGTATTTTTCGGTGTGGTCGGCCAGCACCTTGTCCTCCCTGATCAGGCGGACTACTTCCTGTAAAGTCACCGGCACGGGCACCGTGTCGGCATAGCCTTTAAAAAGGCTGAGCATCATTTCATTCATTTTTTCGTGTTTAAGTTTATAAATTTTCAGTTTTTAAGCCAATAATGTTACATTTTTGCTTACATTTGCAGACAAATGTAAAATAAGTTTGCAGAAATATAAAATTCACATTGCACACATGCGTGCAATATTTTAACCAATAATTTACTATAATTTCACTTTTTAAAACAAAAAGACTATGAAACAAGCGAAATTAATTGAATTGGGACAGATGCTGGAAGCGTGGCGCCACCTGGTGCTTCCCCATGGCCGTACACTCACCGAACACGAGCTCTGCCAATTGGCACCGATGAGTCCGCACACATTCCAGAAAGTTAAAAAGGGCTAACGACGGATCTTACCCTTCTCGGACGAATCGTAGTAGTGTACTGCCGCCTGCTTCAGGACGACCAGGAAAGGCAGGATGAACTGCTGCATGACTTTATCCGCTCACTAGCTGCTGATTTAGAGCAACTTCAATCACTCCGCCGCACCAAAATTCCGCATTCAGAAGACGAAAAGCCGAAGTAAAAGCCACTTTCAGACGAGCCTGCATTTGACGGGTTGACGGGTTGTCACCGGTTTTTCCAACTTTCTATATACAGGTGTGGAAACAAGTACGACAGACTTGTTTCCACACCCCGCGTATATACAGTTTGTAAAAATGCCTGCCAACCCCGACAACCCGTCAAGTTTTCCCTCTTTCCACCCCTGCTGAAAGCCTCCGAAAACGCCCTTGCGTTTTGAACCGAACGTCCTTGCGTTTGAAGTAAAACGTAGTTGCGTTTCAGATAAAACGTACTTGTGTTTAGCCGTAAATGCACCTGCGTTTTTTCCCGTGGGTCTAAATATAGCTTGTCAGACCATAAAAAAGCACCCTGAGAAGGCATAAAACCGCCCGAAAGATTGTTTATGTCTTGAATAAACATTAATTTTGTCTCGATTGTATATCGGCATGTGGCGTTTATCATTTCTGGCTGAAAGGTTTGGGAGTGGTAACGGCGAAGCATACCCAAAAAGAAACGAATCATGGATATAAACTCTTTAAAAGAGACCCGCAAGCAGATATTCGCAGAATTTGAACGCAAGTTACTGGCACAACGTCCGCCAGAGGATGGCATATTCTACCTGCATCCGGACGAAGAACACCTCATCGTGTCGCATGCCCTGTGCTATATGATGACACGCACAGCCGTGAAGCAGTACTCCCGGCTGAAAAGTCTGCTGCTGCTCCGCCAGTACGAGGAGGAAATGCTGGAAGCCTGGCTCACCGAGTCGCCCGATTTCCCCGACCTGCTCCGCTACTGCAACCTCACGTTCGAAGGTCTGATGTACGAGCTGAAAACCTACGAACGGTATGGTTTTCTCACCCCTTCCCAGGCCAGCCGGCTGGGCAGCACCCTCATTGTGGCAGCAGGCTACGGCGGCGACATGCCCGACGAAGAAGCATGGGAACTGCTCGACGACATGGATTTTGAACAAAACAAGATTTGCTGCCGCAAGATAGAACAGATGCTTCCTCAGCTGAAGAAGTGGGTAGACGAAGAGATGCGGATGATGTAAATCTTCCTCCATGACAATATGCAAATAATAATCGTTAAATTTGTAGACTCTTTTTCAGATGGGTGCCGACTGGCGCCCGTCTAAAAGGGGCTACCCTAAAATTGGAAACTTACTTATTCCTCGGTTATATATTCAGAAAAATTGATGCCTATATAAGTTAGTTATTTAATCTATAAAAATATATGGAACTAATTGATAAAGTCTTATTGGATAAATTAACGCAGGAAGCTGTCGACAACGACAGATTAAGAATTAACTATAACTTCCATAAGGACTTAAGCGACAAATGCCAAAGGCTACTTAATGCAATGGAGCCCGGTACTATGATACCGATACACCATCATAAAGTTGCTGAAATGTACATTGTACTTAGAGGTTGTCTTAAAGCAAATATTTATGACGATAATAAGCGCATCATAGAGAGTTATACAATCAATCCTAAAGAAGGTACTTTTGGAGTACAAATAGAAAAAAACCAATGGCATTCTGTAGAAGTGCTGGAACATGGGACAGTAATTTTCGAAGTAAAAGAGGGTCCATATATTCCGCATGAAACAGGTGGCATATTAGAATAAAAATTAATCATATGTTAAACAACAAAGTAGTCTTGATTACCGGAGGAACAGGTTCATTCGGTAAAAAATTTGTGGAAACAATTTTACGTGATTATCCACATGTAAAGAAAATTATCATCTACTCACGTGACGAGCTCAAGCAATTTGAATTAAAGCAGAAATATCCTGAAAAGAAATATCCGCAGCTTCGCTTCTTCATTGGAGACGTAAGAGATTTGGAAAGACTTACCCGTGCTTGCGAAGGTGTAGATGTTATCATTCATGCTGCGGCCATTAAGCAAGTGGACACGGCTGAATATAACCCTGAGGAATGTATTAAGACTAATGTCCATGGAGCCCAGAATGTAATTAAAGCTGCATTAGCTACTGGAGTACATGATGTAGTGGCGCTATCTACAGATAAAGCCTGTGCTCCTATCAACCTTTATGGAGCTACTAAACTAGTTTCAGACAAACTGTTTACTGCAGCCAATAATATCAAAGGATCTAAAGACATACGTTTCTCTGTAGTAAGATATGGCAACGTAATGGGTTCACGCGGTTCGGTAATCCCCTTCTTTATCAACAAGCGCGATTCTGGTGCCACTGAATTGCCTATTACCGATATGCGCATGACTCGCTTCAATATCTCCCTTGAAGCCGGTGTAGCCATGGTAATGTACGCAATCGGGCATCATCTGGGAGGTGAAATTTTCATTCCGAAAATCCCCTCATATCATATCAAGGATGTGGCTACAGCTATTGCCCCTAACTTGCCGCAAGTAGAAGTCGGAATCCGTCCAGGTGAAAAACTGCATGAAGAGATGATTACGGTGACAGATGCAATGGATACAATTGATTTAGGCAAATATTATGTCATCATGCCTTCCGTAAGTTTCAATCATTCACGTGAAGAATATATACATCATCATAATGCGAAACCAGTGCCTGAAGGCTTTCATTATAGTTCGGATAAAAACACAGATTGGGAAACCGTAGAATCCATGCGTGAGAATATCCGAAAATACGTAGACCCTAACTTTGAAGTAAAATAACAATGGAACTCCCTATACCATACGGTCATCAGTATATTTCTGATGATGATATACAAGCTGTTGTAACTACACTCAAATCGGATTATTTGACTTGTGGTCCTGCTATTCCGGAATTTGAGAAGGTCTTTGCTGAATATGTTAATGCCAAGTATGCTGTCGCTGTATGTAATGCGACAGCTGCTCTTCATATTGCAGCAATGGCATTAGGTGTAAAACCTGGTGATAATGTAATTTGTACTCCTTTGACTTTTGCGTCATCGGCAAACTGTATTCGTTTCTGTGGAGGCAATGTGAAATTTGTTGATATAAATCCTGAAACATATCTACTTGATATCGACAAACTGAGAACTACTCTTGCTGCAGCACCTAAAGGTACATACAAAGGTATGGTGTTAGTAGATTTTGCCGGTTATCCACATAACATGGAAGAATATAGAAAGGTAGCAGATGAATATGGCATGTGGATTTTGGAGGATGCTTGTCATGCTCCGGGGGCATGGTTCACTGACTCTACAGGTGAAAAAGTAAAGTGTGGTTGCGGTAAATATTCTGATATCACGGTATTTTCATTCCATCCGGTAAAACATATTACAACAGGTGAAGGAGGTATGGCATGTACACAGAATAAAGAACTATACGACAAAATGGCTCTTTATCGTACACACGGAATAACACATGATGCTTCTAAACTTCAGCGTGAAGATGGACGTTGGTATTATGAAATGCAAGAACTTGGCTATAATTACCGCATAACAGATGTTCAGGCTGCTTTAGGCACTTCTCAGATGAAACGAGCAAGGCAGAACGTAGAAATCAGACGTGAAATAGTAAGAAAATATAACGAAGCATTTAAAGATATACCTGGTATAAAAACCCCTTACGAAGCTTCTGACGTTTATCATGCATATCATCTGTATATTATTCAAGTAGAAGACCGTCTGGGATTGTATAATTTCTTACGCGAAAATCAGGTTTTTGCTCAGGTTTTATATTACCCTCTTAATTTAATGCCTTATTACAAGAGTTTAGGAAATAAAGAAGGGGATCTTCCGGTAGTTGAAGAATATTATAAACATTGTTTGGCTCTTCCAATGTTCCCTACACTTACTGAAGAACAGCAGGAATATGTAATATCTAAGGTTAAAGAGTTTATTTGCAAATAAGGATGAAAAATTTAGCTATTATACCTGCCCGTGGAGGAAGTAAGCGAATTCCACGCAAGAATGTAAAACCTTTTCTAGGAAAGCCTATGCTTGCATATTCTATTGAGGCAGCTTTAGCAACCGGACTTTTCGATGAGGTTATGGTTAGTACTGATGATGAGGAAATTGCTTCAATTGCCCGTCAATTTGGTGCTAAAGTACCATTTATGAGAAGTGCAGAAACAGCTAATGACTTTGCAACTACAGATGATGTACTAATAGAAGTATTGAATAAATATAAAGAGATAGGAAAGGAGTTTGATAATCTTTGCTGTATTTATGCTACTGCTCCAATGATCCAACCTAAAGACATCATCTCTGCTTATGAAAGTCTGTTATCTTCTGATTTTACTGTAGTTTATCCTGTGGTACAATTTTCTTATCCAATATGGCGTTGTCTGGACATGTCCGAAGACGGTAGTATTAATTATCATTGGCCAGAATATGAACGCTCCAGAAGTCAGGATTTACCTAAAGAATATCATGATACCGGTACATTCTATTGGCATAAAATTGAACGCTGGATAAATGGAGAAATAAAAACCGGTGGTATTGTTGTTGATGAAACTACTATTCAAGACATAGATACTGAGACTGATTGGAAAATTGCCGAAATGAAGTATAAACTTTTATTTAATAAATAAGGCAATTTGAATACTTAAGAAAAATGTCAAAACGTAAAATCTATTTTAGGGCAGATGCCGGGTACGGTATAGGATATGGTCATTTTATCCGTACTCTGGCACTTGCTGATATGCTTAGAAACGAATTTGAATGTACATTCTTCACATCCTCGCCAACACCTTATCAGATTGGCGAGTTGGAAAAAGTATGTAATTATATTTCACTCAACGAAAATACAAAATTTAAAGATTTTCTTACATACTTAAATGGAGATGAAATAGTTGTATTGGATAATTATTTTTATACAACAGAATATCAAAGGGATATTAAAAATAAAGGATGTAAGTTGGTTTGTATTGATGAAATGCCAACTAAAAGATTCGAAGTAGATATACTGATTTGTCCAGATCCATATTCTCGAAAAGATTTTGATATTTCTGATAATGCTTTATTCCTTAGTGGTTTAGAATGGAACATTCTAAGGTCACCTTTTTTAACCCGTACTAAGGAATCGTTAAATAGTAATATAAGGGATGTCATCATAATGATGGGGGGAGAAGACCCATACAATATTAATGAACGTATTTTAAATTATTTGCTAAAAAACACAGTTTGGAACTTTAATGTTGTTTGTAATAGAAAACAAAAAGAGTTCTTACACTTTAATTATCGAATAAAAAAGTATTCAAAATTATGTGCCGACGACTTAGCTGAAATATATTATAAATCGGATTTTGGTATATTTCCTGCAAGTAATGTATGCATAGAAGCTTTGGCAATGAAACTACCTATTTCAATAGGATATTACGCAGAAAATCAACATTATTTGTATAATTATTTAACTAGAAATTTTAAGATTATAGGTTTAGGTAATTTATTAGATTCTGATTTAGAAAGACGTTTGGATTCTTTGTTTTTAAATAAGTTAACGTTTAATAATTTATCTATTAAATTTTCAAGTCAAAAAGATAATGTATTAAATATCTTTAGTAAGTTATGAGATTTAATTTCCAACAATTGGAGGAGTTATCTAATAGTATAGGCACTCCTACATATATAGTTAATGAGGATTTATTCATGGAAAACATTGACAACATTAGTGCTGCTTTTAAAAGCAGATACAAAAATACTATTGTTGGATATTCTTTTAAAACAAATTATGTTCCCTACATATGTAAATGTGCCTTAGATAAGGGGTGTTACGCAGAGGTAGTATCTTTTTTGGAGTACCAAATAGCATTAGCCATAGGTTGTAATCCCCAAAAAATTATCTTCAATGGTCCTATTAAAAGAAAAGAAGAGTTTCAACAAGCTCTGCTTGCTGGTTCACTGATTAATATAGATAGTGACTACGAGATTGAATATTTAAAACAAATACGTGAAACATATCCTAATTTACCAATAAAAATAGGAGTTAGAGTAAATGTTGCTATTAAGGATAAAAGTGGACATACAGCTATTTATGGTGAAGAAGAAATAGGAAGATTTGGATTTATAGATGAAGAATTGGATGATTTATTTTCATCATTAAGATTATTGAATTGTAATATTGTATCTTTGCATGGTCATACATCATCAAAAAACAGAGCTATATACAATTATATTCAAATATCTAATAAATTACTTTCAATTCAGGAAAAATATAATCTTGATTTAGATTATCTTGATATTGGTGGTGGCTTCTTCGGTCCTGTACCAAAAGGCATGTTTGCTCAAGAACCGCCTACTTTTGATGAGTATGCTGAATCTATAATAATTAATCTTAATAAGAATAGATGGTTTTTAGAGAAACAACCTATATTAATTATAGAACCAGGAATGTCTGTAGCAGCTTCTTCAATGTCATACGTAACACAAATTTTTAATATAAAAAAAAGAGCCAACAGGATAGTTGCACAAGTTGATGGTGATATGTTCCATATTAGACCCAACTTGTATCAATTTAAATTACCATATTCGGTAATTTCTAACAAATCTGTAGTTTCGGATAATAATGATTATACGATTGATTTCACAGGATCTACTTGTATGGAATCTGACGTTATGGTTAGAAAAAAAGGTAAATTAGACTTCAAAGTTGGAGATTTCTTAAAAATAGATAATGTTGGAGCATATACATTTGTAATGTCAAGTAATTTCATACAATTTATGCCTAATATTGCTGTTTATAAAGATGGCAAATTCAAATTATTACGCGAAGGTTCTAATTTTGAAAATTTTATTAATATATATCATTGGTAATATGAATAGAATTCTAATACTTTCACCTGGTAGACAAGTTTACCTAATTAAACTATTTAAACAGTATTTTAATGTTTTTATAGGCGATAATAATCCTTTATCACTAAAAACATATTCTGATTTAGAAACTATAAAATTACCGCGTTATACAACAGAAGAATATAAAGAGATTTTATTAGAATATATAAAAGAGAAAAATATAGAGTATGTAATAACGCTTAGTGACATCGAGGCAGTAATAATTTCTTCTATTTCAAATGGAATTAATAAATTAGGCTGTAAAATAATTGGTGTCGATAAGGAAAAAGCAAAAGTTTGTCTAGATAAGTATTTATTTTATAAATATCTAATATCAAATAATATTTTTACACCTCGTTCTTATATACATATTGAGGATATATTACAAGATATTAAAGAAGGGGGCTTACAATATCCTATTATTGCAAAAAACAGATGGGGTATGGGCTCTAAAGGCTTAATGCTTATTCATAATGAAAGAGAGTTATTACAATATAATAGAGGAAATAATCAAAATTCTGTACCAACTTTTATCCAATGTAATAATGATGAAAGTAATTCAATTATATATCAAGAAGCAATACATGGACAAGAATACGGAATTGATATAGTGAATGATTTAAATAATAATTTTTTTGACTGTAGAATTAAAAAAAAGGTTGAAATGAGGGGGGGAGAGACCGATATAGCACAAATAGTTGAAGATAAAAATATATTGGATCTTGCAAGGCAGTTATCGTTAATTTTCGCGCATAGTGGAAATATAGATTGTGATATTATAAGAGATATTAATGGAAAGTTATATGTTATAGATATCAACCCTCGTTTTGGGGGAGGTTATATTTTCTCATTAGAATCAGGACTGAATGTTCCATATCTACTATCTGAATGGATAAATGGAAAACAACCTGAAATTCCCCCAAAAATAAATTTAGGAATAACTTACAGGAAGATAACTTCATTGTATAAAATAAAAGATTAATATGGCACGCACATTTATAATAGCCGAAATGTCGGCAAATCATAACGGAAGCAAAGAGATTGCATTAGAAACAATCCGAGCAGCAAAACGTGCCGGGGCGGATGCTATTAAACTGCAAACTTACACGGCTGATACTATTACCTTGGATTGCGATAAGGATGACTTTCAAATTAAACAAGGAACTATTTGGGATGGTCAGACAATGCATCAACTTTATCAGAAAGCATATACCCCATGGGAATGGCATGCAGAATTATTTGAAGAGGCAAGAAAACAAGATATAGTTTGTTTTTCCACGCCATTCGATAATACAGCAGTTGATTTATTGGAAGAACTGGGAAATCCTATTTATAAAATTGCCTCTTTTGAGATTACTGATGTCAATCTTATCGAATATTGTGCCAAAAAGATGAAACCTATGGTTATCTCAACCGGTATAGCAACCGAAGAGGATATAGAACTTGCAATTAAAACGTGTCGTAATGTAGGCAACAATGATATAACCCTTTTAAAATGTACATCAGCCTATCCTTCACCTGTCGAAAAATCGCAACTATGTATGATAAAGGATATGGCACAAAGATATAATGTAAAGACTGGTTTATCAGACCATACCATTGGTTCATTTGCTCCAATACTATCTGTAGCATTAGGAGGTGTGATGATTGAAAAACATTTCATTATTAATCGTTCTATTGGAGGAGAAGATTGCTCATTTTCTATGGACGAACAAGAGTTTACACAAATGGTTAAAGATGTACGTTTAGCAGAACAAGCAATAGGCAATGTATCATACGAACTTGATCCATTAGTTCTTCCTGAAAGAGAATTTGCTCGTTCTCTTTATATAGCAGAGGATATGAAAGCCGGAGATATACTTACTGAAAAAAATCTTCGTTCAGTACGTCCAGTTTTTGGTTTACATCCAAAATATCTGCATGAATGTTTAGGAAAAAGAGTGAACAGAGATCTGGAAAAAGGAACCAGAATGAACTTGGATTATATTGATTAATTCTCCTTAATAAGAATGAGTAGCTTTATAAAGACATTATTCACAAATAAGATAATTATCTATTTATTGTCCAGATACGGAACGTACGCATTGCAATTTGTGGTATCTTTATCAATTGCGGCAAAATTAGGTCCGTATTATTTAGGCATATATGGATTTATAAACCTTATTGTCAGTTATTTCGGACAAATTAATTTCGGAATCCCTCATTCTTTAAATGTACTCTTAGTTCATCATAAATCAGATAATAAAAAATGTAACAACTACATTGGTAACTCAATACTCATTTATGGAATCTTATCGCTCATAGTAATTATATTATATTTATTTGTCCAATTAGGTCATTACAACATTGACGACAAGTATATAATCGATGAATACTATTTTCTGATTTGTATTCTGGCTATCCTGACATATTTCAATGCTTTGTTTTCAACGATTTTGCGTGTACGTAACAAAGTTTACCAGTTATCCATCATACAGTCCATCAATGTGGTACTGAATTTAATTGTCGTTTTCTTTTTTAATGAAAGGGCGCTTATTATGGCATTACTGGTATGCCAACTGCTAAGTGCTATAATTTGCTTTCTAATCACACAAAAAGAAAAAGTGGTACCCAAACTAACAAAACTGGAATATGGGCTCCAAATTCAAAAGGAAATAATCAAAAAAGGAATGTTCCTTTTTCTGTATAACTCCTGCTTCTATTTTATTCTGATTTCAATACGATCCATTATAAGCAGTAATTACAGTGTTACAGACTTTGGAATATTCAATTTTTCTTTTAGTATTGCCAATGCGGTTCTTTTGTTGCTTGATTCATTGTCGGCAATTATATTTCCTAAAATAATCGAACTGCTGTCTTCCAAAGACTATAACAAAATCAAGTCGTCTTTACATAGTCTGAGAATTTCTTTTATTTCTACCGCCCATCTCCTAATATATGTGGCCATGGTTTTCTTCCCTTTGGTAATAAAATTAATGCCTCAATATACCAATGCACTGACATCTATGAATCTAATAGCTCTGGCAATCCTTATTAATACCAATAGTTATGGATTCTCGACCCTCCTGATAGCGCAAAATAGGGAAAAGGTATCTGCCGTCATTTCTCTTGTCTCGTTAAGTATTAATGTAGCTGTCGGACTATTTTTAGTGAACGTGATGGAAGTGCAGTTCGAGTATGCCATATTGTCTGTGATGATTACATATTTGTGTTTTTCTGCTATGATTGTATATGCAGGGAGTAAGCTGATAGGAGTGAATTCGTTGAAAGACATCGTTTTAAATATTTTCCCCATACGTTTACTACTACCTTATACAGCCGCACTTTTAATATCAATGCATTCATACGAATATCTTATTTTTGTTCCACTGTTATTATTCATTATTTTTAATTGGAATGATATCATCGCAATCAAAAACATGAGCTTGAAACTGTTTAAAAATCCTAATATTGCAGATATATGAAACTAAAAAAAGCATTGATTTATTTAATCAATAAAATATATTTTTCGATAACAAGTAAAATGGGATTCACTCATTATTATCTATTATCACGAAATATACCGATTTACGAATTTACAGATAAATCTGGATTGCTTGGGAATGTATGTTACGGGAATAATCTAGCTGTTAAAAAAGCTATGGGTAAAGATTTTAAGCCCGATTGTATGATTGAACATGGCATTTATTTTGGTAGATATGTGTTAGAAGAAGAATGCTTGTATCCGGAAATCTCTACGATTTATACATACAGTCCTTACCGAAAGGAAGTGTTAAATGAGTATTTTGGTCCAGGCTTTTCTAAGGAAATTGTAGTTGTAGGTCCGTATATCAAGTTTGCCGACCATTTATATTCAAAGAAAAAACTATCCAAATTAAAAGAAAAACTTGGCAAAGTGCTGATAGTATTCCCTACCCATTCTTCAATGGATACATCAGTCGATTTTAGTCATAATATCTGGCTTAACGAAATTCAAAAAAGATCCAAAGGTTATGACACAGTGATTATCTCATTGTTTTGGGCCGACATCAACAAAGGTCTTCACAAACAATATATAGAGAACGGATATCTGATTGCATGTAACGGAAACAGATTTGACTCCAATTTTCTCAGTCGCCAAAAAGATCTCATCTCTTTAGCAGACATGACGATGTCAAATAACATAGGTACCCATATCGGATATTGTATATGTATGAATAAACCCCATTATATCTTCCATCAAGAAGTTTATAACTCTGATATCAGCGACAGATCTAAAGTCAGCATAGACATTATTGAAACGAACAGACAAAAGGAATATTCTGAATTATATACACACTTCTCAGAGTTCAATACAATTATTACGCCCGAACAAAAGAAAATAGTAGAATACTATTGGGGACCATTTTGATTTCGACAGGAATAAAAATAAGATTCATGAATAAAGTAGTTTTTATTACGTTCGCAGATTCCAAGTACAAACAATCATTAGCACGATTAAAGGCACAAGTTAGTGAAAGTAACTATATAACAGATAAATATCTTTTTACAGAAAAGGATTTAGATAAAAATTTCAAGAAAAATTTTCATCCATGCCTTTACAGAAGAGGTTATGGTTACTGGAAATGGAAATCATATCTAGTTAAGAAAGTTTTTGATACTCTTAATAATGGCGATATTATTATATATGCTGATGCTGGATGTGTATTTAATATTAAAGCAGATGAAAAATTATTATATTACATAAATAGGGTAAAGAATAGTAATAGCGGATTATTAGTATTTGCCCAGAATTACATTGAGAAAGATTGGACAAAAGCTGATTGTTTTAACTATTTCGGAGTTTTAAATGATAAGACAATAACAGAAACTCCACAAAATTGGGCTGGTTCATTTCTTATTTGTAAAAATAATATCTCTACTAAAATCATAGATGAATGGGCAAATGTTTCTTTAAATCATTATGATTTAATTACAGACAAAAGATCGTTAATAAAAAATTCTGATAGTTTTATTGAGCATAGACATGATCAAAGTGTTCTTTCAGTTTTAGCTAAAATTTATAAAGCAGAAACAATGCCTTCAAGCGAGATAGAAAAGAGTAATTACGATAATATTCCCATACAACCTGCAAGATTGAAGCAACAAAGCACGATTTCTAACTTGATACATAAACTTATGAAACCATATAGGTTATGTATTGGATTGTATCTAGTTTATTTTGAGGGATTCTACTTTAAATATAGAAAGTCTTGGTAATTGGTAACCATTCAACCACCAAATCGTAAGCATCCCCAATTGGCATTGACTACATGTCACTTTCCTCGACCTTCGTGCTAAACTTAAAACTTGAAAGATTATTGTTCCTCTATAAGACGGAGGGGAGCCTAAAGGAATTTCAATCAACTCATTTTGCATTAGCAACAACATTCCATACACGGCATTCTATGACTGGTTCAGGAAAACACAGAAGAAGATTGTACCGGTAGTTGAAGGTATTACGGAAGAGTTAATCCAGACCGACAATAAACAGCAGGTTGTTGCTAATAACAAGTCTAAACGTACATCACCCCATAAAGGAAGCATCATGGTAACCTTCGCATATAAGAATCACGGTGAATACTCTATAGATAACCAGGTTGCAGAACGGACGATAAGACCAATTACTGTTCTGCGAAAGAATAGACTGTTCTTCAGCAGCGTGGAAGGAATGCAGAACTTAGTAATTATAGAAACCTCCAAACAGACAAGAGTCTCCTTCAGGAATTACTTCTATAAGTTGCTCAGAGAATTAAAGAAAGGAAGAACGGATTATGAAAACCTTCTTCCCATGACAATATGCAAATAATAATCGTTAAATTTATAGGCTCTTTTTTAGATAGCCACCAGCAGACACCCGTCTAAAAAGGGGTACCCTAAAATTGGAAACTTACCATATATATAAATAAACCCCATAACATATGGATGCAAAAACAATATCAATCATTATAGCAACATACAATGCTGAAAAAACATTGCAGAACTGCCTAAATAGCATATCTTTGCAAAAAACAAAAGATACAGAACTCCTGATTATTGATGGTAAATCGAAAGATAATACCATTAACATAATAGCTTCAAACAAATCTCTAATAGATTTTTATATATCTGAACCAGATAAAGGAATATATGATGCATGGAATAAGGGAATACAAAAGGCTACTGGAAAATGGATAATGTTCATAGGAGCAGATGATATACTTTTGCCTGACGCTTTAACACAATACTTCAATATAATCAATAATACACCTAACATAGAAAGTTATGATTATATTTGCGCCAATAATGAATTTATTGGAGCAAATGGGAAAGTATTGAAGATTATGGGAGAAGCCCCATCATGGAACAAAATGAGAAGATATATGGCAGCCGCCCATGTAGCCTCTTTGCACAATAAAAAAAATTTATTTGATAAGGTAGGCTTATATAATCTTGAATATAAAATATGTGCTGATTATGAATTGCTTATAAGAAAAAAGAATAAGCTAAATTTTCTATTTAATCCCATACATATAGCACAAATGAAAGTCGGAGGAATGAGTTTCTCAACTAAAGCTATTATAGAGACCTATTTCATTAGAAAAAAACATCAATCAGTTTCTCCAATATTAAATATTCTGTTATTCCTAAGAGATTGGCTGGGTTTTAAAATATTTATTCTAAAAAATATCAAAAGCGTATAACTACATAAATTCTCAGTAAATCTTATTAAGACTCATCTCATGAGAATCAATTTAAATAAAATACACAACGGACTTCTTGTTTTATTACAAGCTAATAAACCTTTCCCTTTAGACAAAATATTAATAATCCCATATATATTCTTCTTATATACATGCAAACATATTAAACTCTTCAAAACAGAAAAATTCATATTAGGAATCTTATTCTTCACTGCGACATCATCATTTGTCACAAACTACCCTAATGGAAGTATACAGATTTATTACCCAATATTTTTTTTATCAGCAGGATTATTGGCTGCGCATACAAAAGTAAACTTATTAATAGTAAGAAAAATTCTTTCTATTAATATTATTTTTGGTTTAGGAGCTACAATTGCTGCATTTTTAGGTTTCGAAAATGAATTCTCTTATTCATTAAGGGAAAAAATGCTACCTTATATATATGCACCTTACGGACTTAGCCCAACACAACAGGTTTATGGGACTTTTTGTATATTAGTACAAATTATTTCATTCGAATATAAAAAATACGACTGGCTGTTTGTCGTCTCATTAATCTGTATGATATTTACTCTCAACCGCTGTACACTACTCTTTTTTGGAATATTATTATTAGTGTATAAAAGAAAATATTTTATTTCTTTATGCATAATAGGGATTATTACAATCGTTAACTATTGGGATATCATAAGCTCTATTATGTTCTCTACAGCAAACTTGGAATCACGAAATGACTTACGGAAAGGAGCAGAAATTTCATTCTGGAAATCCAATGATATGATTATTTATTTACTTGGAAGAGGAAATACAAATACCACTGAAAGCATTGCAGCACGAACCTATTGGGAGCGCACATACATAGAACATGGACTAGATTTTCTTCTCCATTGCTATGGATACATAGGTTTCACAATTATTGTAACAGTAATGTTAGGATTCATTCTTAAATTAATAAGAAAGAAACAATTAGGATATGCACTCATAACAATTTACTATTTAATGATAGAACCCTTTCTTACTCATGAGTTTCTAGCGTCTTCTTTTTTTTACTTTATATTGATTATTCTTCATTTATCAAAAACCAAATCAAATCAACTATATCCTATAACAACATGAGTCCTATATTATCTATCTGTATTCCATGTTATGGTAGAGTAGAATATGTAAGAAAAACATTAAACAGCATATTTAATGACAACAATGACGTTTCTCATGAAGAATATGAAGTCATTATTTCAGACAATGATCCGGGAAAAGCTATTGAGGCACTTATACAAGAGTTCCAAATTTCAAACCTCAAATACTTTAGTACAAGATGTGAAGGGTTCATGAATTCTTATCACGTTCTGACATATGCTTCTGGAGATTTCTTAAAACTGCATAATAGCCAAACTATCTTTAAGAAAGGCAGTCTACAAAAAATGATACAAGAGATTAAATCTGTACGCGAAAAGAAGCCACTAATGTTTTATACAAACGGACTACTTGGAAAACTAAAATCTATACCATTTAATTCATTTGAATCATTTATGTATTCCTTATCTTATTGGTCTTCTTGGAGTAATGGATTTTGTATATGGAAAGAAGAATTTGAGAAAATAGAGAGGGTAGAATTAAATAAACTCTTTCCC
>ULZD01047903.1_pt1 | contig 16723 bp, 7 predicted proteins | sample 1962821 | NCBI WGS metagenome assembly ULZD01 (sample SAMEA4835881, study PRJEB28245) | human gut metagenome | biome: gut microbiome; material: fecal sample | place: Denmark | collected 2008
GTTGGAAAACAACAAGGAAAAAGGTGAAGAGTTCGTTTCTGAAAACTACGAAAAGAGCTTGGAAGAACTGACTTGGCACCTGATCAAAGAAAAACTGGTAGCTGCTAACGATATTAAGGTAGAACAAACTGACATCACTAACATGGCTAAGGAAGCTACTCGTGCACAGTTTGCTCAGTATGGTATGATTAACGTTCCTGATGAATTGTTGGAAAACTATTCAAAAGAAATGTTGAAGAAACGTGAAAGTGTAGAAGCTCTGGTAAACCGCGTTGTTGAATCTAAGTTGTCTGAAATCTTGAAAGGTCAGGTAACATTGAATCACAAAGCTGTTTCTGCAGAAGAATTCAACAAAATGTTTCAATAAGCAATTTGGCTCTCAAAATTGATTGCTAAAATATTCTAAAAAAGGAGGCTTTTAACTTGACTTCTTCTGTAAGATAGAAGTGTTTTGTACTTTTGTTTTTTCAGAAGAAAGGGGGTTAAAAGCCTCTTTTATATTGTAGAATTAATATAAGGATTATGATGGACGATTTTAGAAAATATGCTACCAAGCATCTCGGAATGAACAGTATGGTACTTGATGATGTCATCAAGTCGCAAGCAGGATACTTGAATCCGTATATTTTGGAAGAACGTCAATTGAATGTGACGCAGTTGGATGTCTTTTCTCGTTTGATGATGGATCGTATCATTTTCCTCGGAACCCAGATTGACGATTATACAGCCAATACTTTGCAGGCTCAGCTTTTGTATCTGGATTCAGTGGATTCGGGTAAAGATATTTCTATTTATATCAACTCCCCAGGTGGTTCTGTGTATGCAGGTTTAGGTATTTACGATACCATGCAGTTTATCAGTAGCGATGTGGCTACAATTTGTACAGGTATGGCAGCTTCTATGGCAGCCGTATTGTTGGTAGCTGGAAAAGAAGGAAAACGTTCAGCTTTGACTCATTCGCGCGTGATGATTCATCAGCCGATGGGAGGAGCGCAAGGTCAGGCTTCAGATATTGAAATTACTGCTCGTGAAATTCAGAAACTGAAGAAAGAACTGTATACAATCATTGCAGATCACTCTCATACGGATTTTGATAAGGTTTGGGCAGATTCTGACCGTGATTATTGGATGACAGCATCCGAGGCTAAAGAGTATGGTATGATTGATGAAGTGCTATCTCGTAAACCTTCATTGTAACACTGTGATTTACTTAAAAACTAGATAGGCTTTGGAAGAAAAAAGGACTTCAAGAAACTCGAAAAGAAGATGTAGCTTTTGCGGTCGCACAGAAGACGAAGTGGGCTTCCTGATTACAGGAGTGAATGGATGTATCTGTGACAGTTGTGCAGAACAGGCACATGAAATCGTGAAAGAAGCGATGCATCATCAAGGGCAGGGACCTACAGACCTGAATTTGTCTGAGCTCCCTAAGCCGAAGGATATCAAAGAATTCCTGGACCAGTATGTGATTGGTCAGGATGATGCAAAACGCTATTTGGCTGTAGCGGTGTATAATCATTACAAACGTTTGCTTCAGCCTAAGGATAAGAATGATGTGAAGATTGAAAAGTCGAACATCATTATGGTGGGAAGTACTGGAACAGGTAAGACATTATTGGCTCGTACTATTGCTAAGTTGCTCCATGTGCCTTTTACCATTGTAGATGCGACTGTTCTGACCGAAGCAGGATATGTGGGAGAAGATATTGAAAGTATTCTGACCCGCTTGCTTCAGGTGGCTGACTATAATGTGGAGGAAGCAGAACGGGGTATCGTTTTCATTGACGAAATTGATAAAATTGCCCGGAAAGGAGATAACCCTTCCATTACGCGTGATGTAAGTGGAGAGGGTGTACAGCAAGGCTTGTTGAAGCTGCTGGAAGGTTCTGTGGTGAATGTTCCCCCTCAGGGAGGACGTAAACATCCGGACCAGAAGATGATTCCGGTCAATACTAAGAATATCCTGTTTATTTGCGGTGGTGCTTTTGACGGTATTGAACGAAAAATCGCTCAACGACTGAATACCAATGTGGTGGGATATAGTGCAGCGAAGGAAGCGGTGAAAATAGACCGGGGAAATTTGATGCAGTACATTGCTCCTCAGGACTTGAAATCATTCGGATTGATACCGGAAATCATTGGCCGTTTGCCGGTACTCACCTATTTGAACCCATTGGATCGCACGGCATTGCGCAATATTCTTACAGAACCCAAAAATTCAATTATCAAGCAGTATGTAAAATTGTTTGAGATGGATGGGGTGAAACTGGAATTTGAACCGGAGGTGTTTGAGTATATTGTCGACAAGGCGATAGAGTACAAATTGGGCGCTCGTGGTTTGCGTTCTATTGTGGAAACTATAATGAATGATGTCATGTTTGAGATTCCGTCACAACAGACCGAACGTTTTGTGGTGACATTGGATTACGCCAAGCAACAAATGGGAAAGGCAAATGTTTCCCGTTTGCAAATGGCATAATGTAAAGGTTTTTTAGTGAGAAAATAAAAGCTTCCGATGAAATATTCCCTGAAATATTTGTGTAATATGAAAAGTTGTTTATAACTTTGTTACATGCGGAAACAAAATTTCTACAATCAATGAAAATCTAAATCCAAGAACAATGGCGGAAAATATCAATTTAGTAGCAGCTCTTAAAAAGTATTTTGGATTCGATACTTTTAAAGGAAACCAGGAGGCGATTATTCGAAACTTATTATCAGGAAAGGATACGTTTGTGTTAATGCCTACAGGAGGTGGAAAGTCATTATGCTATCAGCTTCCTTCTCTGTTGATGGATGGAACTGCTATTGTGATTTCACCGCTCATTGCCCTGATGAAGAATCAGGTGGATGCTATGCGTAATTTTAGTGAGGAAGATGGCATTGCTCATTTTATTAATTCCTCATTGACAAAATCGGCTACTGATCAGGTGAAAGCCGACATCATGGCCGGAAAGACAAAGTTGCTTTATGTAGCTCCTGAATCTTTGACGAAAGAGGAGAATGTAGATTTTCTGAGACACGTGAAGATTTCATTTTATGCGGTGGATGAGGCACATTGTATTTCGGAATGGGGGCATGACTTCCGACCGGAGTATCGCCGGATTCGTCCGATAATCAATGAAATTGGGAAAGCTCCGGTAATTGCTTTGACGGCAACAGCTACTCCAAAGGTAAAGATGGACATCCAAAAGAATTTGGGAATGATGGATGCAACGGAATTCCGTTCGTCTTTTAATCGTCCGAATCTTTATTATGAAGTACGTGCCAAGACTGCTAATGTGGATAAGGATATTATCAAGTTCATCAAGCAGAACGAAGGCAAGTCAGGTATTATCTATTGCTTGAGCCGTAAGAAGGTGGAAGAGCTGACTGAAATATTGCTGGCAAATGGTATCAAGGCCCGCGCTTATCATGCAGGAATGGATTCTGCTACCCGTAATGGAAATCAGGATGCTTTCCTGAAGGAAGATATTGATGTGATTGTAGCTACGATTGCGTTTGGAATGGGTATTGATAAACCGGATGTACGCTTTGTGATTCATTATGATGTACCTAAGAGTTTGGAAGGGTATTATCAGGAAACCGGACGTGCAGGACGTGACGGTGGAGAAGGACAGTGCATTACATTCTATTCCAATAAGGACCTGCAGAAACTGGAGAAATTTATGCAGGGAAAGCCTATTTCAGAGCAGGAAATCGGACGTCAGCTATTGCAGGAAACAGCAGCTTACGCAGAATCTTCAGTGTGTAGAAGAAAAATTTTGTTGCATTATTTTGGAGAGGAATATACGGAAGATAATTGTGGTAATTGTGATAACTGTTTAAATCCAAAGAAACAAGTGGAGGCTCAGGATTCGTTGTGTGCAGTGATTGAAGCAATCATTGCCGTAAAAGAAAACTTTAAGCAAGATTATATTATCGATATATTGTTGGGTAAAGAAACATCTGAAGTGCTTGCGCATAAGCATGAAGACTTAGAGGTGTTTGGTTCAGGTATGGGAGAAGAAGAAAGATTGTGGAATGCAGTCATTCGTCAGGCTCTTATCGCTGGTTACCTGGCAAAGGATGTGGAAAACTATGGCTTATTAAAAGTTACGCCAGAAGGGCATAAGTTCTTGAAAAAACCGAAGTCGTTCAAGATAGTTGAGGATGCAGACTTTGAAGAAGAAGAGGTAGATGAAACTCCGATGAGAAGTGGGGCTTCGTGTGCAGTAGACCCCGTGCTGTATTCCATGTTGAAAGACTTGCGGAAGAAAATGGCAAAGAGACTGGATGTGCCACCTTATGTGATTTTCCAGGATCCTTCTCTTGAGGCAATGGCTACCATTTATCCGGTTACTTTGGAAGAATTGCAGAATATTCCGGGCGTAGGAGCTGGAAAGGCTAAACGCTATGGTCAGGAATTCTGCGAATTGATTAAGAAGCACTGCGAAGAAAATGAAATAGACCGTCCGGAAGATTTGAGAGTGCGTACTGTAGCTAACAAATCTAAGTTGAAGGTCTCTATTATTCAGAGTATCGATAGAAAGGTAGCTTTGGATGATATTGCAGTGGCAAAAGGTATTGAATTTGGTGAGTTGCTGGATGAAATCGAAGCCATTGTATATTCAGGAACCAAACTGAATATTGACTATTTCTTGGAAGAAATCATGGATGAAGACCACATGCAGGATATTTATGATTATTTCAAGGAATCAGTAACTGATAAGATTGATGATGCAATGGATGAACTGGGTGACGACTATACAGAAGACGAAATTCGTCTAGTACGTATCAAGTTCATTTCTGAAATGGCCAATTGATTTTGATGAAAAATGAGATATAATGGTGGCAAAAGTAGAATTTTACTTTTGTCACCATTATTGTGTGATTTATTAGCTCTGTTATCCTTTCGGCTAATATTATTAATAAATACTAATTTAGAATTCTATCGCCTTTTTAATGGTGGGTTATTCGTTATAATGATATTATGAAAAAATACTTCTCTTCTTGTCTGCTGCTCATGATTTGTATGATTTTAAACTCCCAACCTTTGGTCTTGCGGAATTTAGGGATGGAGTCAGGGTTATCTAATCTGTTGGTTACTGACATTGAGAAAGATCAGAAAGGTTTTATTTGGGTGGCTACAGAAGCTGGTTTGAATTGTTTTGATGGGAGGAGGTTCCGAACTTTCTTAAAAAGTAATTCAAATTTGTCGGGTAATGCTTTAAATGCCTTATTGTTTGACAAGAAGGAGAATCGTTTATGGGTTGGCTCTAAAACTGGATTGAGTATAATGGATCGAACTACGATGAAACTCGAACGAATTCCAGCTTTGGATAGCCTGAATATTTCGAATATAGTATCATTATCTTATTCAGCAGCTCCTGATAGTAATATTTGGGTTGCAGATCATTATTATGATATAGCTTTATGTCACCGCCAATCAGGAAAGGTTGTAATGCATTTGTCGGCAGCGAAATTAAAATTTCCTTCATCTTTTCGATGTGTGCTTGATAATGGCAAAGGACAGCTATATATAGGCCATGAGGGGGATGGGTTTACTATATTTGATTTGAAACAACAGAAATTCCGTAACTATAGGTATGATTTTCAGAATCCTCATAGTTTACCAGGTAATGATGTATTCTGTTTTTGTATTGACCATATTGGAAATTTGTGGTTGGGAACAAATAATGGATTAGCACTTTATAGACCGGAAACAGATGATTTCATAACATTTCGTCATAATCAAAAAAATCCTTTTTCTTTAGTCTCGGATATTATTTATGATATTCGTGAAATGCACGATGGAACTTTATGGATAGCTAGTGATATTGGTGGAGTTAATATTCTGGATTTAAGTCAAATTTCTTTTCAAAGTCCAGATGATGTCAAGTTTCGTAGTATTGATGTTACTTATGATAAATATGGGCTCTCTTCTGGTAATATTCGTAGTTTACTTGAGGATGATTATGGTAATGTTTGGATTGGAAATCGAAGTAGTGGAGTAGATTTTGTTGGTCATAGTTTACCTCCTTTTCATGTGTTACCTTATCGTAAGCGTGGACAGGATGTAAAATTAGAGAATGTAGTTGGGATTTGTTCTTATGGAAATGATGGGGTGTGGCTAGGAGGAATGAATGAAGTCGCTTTGTTTTGTAAAGGCAAAGAGATTCGTCGAATAGATTTAACTCCTTATTTGACACGTGCATATGCTCAGGTTGCTGCATTGTTGTGTGATGGAGATATGTTGTATGTAGGGATGTATGATGATGGAGTATTAAGAATTCATCTTCCAAGTGGAAAAGTAGAAAGACTTTATTTTGAGCATTCAGAAAAATCTTTGAGTGTATATGCTTTTTATAAGGAGAAGGAAGGTAAGATTTGGGTTGGTACTGTACGTGGATTATATTACTTAGATAAAGGAAAAAATATTTGCCCTGAGGAAACGGTAAATAAAAAAATTCAGAGTGTATCCGTATTTGGTATTTTTCGAGACAGACAAGATAAGTTATGGATTGGAACTTATGGAGATGGAATTTATGTATTTGATAAATCGAATACTTTCCTACATCATTGGGGGGAAGCCAATGGGCTTGTCTCTAATACGGTTCATCAATTTTCAGGTAAAAATGGAGGAGGAATATGGGGAGCCTTAAGAGGAGGTATTGTTTGTTTTCCTGATACAAGTAATCCGGAAAACTTTAAATGTTATGATACCCGAGATGGACTTCAAGATGAATATATTCATGCATTGATGGAAGATGGCAATGCGAATGTATGGTTTAGTTCAGATAAAGGAATTTCTTGTTATAACGAGAGGGGAAAGAAGCTATACGATTATGGTTATAGTTATGGGGTTCCTATGGGGAGCTTTTCGGATGCAGCTGTATGTATGACAAAAGATTCTACATTTTATTTTGCCTCACAGAATGGAGTGTGTTATTTCCATCCTTTAGATTTACAAAAGAAGGAAGTGTGTGCACCAGTTCAAATTATTGATTTCCAGATTATCACGGAAGATTCTGGTAATACAGATGCACAGGATATTATATTAGATAATACTCCTATACAGCTATCGTATAAGCAAAATACATTTTGTATCCTTTTTTCTGTATCTGATTATGCTCAAAGTACACAGGTGGAATACGCTTATAAAATGGAGGGGCTTGGACATGAGTGGATACGTTTTCGTGAGAATGATCCTGTTGTATTTCGAAATATAGCACCAGGAAAATATGAGTTTCGTGTAAAGGTACGTTTACTGAATCAGGATTGGAGAGATGAGGAGGCTACTTTAGTTATAGAGGTACTTCCTCCTTTCTGGAATACCTGGTATGCAAAGCTTTTTTATTTACTGATATTTGTATTAGGACTGGTTTCAGTATTTAGATTATATCGTCGTAGGCTGATATTGGCAAACTTTTTGGAAATGGAACGACGTGAAATGATAAATCAGCAGAAACTTAATAATGAGAGACTTCGTTTCTATACGAATATTACGCATGAGTTACGTACACCATTGACTTTAATAATCGGTCCTTTAGGAGATTTGATGGATGATACCAAGCTTCCTTTGTCATATACGCGAAAAATAAGTCTTATTCATCGTAGTGCCTTGCATCTTTTGGAGCTTGTTAATCAGATATTGGATTTTAGAAAAGTAGAATCTCAGAATCGTAAATTAATCGTTGCTAAAGGAGATTTGAAGAGTCTGTTGCTTGAGGTAGGCTTACGTTATAAAGAGTTGAATCGTAACGAGAAAGTGCAATTTGAGATAAATATTGAAGAAACAGCACAAACTATCTTGTATTTTGATTCAGATATTATTACTACTATTTTGAATAACTTATTAAGTAACGCGATTAAATATACACCAGAAGGAAAAATTAACTTGACCCTACGTACTGTAGGTGAATATACGGAAATTGAAGTCAGTGATACCGGATATGGTATTAGTTCTGAGGCGTTACCTCATATTTTTGAATGTTATTATCAGGCTGAAGGTAAACATCAGGCTTCAGGAACAGGTATAGGACTAGCTTTGGTTAAATCGTTGGCTGATTTACATGAAGGTGTTTTAAAAGTATCGAGTGAAGTCGATAAAGGCACGTCTATTGTGTTGGCTATTCAGACGAATAATACTTATCCTAACGCTTTGCATAAGGATGTTTCAGAAGTGGAAGATATACAGGATAAATATATGACAGATGAGACGGAAAAAAAGAAAGCAGATTGTCCTTTGATATTGGTTGTAGAAGATAATGATGACATACGTGAATATATTTCTGCATCTTTAGAACATTATAGGGTAATTCTAGCAAAAAATGGAAAAGAGGGATGGGAAAAGACGCAGAAAGAGATTCCAGATGTGGTGATCAGTGATGTAATGATGCCTGTAATGGACGGTTTTGAATTATGCAGACTGATAAAAAAAGATATGTGTACCAGTCACATTCCAGTTATATTATTGACAGCAAAGGATTCTATTCAAGATAAAGAAGAAGGATATGGTTGTGGAGCTGATTCGTATTTGACAAAACCTTTTAGCGCTAAATTGCTGGAAGTTCGTATCTGCAATTTGTTAGAGGCACGAAGAAATTTGGCTAGCTTGATTAATAATCAGGGTAAGGAGAATGTATTGGTGAATGAAGCAGAACCGTTACAACTTAATAAATTAGATAAAAAGTTTCTTGATGAATTAATAAAAATTATAGAGTTGAATGTGAATACTGAGAAACTTTATATGCCTTTTATTGCAGCTCAGATGCACATGAGCCATTCTACACTTTATCGTAAAATTAAAGGTTTATTAGGAATCTCGGGAACAGAGTTTATTCGTAGGATAAGATTACGTTATAGTTTGAAGTTGATGTTAGAGGAAGGATATAATATTTCCGAGGCTGCTTATGCAACTGGTTTTAGTGATGTAGGATATTTCCGCAATTGTTTTAAAGGTGAATATGGGATGACTCCTTCTGAGTATATGAAGCAACAGAAATCATCAACTTCTGTTAAGTATAATATGGGCGAAAATGATGAATAAATTCGTCAAAAATTCTTTTTGACGAAAATTACATGCTTTTTAGGTCGATTTCACGGTGGTGAGACTTTACAATTATTCTTACTTTTGACGAAAACAAACAGTTGTTAACTAAAAGAAATAACATGAAAACAGATTTATTAAAGAACAATTGTAAGGTACTGTTCTCTATGTTGATTTGTTCTGGTTTCATTATGTCACCTGTGGATATGATGGCAAAGGATAATTTTTCGACAATGAGAATTCAACAGGAAAATGTAACTGTTGCGGGTACTGTGAAAGACGTGAATGGAGAACCTATAATTGGTGCTAATGTGCTGGTCTCAGGTTCTACTGTGGGGACAATTACGGATATTGATGGGAAATTTTCACTGACTGCACCTCGAGATGCCGTATTGGATATTTCATATTTAGGGTACAAATCGCAACGAGTGAAAGTCGTGTCCGGAACTCCACTTACTGTTGTGTTAAAAGAAGATTCTGAACAACTTGATGAAGTCGTTGTTGTAGGTTTCGGTACACAGAAGAAAGTTAACCTGACTGGTTCGGTCGGATTGGCTGAGGCTGAAGAACTGGAATCACGTCCGGTTACTAGTGCTACTCAGGCTTTGCAAGGCTTGGTTCCCGGTTTGCAGATTTCTACCAATACGGGTGAAATGGATAAAAATATGAATATCAATATTCGTGGTACAGGTACTATTGGTGAAGGCTCAAGTGGCTCTCCTTTGGTCTTGATTGATGGTATGGAAGGAGATTTGAATTCCGTGAATCCTCAGGATATTGAGAGTGTATCTGTTTTAAAGGATGCTGCTGCTGCTTCTATCTATGGTTCTCGTGCTCCTTTTGGTGTTATTCTTGTTACTACAAAAAAGGGAAAATCAGGAAAGGCTTCTATAAATTATAATAATAGTTTCCGTATTTCCAGTCCGATTAATATGCCGGAAATGATGGATTCTTATACGTTTGCCAACTATTTTAATAGTGCTTCTCACAATAATGGAGGTGGTGATGTCTTTTCACTAGAGGTTATGCAAAAAATGCTCGACTATCAAGCTGGTATTGATACGGATGGCGTTCCAGCATCATCGAATGGGCAATGGGGAAAACCGGATTTTGACCCATTTACCAATGCTTATGCTAATACCGATTGGTATAAAGAACTTTATAAGAGTCAGGTATTTTCACAAGAACATAACGTAAGTATTAACGGTGGTTCAGATAAGGTTACTTATTATGCTTCTTTTAATTATTTAGGACAAAATGGCTTGTTGCGTCATGGAAGCGATGGATTGAAACGTTATAATGCCACGGCAAAAGTGAATGCAACCTTGACTGATTGGTTGAAGTTTAATTATACTATGCGTTTTACGCGTACAGATAATTATCGCCCGACAAACTTTAATGGTGGATTCTATGAAAAGTTAGGTCGTCAGACTTGGCCGAACTTAGTGGTTTATGATCCCAATGGTTATTATTTTAATAATAATGCAGAGAATCTTGCTATGAACTTGGAATTGGGTGGCGATCGCAACGTGGAAACAGACCGAATGTATCATCAGGCTGCATTGTTGATTGAACCTATCAAAAACTGGATTACTCATATTGAGTTTAATTATAGTACGATGAATGAAGATGTAGATGAGACTTCTTTGCCTTGCTATAATCATGATGTGGAGGGGAATATTATTGATACAAGTGGTGATACAAGTTTATTTGGTAGTCATAAGAAAGAGAATTATTTGAACTTGAACATCTTCAGTGAATATAGTCATTCATTTGATGATCGTCATAACTTAAAGGTGATGATGGGATTTCAGGCTGAAGAAATGAAACAAGCATTTCAAAGTGTAAAGAAATATGGATTGGTTGTAAATGGACTCCCTGAGTTTGATTTGACGACTGGTTCGGACGGTTACGGAAATCCGAAAAATACAGAAGTTGCAGGTTATCATAACGAATGGGCTACAGCTGGCTTTTTTGGACGTGTGAACTATGATTATGAAGGACGTTATTTGGCTGAAATGAATATGCGTTATGATGGAACTTCTCGATTCCGTCGTGGAGACCGTTGGCAGCTTTATCCTTCTTTCTCTTTAGGATGGAATATGGCACGTGAAAAGTTCTGGGAGCCGTTTACGGATATTTCCAATACATTGAAGCTTCGTGCGTCTTATGGCGAATTGGGTAATCAGAATACAAATGTGTGGTATCCGACTTATCGCGCAATGACTTTGGGCAGTTTTGATGGAAATTGGTTGCAGAATGGTTCTAAACCGAATACATCTAAGGTTGGAGATTTGGTAAGTAGTACATTGACTTGGGAAACAATTCGTACTTGGAACTTGGGACTTGATTTCGGATTTTTTAATAATCGATTGACAGGTTCGTTTGATTATTATACTCGTTACACAGATGGAATGGTAGGTCCTGCTCCAGAACTTCCGTTAACTTTGGGTATTGCTACTCCAAAGACTAATAACTGTGATTTGAAAACTCGTGGTTGGGAACTTCAGATTGGTTGGAATGATCGCTTGAAAAATGGATTGGGATATAGCGTACGTTTCATGTTATCTGATGCAAAGACAATTATCGATAGTTATCCTGGAAATAATACACATTCTATTGATTCTTATTTGGAAGGCCATGAAATTGGAGAAATCTGGGGATTTGAAACCATTGGTATTGCTAAGACAGATAAAGAAATGCAAGATCATCTGGATGCTGTAGGTGGACAAGATGCTTTGGGATCAAGATGGGCTGCAGGAGATATTATGTATGCCGATTTGGATGGTAAACCGGGTATTACAGAAGGTGCACGTACATTAGAAGATCATGGAGACTTGAAGGTTATTGGCAATAATACACCGCGTTACCAATTTGGTATTGATATTTCAGCTGATTGGAAAGGTTTTGATTTCCGTTGCTTCTTCCAAGGCGTGATGAAACGTGATATTTGGAATTCTACGAATATGTTCTGGGGAGTTCTTGATGATCAATGGTGGTCTTCTGGATTTGCTGAACATGGAGACTATTTCCGTGCTGAGGAAATCGGATTGGAAGGTCATAAAATTGCAGCAAATTTAGATGCTTATTATCCACGTCCTACTTTTGGAGATGGCTCTAAAAATCAAAAAGCTCAAACCCGTTATTTGCAGGATGCTTCTTATATCCGTTTGAAGAATCTTCAGTTGGGTTATACTTTACCGTCAGCTTGGATGCAGAAGATAGGATTGACAAAATGTCGTGTATTTGTTTCCGGTGAAAATTTGTGGACTGGTACAGGACTTTCTAATTTGTTTGATCCAGAAACTGTAGATGGCGGTAATACAGATTCAAACGCTAATGGAGCAATTAAGAATGCTGGTAATGCTTATCCGTTGTCAAGAACTTGGTCATTCGGTGTAAGTTTAACTCTTTAAATAAAATAATACGATGAAAACAAATAGATTATATATTCCTATATTGGCATTGGCTTTAGCTGCAGGATTTACTTCTTGCGATGATTTCTTGGATAGGGAACCCATGTCAACAGTAGATCCAGAAGTGTATTTTACACAGGTATCTCAGTTGGAAAGTTATGCTAATCAATTGTATGAGAACATTCTTCCATCTCATGGCAATTGGAGTTATGGTATTTTTGGGGAAGATTCAGGTACAGATAATCAAACAGGTGCTACAGCAAATAATCGTTTTGCGGAAGGTTTGTGGAAAGTGCCTAACAAGGATGATGACAACTGGAAGTTTGAATGGATTTATCGTTGTAATTTCTTCTTGCAGAATGTGCTCGAAAAGTATGGTACAAAGGAAGATGGAAGTGAAAATACTATCATGGGGGATTTGGCATCAATAAAGCATTATATTGGTGAGATTTATTTCCTTCGCGCATACGAATATTTCAAACGCTATCAAAAGTATGGTGATTTCCCAATTATAACTGAGCCTTTGGCTGATGACATGGAGATTCTTCGTGAATCAAATAAACGTATGCCTCGTACAGAAGTAGCTCGTTTCATATTGGATGATTTGAAAAAAGCGTATGATTTTTTGAGCGCGAAAGAAATGGCGACAACTCGTATTAATAAAGATGCTGCATTATTACTGCGTTCACGCGTGGCTCTGTTTGAGGGTACTTGGCTGAAATCTTTTGAAGGTACAGCTTTTGTGCCAAATGGTGAAGGATGGCCGGGTGCATCCAAAGATTATAATAAAGACTATCAGTTTAAATCCGGATCCATAGATAAGGAAATTAACTATTTCCTAGAGCAGGCTATTGCAGATGCTGAAACAATTTCCGAAGCTTATAAAAATGATTTGGCTGAGAATAAAGGGCTTCAGCAATCTGTAAACGATCCGGCTAATCCTTATTATGATATGTTTGCACAGGAAGACCTTTCTGGAGTTCGTGAAGTTTTATTATGGCGTCAATATGGACGTGGTTTGGTAACTCATAATGTGAATGTGGCTGCGAACCGTGGAAATTATATGAATGGTGTAACTCGTGCTTTTGTTAATAACTTCTTAATGGATGATGGAACTCCTGTTTATACACATGGAAGTTATGCAGATGGAGATGGATATTATAAGGGAGATAAGACGATTGCAGATGTTCGTATAAACCGTGACGGACGGTTGGAGCTGTTCTTGAAAGAACCGGGACAGGTAAGTATTTTATATGAGAATATTGAAGGAAATGAAGCTTCAATGACAGAGCCTATACCGAATATAACAGAAACAAATGCAGAACGTGGATATAATACAGGCTATGCCTTACGCAAAGGTGCTTCGTTTGACCAGAAACATTATGCTAATGGAGGTGGATATACAGCTGCTGTTTGTTTTCGGGCTACTGAAGCTTTGTTGAATTATATGGAAGCTTATTATGTGAGATACGGAAACAGAGGTGGACATGTGGATGAGTATTGGCAGATTCTTCGTAATCGAGCCGGTATTACGGGAACAATTGATCAGACGATTTCTGCTACGAATATGTCACAAGAAGCTCTAAATGATTGGGGAGCATATTTTGCTGGGAATGTTATTCAGGATAAAACCCTTTACAATATCCGTCGTGAACGTCGTTGCGAACTGATGGCTGAAGGGTTACGTTATATGGATCTTTGCCGTTGGCGTGCGATGGATCAGATGATGACGACTCCTTATTTCGTAGAAGGTATTCATATTTGGGGAACTCCGATGGAACATTGGTATGATGATCCGGGGAATGGAGGCTCAAAGTTGATAGCTGATGGCTCTGATAATGCGACAATGTCTTCTCGTGATAAGAGTGAATATGTTCGTCCATATCAGAAGAATACCAAGCAGGTAGGTTACGATGGTTTCCACTGGCACATGGCTCATTACTTAACTCCGTTGCCAATTAATCAGTTCCTTGTAACAGCATCTGATGGGCAGACAATTGGTGATTCTCCATTGTATCAGAATCCTTATTGGCCAACTACGGCAGATATGCCAGCTGAAAAATAGTACTCCTGTATGTTATTACAGGTGGAAACCTGTCTCAAATTTATTTTGAGGCAGGTTTTTTGTTTGGTTCTGTACAGTTGCTTATGAAAGAAAAGCACGATAAGTTTCATCTTTCAGTACTTCCCAGGCAGTACTCCAGTACTTCCTAGGGAGGACTCCAGTCCTTTCTGGAAAGTACACCAGTACTTTGAAGGCAGTACTGGATTTAAATGAAATAGCCGTAAAAGAAAAGTAAAAAGATATTAATACGTCTTTTTGTTTTTGGATAAAGTTCGTATATTTGCACGCAATAAAATCTAAAGCATAAAGCCCTATGTCATTTATTGCAGATAAAGTTGTTATGGACGGATTAACTTACGATGATGTATTGTTGATTCCGGCCTATTCTGAGGTTTTACCTAAAACAGTCGAACTCTCGACTAAGTTTTCACGTAACATTGAGTTGAAAATTCCGTTTGTAACTGCAGCTATGGATACAGTTACCGAAGCACAGATGGCCATTGCCATTGCTCGTGAAGGAGGTATCGGAGTAATTCACAAGAACATGTCAATTGAGGAACAAGCTCGTCAGGTGGCAATTGTGAAGCGTGCGGAAAACGGAATGATTTATGATCCGGTGACCATTAAGAGAGGTTCTGTAGTGAAAGATGCACTCGATTTGATGGCTGAATACAAAATCGGAGGTATTCCTGTAGTAGATGATGAGAATTACCTGGTAGGTATCGTTACAAACCGTGACCTGCGCTTTGAAAAGGATTTGAATAAGCGTATCGATGAGGTGATGACAAAGGAAAACATTGTGACAACAGAGCCGGGTACAGACATGGAAACTGCTTCCAAGATTCTGCAGGAAAACAAGATTGAAAAACTTCCGGTAGTAGACAAGGATGGAAAGCTGATTGGTCTGATTACTTATAAGGACATTACAAAAGCGAAAGATAAACCAATGGCTTGCAAAGATTCTAAAGGTCGTTTGCGTGTAGCTGCCGGTGTGGGAGTAACTGCTGATACATTCGACCGTATGGAAGCTTTGGTGAACGCTGGTGCAGATGCCATTGTAATTGATACAGCTCACGGACATTCTATGTACGTGATTGAAAAGCTGAAAGAAGCTAAGAAACGTTTCCCTGGAATTGATATTGTTGTAGGAAATGTAGCTACAGGTGAAGCAGCTAAGATGTTGGCTGAAGCTGGTGCAGATGCAGTAAAAGTAGGTATCGGCCCGGGTTCTATCTGTACAACTCGTGTGGTTGCCGGTGTAGGTGTTCCTCAGTTGACAGCCGTATATGATGTTGCAAAGGCCTTGGAAGGAACTGGTATTCCTTTGATTGCAGATGGTGGCTTGCGTTATTCTGGTGATGTGGTGAAAGCTTTGGCAGCCGGTGGTTACAGCGTAATGATTGGTTCGTTGGTTGCCGGTACTGAGGAATCTCCGGGCGATACCATCATCTTTAATGGTCGTAAGTTTAAGTCATATCGTGGAATGGGTTCATTGGAAGCTATGGAAAATGGTTCAAAAGACCGTTATTTCCAAAGTGGAACTACCGATGTGAAAAAGCTTGTTCCAGAAGGTATTGCTGCTCGTGTGCCTTATAAAGGTTCTTTGTATGAAGTAATTTATCAGCTGGTAGGTGGTTTGCGTGCCGGTATGGGTTATTGCGGAGCTCATAATATTGAAGAATTGCATAATGCGAAGTTTACTCGTATCACTAATGCCGGAGTTCTGGAAAGTCACCCGCACGATGTATCTATTACAAGTGAGGCACCTAACTATAGTCGTCCTCAGTAAGATAATCTTTGACTTATAATACGGATATAATCATTCTGACGTCAGGCAGACTTGCTTTCAGTAAGTCTGTTCTGGCGAACAGGATGATTTTTTGTTTAATGAAATGATGAATAGAATCTGTTATGTGTAGAATTGCGTGGTTATTCCTATGTTTGTTGATGGGGCTGAAATTCTCTGTTTCTTATGCAGAAGATCGCAGGGTACTTTTTCGGATTGATGGAGAGGAAACTTCGGTAGAGGAGTTTGAGCATTATTATACCCAGGTGTATGCAGTTAGTCGTGTATCTGTAGAACGGTTCTTGCCTCATTTCTTGTATTATAAGTTGAAGGTGGCAGATGCTAAAAGACAAAGCTGGGATACTATCACCGATTTCCGGTTGCAATGCAGTGCCTTGCAAAATGAAATTCTGAAATCGGAAGAG
>ULZD01025091.1_pt1 | contig 15706 bp, 13 predicted proteins | sample 1962821 | NCBI WGS metagenome assembly ULZD01 (sample SAMEA4835881, study PRJEB28245) | human gut metagenome | biome: gut microbiome; material: fecal sample | place: Denmark | collected 2008
GGTTCCATACCTTTGGAAGATCTCTGTATGATTTTACTGTTTTAGCCCAGAGGTCACAGAACAGTGTCTCTGATGTAGGGCGTACACATAATCTTTCCTGCAGTCTTTCCATTCCACCGTGTGTTACCCATGCAACTTCCGGTGCGAATCCTTCTACGTGATCAGCTTCTTTTTCCAGAAGTGACTCCGGAATCAGTACTGGCAGGTATACATTCTCAACTCCTGTTTCTTTGAAACGTCTGTCCAGATCTGCCTGGATCAGTTCCCAGATCGCATAACCGTTCGGTAAGTAGTTCATGCATCCTTTTACGCTTGAATAATCACAAAGATTTGCTTCACGTACAACGTCTGTGTACCACTGTGCGAAATCTTCGTCACGGGATGTAATGTTTTTGACTAATTTTTCCTTTGCCATGTTTCTCTTCTCCTTTTCAATTTTGGTGAAATCCTTATTCCACGTTATTTTTTTGCCGGGAGTTCCACAACCTGACAATTGCTTCTGTATGCGAATGTCTCTTTTAAATGCATCGCACAAAAAACGCCGGGCCTTTCGACTCCCCGAAAAAGGGACCGAAAAGCTCGGCGGTACCACCCTAGTTAACTGCGACCCTTTCGCAGCTCTCTTCATTGGCCGTTAACGCCGGCTGACACGCTGCACTTTCATGCAGTGGCTCCAGGACCGGTTCCATGTGATGAACAGCAGATATCTCACACCATATGATATCCTCTCTGCGGCTGGATTCTCATGTACTAATTCCCTTCATCGCCATAAAATTTTTTTGGAATTGTCAATTATTTTAATCCATGAAATATGTTTTGTCAAGATATTATCTCTATCTCTGCTTCCGCCAATGTCTGCTTGCAGTTTTTTCCCCTCCATGATTTAATAAGTATATCATTTGTCTTAACAAAGGAGAAGTATATGGCTACTTTAAATATATTATATGAAGACCCACACATCCTCGTCTGTGTCAAACCACATGGCATAGCAACCCAGAGCAAAAGCATCCGTTACCCGGACATGGTCAGCCTGATCAAGAATCATCTGGCGAAAGCTTCCGGCACTTCCGGAAAATCCGGTGCACCAAAATCCATTGGTTACAGAACCCCAGGCTCTGCTGAGCCTTACCTTGCCGTCATCCACAGACTCGACCAACCCGTTGCCGGAATCCTTGTCTTTGCCAAGACTCCGGCTGCTGCAAAAGATCTGAATAAGCAGTTACAGAATCTGGGATTCGGGAAATATTACCGCGCGCTTGTCACCAATGCGCCTTCCGAGGAAGAAGGAACACTCGAGGATTATATGGTCAAAGATGCCCGGACGAACACTTCCCGAATCTGTTCTGCAAAGGAAAACGGAGCGAAGATTGCACGGCTGCATTATGATACGGTTCCTGACCATGGCCGGTTGTTTTCAACTGTTTCCGGCAGCTCTTCCTCTGTTGATGTCTCTCTGTCTTCGCAAAGTCAGGAATGTCACGAGACCGAACTTGAGATTCATCTGGACACCGGACGTCATCACCAGATCCGTGTGCAGCTTGCCTCCATTGGATGCCCGATCGTCGGAGATACAAAATATAACCCGGAGCTTACCGGCAATAAAGGATGGCAGACAATCCGATTGTGTGCTTATAAGCTCGATTTCAAACATCCGGTCACACACAAGGCGATGCATTTTCAATTAGAGGCCGATCCGGCATAATTCAATTATCCTAAAAAGAGGAGCGGGAAATTCCCACTCCTCTTTTTCGCCGATACATATGCCCTCTATGCTTCTGCTACATCCTCAGTCAGAGCTTCTTCATATTTCTCAAGGATAATATTCTGAATGCGTTCTCTTGTTCCTGAGTTGATTGGATGCGCAATATCTCTATACTCTCCATCCAATGCTTTCTTGCTTGGCATTGCGATAAAGAGTCCTTTTTCTCCTTCAATCACCTTAATATCGTGTACCACAAATTCCTCATCCATGGTAATGGAAACGACAGCTTTCAGCTTGCCCTCCTTTGCTACTTTACGTACTCGTACATCTGTAATCTGCATGTTGTTCTAGCCCCTTTCTTCTAGCCTTTGCACTGCTTTTTCTTAAAGTGCATACCTCTCATTTTTTTCTACGACTACCTTCACACCATTTTCACCAACATAGCGTGTGTTTGCCCGGATCGTATCCCTGCTTTCTACAATACAGTTCTCAATATATGCATTGTCTCCGAGATAGACATCATTAAGAATAATGGAATTCTTAATGACACAGTTGTTCCCCACGAATGTCTTCTTGAAAAGAATCGAATTCTCGACTGTACCATTAATGATACTTCCACTCGCCACAAGGCTGTTCTTAACCATAGATCCCGGGTTGTATTTTGCCGGCGGCAAGTCGCTGACCTTGGAATAAATACCCGGCTGTGTCCGGAAGAAATACTCACGTACTTCCGGTTTCAGGAAATCCATATTCGTCTGATAATATGCATCCACTGTTGAAATGTTGCTCCAGTAATCTTTTATTTTATAACCGTAGATTTTCTTCAGATTCTTATATCTGATAAGAATATCGGTCACAAAATCATGTCTGTCATCTTCTGCGCAATGTTCGATCAGATCGATCAGCTGGCGTCTTCTGATTACATAGATACCTGTTGATACAATCTGCGACTGTGCCACCATCGGCTTTTCCTCGAACTCTTCAATACGCATCGAATCATTCATCTTGATCGTTCCGAAACGGCTTGCATCTTCGTTCGGACCAAGTTCTTTGCATACCACTGTAATATCCGCTTTCTTTGCAATGTGATATTCCAGTACTTTGTTATAATCCATCTTATATACAGCATCACCGGATGTAATGATTACATAAGGTTCGTGACATCTCTTTAAGAAATCCAGATTCTGATAAATTGCGTCTGCTGTTCCGCGGTACCAGTATCCGTTCTCTGCGGTGATCGTCGGGGTAAATACATATAATCCCCCCTGCTTTCTTCCGAAATCCCACCATTTTGAAGAATTCAGATGTTCATTCAACGAACGGGCATTGTACTGTGTCAGAACTGCCACCTTCTGAATATGAGAGTTTGACATATTACTGAGTGCAAAGTCAATCGCTCTGTAACTTCCGGCGATCGGCATTGCTGCCACTGCTCTTTTATGTGTCAGTTCACGCATCTTATTGCTGTTACCACCTGCTAAAATAATTCCTACTGCTCTCATGCTCGTTCACCTGCCTTTATCAATGTTTCTCCACTTTCCAGTACTCCATTCGGGTAATCTTCTTTGGATGTTACTCCACTGATAGCAGTGTTCTTTCCAATCTGCACCCCATCCGGTATTACAGATTTTTCACCCACGGCAACCAGGCCAAATGAATAAATTGCCGGTTTTAATTTGTTCGGTATATCACTTCCGATGCCAAATGTAGTATTATCCCCAACCAGGCAATTTTCTGCAATGATTGCCTTGTCCATGACACAATTCTTACCAACCCTGGTATCTTTCATGATAATAGAATCCCTGATCACGGATCCTTCTCCTATAACAACTCCGGATCCGATAATACTGTTATGTACTTCACCATATACTTCCGCACCGTTACAGATAATACTTCTCTCAATCACTGACTGTGCCGAAATATACTGTGGCGGCAGAATCTCACTGTTGGTATATATCTTCCAGAATTCTTCATATAAATTGAACTCCGGTATGATATCGATCAGTTCCATATTGGCTTCCCAGTAAGATCCCAGTGTTCCGACATCTTTCCAGTAACCGTTATATTCATATGCGAACAATCTCTCGCCTTTATTGTGACAATATGGAATGATATGCTTTCCGAAGTCACAACCAGGCTCGTCCTTCAATGTCTCCAACGCTTCCTTCAGGACTTTCCATGAGAATATATAAATTCCCATAGATGCCAGATTACTCTTTGGTTCCGCAGGTTTTTCCTGGAATTCCTGAATCCTTCCATCTTCATCTGCGATAACAATACCGAAACGGCTTGCCTCTTCCATCGGCACCGGCATTGCCGCAATCGTCACGTCTGCGTTATTCGCCTTATGATAATCCAGCATTACTTCATAGTCCATTTTATAAATGTGATCCCCTGATAAGATCAGTACATAATCCGGATCAAACTGCTCCATATAATCCAGATTCTGATAAATTGCGTTCGCAGTTCCGGAATACCATTCACTGCTTCCGCTTCTCTCATATGGTGGAAGAACCGTTACTCCTCCGTAATTCCTGTCAAGATCCCAGGGAATACCGATTCCTATATGCGCATTCAATCTCAATGGCTGATACTGGGTCAATACACCCACCGTATCAATTCCTGAATTAATGCAGTTGCTGAGTGGAAAGTCAATAATGCGATATTTACCTCCAAATGCAACGGCAGGTTTTGCAACTTTTGCTGTGAGGACTCCAAGTCTGCTGCCCTGTCCTCCTGCCAGCAGCATTGCTATCATTTCCTTCTTTCTCATGTCATCACCCCTTCTCAGTAGTCTTGCTTTTTCTATTATACCATACTTCTTCTTACGTAGCTAACAATTTTTACAGTTTTTTTTCGATTTTTGCAAACTTTTTGTTAAATTATTACAAAAACTTACGACTTGGATTTTTTTTGATATATGTTTATAATAATATGAAGAACATGTAGTTTTTATGATGATCTTTTTACCTATATTATTAAAAAAGGATGGTATATTATGTATAAAATTAATTTTGAAAAACCTGTACACGTACACTTTATCGGAATCGGCGGTATCAGCATGAGTGGTCTTGCCGAGATACTTTTAAAAGAAGGTTTCACTATTTCCGGATCTGATAATAAAGAATCCGCCCTCACAGATCATCTGGAAAAGCTGGGGGCCAAAGTATTCTACGGACAGAAAGCTTCTAATATTATTTCCGGCATCGATGTTGTTGTATATACTGCCGCAATTCATCCTGATAACGAAGAATTCGCAGAAGCTGTAAAACAGAATCTTCCTATGCTGACCCGTGCAGAACTGCTCGGACAGTTAATGACCAACTATGATGTACCGATCGCAATTTCCGGTACCCACGGCAAGACAACGACAACTTCTATGCTGTCACACATTTTACTTGCCGGAGAACTGGATCCTACCATCTCTGTCGGCGGCATCTTAAAGGCTATCGGCGGTAACATCCGTGTAGGTAATTCTGAATATTTTGTCACAGAAGCCTGTGAATATACGAACAGTTTCCTGCATTTCTTCCCGAAGATCGGCGTAATCCTGAATATTGACGAAGATCATCTGGATTTCTTCAAAGACCTGGCTGATATCCGTAATTCTTTCCACCGCTTTGCGAAATTACTTCCAAAGGATGGAACACTTGTTATCAACGACAACATTCCTGATCTTGAAGAGATCACTGCTGACCTTGACTGCCGCGTGATCCGTTACGGTAATGACAGCTCTCTTGACTACAGTGCAACCAATATCCTTCATGATAAGAAGGGAGAGGCCTCTTTCGATCTGGTAAAATCCGGTGAATTTATCGACCGTATCTCATTATCGGTGAATGGAGATCATAATGTATCCAATGCATTATCAGCCATTGCCGTTGCAGACCTTCTCGGAGTTCCATTTACCAAGATCAAAGAAGGACTGAAATCGTTCCACGGCACAGGCCGTCGTTTCGAATATAAAGGTGAAGTTAATGGAGTTACTGTCATTGATGATTATGCTCATCACCCAACAGAGATCAATGCAACTTTAACAGCGGCCAAGGAATATCCGCACAAAGAAATATGGTGCATCTTCCAGCCACATACTTATACACGTACCAAAGCATTATTCCCTGAATTTGTAGATGCCCTGACACATGCCGATCATGTGATCCTCGCAGACATCTACGCTGCCCGTGAGACAGATACTCTGGGCATGTCTTCTGAGATGATCGCAGAAGAATTAAAGAAAAAAGGATGCGATGCTTACTATTTCCCAAGCTTTGAAGAGATTGAAAACTTCTGTCTGGACAAGTGCCAGAAAGGAGATGTGTTGATAACTATGGGAGCCGGAAACGTTGTAAACATTGGGGAAAACCTGCTTAAACACTAGTTATCCACATTATCCACACAATTTTATCCACAAAAAAGTCGGATTTTGACTCAAAAATTTCTTTTTTCCCCGTCTTCCCGGTGCTATAATGTGTCTACGATGAAACGAAAGATACAAAAAGTTCTGGGGAGGACGGGGAATTATTATGAAGGAATTAAAACTTACGAAGTATGTACAGACGAACGCGACTGTACTGGACAATGAATTTATCGACCAGTATATGGTCAGAGCCAATGGAGAATATGTCAAAGTATATCTCCTGCTTCTCCGTCATATGAATCAGTCCTCCGTATGTCTTTCTGTTTCCGAGCTGGCTGATCTGCTCGAGTGCACAGAGAAGGATGTACTCCGCGCATTAAGATACTGGAAGAGTGAAGGACTCCTTGATTATCTGGATGACACTCCGGATGATCCGACTCCGCAAAGTACGGTCCGTTCATCCGTACCAACTTCCGAATTACACGATGTACAGTCCGGCTATATGACTGCGTCCGTTCCATCTATGACGAATCAGATGGATTACCCTGTTGATTCTGTCGAAGCCCCTGTTTCTGCGGTTTCGGCATCTACAACAAATATACAGCAGTACCGTAGCCGTAAGGAACGTGCAGAATTCAAAGAATTACTCTTTGTTGCCGAACAGTATCTCGGCAAGACACTTTCCGCTACTGATATTGACCAGATTACTTATTTTTATGACACACTGAATATGTCAGCTGAACTTATTGAGTATCTGATCGAATATTGTGTCGAAAATGGTCACAAGAGTATGCATTATATTAATAAGGTGGCCTTATCATGGCATGAAGAAAACATAACAACTGTGAATCTTGCCAAGACAAGTTCATTTCTTTATAATAAGAACTGTTATTGCGTCCTGAATGCATATGGGATTAAGGGTCGCGGTCCTGCCGCTTCTGAGATTGCCTATATCCGCAAATGGTCAGAAGAATATGGTTTTGCTCTGGAAGTAATCCTTGAAGCATGTGACCGTACGATGAATGCCATTCATCAGCCAAGTTTTGACTATACCGATTCCATTCTGAAGCGCTGGAAGGACAAGAATGTCCGTCAGTTAAAAGATATCGATGCGGTAGATGCTGATTATCGCAAAGAGAAGGAACGTGCGAAAGAGCTCGCAAAGGAACGCAAAAGACAGCAACAGGCACAGAAGCCTGCAATTAACCAGAACAATAAGTTCAACAATTTCGACGGACGTTCTTATGACATGAATGATCTGGAACGTCGTCTGGTTCAGCAATAAAGTATACATATCAGATTCTATTATGCGAATGCAGAGGAGTTTTCCATAACATGGCACTTTCCAATTCTCAGTACGATCATTTAATGCGTACTTATGAACAAAAACAACTGGATAATGAGTTTCAACTCAGAAAACGCTATGAGAAGGCATACGCCCTCATTCCCGAATTAGAGGAAGTGGATCATTCCATCTCCTCTTTAAGTGTTAAAAAGGCAAGACTGCTTCTGGACGGAGATCAGACTGCTCTTTCTTCTTTAAAATCAGAGCTCAAAGAACTCTCCGCCAGAAAGCCGGCTTTATTAAAAGCACATGGTCTTCCTGCCAATTACCTTGAATTACACTATCAGTGTCCGGATTGTAAAGATACCGGTTATATTGGCACACATAAATGTCACTGTTTCAAAAAAGCGATTGTGGATTATTTATATACGCAATCTAATCTCAAAGATATCCTTGACAAAGAGAACTTTTCAACCTGTTCTCTGTCCTATTATTCCAGGAATCATATCGATCCGCTTACCGGACGTTCTTCTCTGGAATCAATGGAAACTGCATTAAATGTCTGTCACAACTTCGTAGATACATTTTCTAAAGAATTTCATAACATACTACTGTATGGAGATACCGGTGTCGGAAAGACTTTTCTTTCTCACTGCATCGCAAAAGAATTAATGGATTCCGCTTATTCCGTTATTTACTTTACAGCAGCCGGACTTTTTGATATCCTTGCAGAGAATACATTTGGTAAAAGACAGGACAAGGATTCTGATGTATTTGAACACATCTATGACTGTGACTTGCTGATCATTGATGATCTGGGTACAGAACTGCCGAATTCATTTACTGTATCCCAGTTGTTCATTTGTCTGAATGAACGCATATTAAGGCAGAAATCAACCATAATATCTACCAACCTTGCATTGGAGGATATAAAATCAATCTACTCGGAACGGACATTCTCACGAATCAGCAGTAATTATACAATTCTGCGTATTACCGGTGACGATATCCGTATCCAAAAAAAATTATTAAACCTGGGAGGTACTAATGATGTTACGCCGTAACGATCGTAATCTTGAGAATATACCGGTAGGAGCACTTGGACTGATCGCTCTTGACGGTTGTACAGAGATGGGAGCAAAAGTAAATGATTATCTCGTAAAATGGAGAAAGGAAGATGGACATATTCATAAGAACGATGTCGCTTTCATAGGCTATGAGAAAGACACTTACTTAATCGATGCAAAAGTTCCACGTTTTGGTTCAGGTGAAGCAAAAGGTATTATTAATGAATCCGTTCGTGGTAAAGATCTTTATCTTATGGTCGATGTATGTAACTACAGCCTGACATATTCCCTGACAGGAAATATTAACCATATGTCCCCTGACGATCATTATCAGAACTTGAAACGTATTATTGCAGCAGTAGGTGGAAAAGGACGTCGTATTAACGTCATTATGCCATTCTTATATGAAAGCCGTCAGCACAAGAGAAGCAGTCGTGAATCTCTGGACTGCGCACTCGCTCTTCAGGAGCTTGTCCGTATGGGTGTTGACAATATCATCACATTTGATGCTCACGATCCTCGTGTACAGAATGCGATTCCATTAAACGGATTCGAAACAATCCGTCCGACATACCAGTTCGTCAAAGGTCTTCTCCGTACCTTCAAAGACCTTCAGATCGACAGCGATCACATGATGGCAATCAGCCCGGATGAAGGTGCTACAGGACGTGCAATTTATCTTGCCAACGTACTGAACCTTGATATGGGTATGTTCTACAAACGCCGTGACTTCTCACGTGTGGTAGACGGCCGTAACCCGATCGTTGCTCATGAGTTCCTTGGATCTTCCGTAGAAGGAAAAGATGTGATCATTCTTGATGACATGATTTCTTCCGGTGACAGTATGTTAGACGTTGCCCGCCAGTTAAAACAGCGCAAAGCAAAACGTATCTTCTGCGCTGCTACATTCGGTCTGTTCACAAACGGTCTGGAGAAATTCGACCAGGCATATGAAGAAGGTATCTTAGACGCTGTTCTGACTACCAACCTGATCTACCAGACACCTGAACTTCTGGAACGTCCATATTATATTAACTGTGATATGAGCAAATATATTGCCCTCGTGATCGACACTCTTAACCACGATGGTTCTATCAGCAGTATCCTGAATCCTATCGAAAGAATTCAGAATGTTGTCAATAAGTATAAAAATGGTGAAGAGATTTAATAGTATCTACAGGACCTGCCACGGGCAGCTCCTTACGAATGCACGTGATTAAAAAATGCTGCCGGGAATTTCCCGACAGCATTTTTTTAAAGTTCTATCTTGTGATAAACAAGTCCGGCTTCTTTCATCACCTGTTCTTCTCTCGTCTGACAGGTAAATATGATCACTTGTTTCTTATGTTCTTTCAACCATCTGAGTGTCTGAAGCATTCTCTCCTCATCATAATATGCAAATGCATCATCCAGTATCACCGGCATCTCTTCCTCACATAAAAGCTCTCCCACTGCCATACGGAGTGCCAGATAGACCTGTTCTACCGTTCCACGACTTACCTGTTCAATCTCTACTCTCTTTTCATCTGTCATAAGCGATACATGAAGTTTTTCATCTGTCACAAGCTTTTTATATTTTCCACCTGTGATCTCACAGATGAATGATGACGCTTTCTCATTCAGATCTCTTTTTAGATATCCCCGCATCTCCTCTGACAACTGTTCCAGATGATCTGCCGCCATCTGGACCGCCTGGCGTTTCATCTCATATTCTCTGGAACGCTCATTAACTTCATCCAGTTCCGCGAGCTGTTCTCCCAGGTTGTCATACTGAATTCTCTTCTCTTTTAATTCCGCTGTAATATGCGATTTCTCCCAGCGTAACTTCTCTATCGGAACTTTCTCCTCTTCCTGCGTGATCTCTTCAAGGATAATCTCTGGCTCTGTTTTTACCTGTTTTTTTCCAACTTTCATCCGGTTCCATATATATAAGCCGAACGCAAGGAATAACACAATAGCGATCAGATAATTCCACGGTTTCGAGAACAAGATGACTGCAATCACAATAACCAGTGCAAACACCAGAAGCTCCATTGGATGGATCCTCCATTTTTCCGGACGAATCTCATCCATGACACCTTTTCCATGTTCTTCTTCCCTCTGGCGCTCTTTTTTCTTTTCTTCTTCCTTTCCCAGCCGATACGCAAGTTCTTCTTCTACACGTTCCAGTTCTTCTTCCAGATGATGTACATCACGCCAGACAAAAGATACTTCCTGCTCAAGTTTTTCACGTTTCTGCTGCTTTTGAGCCATTTCCATACGGATCTCATTTTCCAGGATCTTCTTCCTGCCCCTTAACTGTTCCAATGCACCGGCCAGGTCGATTTCTCCGTTTCCCGAGGTGTAATAGTTTGTCGCATAATTTTTCAGCTCTGCCACAATACTTTCCCCCATCTGTGCATTCCTCTGGCTCATGGAAACGGTATTATCGTAACGTTCTGCGTCCATCTCCCCAAGCAGCATCTGAAGATCTCCGTCTTCTACAGACAGTACTTCACCGTCCTCTTCACAGATCAGTTCCGCTTTTTTAGAATATTTATCAAAATTTCTTTCGATACGGAAATGTTTCTCTCCACTTTTGAACTTCAATATACCAGAATAGTAATTAGGATTTTCCCACGGTTCGTATATACTGAAAGTATCATTTTGCGCGGCCCGTCCTCTCCCTCTTTCTATTCCGAAAAGCATTCCCCTGATGAATGTATGGATTGTAGACTTTCCTGATTCGTTTTCCCCGTGAATCAGGTTGATCCCCTCATCCAGATCTATCTGCCGGTCATGGAATTTTCCAAAGTTTTTTAACAATAATTCATTAATCTGCATCTTTCGGTTCTATCCTCTTCTCGTCTCCATCAAAGCCTGCACTCCTTCACAGAGTGCCTGGTACTCCAGACTGTCGGCCGGATAGCCACTCAGGCTTTCAATATATTGTCCGAGAATGTTTCCTTTATTTTCATTTTTTAATTTTTCAAAGTCATATGCAGGCTTTGTGTGGTCTGTAATCTCCACCACATTACCGTATGGATCCATATGATCCAGCTCATACCAGATATCTGGATCTCGATAACCAGTCAGTGTAATCTTATACATGTTCTGCTTTCCCTGCTCTTCGATCATATCTGCAATCTTTTGCCTCAGTACATGGCCGGTCACAGATTTATCCACCTGTACCTCGCAGTGTCTGTATTCTCGCAATGCATGTGGCACAAAACGGATCTGACAACCATTTCCGGTGATCTTTCCTTCGATATAACCATGAGCTCCTGTATCACCTACATCCGTCGGCTCCAGCGATCCGGCATATGCCATCCGGTTCTCCACCAGCATCTGCGGCTTGTGGATATGTCCAAATGCAGCATAATCATACCCAAGCGTCATGATCTGATTACTCTTGATCGGAATATGTTTCTCATCCCCGCCGTGTGCAAGCAAAATCTCATACTTCTGCCGTCCTTCCGGAACTGCATGATCATATAACGGCTCCAGAATTTCTCTGGAATGATAACTGCATCCATAGACAGCCGTCTGGATCCGGTCAAGTTCCACACAGCTCATTTCCTGCGAGCAGATCATGTGCACATGCGGTGCCCAGGTAAATGTTCGGTAATAAGAGTTTTTCCTGATATGATCATGATTACCGGCGATCATAACAACTTCTGTCTGCTCCAGCATCTCCAGTATGGAATTCATTTCTTTTAATTCTCTTAAAAGTGGCTGCCTGTGGAACAGGTCCCCCGCGATCAGCAACAAATCTGTCTTTTTCTGATTGCAGATTGTTATAATATCACGAAAGCTGTCCCAGAGCTCCTGTTCTCTATTTTGACTGTACGCGTTTCCCGCGTCCGGCTTTGCCCCTAAATGCAAGTCTGCGATGTGTATGAACTTCATCCTCGCTTCCCTCTTTCTGTTCTGTCTTCTCTTTCGACGGCAGTGTTACGACAAACTGTGTCCGGTTGTCATCACTTTTTGCCAGGATTCTTCCTCCGTGCAGCTCCACGATCTGTTTGGCGATCGCAAGTCCCAGACCTGCGCCGCCGGTTCCTGTCGATCTGGAACCATCCACGCGATAGAATTTCTCGAATATCGTCTGAAGCATATCGCCCGGAATCTTATCACCTGCATTGGTAAATGTGATCTCGATGTCACCATCCTTCATTTTCGCTTCGATCCGGATCTCCGTATCTGCATAGCAGTAAGCAATTGCATTTCTTAAGATATTATCGAATACTCTTGCAAGCTTATCCGGATCTCCGTAGATCATCAGATCTTCTTCTACATCCACTTCACAGGTCAGCTTCTTTTCCTGGAGGACTCCGTACAGCTCATCTGCAAGCTGTTCAAGCATCATCGTAAGATCAATCTCTACCGGTTCCAGTTCGATATTCTGAAGATTATATCTTGTAATATCAAAAAATTCATTGATCAGCTCTCCTAATCGGATGGATTTTTCCAATGCGATGTGAGTATATGCTTTTCGTTCTTCTTCCGGCATGTCGGGATGATCTTCGAGCATCGTAAGATACGCCACGATCGAAGTCAGCGGCGTCTTCAGATCATGCGCCAGAAAAAGCACCAGGTCGTTTTTCTTCTTTTCGCCTTCCGATGCCTCCAGCTCCTGCCGTTTTAATGTTGCTTTAATCTCATTCAAACGGATCTCTATTGGTTTTAATTCTGTGATCAGATGAATGGGATCTGTAGATTCCGATATAATATTTTCAATTCCATGATCGATCTGATCCAGATATTTTGTCATCTGAGAAAGCGCAACATAAAAAAACAGCGCAAAAAGGATCAGATAACCAACAATCATGAAAAATGTCTTGTTATCTCCGATCAGCTGCCAGTAAAGATGGACCGCCGTCTTTTCATTTATATTCAGAAATACCAGAACATCTACAAAAGTTCTGGCAAAACTGTCATTATAAATTCCATCGATCACAAATTTAAGCAGTACCCCCCCTACCAGAACGGTAAGCGCTGTGACCAGCACCGTCTGCAAGAGGATACTGAATTTTAATTTCCGATAATTATTCTTCAACCTTATAGCCCACTCCCCACACAGTCTTGATAAAATCAGACTTGCCTGTCGGTGCACTCATCTTCTCGCGGAGATGACGGATATGCACCATCACCGTGTTGTTACTGTTCTTATAATATTTCTCATGCCATACTTTCTCGAACAATTCTTCTGAGCTTATGACCTTTCCCCGGTTCTCACACAGAAGCCAGAGGATGTCGAATTCGATCGGTGTCAGTGTCAGCGGCACTTCATTGTATACACACTCATGAGAAGTCCGGTTCAGAAGCAGCCCTCCGAAATCTAGGACATCTCCTTCTTCTTTGGTCCCTTCATTATACTGTGTACACCGGCGAAGCTGTGCTTTCACTCTCGCCACCAGCTCCAGTGGGTTGAACGGTTTCGGAATATAATCATCCGCTCCCAGCGTAAGCCCGGTGATCTTATCCATGTATTCCGTCTTCGCCGTCAGCATGATCACCGGAAATGTATATTTCTGCCGGATCTGCTTGAGGATCTGGAATCCGTCAATATCCGGAAGCATAATATCCAGGATCGCAAGATCGATCTTCGTACTGTTAATACAGTCCAGTGCATCCTGGCCGTTGTAAAATTTGAATACTTTGTATTGGTCATTCTGGAGATAAAGCTCTACTACATCAGCGATTTCCTTTTCGTCATCTACTACTAATATATTCATACTGCCCTCCATTCTATATGGGGACGGCGGATTTTTATAAATCCCCCGTCCCCATATACGTTTTATATACGTTTTTCACGTGTTGTTATCCACATGATCCTCTATTACAGTTCACAGTTGTTGACAGTTCTTGGGAATGGAATTACGTCACGGATATTGCCCATTCCTGTCAGATACATGACGCATCTTTCGAATCCAAGTCCGAATCCGGCATGTCTTGTAGAACCATATTTACGAAGATCCATGTAGAACTTGTAGTCTTCTTCTTTCAGTCCCAGTTCATCCATTCTTGCTTTCAGCTTATCGTAGTCATCCTCTCTCTGGCTTCCTCCGATGATCTCACCGATTCCAGGTACCAGACAGTCTACTGCCGCAACGGTCTTGCCATCGTCGTTCAGCTTCATGTAGAATGCTTTGATCTCCTTCGGATAATCTGTTACGAATACCGGACGTTTGAAGACTTCTTCTGTCAGGTATCTTTCGTGCTCTGTCTGAAGGTCTGTTCCCCATGTTACTTTGTATTCAAATTTATCATTGTGTTTCTCAAGAAGTTCTACAGCCTCTGTATATGTCACTCTTGCGAAATCAGAAGATACTACGTTGTGCAGTCTCTCCAGAAGTCCCTTGTCTACGAATGAATTGAAGAAGTTCATCTCTTCTGGTGCATTCTCAAGCACATAGTTGATGACGTATTTTAACATTGCTTCCGCAACGAACATATCGTCATCCAGATCTGCAAATGCCATCTCAGGCTCGATCATCCAGAACTCTGCCGCATGACGTGTTGTGTTAGAGTTCTCTGCACGGAATGTCGGTCCGAATGTATAAATATTGCGGAATGCCTGTGCGTAAGTCTCACCATTTAACTGTCCGCTTACAGTAAGGCTTGTCTCTTTTCCGAAGAAATCTTTGGAATAATCTACGCTTCCGTCTTCATTCTTCGGTACGTTATTCAGATCCATAGTCGTTACCTGGAACATCTCTCCTGCACCCTCACAATCACTTCCTGTGATCAGTGGTGTATGCACATATACGAAACCTCTCTCCTGGAAGAACTTATGAATCGCATATGCTGTCAGGGAACGTACACGGAATACTGCCTGGAATGTATTTGTTCTAGGTCTTAAATGTGCGATTGTTCTCAGATATTCAAAGCTGTGACGTTTCTTCTGAAGTGGGTAATCCGGTGCGGATGCTCCTTCTACTTCTACAGTATCTGCCTGGATCTCGAACGGCTGCTTTGCCTGAGGTGTTGCTACCAGTGTACCTGTAACGATTACTGCTGCACCTACATTTAACTTGGAGATCTCTGCAAAGTTGTCCATCTTGTCGTGATATACAACCTGTAAAGGCTCAAAGAATGTTCCGTCATTTACCACGATGAATCCAAATGCTTTGGATCCGCGGATACTTCTTACCCATCCACCGATGGTTACTTTCTGATCCATGTAAGAATCACTGTTTTTATATAATTCTCTAATTGTTGTCAATTCCATGCCAATTATTCTCCTTTTTAAAAACTCACATATATTCCTATTATATCATATCAGCCAGATTTATGTTATACTATATTTACTG
>ULZD01028630.1_pt1 | contig 14408 bp, 18 predicted proteins | sample 1962821 | NCBI WGS metagenome assembly ULZD01 (sample SAMEA4835881, study PRJEB28245) | human gut metagenome | biome: gut microbiome; material: fecal sample | place: Denmark | collected 2008
ACGCTACCGCTTTCTTGGAAACATTCTTTAAGCTGTATCCGACAGCTACGGAAAAAGAACTTGCCTATTACGTCAAAGACGGTGTGCTTGCTCCTGTTTCCGGCGACTATGTATTTTCGGAACTGGTAAACCCTGTCTTTACCAAAGACGGCGATAACCTCAAGGTCAGTGTGTCTGTGAAGTATCTGGATAACAAGTCGAAAATGACGCAAATCTCACAGTATGAGCTTGTGCTTCATAAGGACGATAACTGGAAGATTGTAGAATAAATGTATCAAGGCTTGCGTCATAAACCGTATAGTATGCTCCGCAAGCCTCATTTCGGTATGATTTGCAAGCTGATTAATATAGTTGTTACATTTCGTTTAAGAGATTATAATAATTAAAACAGCTAAAATCTATCAATTTTTAACAGTAGTATGTGGACATAGTTGATAAAAAATTGCTTTTTCAATGATAAGATATATTTCTAAGGAGGAACGAGATATGGCACAGAGCATTTTGATTGTAGACGACGAAAGAGATATTGTATCAATGCTAAATCAATATTTTTGCAAAATTGGTTATGTAGTATACACAGCAATTAACGGAAAAGAAGCACTGAATGCAATCACAAAACATCCAGATATTATTTTATTAGATATAAATATGCCAGATATGAATGGTTTTACAATTTGTGAAAAAATCAGGAATTTTGTGTCCTGTCCTATTATTTTTTTAACAGCTCGGATTGAGAACTGTGATAAAATCAAAGGATTTGCTGTCGGTGGTGACGACTATGTTGTAAAGCCTTTCTCCGTTGATGAATTAGAAGCCAGAGTTGCTGCACATTTGCGGAGAGAAAAAAGACATGGTTCGTCCGCAATAGTTCAGTTCGATAATAATATAGTAATTGATTATTCATCACGAGTTGTTTTTTATAGAAATGCTGAAATAAATTTTACGAAGAAAGAGTTTGATATTATTGAATTTCTTTCACAAAACAAGGGGATTATTTTTGATCGTGAGACAATTTATGAAAAAGTATGGGGCTTAGATGGTTCTGGCGACAATTCTGTTATTACAGAACATATACGCCGGATAAGAACAAAATTCCTTTCTATAGGCGACAATCCTTATATAGAAACTGTCTGGGGGTGCGGATATAAATGGAAAAAGTAAAGCGAAAAATTTCAAGGCATTATATTGACAACATGAGTATTAAAAATTCATTTGTTTTTTATGCTCTTATTTCCTTAGTGATTGGTATTGTAATAGGTGTTATATCTATTACTCTTGTAGATGATTGCAGAATAAACCTTAACTATAAATATGAGGACATGACAACAAGGTATGATATACCTGAAAATGGTTCATTTACAGCGAAATATAACAAAGACCAAACAGAATACACAATATATAATGCAAGTGAAAAGGAAGTATGTAATTTTGTTGTAGACTATCAAAAGGAACGTCCAGTACAAGAATATATTTATCCTAATCATGTTTCTTACATTGAAGTTTCACCAAAGTTTACTAAACATGATAGAATTGTGGATTCTGCTCTAGGTGTGGTTAATATTGTCACCATTCCTATTGTTCTTTCAATTAGCATGATTCTTTGTGTGACTATCTTTGTAAACCGAAAATTAGTAAGACCCATAAAGTTACTGACGAATGCATACAGAAAAGTCGAAAACAACGAACTGGATTTTACGTTGCCTTACCCTTATAAAGACGAGATGGGGAGGCTGTGTCTTGCATTTGAGAAGATGAAAAATTGTTTATATCAAAACAACCAAAAAATGATACGGCAATTTACTGAACAAAGGAGATTAAATGCTGCTTTTTCACATGATTTACGCACGCCTTTAACAATACTAAAAGGACATACCACAATGTTGTTATCATTTATTCCCAAAGGATTAGTTTCTCAACAGGAGGTACTCGACGAATTATCAACAGTACGCAACAATGTGGAACGGCTTGAAAAATACGTTAGTGCTATGACAAACTTATACCGTTTAGAAGATATAGAAATCGAAAAAGAAAACATAAACTTTGACTTCTTATTAAAAACCTTATCAAATACAACGGAAATGCTCTGTTCTGATATAGAATATACGATTAAAACAAATTGTAATAAACAGCAAACTCTATTTATCAATCTTGAAATTATCATACAAATTTATGAAAACCTGTTGTCTAATAGCATTAGATATGCTAAGTCGATGATAGCTATTGATGTAAATAAACAGGAGGAATTTTTATTGATTACGGTCTCTGACGATGGCTGTGGTTTCAAAAGTACGGATATAGAACGTGTAACATTACCATTTTATAAACCATCGCAAGATACTACGTCTGAACATCTAGGTCTGGGATTAAACATTTGTAAAATATTATGTGAAAGGCATGGAGGTACAATAAAAATTTCAAATAATCATAAGGGGGGAGCCTGTGTTACAGCTTGTATAAAAATTGCATATGTTGATGAAAAATAGACATTTTCCCCATATAATTGCATTAAGCACTTATAAAGGAGGTTTCGATTATGAAAAAAATTATCTGTATTATTTTAATAACTGTCACAAGCATTTTGTCCGGGTGCAATTCAACATCAGATGAAGAAATAATATCATCACAGGATTTCAAAGAGAATTATGAGGTTTCGTCCTATGGAACTGAGGAAAAAATTAATACTTTATCAGATGTTGAGCTTACATCAAGTGAAAAAGAGTATTCTGACTTAGAAAACGCAAAATTTTTTTTAGAAAATAACTCCAACAAAGAGTATCATTATTCTAAAGCTTATTTTGAAATTGAAGCGGAGCAATCAGAAACATGGTATCAATTAACTCAACTTTATGACCCATCAAAAGATAACGAAGATGATGCAGTTATAAATCCCACCGAAAGATTAAGTTTATCATTTGATATTTCCTCGGTTTATGGCGAACTCCCATCAGGGCACTATAGAATAATAGTAAGTATTTCTTATTTCGAATCCCCTAAAGATTGGGATTATGACACTTATTATTTGGCATGTGAATTTACATTAAAATAGTATATCAGAAAGGAAACAAATGGGAACAGCAAAATGGATATACTGTCCTATATGCAAGAATAAAACAAGAACAAAAATCAGAACGGATACTAAGTTGATAAATTTTCCACTGTATTGTCCAAAATGCAAACAGGAAAACCTAATTAATGCCAGCAAATTAAAAATAACAGTAATCAAAGAGCCAGACACTTAGATGCAGAGCCGATAATTCAGAGGATTTCATATCTCATAGATTATCGGCTCATTTTTATTACCTATCACCATATCCCGTATGATTGGCAGGCAAATAAAAATGGAGGAACTAATCTTCCCCCACTTCCTTTGATTTGATGATACCAGCAGCGACGCTCTCCATGACAACCATATCTTTGTCGTCGAAAGTATCAAGCTGTTGTTCCAACTGTCTGCGGCGAGTGCTTTTTACTTTGTCACTGGTCGGCAGGAAAATTTCATCAACAGACACATTAAGTAGAGTTACAAGGTCATAAAACACCTGTAAACTTGGGTGCTGCCCTTTATTCTCAATATTCGTCAGATAGCGTGGGTCAATTTCAATTTTTGCTCCCACCTGTTCACGGGTCAGACCTTGTTTCATCCTTGCCGCTTTGATGGCAAGACCAAAGGCTCTGAAATCGTATTTATCTTCTGTTTTACGCATAATTAATCACCTCACTACATTTTACTGTTCCTAAAGAATTTGTAACAGGTACAGTAAAACGTATTGCAAGGTTTATCAGTTCCTATGAACAGATAAATAACAATATATGCTGCTTGGCGGTAAAAAAAAACCGTTGTCAGCAGTAATGCTTTTATACGTCCTTTTAGATAGAACGACGGTTCATACAGCCGCCGTTTTATTTTTGTCCAACGGTGAACAAACTACTGGTTGGTTTTGTTTTAGCGGCTTCAGGAGGTAGCCGCATGGAATGCCTATACATTCAACAACATTCGACCATTGGTAGCTTGTTAAAAAAATCCGTTTAACTTTTGCGGATTATATCGCTCTTGTATATGGTTTTTCACATCACATAGCAGGAACAATTTATAAGGCACAAGAACAGCACGTCAGTATTGCTCTTGTGCTTTTTTGCTACTTTAAAAAATTTTTTGATTTTTTTCTGATTCGGGTTACAAATCACCCCTCCGTGTTGAGTGTTAGTGCGGAAAGAGGTAAAAAGCCTTTTCGCTTTAGCAACTTCAACTTGAAAGGAGGTGAGATTATGAAACCTTCTTCATTTGAGAACGCTATAAGACTTCAATTTGACTGTCTGGCTCGTAAGGTGATTGGCAGAACTGTAAAGAACTACAACAAAGAACTTGCCAGACGTGCAAAGCATGAAATATCTTTCTGTGAAATACCAGAGCTGGAATTAAACCAGTTGGGTGTATCGGACGAATACTCGCTTGAATTTACTTCCTTTGATGTGTTCGGTACAGAAGTTCGTGTCTATGATGAGAAATTATGTGAAGCAATCAAAAAATTAAGTGAAAGACGACGCAATGTTGTGTTGATGTTCTACTTTCTGGAATTACCAGACGCAGAAATCGCAGAGATTTTGGATATTTCCAGAAACTCTGTTTATAGAAACAGAATGTGTTCACTAAAGCTCATTAGAGATATGTACGAGGAGGAATTATAACATGATGAAGTCTACAAAAAAGTGTCCTCTATTCTCCACAATCAGTTTAGCTGCTGATGGCGACGAAGTGGCAATAGAGAAAATTTTAAATCACTATGACGCTTACATATCAAAAGCAAGTTTACGCCCGTTCTATGATGAACACGGAAATATGTATATTGTGGTCGATATGGAACTGAAAGGCAGAATTAGAGCTGCCCTTATTAAAGCAATTCTAGGTTTTGAAGTCAGAGTGAAATAAGCGAATATATACGGAGTGTGATACCACCTCATTCCAGCTCCGTTTTACAAGTGTTCTTTGAAAATTGAATAAAGTAATCAGATACGTTTGATATGCGGTGAGCCGACGGACTGGAACGCCATGACCCATGAAAAGGAGGGATAAAGAAGCGAGCGACCACGCCAGTGATCCGTAAGCGACTGTTGGAAAAGTTGCTGCCATGACCCGTATATCAGAATAATGATACACTCGCATGGTGCGGTTCACCCATCAGAATGGGAATGGTGAAATTCCAGTGGAGCTTTCCAAAGCCATCTGATTACTTCTTACTTTATAGACAAATTCTTTCATAATGTACAAGCATTTTTGCATACTTTGTAAATATATTGTAGTGAGGTGGTTCAATGGCAAATGACGCAAAGGTAGTTTGCAAGAATGTTTTTAAAAATTGTGATAAAGCGGCGTTTACAAAAGCATTTACTCTAAAATGGATAGAGTTGATAAATCAATATGAAAAAAATAAAGGAAGGGCAACTCCTGCCAGATGATAGACAAACTATCCTACAAGATGTTATAATAACATTATGTAGAGATAGTTTGTTTCGTCTTCTCAAAAAGGAGAACGAAGCATGATAGAATCAAAATCAAGAGTTGCTATTTATTGCCGCTTATCAGAGGAAGATAGAAACAAACAATCAGAAACAGACGACAGTAACAGTATTCAGAATCAAAAGTCAATGTTACTTCAATACTCATTAGAGCATGGTTGGGAAGTCTACAACATATACAGTGATGATGATTACACTGGTTCTGACAGACGACGACCAGAATTTAACAGGTTGTTGGAGGACGCAAAGAATCGTAAATTTGATATTGTCCTTTGTAAGACACAATCCAGATTTACCAGAGAACTAGAATTAGTGGAAAAATATATCCACGGTCTTTTTCCTATTTGGGGTATTCGCTTCATCAGCATTGTTGATAATGCAGATACCGCTAATAAAGGAAATAAGAAATCAAGACAGATTAACGGTCTGGTGAATGAGTGGTACTTGGAGGATATGTCAGAGAACATTAAAAGCGTTCTCACTGACAGAAGAAAGAACGGACACCATATCGGTGCTTTTGCTCTGTATGGTTACAAAAAAGACCCTGACGTAAAAGGGCATTTGATTATTGATGAAGAAGCTGCGGAAGTTGTCAGAGAAGTTTTTACACTGTTTTCACAGGGATATGGAAAGACCGCCATTGCCCGTATGCTGAATGACAGAGGAATACCAAACCCTACGGAATACAAACGACTTCATGGTTTGCGTTACAAGCAGCCTAAAACGAAAAACAGTACCCTATGGAAATATTTTGCCATATCAGATATGTTGGTGAATGAAATCTATATCGGGAATATGGTTCAAGGGAAATATGGCAGCGTTTCTTATAAGACAAAGCAAAACAAACCCAGACCCAAAGACGAGTGGTACAGAGTTGAGGGTACACATGAGCCGATTATTGACCGTGAGTTATGGGATAGGGTTCAAGCATTGGTAGCTCAAAAGGCAAAACCTTTCACAGTTGGCACAATCGGTTTATTTGCCAGAAAAGCTCGCTGTATGAATTGTGGTTATACAATGCGTTCGTCAAAGAATCATGGTAAGCATTATTTACAATGTTCTAACCGCCATGTAGCAAAGGACGCTTGTATAGGTTCTTTCATTTCAGTAGACAAATTAGAAAAAGCTGTGATTGATGAACTTAATAAGTTATCCGCAGAATATCTTGACAAAGATGAGCTTGAACAAAATGTGCAATTCAACAATGACTTGCGAGGTCAAAAAGAAGCTCTGGAAACGGAGATTGCTGCTTATCAAAAAAAGATTGCGGAATATACAAAAGGAATCCGAGAATTATATTTAGATAAGGTAAAGGGTATTCTTTCCGAACTTGATTACTTGGATTTATCCAAAGACTTCTCAACACAAAAAGAAAGGCTCGAAAAACTGGTGATTGATACGCAGAAACAGCTTGATGTTATTGAAAGAAAAATGCTGATTGGCGACAACAGACGACAGTTAATCGAGCAATATACAAATCTTGAACACTTAGACAGGGAAACGGTTGAAAAGCTGATTGATTATGTATTGGTTGGCAAAAAAGACCCTGTAACTAAGGAAGTACCTATTGAAATACATTGGAATTTCTAGGGTTCTCATATCTGGCAGCTAGTATGCCAGATTATCGGGAACTTTCTTTTAAAACCTCAATGTTGTCTTTATACAATCGCACCCTCTGCGGCCATATCTTCATGTAAATCTGTAATTGGGTCACCCTTGGACTGAAAATAAGTTGCTGTCCACGGTGTTCCACTGGCTGCCTGCGGCCAAAGTGCAAGTGTGTGGTCCACATAATATTTATCAAAACCAGAAGCCTTAATTTCCTCCGGAGATAAATCCTTGGTAAGCTGGTAAACAATGGCACATATCATTTCCATGTGGGCAAGTTCGTTTGCACATACAAGATGGAAGTATTTTTCTTCCTTATTTATAATAGGATATTAACACATCTTCTTATGAATTGACAGCTTATTATTTTATCCTAAGTTTCTGCCCTACATAAATCAGATTCGGGTTAGACATGCCGTTGAGCTGTGCAATCTTCTGGTAGGTTGTGCCGTATTTGCTGGCAATGTTGGAAAGAGTATCTCCACTCTGCACGGTATAGTATTGTGCGTTTCCGGCATTAACCTGATCCTGTACATCGTTATATCGACTTCCAAGAACTGTCTTGCGCACATCTCCATTTCCATATCTGCCGGATAATACTTCCTGTGCCAGATTGTCTATACTTGTCACCCAAATGTGATTTATGAAGTTTTGTACCTCTTCGTACCTGGTTCCGAGATTCCGGATCCGGTCTTCTCCGTTTCCGAATTCTCCAAGCATAGTTTGGTGCGCCAGATCTAAAGTAGATCCTTCCGGAGATGCTGTTGCCGGTTTTGGCGTCTCTGGTTGTTCTGGAACAACTACGTTCGTCTTATCGCTTACAGCGTACTTGCCCCAATCCTCTTTGCTTCCGTAGAATTTATCCAGATCGAGGTTGCCTGCATACCCTGATAGCCTTCCGCAAGATGTATACTGCCGGATCGCGCAGGTGTATTCTCCCTCATTCCAAGGAACATCCTGATAGCCAGTTGGATCGTTATCCGCATACTGTGCGATCCACAAGCCATAGTTACCTATATTGTCGAATTTATATGCAATCGACTGTGAACAATATAAGATCGGATGCACACCGGTCTTACTGTATACATAATCTAGCCAAGACTTGCACCAGGCGTAATCGCAGTTACTAAAGGAGCTGTTGTTTTCTGCTTCCCAGTCCAGGACAAGCATTGCTTCTCCAAGACGATTGCCAACATTTCCTAAAAAGTAATCCGCTTCCGCCTGAATGTTTCCGCCGTTGGCATAATGGTAGATTCCAAGGCATTTTCCGGCAGCTTTCGCCTGCTCATAGGCTCTCATATAATCCGGATTTACATAATTTATCCCCTCTGTCGCCTTGATCACCACAAAATCACATGGTACAACCGCAAGATTGATCCCGTTTTGCCAGCTACTGATGTCAATTCCGTTTAATGCCATAACTTTTCCTTTCTACCGCTAACTTTTGGTGTTAAAACAAATAGCTTCGTCTGTATGTGTCTATTCATCCTTATTCATCTGCTTAATCAACTGGTTCACATAATTACTAAGTCCAGCCACTAAAATTCCCTGTACAATTGCCGTAAAAATAGCCATTGCAATATTTTGTGTACCTTTAAGGTCGCAAGTTGCTACCACATAGATACCGCAGATAGTAATTCCAACAACACCGAGTATTGCTGGAATATACTTGTCTGTTATTTTTTCGGTATTTTTTAAACCGATTCCAACAAAGTATAGTACAATTGCAACTACAACCAATTCTGGTTTCACATAATTTAAAATCTGTTCCATAATATCAATCTCCTTTTTTCTTGTTTAGATGAAGGTCTTTAATCTCTTCATACATCTTTGTTCCAGTTCCGTTCCCGCCTAATTCGTGATACGATTCGTACATATCACAAAAATTTTCAAATGCGTAAGGTGGGATGGAACCAAGTTCCATGTATTTATCATGGTATTCAAACAGTTTTACTTTTAAGAGAATCATCGTTCCCTTGCTGTTTGCATCTCTGTAATGCTTCTGGTTCTTCAACAGCCAGATGATATAACCTAGCACAATAGGAAGAATCAGCGTATATGTCTGCATCAAAAATTCTTTCACTGCATCTGTCTCTCTTTCTTATTTTATGTAATAAAATAAGACTTCTAGGTTTTGCTCTGATATCCATATTTTCTCCATTAAAAAAGACAGCTCCGAAGAGTCTGCCTTTTGTCTGTTATTCTGTTATAATTTCTTGCCACATCTCGGACAGTAGTTAATCGGTATATTCATTTCCATCATGTTTTCTTCACCGCCGTAATCCGATACACCAATGTGTAGTACGCTTTGTTCATCCACTTCGCCGCCAAACAACCACAACTCCAACCGCTTTACCGGATCTCCTTTAGCAAGTACCACAGGCCGTGCGCCCAACAGATTGCTCATATCCTTTTTGCCAAAGAGTACCTTTCTGCTACAAAATTCACATTTCTCCATTTTCATTACCTCTCTTACAATTTTTATTTGATTGTATCAGATAATGTAATGGTTGCGAGATTTTCGATACTTTTCGATGATAATTATGCACGTATACTATTGAGTGTTACTATTCCGCGAATCTCCGTTAATATGTCCATTCTATCTTCACTGATGCATCGTTCAACTAGCTTTCTATAATATTTGCCGTTTTTTACAATTACTTCTATACATCCATAGCTAAATCTTAATTTGTCAGGCACACGCCATTCTCGCTCATGTGTCCAATCCATACAAGATTCTTTGTCTGTGAGGTTCAAATTAACAATTCTCCAGTATTCACTTTCAGGCAGATAGTTTTTCATAAGCGTACTATTTTCATAGATCACAGGTCTTCCGCCTTTTTTATACACAAAAGGTTTAGATAATCTTATTCCAAACGGAGAATATCTAATTTTATCATTTAAACTATCTTCGTAAAGCAAATTTTCTACAATAGCAGTCAATGGAAGCTCTTGCAAGCACACAGCCTTTGTATCTCCAATTACGTATCCGCCACTACCGCTGCCTTTTATTTTTTTATCAATCAATATCTTCCAAAGATTTTCAAACGCTTCATCGTCATTCTTTCCTCTAGTCAGATGTATAAGACGGCTAGACATATCATTTCTGCTCTTCATTCTGTTTAACCAACTTTTTGAATCCATAAAAATCCCCCTTTCACCGCTATTATACGGCAAAAAGGGGCGATTTCCAATACTTATTCTGTGTCGGTTTCTTCCGTAGCATCCTCTCCACCTTCCTCATAAGGAATATCCATCAGTTCAGAATATTCCTTTTCCGTCACTCTGTTTTCTTATTTTTAAAGATTAGCCTAATTTAGTTAATTAACTATAGCCCCATTTAGCGAATTTCTTCATTGCCAATATCCATCAGATCATTATACTGTTCCTCAGTAATTCTGCCCGTGGCGAAGAAAATGTCAATCTTATTCTTCAGATCTTCTGTCAGACCGTTTCTTTCCTTTAATTTTTTCAGTGTCTTATATAACATATTACATTACCTCCAATTCTGTAAGTGCCACGGCATATTCGGAATTTACATAGGCTTCTGCCGACTGTGTGTCGATATCCTGTGTCTTTGCGTCCATGTCGTAGATGTAATCTCGGTTGTCGTTAAGTTGCTTCTTTACATAATCCCATCCATTTTTCATGGAAATCGGGTAGTTAAATACTGTATATCCGTCTAACTGGTCGGATGTGACGGAGATGTTGGTTACTGGGTAGTTGGTGACAAGGGTTCGCAATTTAGCTTGTATATCCCCTGGAAGAGGCTCAAATATAGCATCTTGCAATCTGATATACATATCTACATCTATAGCTTTAGCAATTAATTCAGATTGTGAATAACCAATAATATGCTTTACATGGTACAAGATATTATTTGTTCCTTTATTATTTTGCAAAAAACTAGCCTGTGTAAAATTAGATATAAAAGTAAGTTTTCTGGAGACTCCTGTGGGATTCTCATTGTAATATACAGTATCAGATACGCCTTCTACTTTATTCCATCCAGGATACTCCTCGCTGTTATTCATAGTTTTTGTATTCGTATGGATTTCTCGAATATTTCTTTCGATGCCAAATACACCATCTTTTTCCACAACTCTATCCGCAATATACTGCTGACCGCCAATCGTTACATTGCCACCAGATGCTACTGGGATGGCATTGAGAGTGTAGGGGAGCTGGACGGATTGCTCTTTGTATGGTTCATATGTGTTTTCATCGCCGATATACAGAGCATAGCTTTCAGATGGTTCTGATTTCAACAAATAATAGAACGCAACAACATCGTCGTAAAGCATAATTTGTTGTTTTACGTTACCTTTGTCAAATCCAAACCACGCTATCCCACCATTCGCTTTTTCAAACTTTAAATTTCCACCTTTAGAAACCACACCATTTTTGCAAATAAGTGTTAGTTTTACACCTTTTTTAATATTTATTTTTACTCTATCATTATACCTTAAATTTGGTTGCAACAGATTCTTCCCGCATACCTTAACCACCGGATTCACCACTCTTTTTATCTCCTGCGGATAATCTGGTGATGGAGATGGGATACCGCCAGTGTAGGGTTCGTAGGAAGTGGCTTCTGAGCCTTTTTCTACTTGAATATCTTCGAGTTTTGTTGCATTTACAATTAAATAATTGTAATTTGTTGTGTCTATTGTAAATGAATCTTTTGTTCCATCTTTAATTCTCCCATTGTAGCAAGTAATCGGACCTTCCTTTGTCGGAACAGTATTAGTACAACCAACACGGTATCTATCTTGAATACTTCTTGTGCTGATAGTTACGTTTGTCAACTTACTCGCATCAATAGCCATTCCAGTGTCATTATCAGTAACCCCACATATGCTTTTGGAAGAATTGATATAACATTTTACATTTTGACCATTCGCAAGATTCTTACCAGTAGTTGTAAATTGGCTTGACCTCCCATATATTATCATATCCTGAATCTTGCCATTATCAGAATCAGTGATGTGAGTTTCACCATGATTCGATGCATAGAACTTTGTAATTTTGTTGGATAAATCTTCCTTTAGCGAACCAATATCCTCTTTATTGGTCGCAATCTGCTCCCGATCAGCTGTGAACTCTTCCGCCACTGCCTGCATCTTACCCAGCTGCTCACTTCCGGCTGCCTGAATATCTTGGACTGCTTTCTCGCCAGATGCTGTAAGGTCTGTCTTGAGCTGTGTCCCAGTTTCAATCTCCTCACCAAGAGAAGTGTCCAATGCACCCGCTTGCTTCACAGTCGCACTCAGAGTCTCCTGAACCGTTCCTGCCGTCTCTGTAGACTCATCTAATGCAGTCTTGGCAGTTCCTGCTTCCCGGATGGACGTATCCAACTCTGTCTTTGCAGTTCCAGCCAGCTCCACCGACTTGTCCAGTGCTGTCTTAGAAGTGCCGGCTGTCTCAATAGAATGTTCAAGTTCTTCCTTTGAAACGCCAGCATTTGTAATGGTCTGCTCGAGTTCTCCCTTGGACTCTGTAGCCTGATTTTGAATAGCTTCGATTGCTTCCTGCTTTTTCTCTCCGACTTTCCTAAGAGCATCTTCCTTGGTCTTTTCTGCTGCAACTGCACTCTCCGATGCACTAGCAGCATACTTACCGGCTTCTGTCGCACTTTCCTTTGCATTCTGCTCTGCCATCTTCGCCCGATCAGCTGCCGCATTAACAGCTTCAACCGTTTCGTGAAATATATTCGGCTCTGGCAATGGTTCTTCTGATGGGTTCTCTGGTTTGATTCGGGATTTTACTGGTATAATTATTTCACATTTCGTATTTCCGTATTTTTCTGTAGATACATATATAAATGCATATATAAAATAATCATGTGTTTTATTTTCGGTGTTCAATAATTCGTTTGGTATTTGAACCTCGGTTACCCCATTTACTGTTGTCCCTATGCGAGTAATGCACTTTTCATTTTTCCTTGATAAGGAGAAATGCACCTCTAGGAAATTTGGTAGTACCACCCCACCCGATAGAATTTTTAGAACCTGTCCGTAATCATACTGCCAGATACTTCGTGTTCTTTGCAACATTTCGTTAAATTGTACTTCTATAATATTATCCATAATTTCACCTCTACTCCACTACTCATTTACATCTTTCATTTCAGACATCCTCTTTAAAATAATTTGTAGTGCGGTATTTTCTTGCCCCATAGTAAATGTCTTATATAATCATCAAGTACAACTGCTACGGCTGATAGGAAGAACCACAAAATTGAAAACGGTAAACATATCTGACCAAATAAATTGAATGGCATATTACTGTAATTCCAAACATTCCAATCGAGCCATAAATTCACGATACAGCCACATACAAATTCCAATGCAGTAATCACAATCGCACCGATCAACATCTGCCTTACCAATGGCATCTTCCGGCATTTTTCGTTGATACAACCAATAAGGAAAAACGCCACACCTCCAACAATAAACATCGTCCAATGAGTGTGCCCTCTTGCAACAAGTTCAATCAATATATAAATCAGACCGCCAATCACAAACAGGATCAGCGGTCTTAATTTCTTCATGATTTCTGAGCCAACATTGCTTTCAGTGGCTCAGACTGATATGCTTCTGGAATATCCATGCCGTAAGTGACTTTTTCTACATCTTCCTTGCTTTCCAGCGAACGGATATAAATGCGCAGGTCACGGAAATATGTTACGTGCCATGTCACGTAAGCCATTGCGGTTGCTGTAATTTTTTTCATATCTTTATTGCTGTAGAATTTGCAGTGTTCCGCTTCATTCGATGTGTGCCACGGAATATTTTCTTCTCCAGCTGCGACCTGACTTTGTAATCCGACAAGACTTGTCTGGTCATGATCTTCCAACGTGAAATGTTCTGTAGTTCCATCCGTAAGAACGACATCCACACCTGCAGCAATAATCTCCTGTTGTGCCATATTCATTTCAGCTACTTTAGCCTCTTGCAAGTCCTCCAAAGTTGGCTCATATGGTTCCGGTTCTGGTTCCGGTTCTGGCATTGGTTCCGGTTCTACATATACACTTCCGTCACTAGACAGAATAAATCCATTTTCTTCTTCTTTATAAAGTGTAGTAAACTCTTCATACTTACCAAAAACACATCCTTTCTCTGTAAGTAGTCGAAACCCAGAAGTGTTTTTCTCTACCCCTTCAATTAGAATATGTGAATCATCTTGTTTAACTGCTTTTCCTTCAACTGGTTCTTTCTGGTCTAAAAAAAGTATATTCATCGTTACTCCTTTCTTCTTTTTAGAGGGATTCTGAACTAAATAGC
>ULZD01055928.1_pt1 | contig 14066 bp, 12 predicted proteins | sample 1962821 | NCBI WGS metagenome assembly ULZD01 (sample SAMEA4835881, study PRJEB28245) | human gut metagenome | biome: gut microbiome; material: fecal sample | place: Denmark | collected 2008
TAAGACTGTTACATCCAGTCCCGCTTTGGCGAATCTGGATGCGTAGAAGCTTCCGATGACTCCGGCGCCGTAGATTAGGATCCGCATGGTGTATTCCTCCTTGATGTATGTTCGTCTATTCTGTGTTCTTTCTTGTGTTCTTTGATATCTTTCTGTTATATATCTTCTGCTATAGCATCTGTTGTAATTCTAACACCCGGACTTTTTGATTTCAACACTGTCCCGGTTTATGGTGCATCTGATCGTATTTTATTTTATGTTCTAAATTTGTTAACAATTTCTTCCTAATTCCATCACAGTTTTATCACAATTCAATTCTATACTAGGAATTGTTCAAGAGAACAAACACTTTAAATCTTTTTCATAACTTTTTCCTCAGGGCTGCACTCCTCCCAAATAATGCAGTCCTTTTTTAATGGTTGGGAAAAGTGGTTGATAATAATCCTATTGTGACTGATAATTTTTCAATCGTGCACTAATCAAAAGTTTCAGCTTATATTTTATTTTTTAGTTTCCGATATTACTTAACAACTATTTTCAAAATATCCTTGATTTCTGTTTATCTGTTCTCAAATCGCCCGTTCTATATCTATTCCGTCGATTTTAATACATCTTATATTATTATCTATCAGCAAAGATACCGATATTTGGATCCCTCTCAGAAAGAATGAACTCATACACAGCGCGAACATTCGCACCTCTGATAGAAAGTTTCTGTTTGATGAGATCATAATGTTTATCCAGTTTGCTTGATTTATCTCTGTGAGCAGCTTTGCCTTCATATCCGTCATAATACTTTTTGACAGTTCTGCGATCCAAATCATAAAACCGTGCAAGTTCTGAAAAGTTTGGTTTTATATCACTCAATTTGAGAATTTTGAGCTGAGTCTTTAATGCTTCGTTCATGGATAACACCTCCATGAATACAATAGCATGCTAACCTTGATTGTACATTTTTATTTTCCACTAAATGTACATATTTATTTTATCATTTACAACATCTCATGTTACTGTTTATCAAAATGCGTATAAAAATACCAACCACCGAATATATTTCAATACATCTCATGTTACTGTTTATCGACGTAAACGAAATCCTTTTTGGACCATATGTCCTATTTCAATACATCTCATGTTACTGTTTATCGATGATCGGACTGGCCAAAGGTGATGATCATCCGGTATTTCAATACATCTCATGTTACTGTTTATCGGATTCGCACTGTATGAGTCTGGAAACACAATGGCATTTCAATACATCTCATGTTACTGTTTATCGGATTCGCACTGTATGAGTCTGGAAACACAATGGCATTTCAATACATCTCATGTTACTGTTTATCGGATTCGCACTGTATGAGTCTGGAAACACAATGGTATTTCAATACATCTCATGTTACTGTTTATCCTAGTGTTGCCGCAAGGTTCGCCTTTTGTGCTTCATTTCAATACATCTCATGTTACTGTTTATCATGGCGCACAATCTAACATCGTTTCTATTCACGCCGATTTCAATACATCTCATGTTACTGTTTATCGGTTGTTCAACATCTTTTCGATTGCTTCTTCATTTCAATACATCTCATGTTACTGTTTATCAGGTCGAGATCGCCGGTAAAAAATATACCTGGACTCATTTCAATACATCTCATGTTACTGTTTATCAGAGTTTCCGTACTATTATGATCCGGCTAAGGCGACATTTCAATACATCTCATGTTACTGTTTATCATTTAACTGTAGATTTTAATGACTCAGATATTATTCTATTTCAATACATCTCATGTTACTGTTTATCGATAAGACGGACGGATTTTATCGCCGGTGGTTACATTTCAATACATCTCATGTTACTGTTTATCACCGTAGCCGGTAAGATCATCGAACCTAAGATCTGATTTCAATACATCTCATGTTACTGTTTATCCGTTTCTAAAAGTTGTTCTATTTCATCTGTTCTCATTTCAATACATCTCATGTTACTGTTTATCGGCTATACAGATGCGTAGGGGACTACTTGCAGATTTATTTCAATACATCTCATGTTACTGTTTATCGCCGAGATAGTCTTAATCAGAAGTCCTCCATCATCATTTCAATACATCTCATGTTACTGTTTATCGGTTCGGTGGAGCCACAATTCGTTATTGATCGCTATTTCAATACATCTCATGTTACTGTTTATCAGCCCCAGTGTTACCAGCACCAGAGCCTCTACCTTATTTCAATACATCTCATGTTACTGTTTATCAGGGCAGAATATATTTTTAAATTTATTATTGACATAATTTCAATACATCTCATGTTACTGTTTATCCGGCCCAGAATGGTATTCAGCAAAGATTACTAATCATTTCAATACATCTCATGTTACTGTTTATCTATAGATAATAAACAGATTATAAAAGATAATTTTGTATTTCAATACATCTCATGTTACTGTTTATCGGAAATGTTTGAGACAATCGAAGTTCCAAATTCAAATTTCAATACATCTCATGTTACTGTTTATCGATTCTGCTTATGAAAGCGTAGCAGACGGTGTAAGATTTCAATACATCTCATGTTACTGTTTATCGGCCAATGAAAAAAGTAAAACAGTTCTCGACAAGTAAATTTCAATACATCTCATGTTACTGTTTATCCGTGTTGTACAAGCGAAAAAAGCTTGGTACAACTACATTTCAATACATCTCATGTTACTGTTTATCTTCCTGTTCTTCCAACAGAGATATCAACACCTCAAATTTCAATACATCTCATGTTACTGTTTATCAGCGTGTACAGCTACGCTCCAATCCTGTACACGAATTTCAATACATCTCATGTTACTGTTTATCTCATTGCCAAACATATAATAATTATACAAAGCATATTTCAATACATCTCATGTTACTGTTTATCAGCATACTCTACATAGTTTCCGCTTGTGCCAGTTCATTTCAATACATCTCATGTTACTGTTTATCGGAGACATCTATATTAAGTTTGCAGAAGAGTAGGATTTCAATACATCTCATGTTACTGTTTATCCTTATTCCACGTTTTTCATGGAGTGTGCCATCATATTTCAATACATCTCATGTTACTGTTTATCTTAATAGCGTTTAAAAGCAATTTCTTATAATCATATTTCAATACATCTCATGTTACTGTTTATCTTTAGACTTCTTCAATACTTTGTCTATTAACTTCATTTCAATACATCTCATGTTACTGTTTATCGGAGAAAACATTATGGCAACAAATTGGAGCGCATAATTTCAATACATCTCATGTTACTGTTTATCTAACGAGTTAACGCCATTTTACATTTTTCTGAGGATCTAAAATCCCCTATCTTCAAGCTTTTCCTAGCTTTTTACCAGGCGATACTCTATTTTTATTTTATAAATAATAATCACACACATTCCCTTATTTTACAACTAATTTTTTTATTTTCTTTAAATAACACCTGGTAAAATATTTATATTATCAACGTCTCTCCTGTATCTTTTTCTCCATTTCCTAATATTTCTTCACCAAATACATTATCATTCATTAACTTTATGATACATACAAAATCCTCGTCCTTATTAATAACTTTATTCAATTCTCTACGCAATTCAATAAACTTCGAAGGAGTCATTTCACCTCGAAAAACTGATTTTTGAAAATGTGTCAAATATTTCTTGCATACCTTGAACACTTTTTGTACTCTTTTTTCACCAACATCATAAAACAAGAATGCGTAATTATAATTCAACTGCTTCTTACTTTTCATTACATCCCTTCTTTCAATGAAAACGGAATAAATTCTTTTTCTTCCAAAATATTTTTAATCAATTTATAACAATCCAATTTTATTGCAGTACGATAAGAAACTTTCCTTTTCAATTTCGGATGCATAAATACGCTTTCCATTCGAGCTTCAAAAGCCTCTATAAATATTTTTCTGCCTTCTTCATTCAAAATACAATAGTTTACCTTCTTTTCAAAATGTTTTTCCACTTGTAATCTTCTGTTATTTACTAAATCAAATATTGTTCTATATACAATTACAGGTTTGAACACTTCGCTTATATCCAGACTTAATGAAAATCTTCCTTCTGACGGTTCATGTAAAAAGCTTATCCTTTGATCCAGATGTGTCTGATAAATTGCTGATATTGTTTTTGTATATAATAATGTATTTCCAAATGATATCAACGCATTAATAGGATTATCCGGTGGTCGCTTTACACGTTTATTCATAACAAAATCTTCTGGTAAAAAAAATTTAAAATTACTGTAAAATCTCAGCCATACCTCACCTTCATATGCTAATAACTCTTTTATATTCGCAGCCTGCTCTACCTGTTTTAAAAAAATCTTTTTTATCCAGTCTATTGTTTCTTTTACTTCTTTTTTATCATGTTTATAATAATGATATAAAACCTCATAAATATTCAATCCTATCCCTTTAACAATTGCTCTAGCAATATCCAATCTGTCATTCTGATATTTTGCAGCTTGCTTTACAATTAATTTTCCACTTAGATAATGATCTCGAGGATAAAATGTCCCACTATAGCCACCATAATAATTAAAAAAATGAACAATAATATTATTTTGTGATAAAAAATCCAAGAGCTTTGTATTAATACTTACTTCGTTACAACAATATATCTCTTTTGTATTTTCAACAGGTATATATACATTTCGTCCATTTTTGCGAAAACACAATGAATTGTCTTTTCTGGTTAATTCACCCATTGACATAATATATCTTGTACTTCCCATTCTTTCTCCTCCTAACCTTATACATAACAGTACTCGTAATAGGCACATTTTTTGCAAGAATTTTTATTTATACATTCTGGCGGTTTCTCCTCATTCAACAGCCTTGTAATTTCTTCCATGTATACTTTTAATTCTTTTTCCGTCTCATCTGTCAGCTCTATAATAAGTGTTTTCTTATCTTTTTTATTCTTTTCCACAAATTCAAGTTTCCCTTTACGAATTATCCCCTTGGATTTCAAAACACTTAGATAAAATAACAACTGCCATTTTGATGCTTCAACATCCGCATCAGACTTTTTTACTTCCGTTAAATATTCTTTCGTTAATTTATCCAGCCTAATATTATCAATAGCAATTTCCGCATTTTCTTTTCCTTCAGCTTTCTCTTCATGAATTGCCTTTCCTATTTTTACCTGTTCACTATTATCCTCTAAATTCAGGCGATTACCGTGAAGATAACATTGACGTTTACAATGGAAATAATAGTTTATCAAAGTACCATTTATCCGCATTTCATTGCTCCTTCTTTTATATAAATAGATCTGTATTATCTTCAAATAATTCTTTCATCAACACTCCATTTTCATCAAAATATCTTTCTCCGTTTTCGATGAAAAATATATCTCCAATCTGCTCGTCTTCTTGTAATTTAATCTGATTACTAAATTGATATATAAATCCATTCATCTGGCTTCGAATATCGTGCAGCTTTATCTTTTTTTCTGCATATTCTAATTTACATTCCTCGATTAATCCTTTGTATTCTTGCCATAATACACGTCCATCTATCTTTTCACCTTTTTCATTTTGAAGGATTCTTCCTAAATATACAGATATCATCTGTCGATTATCATCTATTAATCTCATCCGTTTTGCAACTTCCGGCATATTCAAAAGAGCTACTTTATCGCAAAAAAATTCCTCTAAATTCTTATCATTTATTTTTTCTCCTTCTTTCTTTATTGACGGAAGAATTCTGGTTTCATAAAATTCCGGGAAATTTTTCAATAACAATAATTGTCTGATCTCCTCATTTTCTAATGTTTTATCTTTTTCTATTCTCACATCATTTTTATATATAACAGACGCATCATCCATATTAAAGAAATAAACTACTCCTTCTTTTTTCCCTGATCTGTTAATTCGTCCCATAAATTGTTCTTCACTATCTAGTCTGGATATATCCTTATATCCAATATCCATATCAATGTCTACACCTGCTTCGATCACCTGTGTTGCAATTAATATTACTGATTTCATCTCTTTTGTTTGACGAATAATTCTTTTTCGATCTAATATACAACTATCCCCTGTCATCAACAACACAGGTATCGGACTCTTTTCCCGTATATTACGATAAAATTCTTCTGCACTTTTTTTCTTTATAAATTCAATTAGTATCTTTTTCCCATCTTGCGCTTGTGCTAAAACATGCTCTTGCAGCTCTTCTTTTGTTATCTTATATCCAAGCAAACTGTAGTCTGCCTGAACTCTTTTCGCAAATTTTTTATGATTAAAATATTTTTCTCTGTGTTCAATCAATCTGACTGTTTCCATTTTATTATTCGTTAGTACTTCCAAATTAGGCAATGTCGCTGACATAATAACAATTTTCATATGCATAAGATTAGCAAATCCTTTTAAAAATGAAATAATTTCACTCCAAATATCATTCTTATAACTTTGAATTTCATCTAATACAATTACTGAATGACTCAATTGATGAAAACCAAATACATTATCTTTTGCATTTCCAAATAATGTCTGAAACAGCATTACATGCGTGGATAAAACAATCGGATAATTAAGGAATTGTCTATCCAATAATATTTTATTCCATTCTTTATCTTCTTCTGCTTTATTGTTCTTTTTCAATGGAACCAGTGAATTGACAATTGCAATCTGAGACATAATTTCCTTATCTTGCCCAAATACTTTTTCCATTGACTCCATATTTTGCTCTACCAACGTGTTGAATGGATAAATATAAAATATTTTGTTAATTTTTTCATTCTCCTGTACCATTTTTAGACTTAAATTCATTGCTGTATTGCTCTTTCCACTTCCGGTAGGTGCTTCCAGATAAAATATCGACTTATCCATATTTTTCTCCAATGTTCTCTCTGCATCTAAAAACATCTCTGTGCGAAGAATATTAATATTTTCTTCTTTTAATAATTTTTCTGGCTGTATGGGATAATTTTCTTTTCCATACTTTCGAATACTTATCTGTACTTTACTTTTTTCATATATATCTATGATATGTTCCCATTGATTCAATTCACCAAAATCGGTCATTTCAAATCCATTCATATATTCCGTTGTTGCATAATAATCCGCAGCTACAAGTAATGAATATAAAAGTCTTGTCAGACAATATAAATATATTATTTTTTCCGTATCATCCTTATCTCCATTCAGTCGATTCAACATTCTTTTCCAATTTTTCCTGATTTTTTCCGGATCTCCTTGTTTCATAATACTTTTTTTCCACAATTCATACCAATTTCCTGCCTGGTATCCTAACTCATCCCCCTCAGCCTGTTTTCCATTAAGACTCTCTAAATATCTTTCCAATTCCGTCAGATCCCCGTGATGTCTGGATATAATATAAGAATATATATACGCAAAATCCTTTAATTTTTCTCCATCACTTTTATAAATAGTTTCATTTTTGACTGCTAAATTAATTATCCCGATGTAATAATCAAGATAAAACACAGATGAAATTATAGAATGTTTACTTCCTACTTTGTCATTTAACGGAACATCCCTATGCCATAAATGATCCATCTTTTCTTTCTGAAATTCAGGATTTACCTTTCCAATATCATGCATCGTAACAATATTTACTGTCATAGATTCAAATATTTCTTTCACTTTTTCATCCGTTGAATTAAAATAACATTTCTCAAATTCTTCCAGTATCTCCGTAAGATTTTTCTTTTCGACAAGATTCTTCCAATATTTTTGGCATCTTTCGGTATGTTCTTTTAATGTTTCTTTCTGTTTATTGTCCTTAGCTACGTGCGCAAAGCACTCTTCACTATTATTTATAATTTTTTCAATCGGAATCATGACTTTTTCAATTTCCATTTATTTTCTCCTACAAGAAAACCCCGCAATAATGCAGGGCCTTCTTTTCTAGTTAAATATCAGTTTTCGATTTTCATCCTTGTATACTATATTATTCTTAATAATCACCGGAAAATTAGTATAGCAAAAAGTATCATATTCATATAAATTCGTATATGCATTTAAAGCTATCGGCAATTTTTCTTCATATTTAAACCATTCTGTTTCATCTTCATCATCTTCCAGAAATTCTATCTCTCCATCTTTTTTTGAGAACATGCTGGAAATAGCATCGCCATTACATTTTGTTTCCTCCAGCTTTAAAATTTTTACATTACTTATATCTGCCGGATGATCGTTTTTTCCTAAATATGGAATAAAAATACATTGCTTATTCTCTAATGCACTCGCAATTTTTTCGGCTTCTTCACAATCTAACATTATATAAATGTCCCATATTGGATTTTCCAGCCACTGTTCTTTTACAATTAAATTTCCGCCCTGTTCCTCTGATGCATAACCAACTGAATTATTAAATATCTGCACTTTTTTCTGAATATATCCGCCTTGGTTTTCTGGTACAACCGAAATCTTTAATTCCTTCAATTTTTCATAAAATTCTGGATATTCTTCAACCAATCCCTGTCCTTTCTTTGGTACAGTCCATTTTTTCTGTGCATACCCGCCATATCCTAAAATAGCACCAAATATTCCCAGTAATGCAACCTTATGAATCTGTCCATAAGAAAAATAGTAATAGCTATTTACTTCCGGTTTCTTAAAAAATGCATTCTTTCCACTCAGTGTAAATCTTATAGCTTTCATGCATTACACCTCTTTTTGTGTGACAATGTTATATAATTTTGCATCTGCTATTTCCTGATTCAATATGGTTGTATATGGATTGTAATATATTTCCACATTTTTAATTTTTTCCTGAACTCCCTGTAAAATCTGTGCACATGCCTCGAGATTTATACAGTTTTTCTGTTCTCCTTTTTCAAATCCAATGTATTCTGATAAATTAGGCAAATATAAATCTGGTTCTGTTTCTACAAAAATAGCAAATTCATTTTCACATCCCTCTTTTGCATTAGTTGCATAAGAAGTAACCGCAACTAATGCTGTTCGTTTAAAGTTCTTATAATCTTCCTCTGTATATCCTTCTGTCACACCAAGTTTCTCAAGTTCTCTATATGCCATTGGATTAATCACAAATGGGTAAAAATAATGCGCTTCATTACTCGTAATCTTTGTTCCTAATGTAGAATTTTTAGCCTCTTCATCCGTCTTACTTTCTTTGCTGCTGTCACGGAATGGGGAAAGTATCTGTTGTTCTTCTGCAACAGTCCCTTCATATTTATTAAAACCTTGTCCAAATTGTACGGCTCCTGTAATAGATACATTTACCTTTGCCACTGACTCCGCAAATGTTGCTCCAAAATTCTTTACATCTACCGCCGACATAAGATTTTTCAAAATCTGCTTTGTTTCCTTTTCCTCTTTCAAATCTTTAATCTCAAAAATTTCTTCATATCGTTCTTTCATTGACTTTGGAACAAGTGATCCATCTTTTTCAGAAAATTTCATGGATTTTATGTATAATACTTTCTTTCCTTCATTATCCCACATCTTCTTCATTGGATATTTTAATGCTTTGTCACTGCCAAACACAGTTCCATCAGACATACTCTTCGGATATCCCGAAAAATCAGCATTCCAATTTGCCATAATTGAAGAAATTCCCAATACACCATATACTCTTTTATTCATGCTACGCTTCCTCCTTATTTTCTTTCTTAGATTCATATATTAAACAATCACTGATATAACCTGCTATAATATCTTCCTGTTTGATTTTTCCTTCTAATTCGTAATCCAAAATCATATAATATAACTTATTAAATCTTTCATTATATTTACTGATCACATAGTTATACTTCATAAAATATTGTTTCATTTTTCTTTGAATAAATTCATTACTTGTCGCATTGAAAAATGGATTAGCAAGTGAATGATTTTTATCTTTCGTTTTGCTTAATGAAATAAAATAATTTACCAATTGTCCAACTGCATAAAAATATTCCTCATCGCTTTTAATTTCCACATCAACAGACTGATTAATTTTATTTCTAATATTATTCCTAATCTCCTTATACTTATTTGACATATTATATCCTCCAAAATATCCTTCGAGTGAACACATTAAATTAAACTGCTGCCCTGCTTTATTCATATAACCCTTCGAAACAGAATTTTTAATCATATTCATACATATCTTATGAAGTATAGAATCCATTCCTTCTTTTCGACCTTTATAAATCCATGAAAAAATGGCCTCTCTGGATCCTACCAGATTACGTTTAATTTCACCTTCTGCACTGATATCTTCCTCTTTTGTAAAATAATTAGATACTAGCCACTTTGAAAATAGTATTTCATTTACAATCATTTGCATTTCCTGCCGATTTGTATATTCTTTATACCATCCTTCTTTGTCTTCTAATCCCAAAACATTTTGATATTGGAATTTACTTTTCAGGAAATATTTGTAATCGACGATTGTATCCTGATGCTGAATTTCTAATTCTTTTCCTTTTTGTATTCTTAAGAAATAACCATTAAAATCACTTGATAGCAGTTCTCCTCTTTTCTTTGCAATTATCTGTTTTCTTTTTACATCATCTATTTGTGGTGACATATCAAAAAAAACATCTGTTCTGCCTGCATTTGCCTGATTCATTAAATAATCAAAAAATTTTCTTTGTATCACAGCCTCTTCCGGGGTAATTAAATATGGAACCGTAATTTTCCTTGTTTTATTTTCCATATATGGCTTTTTTGAATTCAATCCTAAATTATCATTTGGTAAACCCAAAATCAAATTATCCACTTCCAGATTGTAATCATTTTTATTAAATATCTTTGTCATCAGATATCTCTGTTCTTCCTGAATATAAAGTTCACGATCATCCTCAAAGAAAATTTTCAAATAATTTTTTCTTACAAAATCCATGTTAAATTTATCTAGAGAAAAAATATTTTCTTTTATCCATTTTCGATTTTCTTCTAACTTTTCCTGATTCACCTCCCCAATTTTTTCTTCAATATAATCATACATTTTCCGATCTTGTGCTTTTTTATATTTCTCCCTTGGATTCATCAATACATCATAATATCGATCTACTGCCTCTATATTCAACTTCCCATTTTCAAGGCTGTCCCATTTTATCCAAAACGCCAGATAGTTATTAGAATGTATTACTTTTTTTGGATCTTGAGGCTTATCCATACTTACCAATCTGCTGTGATAATCATAAAAGCATATTTCATCATACACTTCCGTATTTGACGATCCTTTTTCAACCATTCTTGTTTTCTTATTTAACTTTACAGAACATGCTTCAATCGTTCCATCCCTTTTTACCAGAAGATAATCTCCATCTGCAGGGATATACTCATCTAAAATAAGTCTGTCTTCATCTCCAGTCTTTTCGGCTATCCGATCTAATTCCTCACGAAATATGTCCAGACAATCTTTTAACACATTATCACCACCTTTTATAACCATCTATAATTGCAATAACCGTATCCTCTTGCATTCATTGTTCCAATTCCTGTGCCAAGTAAAACATATGCTAATTCCTGTGCCCTTACATCATCTGATATTTTAAGATTCACCTTATCGCCCAATAAATGTATTCCTTTATATTCTACTTTCACCGGCTTTCTATTCATGAATGTAAGGCCTGTATATAATTGAAAATCTTCATCTATCTTCTCACCTGTATATTGATTATATTTTTTTATCAAATTTTCAACCAGTAATCTTTCAAACTCATTTATAGAAATTTGATCACGCCAATACCCTTTATCTGTTTTTATTATCACTGGTGTTAATGTATAAATTTCGCTGATAAATTTCTTTGGCAAAATTCGATTTTCTAATGTAAGTCCTTTTATACTTTCCGTATAATGATTTCGTAATTCCTTTGAAAAATATTTTGCTAGCTCAACATCTACGGTTCGGATTGTAATCGTATATATCTCTTCTTTTTTATATACACCGTCTTTTTCAATCGGATATAGTCCTCCCATACAATAATTTTTCAAACAATTCTTCTCATGATATTCCAGCCATTTGGAATCCTTAGCCAGCGCAGAGTCTATAAACTCTGCTTCTTCACCCATAATTTTAATAACTGGTATGTCTCTTAATAAGAAAATCTTTAATCGAATTTCATATACTTTGTTTTGTTTCATATTCTCACCTCTTTCGCAATTTATCTCAATGCTTTTTTTGAACTTTGTTTATACATTTTCTTTTTTTATACTACCACTTTTATAAATACTTGTAAAGACATATTGAAGCATATATAATGACAATAAACTAAACTATAACATATGATGTTTTTAAATATGCTATTTTTTAGCTTTTATTGATAAACCATAACATATGATGTATTTATAATAGCACACCAGGTGTCCAATTAACCGGACACCTATAAAAAATTATTTTCCAATCTCTAATTATTAACATTTTCTCCCCACTTCCATCACACTTTCATCACAAATTTCCTCTATACTTGTAATTGTTCAAGAGAACAAAACATTTAAATCTTTTTCATAACTTTTTCCTCAGGGCTGCACTCCTCCCAAATAATGCAGTCCTATTTTTTTGCCCAATTACCGGGCAACACCCAAACATCTTTAAAAATCACAAAATAATAGGTGCTCCCAGCACACATACTGGAAAGCACCTATTATTTTCATTCTTATAACGAGCCACTGGGACACTAAAAACGACACAACACGCCGTTCCAACTGGTTCCACTAGTCTACAGTCCGTTTGCAATTTCCCTCTTTGCATCTTTCTTCCGTTCCATATTCGAAACAATAATACTACAAGACGCATCCCCTGTAATATTAACCACCGTACGTCCCATATCAAAGATACGGTCCACGCCGGCAACCAGTGCGATTCCGTCAACCGGAAGTCCGACTGAGGCAAGTACCATTGCGAGCATAACCATACCTGCTCCCGGAACTCCTGCAGTACCGATGGAAGCCAGCGTTGCAGTCAGGATCATCGTCAGCATCTGCGGAAGCGTCAGATGGATGCCATAGCATGATGCAATAAAGATCGCACACACGCCCTGATAGATTGCAGTTCCGTCCATGTTAATCGTAGCTCCAAGCGGAAGTACGAAAGAAGATACTTCTTTGGATGCTCCCATGTTTTCTACGCATTCCATATTAATCGGAAGTGTTCCGACAGATGAAGAACTTGAGAATGCGAACATGATTGCCGGAAGCATTCCCTTGAAGAATTTTAACGGGCTCATTCCGCCCATTGTCTTTACTGCAAACGAATATACAACTACTGCATGGATGATGTAGCATACATAAGCAGCCAGAAGTACCATCGCGAGTGAACCGATGATCGCCGGCCCGTTTGAAGCAATGACCGGGCTCAGCAGACAGAACACACCAATCGGTGATAACTTCAGGATCATCTCCATACATTTCATAAATACATCATTCAGATCATTACAGGCTGTTACCAGTCTTGTATTTCTTTCACCTTCCCCCAGAAGGATAATTCCAAATCCAAGAATCAGTGCCGTCACGATCACCTGGAGCATATTTGCCTCCACCATCGGTGATACAAAATTTGATGGGAAGATATTTACAATCGTATCCATCAGTGAGATCGTCTGATCTGCTTTATAAGAAAGATCTGTTGTCGCAATCTTCGGAAATGCTCCTTTGAACATATTTGCCCCAATAAGTCCGAATGTAATGGCAAATGCTGTCGTACACATATAGTAAACGACTGTCTTTGCTCCAATCGATCCGACCTTTTTAATGTCCTTCATGGAAATAATTCCACACATAATGGAAAACAGTACGATCGGAACGACAATGAATTTCAGTAAATTCAGAAAGATCGTACCAAATGGCTTGATATAAGTTTCCGCAAAATTTGCGTATTTCTGCATCAGTAATCCTGCAATGACCGCCAAAACCAGTGCAATGAATATCTGTGCAGCCAGTGATAATTTTTTCTTTTCTTTCATATTTCCTACCCTCTTCCTCTCTTTTTACAAGAGCATTCTCAAAAAATTACTCTTATACGTATACCTTCGTATTTATAAACCTTGCTATCAACATGCTCCTTACGAATGCATAGCAATAAAAAAATGGGCATTACCATACTGTGTAATGCC
>ULZD01017579.1_pt1 | contig 13268 bp, 10 predicted proteins | sample 1962821 | NCBI WGS metagenome assembly ULZD01 (sample SAMEA4835881, study PRJEB28245) | human gut metagenome | biome: gut microbiome; material: fecal sample | place: Denmark | collected 2008
TTTAATTCAGTAATTAATCCAGATCAATAACATCCATCTTAAATGTGTCATCCATCTCCGCATGACTTCTCTTCTTTTCCGGGTGATTACTTAAGAGATCTGCCGTTGCATCAAATAACTCATCGTCATCATAATCATAGTCATTTGAACCAAACATATCGTAATCATCATCCGAATAATATCCTTCAAAATTATCGAACTCTTCTTCATCTAAAGGAGTAAATTTTTCAAAATCATCTGTATCCTGAAGATTAATGTTCTTTACAGGTTTGCGGATAGCAGGACCTGTCTCATCTAAAGAACGTACACCCTTTGCAGCTGCTTTTTTTGCCGTTGCGTGTTTGACGCTCTTCTGCTTCTTTGGTTTTTCCATGGCTTTGGCTATGTTTTCTGTAACCCAAAGATCATCCTCATCGTATCCTTCAAATTCATCTTCATCATCATATTTCTTAGATGCTTTTTTCGAAACCTGTTTTGAAGCTTTCTGTGCTTTCTTTTCCTGTTTCTCTTCTTTTTTCTTAGCTTTTAATGCTTCCTCTTCTTCATCCAGATCAATTCCATATTCATCATACAGATCATCTAATTCCAGATCTCTGTGTCTAAGCTTGACTGCTGTGACAATAAGTACCAGAACAAGCAGTAAGATTAATGCAATTGCTATAATAACTACAATATCCAGGAAATTCTCTACAAAATTAAGGATTTTTCCCCATATTCCTTTTCCGTTACTTAACTTACTTTCTGAAGAAGAACTGCCGGTTGATTCCGGTGTGTATTTCTGATAGGTTCCATCTGTCGTATCATAACGATATGTTGTCTTTTCACCGTCAGAATTCAAAGCATAAATAATATAATATTCTGCGTCTTTTGTATCCTGCCAGGTGTCAAATTCTTTACCATTTAATGTCAGAGTTGTCTTCTGATACTGGCTTGGCAGATTCATCTTTCCATCATTCATCAATGGGATAATATATCTGTCTTTTGCAATCTCAACTTCTTCAAACGGTGCGAAAGATCCATCATCACTGTTATACATATAGAAATCTGCATCATCGCTGTCTTTTTCAGTCAGATACATTGCATTGATTCCACTTGCCTCCTGTGTGATCACAGAATACTTTGAACCTTCAAATGTCAGCTCGCCTTTTTTAAAACCTTCCGGAATGATCTCTTCCGAAAAATCGCTGGTCACAACATACTTCTTGCCGTTCACTTTCACAACGGCACCATCTGCTGTCGATGTTGTTGTATCTTCGGTACTGGTCTCTTCCTTAATCAGAGACGGATCGCCAGCTCCGATCGTAACTGCAGAACTTCCCTGTGTTACTTCCAGGTTCGTTCCGTCTTCCGCAGTACCTGTAGCACTTGACACTTCGATATTCGAAGCACCTTCTTTTAATGCCTGAAACTTCAGATTAAATTCTGCAGTTGTTCCACTTCCGGTCCAGGAAATCTTAATGGTTCCATCCTTTCCCGTCGCATTATCACCGCTGATAAATCTCAATTCACTTTTGTCATACGTTAAAGTCGCTTCCATAGACTGCATTGATGAAGCAGAAGTCAGCTTGGTCTTTACATCAACTTCCGCTCCTACTGTAGTGGACGGATCCGCAAAACGCAGTTCTGCTGTCGCTGCTTCTGTTATCACCGACAGACATGGACATATCATACATATCGCCAAGAATGTTACAAATATCTTTTTAATTCTTCTCATGTAACCTACCCCTTTATCTTTTATTACTATTTATTCCGTTCCTTCTGTCAATCCAGTGGTTCCCGAAGTGCTGCCTGCATTATCTCCGGTCGTTCCACCTCCTGTTGTTGCCCCTTCTGTTCCTCCGGTTGTTCCCGTAGTTCCTGAGGAAGTGCTGCCTGTACTTCCGGTCGTTCCGCTTCCCGTCGATGTTCCTCCGGAATATCCGTTTGACGTACCGTAAGATCCGGTTCCGTAAGTGCTTCCACCCGTTGTTCCGTAGGTACTTCTTGTTGTACCGGTTCCGGATGAATTATTGGAATAATTTTCCGAATACCCCTTACTTCCCGGTGTCTCATCATCCTCGATCGTTGTACCGCTTTTGGCCTTATCTGACGCTTTTGCAGTAATACCACTTTCAATGCCTTCAATCGTGCTGGATACAGAATACCCATCACTTCCAAACAGAAATTTATGCACCTCAAGTACATTCGAAGACAAGGTCTTCGGGATTACGACACTTCCTACTTCATTTAACATATCCGTTGTATTTTCAGCCGGAAAACCAATCGAATCTCCTAATTTATACTTTGTAAGATTCTTTGCATATCCGATCATTTCAGCCAGTGTAAAGTTTGTTGATATCTGCGGAAATACACTGTCTATGATCTTATTAACAGTGCCGACACTCATGTTCTGCGCTTTATCTGCAATTTTCTGTAATACCAGGCGCTGACGTTCTGCACGCTTAAAGTCTCCTCCTTCCGTATAACGGATTCGGGAATAAGACACTGCCTGCACACCATTCAAATGATATGTACCCTCTACTTCCGGCTCGATCTTCTCATAACTTTTTCCTGTTACTTTTGAAGTTTCGACACAATAGTTGTTCATATGCACAACTTCATCATGCGTCAGTTCCAGATCCAGTCCTCCTACCGCATCGATAACATCTACCAGTGCATTAAAGTTTACGGTTACATATTTTTCAATATTCATATCCAGATTACGGTTAATCAGCGATACTGCGCCTTCCGGTCCTCCAAAAGAATATGCAGAATTCGCTTTATTATAACTTCCGTCATCTAATTCTAATAATGTATCACGATAAATAGATACCAATTTAACTTCTTTCGTATCATTATTCAGACTTGCTATTATGATCGTATCACTTCGATTTCCTTTGCCCAGATCATTTTCTCTTGAATCCAGACCAAATAACGCTACATTCGTGTATCCTTTTTCATGTTTTACTTCATCAGAAATGTTTAATTTATCTGTATCGAGTTTCACCGAACTCAGTTTATTCATCTTACTTGCCAGAATGACTGATCCTATAACTACTACGCCCAGAAGAGTTCCGCCTAATACAGCACCTATTTTCTTCCCTATAGACCAGGTCGCAAAGCCTCTTTTTCTGCGACGCCCTCTTCGTCTGACCTTTTTCCCTGTATTTCTTGCCATACTTCATATCCTTTCCGCATTTATCCTAAATTAACACAAACCTTTTTACATATTACCCTATTTTTTTCTAAATTTCAATATTTTCAGTCCTGTTTTCCTGTTTATGTCCAATATCTCGGATTCATTGTGCATTTTAATACAATCTTTTTCGGCAGTTTTTGATATTTTCGTCCAAGAAGATATCCTGCATATTTCGCTACACAATCTGTGAAAAGTTTAAAAACAAGCCATGGCCTTCTCTGTTTTATCAAAAAAGCGACTGTATTCTTTATCAGTTTCATTCCTTCTTTTTCTGAGCTTACCTTCCGGAATATCTCAGGATGCTGTGCCTGGGAAACGGCCATATCAAAGTTTCGGTGAAACTGTTGTGCAAAATTGTAATTATGCGAATGGATTACCCTTGCTTTTGCATTATAATATACTTTCTGTTCATTCTCTATAACCTTCGCCGCGTATATCATATCTTCATTAAATATTGCTTTTTTCTCGAATCCACCGTTTTTCAAATACATATCCCGGTTATAGGCTGCACATACATCCGAACAGAAGAATGTTTTGATTCCCATTTTTTCCAGATCTTTCGAAGATTTCACTTTGCTTTCCGGCGGATAATTAAATTGTCTCGTATATCTTTCTAATAATGTACTTTCTTTTCTAGGAAGCTGTCTCGCATACGCAACTGCAACATTTGCTTCTTCCAAAGCCTGTACCAGTTCACTTACCAGATACTCGTTATCCGGGCAGGCATCCTGTGTCATACAGATCACAATATCTGCATCCGATTGCCGGATTCCTTTGTCTCTCGTTGCGGCATGATCAAATTCATCCGGAGTAATCTCTTCAACTGTCACATTTTTATAACGTTCCTTCATGCTTTCCAGACTCTGTCCGTCTGTTGTATGCATCAAAAAGATACGGTTTACTTCATAGGTCTGTCTTTCCAGACGCTCCATCAGCTTTTTAAATTCTGATCCCGGATGATATACCGGAATTACGACATCTACTTTCTTCTTATTCATTTTGTGATGTTCCGCTTTCTGTTGTATTTGGATATACATTGGTCATATCATTCAAAGTATTACTTATATCTGTAACCGTTGCCGTCGGTGTATAATCCTTATTCGGATATAAGAATTGATGCAGCTTTATTACATTTTCTTCCAGTCCTTTCGGGATGACATATGAACCACTGTATCCCGGTATCTGTTCCGGAGTTTCCAGATCAAACGGGAAACCTGTTGTTTCGCCCAGCTCATAATCAAAGGCACCTGTGGCAAGACTTAATATCTCCTTTGTAGTGAAGCTTGTTGATACCTCCGGCATTACCTTATCTATAATCTTATTAAGCGTTGCCAGATCCTGCTGTTTCAATTTATCTGCTGTTTTCTTAAGGACCAGTCTTTGTCTTTCTGTTCTCTTATAATCACCGCCTGCTGTATATCTTATTCTCGCATAAGATACCGCCTGCACGCCGTTTAATTTATACGTTCCGGCTACTGCCGGTTCGATCTTCTTATATTTCTTACCTGTTACTTTAGAAGTCTCTACACAATAGTTGTTCATATGCACAACTTCTTCATCCGTTAATTTTACCGTAATACCATCAACCATATCTATCACATCGGCTAATGCAAGGAAATTGACACTGACATAATCCTGAATATTAAGATCCAGATTCTCATTGAGCATATTGACCGCCGTCTCAGGTCCGCCTACTGAATAAGCCGCATTGGCTTTATCATAATGTTCTCCGTTCTGTTTTAACATCGTATCCCTGTACACAGACACAAGCTTTACTTTTTTGGTTTCATTATTGATGCTTGCGATCATAATCGTATCTGTCCGGTTTCCTTTTCCAAGATTCTTTTCTCTTGAATCCAGACCAAATAATGCAACATTGGTATATCCGGTCTGTTTCAGTCCGTTGTTCTTTATATTCGAAAGATTGGTGCGTTCCATTTTTCCCAGCTTAAATAAGCCAAACGCCGTTGTTCCCAGAATACACAGAATGATCAATTCCAAAATAATTACAAGTCTTCTGCGTCTTCTGCGTTTTTTCAGTCTTTTTCTTCGTATTTCCTGCTGTCTTCTGGTTAATCTTTTTTTATTACGTTTACTCATGACTTCTCCTTAAAGCTAATAGGCATTTTTATTAATAAATCCTTTGAAAAATGTTAAAAATATAATCTTAAAGTCAAATCCAAGTGTCCAGTTTTCAATATAATACAGATCATGCTCTATTCTCTTCTTAATAGACGTATCTCCTCTGTATCCATTTACCTGAGCCCATCCCGTAAGTCCCGGTCTTACCTGATGTTTGATCATATACCGAGGTATTTCTTCTTTAAACTTTTCTACAAACTGCGGTCTTTCCGGTCTCGGCCCTACAAGACTCATGTCCCCTCGAAGGACATTAAAAAGCTGAGGCAGTTCATCTATACTTGTTTTTCTTATAAACCTTCCGACCGTCGTAACACGCGGATCATCTTTGGTCGTCCAGCCTTTCTTTTCTTTTTTCTCATCCTGTACGATCATTGAACGGAATTTATACATTTTAAACGGACGATTCTGCAGCCCTACTCTTTCCTGCGAAAAGATCAAAGGCCCCGGCGAAGTCTTCTTGATCATAATTGCCGTTACGATCATAACCGGAGAAAAGAGAATAATTGCTACAATTGCTCCAAATATATCCACTCCGCGTTTCATCCATTTATTCAGCGGATCACTTAACGGAACTCTTCGGATATTGATCACCGGAAGTCCCTGCAGATCTTCGGTGTACGGCTTGGTCGGTATAACGTTATTATAATCCGGAATAAATTTCGTATGCACACCTGATTTTTCACACATTTTAACAATTCTTTCCAGCTTATGATATTCAGCCAGACCCAGTGTAATTACGATTTCATCCAGTTTATTTTCCGGCAGCACAATTTCCAGATTATCAATTCTTCCCAGTACCCTGACCTTCTTATATTCTGTTCCTCTAGGAACATTATCGGCAAGGATACCCCGGATATTATATCCCCAGTCCGGATTTGCCAGGATTCTGTCAATGTACTGTTCTGCCGCACGGCTGTATCCGATCAGTAAGATATGTTTCTGATTAAATCCCTGACTTCTGATCTTCCGAAGTCCCATTCTGATCACATTACGCTCTACTATTTCCAGAAAAATATTAATACAGTAAAAAACAAAGATCATCGTTCTGGAAAAATCTGTCTGATGTCTGAAATAAAGTACTAAAATAAATACCAGAAAGCCTATCGTGTTCGCCTGAAGGATATTCCATGCTTCCAGTCTTCTTCCTCTGACTCTTTTCGGAGTATATAACTGAAAAATATAATATAGCAACAGATATCCCGGTATAATGAATATCAGTACACTCATATATACTTGCAGAGAAAGATACCACGGATCCATCTCAAAAATGCCGCTCCTGAATCTCAGATACCATGAAAGCACATACGAAATTACAATCACTACCGCATCCAGTATCACATGTATTTTATTTAATAACCCTTGATTTTCCTTGATCAATTTTACTCACCAACTTTATCTATTATTTCGTTTTCCTATGCCAGACGCCGGAAAATATTTATCCATAGTTCTATCTGAATCTTTATATAATTCTTAAGATGGCCGGATTCATATTTTACTTTATCTGATTTTTCCCCCATATGCAGCCCTTCTTTAATACCATTGACATATAGCTTTCCGTATCCCTTGCGAAGGAAAAACAAGTACTTCACCAAAAATCCCACAAAAAGGAACGGACTGTTCAGTATCTTCTGTACAACCGGCATATTTTTATATATCAGATATACATTATTGCGTGAAGACATCTTGACTTTAAATTCATTATATCTTGCTCCGCTTGCCGCACTTCCCACATGGATCACTTCTGATTTGGGTTCATATAAATTATCGTATCCCGCTATCCTGGCACGATATCCCACATCTATGTCTTCCAGATATGCAAAATGCTTCTCATCAAACATTCCAATCTCTTCAAATACTTTTTTCCGATAGATTGAAGCCCCTCCGCATGCTGCAAAAATCTTTCTTATATTATTGTATTTCTTCACACTTTTGTCTTTTCCATATGCGTATGCCCATCCAAGTGCATTATAATAGGTTCCTGCGCTGTCAATTTTGGACGGATCATGGTACTGGATCATCTTAGGCTCCACAGAAAATATGTTCGGATCTTTCTTGATCGAATCCAGCAGATACTTTACATAGTTATCTTTTATCACCGTATCATTATTTAACAAGATCACATATGGTGTATCTGTCTTTTCAATACCAATATTAACTGCTCTGCAAAAGCCATAGTTCTTATCCAGCATCACACATTCAACTTCCGGATATTCTTTTACAACTTCCTCTATACTTCCATCATTCGAGGCATTATCTATGATCAGGATTTTCTTTTCTGTCTGATCCTTTTCATACAAACTTTTCACACAGGAAAACAGATACTCTTTTCCTTTGTAATTAGGTATTACGATTGTTACTTCACACATAATTTCTCCGTTAGTTCACTTTCAGGGAATAGTCCCATTTTTTTAAGGAAAGATTCGGATTATACGCTGGATCTCCATTTTTCAATATGTCAATCCAATGGCTGCGCATATATTCTATCTCTCCCTGAAATCTGCGCACTTTTTCTTTCGTATCTTCAGCTCCTCTGGTCTTAGATTCATAATGATATAACTCTACATATGGATCATACACGATCAGATGTCCTTTTTCCCGTATTCTAAGACACAGATCCACATCATTAAACGCTACTTTCAGCTCTTCTTCCAGTCCGCCGACTTCTTCAAATACCGAACGTTTCATCATCATACAGGCCGCTGTCACAGCACTTAAATCCTGCTGAATAGCTGCTCTGTGCATATATCCTGTATAACCGCGTTTCATACCGACAAAGACACTGCCGGCAACTCCTCCGATTCCAATGATGATTCCCGCATGCTGCACCGTATCATCCGGATAATATAGTCTAGCGCCTACTGCACCAACTTCTTTTCGCTGACATGTTGAAAGCAACTCTGTAAGCCAGTCACGACTTATCACTTCCATGTCATTATTTAACAGCAGTAAATAATCTCCCTTTGCCTGTTTTGCACCAAAATTATTAATTGCCGAATAATTAAATTCTTTTTCCCAGTATACGACACGGATCTTATCATTGCAAATCTGTTCATAGTATTCAAAAGTCTTCTCTTCCGTACTATTATTCTCAATAATGATAATTTCATAATTCTCATAATCCGTCAGTTTTTCTATTGACTTCAGGCATTTATCTAATGTCTCTGCCTGATCTTTATTCGGGATCAGAATAGACACCAGCGGATTTCCTGTCACAGGATATTTTACTCTGTAAAATCCAAGATTTTCCGTCTGAAGGACTTCTCCTTTTGTATGGCATCGTCTGAGATGATCTTCGATTGCCTTCTTTCCAGCTTCATATGCATACATTTTACTTAAAGGATTATCTGCTGTTGATTCCTTATGCACCCGCCAGTGATATAATATCTTTGCAACATGAGAGATTCTTTCCGCCTGTTCCGTACATCGTAAGATCAGATCATAATCCTGCGCCCCGTTATATTCCGCTCTGAACTTTCCTACCGATTCAATTAATGCTTTTTTTGCAACAAAAAAATGACAGATGTAATTATTTGCTCTCAACATATCCAAATTAAAGTCCGGCTTAAAATTCGGAGAAAAATATTCATCCAAATCTGTCGTCACTTTATCTTCGTCTGTATATAGCACATCTGTCTTGCGATCTTTGTTCAGGCAGCTTACAATTTCATACAGTGCATTTTCTTCCAGAAGATCATCATGATCCAGCAATCCTACAAATTCTCCCGTTGCGCTCTCCAATGCTCTGTTCGTATTCTGTGCAATTCCTTCATTTTCCGGAACATCCACTACTTTGATCCTGTTGTCCTTCTTGCCTGCAACATTCAGAATACTACTTACTTCCTGATTAGAAGGATTAGCATTGGCAATACACAATTCCCAGTTCGTATAAGTCTGCTTTCTCACTGACTGGATCATCTGCTTTAAAAACACCTCCGGTGTATTGTATACCGGTACCAGGATGCTGATCTTAGGACTGTATTCAAATACCTGCTTCCGTTCTCTTTCTAATTCCTGTTCAGATGGTCTGTGATTTTCATACCATTCTTTATAATCAATATCGCTTTTCTGGAAACGTTCTGTTAATTTTATCCAGAATCCTTTCGGTCCATAATGGCGCAAATAAAGTATCCCCTTTTTCAAATTATAGGGAGATACTTTTTTTATCATATTTATATAATCTAATTTACCACTCATTAAGATATTCCTCGTACATATTATTACATATTTTCCCTTTTTATCCGATTTATTGTAACATATAGTTAATAATTGAGCAATATTTATATTCTTAATATTATATGAATAACAGTTTAAGATAACAAAAAAGCTCCGGATTCGTATGATCCGAAGCTTTTATTATCTTAAATCTACAGAACCTGCCACTGGCAGCTTCTTTCGAACACATGGCGATTTAAAAATGGAATGTATCTTTTAATCCAACCCAGAGCTGATCTTTTTCGCTTAAGTTCAGCGCAGTTCCATCTTCCAGTGCATATCCTTCACCGGAAGCTGTTCCTTTATACTCTCCTGTCAGTGTCGGCCACTCGATACCGATCTCAGGATCGTTCCATGCAAGACCGCCTTCATCTCCCGGGTGATAGAAGTCTGTACATTTGTAGCAGAACTCAGCAATATCACTCAATACCAGGAATCCATGTGCGAATCCTTCCGGAATATAGAACTGTTTCTTATTTTCTTCTGTCAGCTCCACACCGAACCATTTTCCGTATGTCTCGCTGTCACTTCTTAAGTCTACAGCAACATCAAATACAGAACCTTTTACGACTCGTACCAGTTTGCCCTGTGGAAATTCTTTCTGGAAATGTAATCCTCTTAAAACTCCTTTTGTTGAGCATGACTGATTGTCCTGAACAAACTGCATTGTAAGTCCGGCTTCCTCCATGTCTTTCTGGTTGTATGTCTCCATAAAGTATCCTCTTGCGTCACCGTGTACTGTTGGTTCAATTACACAGAGTCCCTGGATACCGCCTGCGTTTTTTTCTACTTTAATCTGTCCCATTTTATTATCTCCTTAGAATTCAATTTCTTTCAGATATCTTCCAAGCGCATCCTGCCATGTCGGAAGTGGGGTAAATCCATTTTCTGCAAGCTTACTCTTATCCAGTCTGCTGTTAAAAGGTCTCGCAGCTTTTGACACTCCATATTCTTCTGTTGTTACAGGAAGAACGGTTACTTTCTCTTCACTATATTCTTCATGTCCAAGTGCTGTTGCCTGACGGAAGATTTCTTTCGTAAAGTCATACCAGCTGATATATCCGCCTTCGTTGGTTGCATGGTAGTAACCATATTTATCTGTCTCTATCATGTCAACAAGAAGTCTTGCAAGGTCAAATGTATAGGTCGGTGTTCCGATCTGGTCATTTACAACCTTTAATGTATCATGTGTCTTTGCCACATTTAACATTGTCTTGATAAAGTTCTTTCCATTCTTTCCAAATACCCATGCGATACGTACGATAAAATACTTATCCAGAGTCTCAGACACTGCAAGTTCTCCCGCCAGTTTACTTTCTCCGTATACGTTCAGAGGTTTGTAATCTTTGCAATCCGGTTCCCATGCTTTCGTTCCCTGTCCGTCGAATACATAGTCTGTGCTGATGTAAACCATCTTACAGTCCAGTTTCTTGCATACATCTGCAATATTCTTTGTTCCTGTTGCATTGACAGCTTTTACGATGTCTTTCTTATCTTCATCTTCCGCAAGATCAACGGCTGTCCATGCCGCACAATGTACCACTACATCCGGTGCAGCCTCTGTCAGGACTTTTTCTACTGAAGCTGCATCTGTGATATCCATCGGTACATACGGCATTGTTGTCACCGCTGTACCATCCTGAATTCCGCTGTATGTTTCTTTGATGTCCGAACCGATTCCCTCATATCCGCGGGATGCCAGTTCGTTCATCACATCATGACCAAGCTGTCCGCCAACACCCGTCACTAATACTTTCATTCTTAAATCTCCTCTCGGTGAGCATACATTTTCTCATAATAGTTCTGGTATTCTCCGGAAATGATTGTCTCCCACCATTCCTTGTTCTCAAGATACCATTTGATTGTCTTCTTAATACCATCTTCGAATTTAGTCTCTGGAAGCCATCCAAGTTCATTGTGGATCTTAGTCGGATCAATTGCATAACGCATGTCATGTCCCTTACGGTCTGCAACATGTGTAATCAGACTTTCCGGTTTTCCAAGTTCTTTGCAGATGATCTTAACGATCTCAATGTTTGTCTTTTCGTTGTGTCCACCTACGTTGTACACTTCTCCGACTCTTCCATTATGGATGATCAGGTCGATTGCTTTGCAGTGATCTTCTACATATAACCAGTCACGTACATTCAATCCTTCTCCATATACCGGAAGTGGTTTGTCATTCAGTGCATTGGCGATCATCAGAGGGATCAGCTTCTCCGGGAAGTGATATGGTCCATAGTTATTAGAGCATCTGCTGATCGTTACAGGCAGTCCGTATGTTCTGTGATAAGCAAGAACTAACAGGTCTGCTGCTGCCTTAGATGAGCTGTATGGGCTGCTTGTGTGGATTGGTGTCTCCTCTGTGAAGAACAGGTCTGGTCTGTCAAGCGGCAGATCTCCATATACTTCATCTGTAGATACCTGATGGTAACGTTTGATACCATATTTTCTGCAGGCATCCATCAGAACTGCAGTACCTTTAATGTTTGTATCCAGGAATACTTCCGGATTTTCGATAGAACGGTCTACATGACTTTCTGCTGCAAAGTTTACAACCATATCTGGTTTCTCTTCTTCAAATAATTTGTAAACTGCTTCACGATCTGTAATACTTTCTTTTACAAAGCGGAAATTCGGATTGTCCATTACAGGCTCCAGTGTAGATAAGTTACCTGCATATGTCAGGCAGTCCAGACAAACGATACGATAGTCTGGGTATTTGTTTAACATGTGAAATACAAAGTTACTTCCGATAAATCCGGCTCCTCCGGTTACAATAATTGTCATTTTATGATTTCCTCTTTTCTAATTTTTATTGTATGCAGGATTTCCGTTGAGAAAATCCTGCTTTTAAGTTTATCTGTTGTTTCAAAATCCTAGTACAGGTTTTCTCTGTATTTTCCGTCCAGTACATCTTTTAGGTACTGTCCGTACTGGTTCTTTTTCAGGACTTCATATACTTCCATGATCTCGTCCTTGCTGATCCATCCGTTCAGGTATGCGATCTCTTCCAGGCATGCGATCTTACGATGCTGATGTGTCTCAACAGTCTTAACGAAGTTCGTTGCATCAACGAGACTTTCGTGTGTACCTGTATCCAGCCATGTAAATCCCTGTCCGAGAAGTTCTACATTCAGATTTCCCTGTTCCAGATATACACGGTTCAGATCTGTAATCTCCAGTTCTCCACGTGCACTTGGTTTTAACTCTTTTGCATATTTTACAACGTTGTTGTCATAGAAATACAGTCCTGTTACACAGTAGTTACTCTTTGGCTGTGCCGGTTTTTCTTCGATGGAAATAGCTTTTCCTTCGTGATCAAATTCTACGATACCGAAACGTTCCGGATCATCTACATAATATCCAAATACAGTAGCTCCCTTTCCGGTCTCTGCATTCTCAACAGCAGCTTTCAGACGTTTATTCAGTCCATGACCTGCAAAAATGTTATCTCCGAGAACCATTGCTACTGTATCATCACCGATGAATTCTTCTCCGATGATAAATGCCTGAGCAAGTCCGTCCGGGCTTGGCTGTACTGCATAAGACAGATTCACACCAAACTGATGTCCGTCTCCTAACAGTTCTTGGAATCTTGGTGTATCCTGTGGTGTTGAGATGATCAGGATATCACGAATGCCTGCGTTCATCAGCACTGACATTGGATAATAGATCATCGGTTTGTCATAGATTGGCAGTAACTGCTTTGATGTTACCATTGTTAATGGATACA
>ULZD01016752.1_pt1 | contig 12836 bp, 8 predicted proteins | sample 1962821 | NCBI WGS metagenome assembly ULZD01 (sample SAMEA4835881, study PRJEB28245) | human gut metagenome | biome: gut microbiome; material: fecal sample | place: Denmark | collected 2008
CCAAACTTATCCGCATTCTCAATAATAATTGTGTTCGCATTAGGTATATCAATACCTGTCTCAATAATAGTTGTACATACAAGAATATCATATTTCTTTTCTACAAAGTCAGTCATGACATCTTCTAGATCATTCTTATCCATCTGACCATGTCCTACACCAATGCGGGCATTAGGTAAGAGTGTCTGCAATGTAGAGGCTATTTCATAGATGTTTTCTGTTCTATTATGTAAATAGAAAACCTGTCCATTACGTGATAATTCTCTTTCAATAACCTGTTTAATTAATGCCCAGCTCTTTTCTGAGACATATGTCTGTACAGGGAGTCTATTTAATGGTGGTGTTTCTATTTGTGAGAGTCCTCTAATACCCATGATGGACATTTGTAATGTACGAGGAATAGGTGTGGCAGTTAAAGTGAGTACATCAATTGTTTTTCTTAGATTCTTAATCTTCTCTTTCTGTCTTACACCAAAACGCTGTTCTTCATCGATACAAAGTAATCCTAGATCCTTGAATTCTACATCTTTAGATAAAATACGATGTGTACCGACTAATAAATCAATATTACCTTCCTTTAAATCAGCTAATATCTGTTTCTTTTCTTTAGTAGTCGTGAAACGATTGAGTAACGCAATATTCACAGGGAACTTCTCAAAACGCTTCTGCATTGTACGATAATGTTGTGCTGAAAGAATTGTAGTAGGGCATAAGAAGGCACATTGTTTCTTAGATACAACCGCTTTAAAGCAGGCTCTTAAAGCCACTTCTGTTTTACCAAAGCCTACATCACCACATAATAATCTATCCATAGGACGTGGTGTTTCCATATCCTTTTTAATCTCTTCTACAGCCTGCGCCTGGTCAGGAGTCAGTTCATAACCAAATTCACTTTCAAACTCTAATTGAAGATCCCCATCAGGTTCAAACGCAAATCCTGGCTGTTTCATTCTTTCTGCATATAAGTTAATGAGATCATCAGCTAAACCATCTACCTTCTGTCTGACTCTTGCTTTTTCTTTAGCCCATTTAGGTGAACCTAAAGCATGAATATGAGGTGGTTTACCATCTCTTGATGAATATTTTCTAATTAACTGGAACTGTTCTACCGGTACATAAAGAATATCATTTCCTTTATAGGCAATATGTAAATAGTCCTTATGTACACCATCTACAACTAATGTTTCAATACCCATATATTGTCCAATACCATTTGTATCATGAACAACATAGTCTCCTACTTTTAATTCATTATAGTCTGAGATTTTAGTGGCATCTCTGTATTTAATATATTTCTTCTTTGTTTCTTGTACTTTAAAGAGTTCCTGACTTGTGAGTAATATAGTCTTCTCTTCTACAAAGTTCATTCCACAAGGTAAATGTCCTAAGAATAGATTAACCCCGTCATAAATCTTATTTGTGGCACTTGTGAGAGTAAATGGAATGGCATGATCAGTAAATAGGTTTATTAATATATCTATCTGACGCTTTTCATCTACACCAATCATGACACGATTATATGTAAGTAAGTCCTTTAATTGACTAATAAAGACTTTTTCATTAGCCATAGAGATCATCACAGGCTGAGTCATAAACATGATTTGTTTATCATTTTCTCTAAAGCGTACTAAATCAACATCAAGATGTTTTAAGATATCCTGAGGGTTATTAATAAGCTTAATTCCTCTGATCATCTGTCCTATTTCTTCTAGTTCATGATAATAGAGGTAATTTTCTTCCATATAAGTCTTATAAGAAGCAAGAATAGAAGCAAGAGATGCAGTAATAATAGTATAATCACTTGCATAATCTATAATTGTGGCAGTTTGAGGGAATAAGCTTAAGTATTGATAAATACGTGGACTATAGTCATGTGTTTTGAGTGATTCAATATCTAATGCATATGTTTCTTCAAGTTCATCCTTGAATTCATCTTTGATCTTCATCTTCTCTTTTAAAGCTTTGATACAGGCTTCTACCTGTGATAAACCATCATCCTCATACATCATATCTGTAGCTGGAAGAATATCGATAGATTCTTTTCTTTCTGTTCTTCTTTGTGAGTCTTTATCATAAAAAGAGATTTCTTCTATTTCATCATCAAAGAATTCAATACGTACTGGATGTTCATACTGGATTGAATAAACATCTAGTACTTCACCTCTTCTAGAGTAATAGAAAGGTGAATCTACTCTTTGGGTATTCTTATAGCCAATAGACTGTAGTTTCTTCTTTAATTCTAGAGGATCAACTGTATCACCCTTCTTTAAACTTATAATACTCTTTTTAAAGAGTTCTACAGGTGTCACATAACGTGTCATTGAATGCATATGACAAACACAGATCATTGGTTTATCTTGTGTCATCGCATATAATGCATTAATTCTTTCTCCTAATAGTTCATAAGAATACGCCACTGACTCTACACGTAATGATTCATCTGCAGGAAAATAGACAACTTGATTCACAAGTTCAGTTAATGTTTTATAGAGGTTAAATGCCTCATATTGGTTATTTTTAATAATCAGGATTTTTCTTGGATGATGCCAAAAAGAACCAGCAATGAGATAAGCCTCATCGCTAGTTGAGTTTGTGACAATAGTTCCTTTGTCTGTATCTAAGGTTCTTAGGGCCTGATTATCTTTTAAAAGATTCAGTATTTTCTCCATAACAATCACCTAGTTAAATTTATTCATCGCTTTATTAAAACCATCATCTAAATAACATAATACAGCTTCTGCTGCATGTTTAGCACCTTCTGATATAAGCTTTTCTTCTTCTTTAGAGTAGTGTCCAAGTACCCAGTCTACAACACTATAAAGCTTATTCTTTGAAATACCTACACGAATACGCTTGAAGTTCTGAGTCCCTACATGAGCAATAATACTTTTGATCCCATTATGTCCACCTGCACTGCCTTTTTCTCTTAAGCGAAGCTTACCAGTAGGCATATCCATATCATCATAAATAACTAATAGATCTTCTACTGGAATCTTGAAGAACTGCATCACTGCCGCAACAGATTCACCAGAATTATTCATATAAGTCTGAGGTTTTAATAAAATAACATCTTCACCCTTATACTTGAATTTAGTATATAAGCCTTTAAATTTCTCTTTATCAATAGATTGATTCATTTCATCACTTAATACATCTAAACAATAAAATCCTGTATTATGTCTTGTCATATCATATTCTTTACCAGGATTTCCTAATCCAACAATTAATTTCATTATAATCTCCTATCTTGCACATACAACCATGGATACACCAAATACATTGAGATGTCCATTTTCTATACTTTCATTTGACATACTATATAATATCTTAAAATCATCTTCAATACCAATAGTAATGACATCATATGAAGGATTAAAGTAAATCTTAAATTCTTTATAATCTCCTTCATCCTGAGTGAGATGATATTCTACCATACGATAGTAGATATTGTTGATAAATACATGCTGATGCATATCTTCATAGTCATAATATCTAAAGCATTTGTTGTGTTTTCTTAGATCTATAAAGAACTTTACAGCCTGAACAACATTCATATATTCGTCATGACGTTCCCAGTCTAGTTTATTAACTGCATCACCCGCATTATAAGAATTCTGATTACCATTCTTAGTACCTAAAAATTCCTGTCCGGCATGAATAAAAGGAACCCCTTGCGCAAAAATTGTCATCGCAAGAGTTAATAAACATCTCTTTTGGCGACAATATTCATCTTCATGTCCATTGGAAATAATAAATTTATCAAATACAGTCGCATTATCATGACATTCTGTATAGTTAATGCTCTGTTCTATAGATAAGAACTTATTGTAGTCACACATCGCAATAATGGCTTCATTTGTCTTATAAGTATCCCCAGATGTATAGCCTTTGACTTCCATCTGATTAGGTCCCTTGACTGTATCTCTGAAATGATCATTAAAGAAACCTACATGAGGTGTTTTATGGTTATTTTCAATTGTTGTCTTTTCTGAATCGGGTAATGCAGTGCCCATATTCCAACCTTCACCATATAACATAAATGAAGAATCTAAAGCATGACCCTGTTCATAAATCATATTCACTGTATCATTATCCACAATACCCATGAGATCCATTCTAAAGCCATCTACACCATAAAGAACCTGCCATCTCTTACACATATCCAAAATATATTTACGGCACATCTTTGCGGTACTATTTAAATCATTACCACACCATGAACCATTAGATAACTCCCCATTTTCATCTCTTCTAAAGAAATAATAAGGCACTGTCTTCTCTAATGCATTATTATTCACATCATGCATATGATTATAGACTACATCTAGAATAACTCTCATATTATGCTTATGAATACAGCGTACCATACGCTGACATTCTAATATTCTCTTATAGCCATCATTTGGATCAGTAATATAACTTCCTTCAGGTACATTATATTGTGCTGGATCATAACCCCAGTTATAAAGTAAATCTGGATGATCTTCATCTACTGTTGCATAATCATTGATTGGTAAAAGCTGTACATGTGTGACACCAAGCATATCTAAATAGTCCATACCTGATGAAAAACCATTCTTAGTCACTGTACCTTCTTCACAGAATCCTAAGAACTTGCCTTTATGTGTAATCTGTCCATATTCATCAACAGAGAAGTCTCTGACACCTACTTCATAAATAACTGCATCTGTCGTATGTTTTAGTTCTGTCAAAGGATAATCTACTCTTCTAACTTTATCCAAATCAATGACTACTGAACTATGCATATTAGCTGTACAAGAATAAGCATATGGATCAGCTGTTTCTATTGATTGTTCATTCATTCCAATAATATAAACATATTCATAACCATCTAGATCTTTCTTAATAGTTGTACTATAGACACCTTTATCTTCTCTTTCTAAAGGATAATAATGAAGGTCTTCATCTTTCCAAATTTTTAATACAACTTCCGTAGAAAGAGGTGACCAGACCTTGAATGTCGTTTTTTCTTTTGTATAATGACTGCCTAAATCATCACCATCATAATAAAAATGATCATCAAACTCTTTACTCATAGAAAGCTGACTAAAATCTAAAAAACAAGCTAAACCATAATTATCAAACACTTTATATCTTGTACCTGCAGAAAAGTCTGTATGCAAAAGATACGACTGGAATCCATTTTCTTTCTCAGTCGCTTCGCCTTTAAGTATCTTAACTTCACTTGTATCTAAATTCTTTAAATAATACTGACTTGAAATTCCGTTATAATAATTTAATGATAAATCAACTTTGATTAAATCAAAGTCAATCGCATAAGCATACATACGAATTGATTCTCTTTGCATGTCCACATCCCACCCTTTTCTCCCCCTTATTCTATCATAAAAACAGGATAAGAAAAGAGAGTATCTAAATTTGAAAAAGAAAGCCATATATCATTAAAAAAAAGACTTAACGTAATCGTTAAGCCTTTGAGTCTTTATTCTTCTTCAGACATCATTGAATCTAATACTTCCTGTACAAATGCATATTCTTCTTCTGTTTCAATAGGAAGAATATTATCTGCATCTTCAGGATCTACCTGTGAAGCATAGATATTCAACTGATCATCTTCATCTGAACTGTTATCTGTATAGATGATATATTCTTTACCTGTTGCGTCATCTGTGAATCCTAAAATGACTTCACAAGTTACTTCTTCACCATCTACGTCTAGTACGAATGTATCTTTCATTAGATTTTCACCCTATTTAAATGCCAGATATCCTTTACATAGTCTTCAATAGTTCTATCACTTGAGAAATGACCACTCTTTGCGATATTAGCTAAGCAGATCTTAGACCAGTTAGCACGGTCCTGATATAAGTTATTGATCTTTTCCTGTGCAAGTCTATAGCTTTCAAAGTCCTTTAATAAGAAGTATTCATCATTTCTAGCCATTAATTCATCAAAGATAATCTTGAATTCTTCTCTTGAAGTGTTCCAAGTACCATCTACTAATGAATCAATAACCTTCTTGATGTTTGGATTATTGTTGTATTCATTCCAAGAGCTATAAGAACCACTTGCCTTTAAGTCATTGACTTCATTATCCTTCATACCAAAGATAACTACGTTATCATCACCAACTAATTCCGCAATTTCTACATTGGCACCATCTAATGTACCAAGTGTTAAAGCACCATTCATCATGAACTTCATGTTAGAAGTACCACTTGCTTCCTTACCAGCAGTAGAAATCTGTTCAGATACATCTGCAGCAGGAATAATCTTTTCCGCAATAGTAACACCATAGTTTTCAATAAATACAACCTTTAAGTATTTATTAGTTTCTGGGTCATTGTTTACCTTATCAGCTACGCTGTTGATTAACTTAATAATCTTCTTAGCTAAATAGTAAGAAGGAGCTGCTTTTGCACCAAAGATATAAGTATGTGGATAAATTCTGAAGCTGCTATCTTCTTTCATTCTCTGATATAAATAGATAATATGCATGACATTTAATAACTGTCTCTTATATGCATGTAATCTCTTAACCTGAATATCAAAGATAGAATTAACATCTACATCAATACCATTATGTTCCTTAATATAATCTGCAAGAATCTGTTTTCTCTGCTGTTTTACATTATAGAACTTACTCTGAGTAATTGAATCAGTTACATAAGGAGCTAACTTTTCTAAATCATCTGGTCTATGCATCCAGCTATCACCGATTGATTCATTAATTAATGAAGTTAACTGTGGGTTACAATATGCAAGCCATCTTCTATGAGTGACACCATTCGTTTTATTGTTGAACTTGTTAGGATATAAAGTATCGAAATCCTTCATTTCTCTTTCTTTTAAGATATCAGAGTGAAGCTGTGCTACACCATTGACACTAAATGAACCAGCAATCGCAAGTCTAGCCATATGTACCTGACCATCTTTAATAATCATAACTCTCTGTAATAGTTCGTTATCATTTTCAGTCTGCTGTTTTACGAAACCAATGAAACGTCTATTGATTTCTTCGATGATCTGATAAACTCTTGGTAATAAGTCTCTCATCATATCAACAGGCCATTTTTCTAATGCTTCAGCAAGGATTGTATGGTTTGTATATGCACAAGTCTTACATACGATATTCCATGCATCATCCCATTCCATTCCATAATCATCAATAAATACACGCATTAATTCAGGAATAACTAATACTGGATGTGTATCATTTAACTGAATAACGTTCTTTTCATGGAAGTTAGTTAAATCAGGATATACTCTTAAATGAGCACGAATAATAGAATTTAAACCAGCACATACAAAGAAATACTGCTGTTTTAAACGTAATACTCTACCAGCATGTGTAGAATCATCAGGATATAATGTTTGGCAGATATCATTGACTTCCTGAGCATACTGACGGAAATCCTTATTTGTAGGAATGTTTTCACTAGGTTCAGCTTTCCATAATCTTAATGTATTAGTCACCTTAGTATCATTACCAACAATTGGCATATCATAAGGTACAGCACGTACTGCTTCATAATCTACATGCTTCCATCCACCAGTTGCATCATCCCAGATTACTTTACCCCAGAATTTAACTTCTGTTGCATGCTTAGGTTTTCTTACTTCCCACATATTGCCTAAACGTAACCACTGGTCTGGTACTTCTACCTGGTATCCATTTTCAATCTTCTGTTTGAAGAATCCATAATCATAACGAATAGTATTACCGAAAGCTGGATAAGATAAAGAAGCTAAAGAATCCATGAAACAGGCAGCAAGACGGCCTAAACCACCATTACCCAAACCAGCATCTGATTCTAATTCTTCTAGATCATGGATATTAATACCATAATCAGCAAGACCTTCTTTTGCAATTTCATAGATGCCTAAGTTCATCATATTGTTGACTAATAGACGACCAACTAAGAATTCCATTGAGAAATAGTGAACCTGTTTCTGTTGCTTAGCCTGAACTGCCATCTTTGTCATAGCCCAGTTAACAGATGCATAGTCACGAACCATAGTTTCAAGAACCATGAACTTTTCTGTTAAATGTGCTTCTTCTACTGTACGACCATATGATTCAATGATTCGCTTGGAAAATTCATACTTAAATTCTTCTTTTGTATTAAACATTTACTACTTTCCTTCCTTTACAACGCTTTTCTTTGTCTTCTTTGGAGAAGACGCTTTTTTAGCTGGCTTATGATATTCAAATACCACCGCGCTAAATGGCGCTAATTTCACATGAATACTCTGTGCTTCATTGAGACAAGTACCTTTCTTTGATCTTAAAGCACGTGTATTTGTGTAATTAGAACCGTTATAACTATCTTTATCTGTATTCAAGACTTCTTTATAGCTTCCAGCAAACGGTACTGGTACAGCATAATTATCATGACTATTCCCAATAAAGTTAGCTACTACAACTAAACAGTTGCCTTTCTTATCAAATCGAGCATATGAGAATACACTCTGATTATGATCATCTACAACCAGCCATTTAAATCCTTCTGGATCATAATCCATACTATAAAGAGCTGGATGTTCTTCAACCATCTTATTTAAATCCTGCATAAAATGATGGAAAGAATCATGCTGTGGATATTCTAAGATATTCCAAGCCAATGCTTTTCTTTCATCCCATTCCTTGTATTCACCTAATTCATTACCCATGAAATTAAGCTTCTTACCAGGATGAGTCATCATATATGTATATAAAGCTTTTGCCTGTGCGAACTTCTCTCCATCAAGTCCCCACATCTTATTTAAAATAGTTGCTTTACCATGAACCACTTCATCATGTGAGAATGGCAAAATAAATCTTTCTGAATAGAAATACATCATTGAGAAAGTTAATAAATTATGATCATATTGACGATAAACTGGATCTTCTTTGAAATACTTCAATGTATCATTCATCCAGCCCATATCCCACTTATAATCAAATCCTAAACCGCCATCCTTAACTGGTTTAGTAACATATGGGAAATCAGTTGAGTCTTCTGCAATAGTCATTAATGCAGGATATCTTTCATGAATCTGTTCATTCATAGTCTTTAAGAACTCTAAAGCCCCATTGTTTGTACCAAAGTCTTTATTACCTTTCCAGTAAATAAGGTTGCTGACAGCATCAAAACGAATACCATCAATATGGAATTCTTCTGCCCAGAAATGAACAGCACTCTTTAAGAATGAACGTACAGTATCTTTTGTCACATCAAAATATACTGAATCCCATTCAGAATAACGGTTATTCACATCTGCATATTCATAAACCCAGCCTCCATCAAACTGATAAAGACCATGTCCATCTTTAACAAAATGAGCAGGTACAAAGTCCATAATGACACCTATACCTTCTTTATGACACGCATTAATGAAATCCTTTAACTGTTTTGGATGTCCATAACGACTTGTCGCACTAAAGTAACCTGTTGCCTGATATCCCCAAGAGCCATCAAATGGGAACTCATTTAAAGGCATTACTTCAATATGTGTATAGCCCATCTTCTTTACATAAGGAATGATTTCATCAATCATTTCTTCATATGAATAAAATTCTCCATCAGATGTATCTGTAAATTCCTTTTTCATCTTCCAAGAACCAAGATTCGCTTCATAAATGTTCATGTTACGATCATAGTTATTAGAACGTGACTTCATCCATCTAGAATCATGCCAGCGATAACCATCTAAATTATATACCTTAGATGCTGTACCTGGTCTAATTTCACTGAAAAAGGCATATGGATCTGCACGATCAACAATAGCTCCAGAAGGTGTTTCAATTCTATATTTATAAAGGTCATACTGCTTTAACCCTTCAATATAGAGAGTCCACACGCCTCCATCATTATATCTCTCCATATAATGTTGTGTTCCGTCCCAGTCATTAAAATTACCTACAACCTGAACACTTCTTGCATGTGGTGCATATACTGTAAAGCGAACGCCCTTTTTATCCGGATGAGCACCGAATACCTTATATGCTTCTAAACACTTTCCTTCAAAAAACAATTTTATCAAGAAATTATCTAACATACCTATATGTCTCCCTTCATAAACTTTATTATACAATAAATATGACCAAAATTCATTCATTTCAGACAATATAGGTAAAAAAATGTAAACGTTTACTTAATTGTAATGTCTTGAATATTATTTAATACGATAGAAACTGTTCCATCAGGGTTTTCTTTCTTTTCAAAAGTAGATCCATTCACATATTCATCTACTGGCATAGTTATCTGAATATCCTCATCAAGAGTAATCTTAACAACCTCTACAGAACGTCCTAATGCATTTAAAGAAATTGTATCATCCTCACCAATCCCAAGATCCTTCAACATTGTTTCTGATTCTTCCTGAGCCTGATAATCTCTTTCCATGACCTTACGAACTACTTCTATTGGTTTAACAAGTTCACCCATCTGTGTTCTTTCTAATATTTCCTGTTTTACAAGTGGAAGTGCTTCTTTATCATTCACATGATAAATATCATCAATCTTATTCACTACTTTCTTCATAGTAGAAATCTTCTGACGATCAGTGAGTTTTTCTTCTCCCTTGATCCATTGACTATTAAGGTAAGTATCCATCTTGCCATCAATGAGATACTTCTTTTCAATAAGAGATATCTTCTTATGATCTGTATCTATAATAATCGCTTCATCAACAGCTGTACCAATCTGAGGAAGAACCTGTCTTCTTGTAATACGGACATTTTCCTCTTCTACAAGAGATACAGAATTATACTTATAATTAAGCTTTAAAGCGGCAATCATATGTACACCATCACGATAACAATCCACATAAAGAATATTACTATTAGGCATTTCTTCAATCACTGAACCTAATGCAAAGAACTTTTCACTAATTTCTTTTGCCTGTTTCTTGAATTCTTCATCATCTTCTAGCATCTTATCAGCACGAAGTAATAATTCATGAAGTGAAGGCACAACAAGTTCTTTAATAGCTGGACTGTATAAAGCTTTTTCTACTTTTTTATGATAATATTCCTGAGTTGTATCATTTAATTCACAGAAATCTTCACTTAAATATATCTTACGATGCTCAAAATCAAGCATATGCATCATGATTTTATTAATAATAATAGTGTTCATCTGAATTCTCCTTTCACGTGTGTCATTATAGCAAATTTCTTCTATTCATCAACCTTTTCTTATTTAATTTCTAGTAACAATACCCCTTATTTTGTGGTACTATTTCCTTAGGTGATTATTATGGACAACAAAAATTTCAATTTTCCAGATGACAAGATTTTCCAATATATTACATATGGTATTGTCTTAGCTTTTATTCTTTTTAATTTAGACTCAGTATGGGACTTCTTCCTTAATGCATTAGGGCTTGCAAGACCCTTCTATATTGCGATAGTAATCGCATTTGTGATTAACATTCCAATGAAACTAGTAGAGAAGTTACTTGTGAAAGCAAAAGACCAATTGATGAAGAAAAAACCTAACCTAAAGCTTCCTCAATTCTTAGTAGAAGGAACTCGTGGTATTGCGATGGCTATCACTATTATATGTTTACTATTAATATTAGTGATGTTCTTCTCATTCATTATTCCTAGAATTGGAGAAAGTTTCTCACTCTTATTCTCTAACTTAGATAATTATGCAAAAAGACTTGCTGTCTATATTACTTCTATATGTAATAGATTTAATATTGATTATTCAGTAACAGTAGATGAAGTACAGAAATGGTTTGCCTCTATTGATTTAAGTACAATTCTTGCGACTGCAGGTAATTTCCTAGGTAATCCTCATTTTAAAACAACAGAATTTGTATCAAATATTGGTGGTTCATTCATTACTGCCATCACTTCATTCTTTATGGCTCTCTATCTTCTTGCAAATAAAGAGAAACATCTTGAACAAGGTAGAAAACTCATTGCATATATATTAGGCCATAAACGTGCAGGTATCGCTTTTGATATCATGAGTGAAGCCAATCATTACTTTAATAGTTTTGTGACAGGGCAGATGTTAGAAGCAATATGTTTTATGTTAGAGATTTATATTGCGATGCGTTTATTTGGAATGCCTTTCCCTGAATTAATTGCGATTATGGCTTTCTTATTTAGTTTTGTCCCAATGTTTGGTAATTTTATTACCTTCTTTGCAGGACTCATCTTAGTGGCTGCAGCACAGAGTAAGAGTATGTTAGCTTTTGCGATTATTTATCTTTGCTTACAGCAGTTTGAAGGAAATGTGGTATATCCTAAGATCGTAGGTAAATCTGTAGGTATAGGTGGTTTATTTGTCTTATTAGGTATTACTATATTTGGTAATCTATGGGGTGTTGTTGGTGTACTTATTGGTGTACCACTTACTGCTTTGATCTATGCTGTATTCTCTAGAATTATTAATATAGGACTCTATCAGAAACATATAGAAGTCACATACAATAACCTCTATAAACTAGATGAAAATGGAAATAGAATAGATAATAAAGTAAAACCAAAAAAGGATTCCTCTATTTAACAGGAATCCAAATATTATGCCAGTTAAAGTATTCTTCTTCTGGTTTCCACATAGAAACAATCTGAGTAAAGATGTCACCATCTAACTCTAGATTGTTTTTTTTCATTTATGTATCACTTAGTAGGATTCTCATTTGGAGGATTACTAGTCATATTTGCACCTATGGTTAAGATCATCTTTGGTTCTAAGTTCTATAACAGAAACTATGGTTTAATTTTTATTGGTTGTGATATTGGTGCTTTTGCAGGTCCTAAGATCTCTGCAAGCTTCTTTGATGCCACTGGATCTTATGTAATGGGTTATATCGGTTGTAAGCGCCTAATTATATAGTGTACCTAAAAAGGA
>ULZD01058991.1_pt1 | contig 12328 bp, 5 predicted proteins | sample 1962821 | NCBI WGS metagenome assembly ULZD01 (sample SAMEA4835881, study PRJEB28245) | human gut metagenome | biome: gut microbiome; material: fecal sample | place: Denmark | collected 2008
CAGCTGCCACGAAAAAGAAATGTGCCAGCTGCTATCTGACCATCCTGCGGCAGACCGGACTGCTGCAGGAGAAAACGGACGAGCTGACTCCGGTCAGGCCCTGTCCGGAAGAATCGGCTTATTACATCCATACGGGCGAGGAATGGTTTCTGGAAGCCTGTTTCCTTTATCCGTATGAGATTAACGAAATCAAATCCCATTTGCCATGAAGAGAATGACCGTAGACGAGTTGTATGAGTATCTTTGTTCGCCGCTGTTCCTCGACGAGAAGAGCGGCAACATCTTCTACAACTATTACATATACCAGTATCCTGCCAGCCAGGAATACGAGATGCGCCGGCAGATACAGGAGTTCAAGCAGAAGCTGGAGCGTCCCACCAACTTTGTCAACGCCCTGGTGTTGGATTTGTTCCGCGTGTTCTGCGAGTATCTCCAGAATGAGAAGTTCGGCGACACGTCGTTGCTGGAAGACACGTTCGAGGGCGACAGGCTCCATCCCGATATGGTGACCACGGAACTGACTTCGGAGGCGAACTCCGACAACTTCATCCGCTTTGTGCGCGATAAGATTGAAGCCCACATGGCTCTGAACGACGGCTACAACAAGCCTTACGTGTTCATCCACGGCATCGGCAAGATGTTCCCTTACCTGCGTACCAACGTGTTTCTCACCCGGTACGAGAAATACAATGATACCTCGCGGTATAAGATTATCCTCTTCTATCCGGGACATCAGGAGGGAAATTCCTTCAGTCTGTTCGACATACTGGAGGATTCCCATACCTACCGTGCCATCTTATTAGTCAACAAATAACGCTTCCGATATGAAATTCAAAGAACTATATTCAAAAGGTCTCGACCGCAAAGTGAATCCGGCTGTGTCGGCATCCGACCTCAGTGAAGATACCGTGATGACTGAAATCGTGGAATACGTGTTCACCGAAGAAATCGTCATCAACCTCTATGACATCCTGGTCAATATCCGCCAGAACCAAGGCAGCCACGTAGGCATTTGGATTAACGGCTATTTCGGTACGGGTAAGTCCCACTTCCTGAAATATGTCAGCTACTGCCTCAATGCCCATTACAGCGAAATGGCTTTCATGCGTCTGGAAGAAGCCATCGAGGAAATCATGCGCAATTCCAATGGCATGACCAAGCTCGACGACCACGGCGTTTCCCTTTCTGAAATCCAAGCGTTGAAGAAATGGTATTCCACGCAGGCCGATGTGCAGATGGTGATGTTCAACATCGGCGACGTACACGATGCCAACGCCAACCAGGCCCAGGCATTCACCACCATCTTCTGGAACCAGTTCAACGCGCAGCGTGGCTACAATTCGTTCAACCTCGCTTTGGCGCAGTATCTGGAAAAGGCGTTGGACGATGACGGCAAGTTCGGCGAGTTCAAGGATTATCTGAAATCCAAAGGTTATGATTGGGAACGTAACATCTCACGTTTTGCCGCCGGGCGGTTAGACCTGGCCTTACAGATGGCCAAAGAGGTAGACCCCACGCTGGCTACAGATGTTATTCGTACCAAAATTCTAAACAACGACATCAACGTATCTGTGGAATCGTTTGCGGCGGAGATGAAGGAATATATTGACGCCAAGCACAACCGCAACTTCCGCTTGCTCTTCTTTGTCGATGAGGTGAGCCAGTTCATTGGCGAGCACCGCGACCTCCTGCTACAACTCCAATCGCTTGTCAAGCGGTTGGAAGAAGTCTGCGAGTCGCGGGTATGGATAGCCTGCACCGCCCAACAGACACTGGAAGAGGTGGTGAGCCACGTGGGCGGCAGCACCACCAACCCGGAGGATGAGGTCGGAAAGATTCTCGGACGTTTCGAGGTACGCGCTTCCCTGCAAGGCACTTCGCCGGAATATATCACGCAGAAGCGTATCCTCGACAAGAAAGGCGAAGCGGAAGTGATGCTGGCCGACATGTATGCGAAGGACAAGGCCAAGCTCGACGCGCAGTTTGTCCTGCCCAGCACCTACAAGACCTATCGCGACAAGGACAACTTCGTGGCCTACTATCCGTTCGTACCCTATCAGTTCCAGCTCATCAAGAAGGTACTCGACTCCTTCGAGACCATGAACTATGTAGACAAGCAGGTGAAGGGTAACGAGCGTTCGCTCATCAACATCACCTATTCTATTGCCCGTGAAACCCAGGATATGGAGGTGGGCGAGTTCATTCCGTTTGACAAGTTCTTTGGCGCTATGGTACAAGGCTCCATGCAGCACCTGGGGCAGCGGGCTTTCGAGAACGCGCGCCAGGCACTCGATGTCATCGAGGACGAGAAGAAACAGGCGTTCTACCGCCGCGTGGTCTATATCCTCTTTATGATATGTAACTTGAAGGAGGAAGACAAGCAGCAGTTCTCCGCCACCATCGACAATGTGGTCACCCTGCTCATGTCGAAAGTGGATGCCAGCAAGGCGGCCATCAAGCAGGAAGTGTCTGCCGTCCTGGCTTATCTCATCGACAAGGCCGTCATCCGGAAGGTGAAGACCGACGCAGGCAGCGAAATCTACGAGTTCTTCACCGAGGAAGAGTCGAAGGTGGCCCAGATTATCAAGAACCAGCAGGTGGACAGCAACACCTACAGCGACGAGCTGCGCAATATCTTCTTCGCCCATTTCGGCAATCCGTCCAACAAGGAGCAGTTCGCCACCCGTTCCTTCACGGTGGGCATCAGCATCGACGGACGGAATTACCTCAGTAATAATGCGGACATCCAAGTGGACTTCGTGACAACGGCCAGCACGGACAACCCCGACCAGTATGCCTTCAGCCTGAACAACAGTCCGCAAGGCACCCATCTGGTGTTCTTCCTTTACCCGTTGTTCAAGGAGAACCAGGAACTCCGCGCCAACTTCCTTTACTATTGCCGGGTGCAGCGGTTCGCCCAGGAGCCTGCCATCAGCGAGGAACGCCAGCGCACTAAGGAAATCTTCAAGCAACGTGCCAAGGAACTTTACGAAAAGGAAATCAAGCCCCAGTTCCAGCAGATGCTCGACACCTGTCCCGTCATCTCCTGCGCCAATGCCCTCTCACCTTCCGAGACGGGAACGGCACGGAAGGCTGAGCGTTACAAAACCCTCCTGGCTCGACACATGGAGACGCTTTATCCATTCGCCAAGCTCGCAGACAATCGGGAAGTGCCACGCACCAACCCCGAACTGTCAGCCAAGATACTCCGCCCGATAGATCCAAGTCTGATTGTGACACCCACTGCGGCAGAGGAGAAGGTGAAGAACTGGCTCGACCGTCAGCCACACGATGTTACTGTGGCCGATGCCTTGCGACAGTTTGCCCGTGTTCCTTACGGTTGGAGCGATTTTGCCACCATCTATTTCCTGAACGAGTTGGTGCGCCGCCATCTCTATGCCTACAACTACATGGGCAACCCCAACGTGAGCCGTGAGGACACGGCCCGGAACATTGTACGTGACGCCGCGAAGTTCACCGTCGAACGGGCGAAGGCCATTTCGCAAGAATTGCTCAACGAGTTTATCGAGGCATGGAAGCATATCTTCAACGTAGTCTCCGTGAAGGGCAGCAACGACAGCACGGAACTGTTCCGGGCTTGCAAGGAGACCGATGACAGTGCGCTCAACCAGCTATTGAAGAACTATCGCGACCTTTCACGTAAAATCAACGGATGCCCCTTCGCGCATACCATCGACGAGGCCATTATGCTGATGGAGCAATGGCTCACGGTGCGCGACCCTCAAAAGTTCTTCGAGACCATCATTGCCGCCCGTGACGAAGCCGCCTGTCTGTTCGACCGTTGCAAGAGCATCAACATGTTCTATGGCGAACAGTACGACCGCTACAACGGGGTACGCAAGTTCATTGATGACAACCGCGACAACTTCGACTTCCTTCCGGCGGAGGGCCAGGAAACTGTCGCCGCCCTGCGTGCCATCCACACAGAGGAAGAACCCTGGACGAAGATGCCTGCCTACATCAAGATGAGGAAGGCCATAGAGGTACAGTTGCAGCAGAAACGCAAGGAACTGGTGGAAACCGTCACCGCCCGCTACAACGCCGTGTTCGATGAACTGGAGAAGTATGCCGAAGAGATGCACGTGAGCCGCGACAAGTTTGCTCGTCGCGACACCACCATTTCCCTGAATACGGGCACTAACAACTTTTATGCCCTGCAGGCCAATGCCGATACGTCGTCTTTCTACGAGGAACAGATGCACCGCATCAATGCCGCCATTCCTTCGAAGCCCTATACGCCTCCGACACCGCCTGACAATGGGGGCGGCTCGGTACACGATGACGGCGGACAGCCAGTACCTCCACAGCCCAGGCCGCGTGTGCGGAAGATTGTCCGTTTGAACACGCACACCACCGAGCCGATGCACACCGAGGCCGATGTAGACCGTTACTTGCAGTCGCTCAAGGCGCAACTGATGCGGTATATCAATGAAGACAATGACATTATAGTAAGCTAAGCATGGAAACGAATAAACTGAAACGCTTCGCAACCGAAGCACGCAACATACTGATGCAGGGTGTGGCACATCGCTTCACCGCCCTCGGCTTCCAACCGGACGGCACGCCCGTGGAAGAGCCGCAACTGCTGGGCGGCGGTGCCACCTTCATGGGCGACACCGTGACGGAAGATTTCTACCACAAGTGGCAGTCACTAGCCGCCGCCATCCGTCGGCATGGACTGAAAGACGTGGCGGAAGAAGCCGCCTACACGTGGTTCAACCGCCTGATGGCCATCCGCATCATGACCAAGAACGGGCTGATACCGCCCGTGTTGCAGTATGAAAGTCCCGGCGTCTACGTGCCGCTCATCGTGAGCGAGGCGCGGCAGGGACGTTTGCCGCAGATGAGCGAGGAAGAGAGAAGCAAGTTGATGCCGCTGCTCGACGACGACAGTCGGACGGCGGAGCAGTTCAGCCTGCTCATCGTGGCCTTCTGCCATGCCACGCCCGTCATCCACCGCTGCTTCGGTCACATCGCCGACTACACCGAGCTGCTGCTGCCGGCCAACATCTTGGCCGAAGGTGGCTTCGTGGACCTCATCAACCACACGGATTTTATCGCCGAGAAGCATTACCGCTCCAGCGAACTTATCGGCTGGCTCTACCAGTTCTACATCGCCGAGAAGAAGGACGAGGTGTTTGCCCAGAAAGGGAAGTTCACCGCCAGCGAGATTCCTGCCGCCACGCAGATATTCACGCCGGGCTGGATTGTGAAGTACATGGTGCAGAACACCGTGGGTCGCATTTACCTCAATAACAATCCCTACGAGACGGAAGTGGCGCAAGACTGGAAGTATCTGGTGAATCCTTCCGAACCTACCCCGGACGACCGCATCCTCTGTTACGGCGACCTGACCGACCTGCGTCTGGCCGACCTGGCCTGCGGCTCCGGCCACATCCTGGGTGAGATGTTCGACATGCTCTATACATTATATATTAATGAAGGTTACAGCCGCCGCGAGGCCATCGAGCACATCTTCTGCCGCAACCTGACGGGCATAGACATCGACACCCGCGCCAAGCAGCTGGCGCAGTTCGCCCTGCTGTTGAAGGCCTGCCAGCGTGATGCCTCCTTCGCCGACTGCCACTGCATGCCGCGTGTGCTGGACATGCCGCAGCCTTATCCCGATAAGGAGCATCTGACCCGTGCGTTGGCTGATTATATCATGACGGACAATGGCGAGGCCATCGCGGAACTGACCGATGCCGTATGCCTGATGGACGAGGCCGACAACTTGGGCAGCATCATGAAGTTCGGCCTCTCGGAGCGCACACGCAACATCCTTGCTGTCCGCACGGAGGAGTACGAACAGCAAACGATGCCCGGTGAGAGTGTAAGTGGCTTGCTGCCCTACATGCGCATCGTCCTGGCGCTGACGGAGCAATATCACGCCTTGGTGATGAATCCGCCGTATATGGGTGGCGGCAATATGAATACCGTGCTTTCCAACTATGTGAAGAAGAACTACGAGGCGGGGAAGGCGGACTTAATGACTGTCTTTATGATGAAAGCTATGGATGCAATTTTGCCTAATGGATATTGGGCAATGATAAACTTACCATCTTGGTTGTTTCTTCCTTCTTTCGAACAGTTAAGATACAAAATCATAACTTCTCAATGTATTTGTAGTCTTAATTATAACGGCCGTGGCGTTTTTGGGTCAGACTTTGGTTCAGTTTCTTTTGTTGTCAAAAATGACAGTTTCATTGTTGACGGAATATATAGGAAGCTATTCAAAATCCAAGGCTCAGTTCGTTCTCTTGAAGAAATTCAAAGAAATTTTGAAGATAAGACATTTGGTTATTATACATTTAAGCAAGATGAATTTTTAAAAGTTCCTGGATATGCACTTGCTTTTTGGCTTCCGATGAAAATCTTAGATTCTTTCGATTTTAGAATTTCTAATATTGCAGTTGCAAAAAAAGGACTATCTACTGGTGATAATAATCGATTCTTGCGATTATGGCAAGAAGTTTCAAAAGAGGTTTCTATCTATGACGCAGAAGATTTTAATAATGAGAATGCTTGGTATCCAATAAATAAAGGAGGTATATACCGTAAATGGTATGGTAACAATGAATATGTTATTTATTGGAAAAACAATGGTGAGCTTATAAAGAAATTTTCAGGTTCAGTTATTCGTAATCCACAATACTATTTACATGAGAGTTTGACATGGACAATGCTTAGTGCATCATGTTTTGGCATAAGATACTCTAAACCTGGGAAATTGTTTGAAGGCGCAGGTCCGTCTTTATTTGCGAAATCAGATTATATGTTTTATTTATTAGGGTTTCTATGCTCTAAAATTGGTAATATGATTATAAGGGCTTTAAATCCGACAGTAAATATAAATATAAATGATGTTTTAAATCTTCCTTTTAAATGCAATTCATCTGAAATCATTGACGTTTTGGTCTCCCAAAACATCTCCATCAGCAAATCCGACTGGGATGCCCACGAGACCTCCTGGGACTTCGCGGAGAACGAACTCGTCCGTCTCGGAAAAGAGCAGGGAGAAGGCCCGCACCGCTTGGCGGACTTGATGGAGGCATACAAGGCGCATTGGACGGAGCAATTCCTCCAACTTCATGCCAACGAGGAGGAGCTGAACCGCCAGTTTATCGAGATATATGGCCTGGAGGACGAACTGACGCCCGACGTGCCTTTAAGCGAGGTGACTATCCTACAGCAAGGTGAAGTTAAAGTAACCAATGAATACCTTTTAACCACAGAAGACGGAAGTATTATTACCGACGAAACAGGTGCTGGTCTAACTGTTTTCGGGAAATATTACCTTGATTGGCAAGATGATGTAATTGCGAAACAGCTTATAAGTTATGCCGTAGGCTGTATGCTGGGCCGCTATCGTCTTGACAAGCCCGGTTTGCACATAGCCCATCCTGAACCTACAGCTGAAGAAATAGCTGCTTATACCTTCAACGGGAAGCAATGGAGCATTGACGAGGACGGCATTTTGCCGTTGATGCCCAGCGATACAGACTTTGCAGATAATGCCACGGTGATGTTCAAGCGTTGGCTCGTGGTGGCCTTCGGCGAAGATACCTTGGTGGACAATCTCAACTGTGTAGAAGCCGCCTTAGGCAAGAGCCTTGACGACTATTTCGTGAAAGACTTCTGGAAAGACCACAAAAAGATGTACCAGAACCGCCCCATCTATTGGTTGTTCTCGTCAAAGAAAGGTGCATTCCAATGCCTTGCCTACATGCACCGCATGAACGCCTACACGGCGGAGCGCATCCGCACAAAGTACCTGTTGCCCCACATTGAATGGTTGGTGCAGCAGCAAACCGAGATGGAAACCAACGCCGCCAACCTCAATGCCCGTGAGCGAAAGCAGCTGGACAGCATCACGCGGCAGATAGCAGAGTGCCGCGAGTATCACGACCGCCTGCACACCGTGGCCGACGAACAGATAGCTTTCGACTTGGACGATGGTGTGGTGGTGAACTATGGGAAATTTGGAGATGTATTAGCGAAATTGAAATAACAAACGATAATAGGATTTATAAATATGTACATTTCTAAGGTTGAAATATCGAAATATAAAGGTTTTAATGAGGCTACAATAGAACTCGTAGATGGCCTAAATGTCATTTTAGGACATAATAATGGAGGGAAAAGCACTTTATTGGATGCAATAGCTCTTGTCATTGATACAGAAAGAAAAAAGAAATTGTCGGCATGGGATTTTTATCAAGGCATTTCATTGGCAGAATTGAAAGAAAATGCTCCATCAATAAAAATCAGTTTGTATTTTTCCATGTCAAGTAATGAAAGTAACAATTCAAGCGATGTGGCATTATTTTCAACTTACGCAGTTTCTCTTGAACCTAAATTGGAGGCATGTATGACCTATGTGTTCTACTTGCCGGAAACAGAAACTGTGTCTTATAAGGAAAGTGTGTCCTCTGCAAAAGATGTTTCTGAGGTCATGAGCATTATTGATAGTAAATTTATTCGTAAATATACTTATGCCATTTACGGAGGGAAAGAAAATCTTCATCAGCAAGTTTCACCGGAAGATATACATAAAATAGATTTTCAAAAAGTTGAAGCATTACGTAATGTTGAGGGAGACTTATATTCCGGTCGAGCAGAACTACTTCATGATGTTCTTGGTTATTTCTTGGATTACGACATCAAAACAAGTGATAAAAAGGAAGAAGAAATTAAAACAGAATTACGTAAAAAACAAGAGGAGTTTCGCCATGACACACAAAAGAGCATCCAGTCTTTAATTGAGAGAATTCAAGATGGAAAAAATAAAATTATCGAATACGCTAACGAGACTGGTGCGCTTTATAATGAAAATGATTTAATTTTCGATGGTAATGTGACAGAAGAACAACTCCTACGAGTGCTCAATATCTTGGTATCTACTTCTATTGGATTCAATATCCCTATTGCAAATAATGGATTGGGATATAATAATCTTATATATATATCTTTGTTACTTGCGAAAATGCAATCCAACAAGGAAGCATCCTATATGGGTACAACAAATGCAAAAGCATTTTCAATTCTTGCAATAGAAGAGCCTGAAGCTCATTTACATCCAGAATTACAGTATCAATTTCTTGATTTTCTTCGCCGGAATATTTCAGACCATAAAGTTAAGCAAGTATTTATAACTTCACATTCACCAAGTTTAACAGCAAAGGTTAAACTAGATGAATTATGTTGCTTGTTTAAGGATGGAAACCATATCATATCGGCTTACTATCCTCGTAAGATATATTCAGATGAGCCAAACGCAAAAAAGTTTGTACAGCGATATTTAGATGCAACTCGCGCAGATATGTTGTTCGCAGGTAAAATTCTTTTTGTTGAAGGACTTGCAGAACAAATATTGATACCTGTATTTGTTCAATTATTAGGTTATGATAAGGAATGGCATAAACAACAAGCAATAATTGTTAATATCGGGGGAAGATATTTTGAGCATTTCCTGAAACTTTATGATAAAATAAACCAAGGAGCTTTTCCCATACGTGTAGCTTGTCTGACGGATAGAGATCCTGTAAAAAAATCGAACGCCCCATATGAATCGTTCTCTTCTTGCTGGCCTATTGAATACGGAGTTTTAAAAGATTATGCGTATGATAATCATTCTGAAAAATTTGTTGCCAAATACGAGAAACATGAAAATATTCATTTTTTCAGCCAAGATCAGAAAGGAAAAACACTGGAATATGAAATTGCTCGTATAAACAGCTCTAATCCTAACATTCTTACTGATTCTATGTCAAATAGGCATGAATTGGAGGAAATGATGAAAACAAGAACATTTGATGAAGCTAAACTTAAATGCAAATTTAAAAAGCTAATTGATTTGTATTCAAATAATGATAATTGGAATGATGATGAAAAAAGGGAGGGGTTGATTGCAGCTCGTTATCTTTGTTCTATCAACAAAGGAGAGAACGCATTAGAACTTGCAACCCAAATAGCAGATTTACCGAGTGAAGAAAAGGAAAAAGTAAAAATACCCCAATATATCAAAGATGCAATATCATGGCTTCTAGAGAAATAACTATACATTCGGACGAATTTCAAGATTTTAATAATTCCATCCGTGTCCTTGCAGGGCCTGGTGCGGGAAAGACGTTTTGGATAACAGGCCAAATACGTCGTATATTGAAATCCGGAGTATTGCGACCAACTAGTAAAGTCGCCTGTATTACATATACGAACAAAGCGGCCATAAATGTAGAAGAACGTGTAGGCAATAAAAGCAACAGTCTGGAAGTATCTACAATTCATGCCTTTTTATATGCTCAAATTATCAAACCTTATTTCCATCTTATTGCGGAAGAAGAAAATTTTGCGATAGATAAATTGGACGGACATGAAGATGACATTATAATGGGATATGAAGTATTAAATGATATTGTTCCTTCAAAAATGAAATTCTATGCTGCAAAATTTAAGGAATATTCATCCTTAAAGATTTTTATTGAAAAACATCATTGGCAACTCATAAACGGAAATATAGAATTAAAGTCATCAGCTAATAATAAGTCGCCATTTCGCGGCTTTAAAAAAGATGATGTCATGTCATATAAAAAATATGTTTGGAAAAAATATGGGCTGATGCACCATGACGATGTTTTGTATTTCTCATATAAGCTAATACAAAAATATCCATCAATTATTGATTTTTTGGTTGCAAAGTTTCCATTTATGCTTATTGATGAGTATCAAGACACTAATTCTATTCAACACTATATATTTCAGCAATTAGCGTTTGCTGGTACAAAAGTAACCATAATAGGGGATACAGCGCAATCAATCTATCGTTTCGCAGGAAGTGACATAAAGAACATTATTTCTTTTAATGCTCCTAATTTAAAGTGCTACAAAATTAATGATAATAGGCGAAGTACACAATCCATATTGAATTTTCTAAATATATTACGAACGGATTTGACGCAGAATCCACTGGTGAAAGATGATTTTGGAGAACCTGTTGTTTTTATTGGAGAAGCAAAAGATAACTATCTTCAAGCTAAGGCTTTATGCTGTCAAGAAAAATTGATATCACTCAGTTGGAGTAATCAAACAGCAAATTCTCTAAAATTGAACCTTTCACTTTCTGGTGAAGAAAATCTACTTAATCAGTTATATGATCTTAATGACAACGGTAGATCAAAATTTGTCTATAATTGCCTTATAGCAATTGAAAATGCAAAATCAATGCTAATGAAAGATGCTATGAAGTATATATTTAAGGCATTTGGACTGGATAAAAGAATATTATTTGATAAAGAGTGTGCTTTCAATAAGTTGTTAAATATATTGCAAAAAGAAAAGGAATACAGAGAAGGTTCGTTGATGGATTTTTACGATGTAATAAATTCATTAAGGGATACCCTTTTATCTAAAATAAGAAGTGGAAAACCTGCTGAACTGTATTCAAACTTATATCTTGATTTTGCAAAAGGTATACGAGATAAAAATGAAGAAACATGTCATCTTACAATTCACAAATCTAAAGGTTTGGAATTTGATAATGTGCTTTTGGTATTTGATGAGACCAAAAAGGCATTGGATTTCTTGTTAAAAACGGATTTAAACAAAACAGAAGACGACCATCGTTTGTATTATGTCGCTTGTAGCCGTGCTAAACATCGATTATTTCTTTCGATACCAAGCCTTAGCGAGTCGGAACAAGTTTCAATACAAAACAAATATGGTAAGTTTTTAACTATCAAAGCGAATTAACAATTATGACAACAGAAGATATACTACGGCTCAGAGACCTCGGCGAAGTAAGCAAGGTGCAGTTCAAGGAACGCATCTTGGACAAATATGACATAGGTTGCGAACTGGTTGCCATGAGTAATTATCGAGGAGGTCAGCTTGTGATTGGCATCAATGATAAGACAGGAGAATTTAACCCCTTGTCGTATGCCGAGGTGCAGGAAACAACCAACATGCTCGGCAATATCGCTTCGGAAAATGTCGTTCCAAGCATCTTGCTCGACATTGATACAGCCCAAGTGGAAGGCGGCAGCGTGGTGGTGGCAACCATCAAAGAGGGAAACAATAAGCCTTACCACGACAACAAAGGCATTGTCTGGATAAAGAACGGTGCTGACAAGCGCAAGGTGTTTGACAATGCCGAACTGGCGGAGATGATGTCCGAATGTGGCAGTTTCGCCCCGGATGAAGCCGTAGTGAAAGATGCTACACTGGACGACTTGGATGAAGATACCCTCAAGATATTCCTGCAAAACCGCTTCTCCATCGTATTGGAAAAGAAAGGTCTGGTAGGCGACGC